>Ga0123329_1001243_pt1 | contig 24362 bp, 5 predicted proteins | sample BioC12SIPDNA_FD_89703 | JGI IMG/M metagenome (GOLD analysis project Ga0123329, IMG submission 89703) | Anaerobic biogas reactor microbial communites from Washington, USA - Biogas_R1_B C12 SIP DNA | ecosystem: Engineered > Bioreactor > Anaerobic > Unclassified | place: Washington, USA | collected...
AACGGCCGTCAAACAGGCATTTTCTCCTTCCAAAACCCCTCGCGATGGCCGCCGTAGGCGGAGATCGCGAGGGGTTTTGCAAGAGCCTCAATTTATAAAGATTTGTCCGTGCAAAGCAAGTCATCCCCTTCTTTTTCAACTCTTTGGCAATCTCATGTGATGTACGCACATAAGCACTTCTGTGGTAACCGGAACAACCTTCGGCAATCTGCCGAATATAGTCGCCATTGATTTGAGAAAATGCCGCTTCAATACTTTGAGGACGTCCTTCAATGTTATCTGCTTTGCCGACAAACAGTACCCCCGTCTTGCCATCGAAATTTTCTTCAATTCGTGTGAAAAACGGAGAAAAATTCGTGCCAATTTTTCCGGAAAATTTTTCCTCGAAAATGCGCTTTAGCTCATTTTTAAAAGTAATGATTGGATTCACTTCATCACACTTCGTTGTCGTCCTATTCATCATGTGTTCCTTTCCTAGAACCAATTTGCTCAACAATCACATCAACGCTAACATCGGGCCAAAAATAACATGGGGGCATTTTAATAGCAATCATACCCGCCGCCGGGTGCGGTTCAACTTGGTTGAGACCGCACCCGATTTAGGAGTTAGGAGTCAGTTTGATAACGGTTCTTAATTGATGGCTTAGTGCTCACGGCTCCAGACGCAGCCAGACGAAATCGAGTTTTTGCGGAACGGCGACGGTCAGCGTGCCGCCGCCCAGTTTGGCAGTGCCGCGCCCGCCGATGACGATCGCGCGGGTCGCGTCCGACACCAGTCCCTCAAGATCAAGCGCATACTCGGACCGGTCGTTCAATTCGCGGAAGAGTAGCGCATAGCCGCCCTTGCCGTCGGCCGCGGCCGACACAAAACCGGTCCACGCGACCCCGTCGGGCTTGTCGCCGACCGGCACGATCGCGCCGCCGTGCATCCGCGCCCGTTCGGCCTTCCACGCCGCGACCAGCGGCCGCATGTGCGCCGCGTACGCGGCCGGCAGATTGGAGACCTCGAACCAGCCCAGCGGACTGGCCATCATCGCGACGGCAAAGAGCGTGTCGGGGCTGTAGCGCGCCGGCGCCAGCGGATCGTCCTTATATTTCTCCGCATTGCGCGCGTTGTTCAGCACCTCGATGCGCAGGCGCAGCGGATCCACCACCTGCGCCAGCGACCAGAGCGTGCGCAGCGTCTGGTGCGGCCAGTAGCGGTGGAAGTCGGTGTAGCGGTTCTCGACAAACAGCGGGCCGATGTCGGGCAGCCCGAAGTAGCCGGGTCGGATCTCGGCCGTCACGTCGAGGTCAAAGACCATCGCCCCGCCGGACCCCTCCAGCATGCGGTCGAACATCGCGCGCTGACGCTGCAGCGATTCGGCGTTGTGCGTCTTCATCGAGTCGATCTTGAAATAGTTGATGCCGAGCGCGCGGTGAAACGCCAGCAGATGATCGGCATCCCGCTGCCAGTTGGCGGCGTTGCCGCTGGAGTCCGGCCCGAACCAGAGCCCGAAATTCATGCCGCGGTCGCGCGCCGCCTTGACCACCCGCTCCAGCCCGCCGGGAAAGCGCGCGGGATCGGGCTCCCAGAAATTCGGATCGGCCGCCCAGTAGCCGTTCCAGACGCCTTTGCCGCGCGCGGCGACCGAATTCGCGGACCGCCCTTTCTGCCAGCCGTCGTCGATCTGCACCACATCCACGCCGAGCGCCGCGCCGGCCTCGACCTCCTTCAGCAGAAACGCCTCGTTGATGCGCGCGTCGCGCGAGCGGTCGCCCCAGGTGTTGCTGAGGAACAGTCCGTCACGGCCGGGCCGGACCTCGCGCAGGCACCGCTGAAAGGCGTGCAGAGCGCGCGTGCGCCCGGCGCGTCCGCCGCGATAGCCCAACGCGGCCACGGGATAGCCGTTGAAGAGGAGCGAGACCGTGCGGCGGCCGGCATGCACAGCAAAATCGGATGCGTCCCGCTCCTGGCGGGCATGCGGCAGCGGCGCCAGTTTGAGGAAGGCCAGACCGGAGCCGTCCAACGTGTTTTCGACAATCAGGACACACCCCTGCACAGTGAACGGCGCCTCGTTGGGCATCAGCAGCCACTCGCGTTCCCACACCAGCTCGTTATGGTTGTCGGTCTGGTCCATCAGCGCGACCTGCACCGCGCGCAGGTGCTGCGGCGCCAGCGCGAGCGTCTCCGCGCCGGCCGCGCCCGCCGCCGCCTGGCGGGTCTCACGCCGCGGCGGATCCACCTCGATGCCGCTGGCGCCCGCCGCGTCCGCCGTCACTGCGGCCCGTTCGGCGTCTGACCGCTCGATCAGCGCGCCCGAGGCAGCCGGGAAGACCCACAGCACGGACGGCCGTGCGGACCGGCCGGCCGTGACCTCCACGCGGAGGCCCTCCGCGCCGACCGCGCTGCGGCGCGCTGTCTCCGCCTTGACCGCCAACACGCCGGCCGCCTTGGTCTGGCGGGCCGCGCCCGCAAGCCACTCGGTGTCGGGGTTTTTCAGCACGAACGATACCGGCACAAGCCCGGCATCACCCGCAACCCACGTGCGCTCGAACTGCGCATTGCCGACCGCCAAACGACCGTCCGCCCACTCGGCATAACACGCACCGACCTCCACGCGCTCGGCACATACCTGCATGGCGGCCGCGCACAACAGCGCGAGCGCCCCCTGAAATCGTTTCATACTGTCCCTTTATTTGAGCAAGAGCACGGATCCGAAGGTCGCCTTCACGGTGACCACGACTTCGCCATCCGCAGCGGTGACCGTCGCCTGATAGCCTTCGCGCCCGAGACCGGTCACGCGCCAGCCCGCGAAATTCGCCGCGCCGCTGACCGTGCCGTATGTCATGACCGTGGCCGTGAACGACCGCGTCACCGGATCGGCCTCCGTGCGGCCGAAATCGACCGCGCCCGCGCCGTCCACCGTCAGCAGCCCCGCGACCTCGACCGTGTCGTTCGCCGCGCCGTCGAACGAACAGGCATACACCGCGTTCGTGCCGAGCGTCAGGTTGGCAACCGACAGGGCCGCGCCCGCCGCAGCCGCGTCGTCATCGCCCGCCGCGACGCGCTCCTCGACCGCCAGCGTGCCGTTGACGACATATCCGCAGCCCGAGACCTCCGAGACGGCCTGTGTCGCGCCGGTCAGATCGAGCACGCCCAAGCCCGCCACGCGCACCGCCACCCGCCGCGACGCGCTGCCGTCATGGAGCTGGGCGACCTCGGCAGCGGTCAGCACGCGGTCATAGAGCATCACGTCATCCAGCGAACCTTTCAGACGGCCCGACGTCGGATGCGTTCGTCCGATCAGCAGCCCGGCCGTCGACGCGGCTGCGGCCAGCCGGATGTCGCCGGGCCACGGCCAGCCGACCCCCGTGTAGACACCGGCGGGATTTTGTGACCTCATGCTCTGGGGCGCTCCGTTGATGTAGAGCTGCGCGCCCTGGGGCGAGACCGACACCGCGACGTGCACCCATTGGCTGAGCGGCACCTTGGCGTCGGTGACGATGTCCTGCCACCAGCTGCCCGAACTGTGCTCCAGCAGACGCAGTTCGCCGCTGCCGTTCAGCTTGAACTCGAAGGTCCGCGTGCCGGAGTCATAGCGCGAACTGAGGATTGACTGCTCGGAACCGCCGGTGTACGCCGTCACATAAATCCACGCCGATGCGGTGAACGAGGTCGTCATCGCGTAGAGCGCGGAGTGAGGAATCTGGAAGTTCACGTTATTGTCAAAGGCGTACGCGTTCGGCTCGCCGAACCGGTCCAGCGTCTGCGCGCCGGCTCCTGCCTGTTTCATGTCGAAACCGTGCCCAGTCGCATCCGCCAGCAGCGCGTCGGCGTCGAGCCGGTGCCAGAAGACCGGCATGCCGGGCAGCCCGTTGTGCGCGAAACGCGCCTTGAGTGTGCCCTCCTGCACGTCGACAAGCCCGCGCACCGCATTGGTGCCGGCCAGCGTGAGCGTGCCGCCGCCGACGACCGTCAAGCCGCCGGTCGCGGCCAGCGACGCCACATTCTGCGCCACGGCCGCCTCCATGCCGCGCGTGTAGACCGTGCCGCCGCGCGGCCCGAGCGCCACCCGCCGCGCTCCGGCGAGCGTGTCGTGCGTGGCCGACGTGTCCAGCGCCGGCCCCAAGAGTTCCAGCGTGCCGCCGTCGAGCGTCAGGCTGGTCCAGTTGGCCGCGTTCGTTCCGTAGGTGCGGGTCACCGGCAGCGCCAGCGTGCCGCCGTTCACCGTGACCTCGGTCAGCCGCGCGTGGCCGTCGCTCATCCACGACCAGGAACCCGCAGCCTCAAGCCGCCCGCCGTTGACCGTGACATGCACCGACCCTTTGCCGAATGACGCGTCGCGCGTCTGATACCCCGGCGCCACGCGCCCGAGACGCATCACGCCGCCGTTGACCTGCACGAGGCCGGGACCGTAGTAGCCCAGGTTGGCCCACGACGTCTGCGGCATCTCCAGCGTGCCGCCATTCATCACGTAGGTCGCGGGCGCGGTACCGTCATGCCGCACAAAGAGCGCGTTGCCGTTTGACAGATAAACGTCGCCGCCGTTCTGAACGATCAGCGCGTCGCCGCCCGCCACGCCGCTGCTGTCGCAGCGCGCGGAGATGCCGCCCGCCTCGAGCGTCGCACCCTCCTCGATGGTCAGCGCCGTCTTCATTCCGGCTTCGCCGCCCAGCTTGATCGTCTCCTGCGACGCAGCCGAAAACGCATACGCCGCGCCGTCCGCGAAGGCCAGCTCGCCCTGGCGCACGTTCAGCACGGAGGCCCCCGCGCTCACGCCGCTGCCGGCGAGAATCAAGCGGTTGGTGCCGACTTTATTGAACTGCGCCGCCGTCGACTGCCACGCCAGGTCGCCGGTCCAGGTCAGATCGTGGTCCTGCGCGTTGACATTGAAGCCGTTCTTGATGGTCAGCGGGCCGGGCAGCTCCGCCGCCGCGTCGCCCATGACGCGCATGCCGGCCGAGCCCTGCATGATCGTTTCACCGGTTCCGGGATTGCCTCCGTCCTTGAACACCAGCACGCCCTGACTCATCTCGGTGCGCCCGGTACGGGAGCCCGGCTGTGCGAACGCCACTACGCCCGCGCCGGATTTGATCAGCGGACCGGTGCCTGCGGTCGCGCCGAACGTCAACTCCGATTCGCCGGCCGTGTCCACCGCGAGCCCGGCCGCGGCGAGCGTGACCGGCAGCGTGAACGCATGGCTGCCCTGCTCGACCTTGGCGACCGCCTGCGTGGCGGTGCCGTTGTCAAAGGTGAGCCCGGCCGATCCGGCGACCGTGTACGCCTGCGCGTTGTTGAAATAGGTCTCGCCCACGGTCACGGCGTTCGCCGCCGTTACTGTCGCCGGCGCCGTGATCGCGCTGTCGAACCGCGCGCGACTGCCCGCCGCGTTGAGCGGCAGCAGTGTCCAGTTGCCCGCCTGCTCCCACGCGCCGCTGCTGTCCGTGCTCCAGACCGAGGAAGCGCCCGACGTGTCGCCCGCGACCGTCAACGTCACCGCGCCTCCCGCCGCAGTAAAGGTGTAGGCCTTGCCGTAGAGCGGATTCGCCACGCGCAGGCCGGCCACGTCTGGATCGCCGCCGGTGTAGGTGATGAGCGTGTAGGTGCCGTTGCGGGAGAAGACGTCCGAAGAGCCCGCCACCCTCAGCGTGAGGTCCACCTCGCCCAGCGTGACCGGACCATCAACCGCCAGCAGATCGTGCGCCGAGCCGTCGGCCGCGAAGGTCAAGTGAAGCGCGGCCGGAACAGCCGGAGCGGCCGTTCCCAACGTGAGCCCGGCCAGCGCCACGGTCTGCACGCCGCCCGCATCGAGTTCCAGCGCCGCGCCGGGTGCCGCGCTGAGCGCCGTGACGTTCGAGACGCCACCGGAGAGCGCGAGGCTCAGCGTGCCCTCCTCGATCACCGTCGGCCCGTCGTACGCCTGCTTGCCGCTGAGAATCAAGCGTCCCGCGCCGGTCTTGGTCAGACCGCCGTCGGCGCCGGGCAGCGCCGCGTCGTGTGTCATCACCTGCGCGACCGTGTAGGTGTCGATCTCAGAAAGGTCGAACACGGCGCCGCCCGCCCCAACCGTCGCAGCCGTGAGCGCCTGCAACACGCCGATCTGAGTCGGACAGTAGGTGCCGCCGTTGAAACGGACCACGCCGGAGAGACCGCTGCCGCCCTTCTCGATGTTCTGGACCCTGAGCACCCCGCCGTCGAGATTGACTGTCGTGGTGCTGTTCGCGCCGAAGCAGAGCAGCAGCTTGCGGGCGCTGATCAGCTCGCCGCTGCCGGAAAGCGTCAGCGTCACGTCGCCGCCGAAATTGGCGCACCGCACGCTCGCGTTGTCCTGCGCCAGATGGTCCAGCTTGCCGCCGCTGATCGTTACGGTGGCGTTCGCGCCGGCCTGTTCGGGCCAGAGGCACGGCCCGCGCACGGTGAGCAGCCCGCCCGACAGCTCAAAGCGCGGTGCCGACTGATGGCCTTCTGGCTCAAGCGCGCGGCCGAGCACCAGCGCGCCGACGGTCATCTCGCCGCCGCGCATGCGCAGGGTCGAGGCGCGGGGCGTCGGCGCGGTCACCGTCGTGCCGTTGCTGCGCCCGATGATCAGCTCGCTGGCGATCTCGGTGCTGCCGCCGACCACTTCCAGCGTGCCGGCGGTCTCGGCATCCGCCTCGGCCGTGCTGTTGAGGCCGACCACGACAAGCCCGTTGAACAGGTTGGTCTGACCCTGACCGCCGATCACCACTTTGCCGTCCGCCACGTTGAAACCGCCAAAGCCGGTCGTCGGACTCTCGCCGTTCGGCCCGATGTCCAGCACATTGTGACTGATGCCCGCGCCGGGTCCGGCATTGAACACGTTCAGGCCCGCCGCCATGAAGGTGGCCGTTCCCGGACCGGTCTTGACCAGAGCGCCGGACAGCGCCTCCGCCTTGCCGGTGAAGGTGATGTCGCCCTCGGTCCGCAGCACCGCCGCGCGTGTGCCGTCGCCGGTGTCGAGCGTGTAACCGCCCGCTGCGGCCGCACCGCCGATATAGTGCAGGGTGCCCGACCCCAAAATCAACCCGCCGCCGACCGGGAGCTTGTCGAGGCGCAGCGTGCCGCCTTTGACCTGAGTCGGTCCCGCGTAGAGCGCGTTGGCGTTGGTCAGCATCAGGAAGCTCGCGCCGTCCTTGATGAACGGTCCCTGACCGGTGACGGCGGCTTCCACTACCACCGTCTGATCGTGGCCGGGCGCGACGCCGCCGCCGCCCGCGCCGAGCGTGACCGGCAGCGACAGTGTCGCGCTGTTCGAGACGGCCAGCATGCCGCCGGCTGTCAAGTCGAGCGCGCTGATGCCCAGACCAGCCGTGTCCGGCACGGCGAGTGTGCCGGGACCTGCGACCGTCAGCGGCACGCCGCCGTTGACGCCGCCGTTGAGGGCGACCGCCGCGCCGGCCGCTGCTTGGATCAGCGCGTTGCTGGTCAGCACAAGCGGCGCCGTCAGCGTGTGCGTGCCGCGCTCGGATGCGATCACGGCCGGTGCGCTGCCGTTGTTGGCGAGCGTCAGCGCCGTGCCCTCAACCGTATAGGCTGCGGCGTTATTGAAGGTCAGTGCGCCGAGCGTCGACGGCGCGCTGCGTGTCACCGTGGCGGGCGCGCTGATCGCGTCGTCGAATCGGACGGCCGTCCCCGGCGCGTCGGCCGGCGGCACGGTCCAGTTGCCCGCCGTTTCCCATGCGCCGGACGAAGGAAGCGTCCAGATCGAGACTCCAGACGCATAGGCCACGCGCAGCACCACCGACGCCCCGACCGTCTCAAAGCTCGACACGCGTCCCGGCGCGGGATTGAGCAGGGTCCAGCCGCTCACATCCGGCACCGAACCGGCGCAGGTGAAGAGCGTGTAGTCGCCGGGACGCGTCACCGGCTCATCGCTGCCGCTCGTCACGACACGCACGCCCAGCGCGCCGGCCGTCGCACCGGCCGGCAGGGCGATGCGGTCACAGGCGCTGCCGTCGGCCGACGCCTCGACATGGAGTACCGCGCCGTTCTGAAACGCCACGGCCGCGAACGCCTGTTCCTGAATCACGCCGTTCACGAGACTCAGCACGGCACCGGATGCGACGCTCAACCCGGTCGATGCGTAGCCGTCCGCCGGCAACACCAGCGTGCCTGCCTCGACGGCGGTCGGCCCCGTGAACGCGCAGTTTCCGGCCAGCGTCAGCGCACCGGCACCCAGCTTGGTCAGGCCGCCGCCCGCAGTCCCGGCCTCCAGCGGCTGCGCAAAGGTGACGTCCTGGCCGCAGGTGTCCACGCGCGCGCCGGCGGCGTTCACGACGAGCTGCTTGGCGCCGTAAAGATAGTCGGCGAGCGAGGTGCCGCCCAACGGCGAGAGACCGGCGGTTTCAAGCGTGCCGCCGTTGAAGACCAAGATCGGCTGGTTGGGCGCGGCGAAGGAGGTGCTCAAGGTGGCCGGCAGGCTCAGCGTTCCCGCTCCCGGCATGCCGTTGCCGAGCACCACCCAGTTGGTGCGGCCGGGCGCGCTATCGCCCATCCAGTTGAACGTGCCCGTCACCTCGAGACGGCCGCCGTTGACCTCCAGCAAGCCCCGTCCGTCGAAGACGCCGCTCTCCATGCGGACACCCATCGAGACGCGGCCCAGCGAGGTGGTGCCGCCATTGATAATCAGCGCACCGAGGGCGCTAGCTCCGCCGCGGATGCCGATGCCGAACCACATGTCCGGTGCCCCCGTGACGCGCCCGCCGTTGACGATGAAGCGGTCGGTGCCCGCCCCGTTGGCGCGCAGCAGACAGAGGTCTTTCGACCCGCCGCCGCCGCGCATATTCAGGGTTCCGCCCTGAACGACGACCGTGTTGCTGACCCCGTACTCCATGTAAAAGCCGTTGATGTCCACGCGCGCGCCTTCGTCGATAACGGCCGTGCGGGAATCGTTCGCGTTCATGCTCATCAGCACCGTGTCGCGGTTGCCACTTTCCAGCGTGACATCGCAACCGTCCAGAAAGCGCACCGTGCCGCGTTCGATGTTGATGCGCGCGCCGGAAGCCCCGACGGACGTGCCGCTCAGGCGCAGCTCATGCGGCCCGTTTTTATGCAGGGACTGGCCGTTCGCCCACGTCAGGTTCCCGTCCAGCGTCAGGTCCGCGCCGACCGTATTGCAGGTGATCCCGTTCACCATCGACAGCTCGTTGGTCAGCGTGACCGGGGTCGTGCCCTCAATCCGGAAGCCCGATCCGCCCTCGGCCGTGACGGGGCCGCTGCCCAGGGTGGCCGCGCCGGAAAGGACAACCGAGCCTTGTTGCAGGCGTGCGCCGCCGCCGAACGTATTGGCCTGCGTCACGAGCACGTCGCCTGCGCCGGTTTTGATCAGCGCGCCGTCGCCGCCGACCGCGCCGGCCAGCGTGATCGATGCGCCGGCACCCGGCACCACAGCCAGATCGTCGGCCAAGGTCAGCGGCGCACTGATGACAGGCGCCCCCTGCACGGCTTCGACCGATGCCGTTGCGCCCTCGGCGTCAAAAGTGAAACCCGCGCCGGTTAGAGTGTAGGCGTTCGGATTGTCGAAAGTCAGCGTGCCCAATGTAACCGGCGACGCAGCGCTCACCGTGGCCGGCGCGAGAATCGCCGCACCCAGGCGCGCCGCGCTGCCGGCAGCGTTGGCCGGCGGGAGCGTCCAGTTGCCCGCAGTCTCCCAGACACCGCTGCCCGGCAGGATCCATTCAGAGACCGTCCCGCCGACAGCAATGCGCAGCGTGACGGTCTTCTCGGCCTCGTTCAGAAGAAAGCTGTAGGTGCGGTTCACCGCAGGATCAGGCACAGAGAAACGACTGACATCCGGCGCGTTGTCCGTATAGGCGAGCACCGTATAGTCGCCCGGGCGCGTCGACCGGGTCTGCGTGCCCTGAACCACCGGAACGAACGCGAGGCGGTCCAGCACGGCTCCGGCCGGCAGCACCAGGCGGTCGCTGGCCGCGCTGTCCTCCGCCGTCTCAAGCTCGACGGTCACAGGGGCCGCGCTGCCGAACGCGAGCGCGCGCGGCGCGAAGACGGTCAAGGCTCCGTCGCTCAGGCTCACGCCGCAGCCGGAAACCACCGCGAGATCCGGCTGAAGGGCCGTCGCCGCACCGCCCAGTCGCAACAGGCCGCCCAGCACGCGCGTCGGGCCGAGATAGGTGCTCGCCCCGGTCAGCGTGAGCGTTCCCGCGCCGAACTTGGTCAATCCGCCCGAGCCCGCGCCCAGCAGCGGCGGCGCGAGCGTCAGCGCGTGCGCCCCCGTATCGATGGCCGCGCCGCTGTCGCCGACAGTCACCGTCAACGTGCCGTTTGTCGCGCCGGGACCGTCGAGCAGCGCGCCGCTGCCGCTCAGGCGCAGCGTGCCGCCGTTGAAGGTCAGGGTCTTGGCCACCTCCGTGCAGGCATCCACATAAATCCGCCGCGTGGCCAGCACGCCGCCATTCAGCACGATGGCCAGCGCACCGGTGGACTCGCTGTTCTTGCTGCCGATCTTGACGATGCCGTTGGTGAAGAGCGCCTCGCCGCCGTTGACCGTCAGGGTGCCCGATCCGTAGGTCGGGGAGGTGCTGTCCTGATGGTTGTTGCCGATCATCAGCGCGTAGCCGTTCAGGTCGGCCGTATTGCTGCCGGCGGTGGCCTCGAGCCGGCCGCCGTTGACCGTGATCGAGCCGCTGCCGCTGTTGATCGCCAGACGCAGGTAGGCGAGGGTCAGGCTGCCGCCCTCCATCACCAGGTGGCCGGTCGCGCCGACGCCGACAAAATTCGCGTTGGCCTCGTGGTTGACGCCGCGCACCTCGTGTACGCCGTTACTGATGATCAGCGTCGCGACGCTGCCGGCGTAGCGGCCGACATAGATGCGCGCGCCAGAGTTGGTGGAGGAGAAAGCCAGCCCCCCGTTCCTGCCGGTAAAAATATTCGTGCCGCGCTGCAGTTCCAAGGTCGTCGTGGTGGCGCTCGAGACCGGACCGTCATAGACCACGGTGCCCCAGCCGTTCCGGGCCCAGTTGCCGGATGCGGTGATCGCCAGCGGGCCGGCAAAGGTCAACGTGCGTCCGGAAGCCACCTCATTGCTTATCGCTCCGCCCATCGACACCGGCGCCTCAAAGGTGAGGTCCCGGGTGGCGCCGGCCAGATTGATGTCCGGCGCGGACCCGCCGTCTAGGGTCAGCAGGGCGCTGCCGCCCACCGTGACCGGGCCGCCGGGGTTCAGGATTTTGATGCCGTCCCACGTGGCCGCGGCGTTCAGCGGCGCCATATTCGCCGCACTGACCGTGCTGCTCCAGACCGCCACGTCGGCGGCTCCGGGCGCGACACCGCCGACCCACGACGAGCCGCTGTTGAGCGCCTCCGCGTTATTCTCTTTCACGATCTCGGCGGCGAATAACGGCAACCCTCCGGCGATCACGGCACACACAGTCGCTGTGAATTTACTTTTCATGGCCTGTCTCCTGTCTGCGATGACTATAAAAAATCGATCTTAGAATAGCATTCTCATCTTCCACTGCACCACACTAATAATCCATTGTAATCGGTTGCGGGTGAGTCGCCGCTGAATACCGAAGGACCGGGAGGGACGAGCGTCCGCTCGTCCAGCCGCTGAATATGCAATGGGCGTCAGCTTATTTGAGCCGTTCTCTCACTCCAGCCAGACCGGGTGAGAGCGCTTGAGTTTGAAGGGTGCTGCGGCGGGATCGGTGTCGGGGATCAGGCAGTGCCCCACGCCGGCGGGCAGATCGTCGAACCGCCCGTCCCGCACGGGCACCAGAATGCCCGCGTACGGCACGCTCACCGCCTTGAGGACGGGTGCGCCGTTCGCGTCGTACTCGCCATACAGGCTGAACTTGCCTTTGAAGATGCCGCTCTTCGATGCGAAGGAGAGCGTCACGCCCGCCGGGTTGACCGCGTCGTAAACATAGCGTGTTACGCCCTCTTCGGTCACCTTCTTGGGCTTGGCACCCTTCGGTGCCTTCATGCGCCCGCCCTCGACCGCCACCGGCAGACCGGCCGGAATCTGCGTCCATGCCGCCACGCCTCGGGCGTCGTGATAGGCGGTGTCCCCGGTGTCCGCGCCGAACAGGTATCCCGCGGCGAGCGCAGACCCCGTGCCGTAGAATCTGCCGCAGACGTCCAGCAGCATGCTGAAGCCATCCGGCCCTTTCTTCCCGGGGTTCTCCCAGCGCAGGAACCACCCGAATTCATCGTCGGTCGTGACGGCGCCGCCTTCCGGGATGACCCACAAGAGTCCGCCGACCCATCCCTTCTTCCCGTACAGCGGCGCGAAGAGCGGCACGCACGCATCGGGCCTGCAACCGTCGAACAGCAGCAGGCGGCCCGCGCGGCTGACCTTCGTGCCGTCCGCCAGCACGCCCGCGACCTTGGCCGAGCCCTTGGCGCCGATCGTGAGCGCGAGGTATCCGACGCCCTCCGGCGCCGCGCCCACCTGCTCCGACGCGGAGATGCCGGGCGCGGCGGGGGGCAGCGCCATCGTGTAGTAGCCGTTGAACGCAGCCAGAAGCGCCTGCGCCTCCGCGTCCCGCGCGTCGGCGAACCGGTTCCTGGCGCCGTCCAGGCTGAGCTTCTCCGCGCCCAGCGAGCCGCCCTTGAGCGATCCCGAGATCCGGTTCTGGCGGACCAGCAGCTCAAGCGTCTCGCCGCCCTTTGCGGTAAGGGTGACACCGAACGTGCCGTCCGTTCCCTCGGGTGTCTCCCATGCCTTTGCGCTGAAGCTCAGATTGCCTTTCAGAAGCGCGGCCTTCGCCGTCAGGGTACCGGTCAGCTTGGACACCTTCACGGACAACGTGCCGCGCACGGCCGAAACATTCCCGCCCGCGAAGTTGCCCTGGCCGAAGAGGTAGCCCTCGTACGCGCCGACCGTCTCCAACGGATCATCCCCGGACAGGCCGCACAGATACGTTGCCGGTCCCGACGGCGGCGGCGGGGGCGGTGGCGGCGGCGGAAGCGCCGTCCAACGGGCGTAGAGCGTGTGGTCGGCCGCCGTGGACACTGCCGTGCCAGACGTCACAACCACGGCGGTTTCATTCGTGTCGGTCCACCATCCGCCGAAGATGTAGCTCGCTCTGGCGGTCAGCGCCAGTGCGCCGTAAGCCGACCCGAACGTGACGTTCGTGGTGGCCGGGACTGCTGCCGATCCGCCCTGCGCGTCAAAGGTCACGGTGTAGACATTGGCCGTCCAGGCGGCCGTCAGCGTGTGGTCGGCGTTGAGCGTGACGGCGGTGGTGCTGTCCACGGCGAAGTCGACGCCGTTGGTCTGCGCCATCCAGGCGATGAAGGAGTAGCCCGCGCGCGTCGGCACGGGCAGCGGCCCGTACGGCAGCGAGTTGGTTACGCTCAGGGCGGCTGGCTCGACCGCGCCGCCGGCAGGGTCGAGCGTGGCGTCGAGCAGCGCGCGCATCAGCGTCACGGCCTCCGCCGCCGCCTTGGCCGCCTCCTGATGGCCGAGGTGGTCGGAGGCGACCACGTGGAAGCCGTACGTGTGGTCGGCGACGCCGGTGAAGAGATCGTTCGTCAGCGCCGTGTCGGTCAGCCAGGGCACGGCGGGCGCGCCGTTGTCCGAGACGTAGACCGTGTAAGAGCGCACGCCCGCGCCGGCGTCTGCGCCGCCCCACGACACCTCGAAGCCGGCGTCGGTGGTGACGGGCGGCAGCGCAGCGACCGCGCTCGCGGGCGGCAGGCTGTCGAGGGTGTTGGTCACGGCGGGCGTCAGGATCGGCTCGTTGACGTCGAAGACGATCACCGCCTGGTTGGTGATCTGCGCGCCCTCGCCCAGCCCGGCCAGCGGGCGTACCGTGTAGGTCACGTGCCCCTCGCCGATCCGGTTGGTGGTATTGGGCGGCAGGAAGCCGGCCAGCGGGTCTTCGGTCAGTTGGCCGGTGGCCGGATCGACCGAGGTCAGCGTCCAGGTCAGCAGCCCGGACGGCGAGAGCGAGGCCTCGACCTTGACCGGGTTCGGATCGGTCGCGACCGCGGCCTGCGCCGTGAAGCTCTGCAGGCCCGGGGGCACGGCGACGACGGTGTTGTTGAAGGCGATCTCGCCCAGCTCCAGCGTGGAGCCGTCGAGCTGCGGGTCGAGCTGGTCTGTCACCAGCACCACCTGCGCGGGCGCCGACGAGGTCGGGACGTTCTCGAAATAGACGGTGTAGGTCAGCGGCGTGCCGCCCGCGACAAACCCGAGCGGGCCGTAGCCAACGCCCACCTTGTCATTGGGATCGCGGCTGCCGGTGCCGCTGGGACCGCCGCCATTACCTCCGCCGCCGTCACAGTCATCACCTTTACAGGGTGGCGGACAGGGCTTGCCGGGCTGGTCGCAGCAGGGGTTCGGCGTGCAGCCCGAGCACTCTCCGCACTTGTCCTTGTTGTCGGGGCAGTCCTGTTTCGCCGCGTAGCGTACCGCCGCCGTATTGCTCTCATGCCGCATCACGGCCTCATAATAATTCTCCCGCGCATCCTTATAGCGCTGAATGGCTGTTGTGTTGTCATCGTGCATGGCGAAGAATTCCTTGCCCAATGTGACCAGCTCTTTGCCCGCATTGATTAAGGCCCAAAGCGGCCCGATATAGGGCAGGTCGGTTGCCTCGGTCGTTATCGCAATCAAAATATCTCCCAGCGACCAGAACGCCGCTTCGGCTTTATCGAAGTCATGGCTGTGCATGGCTTCTTGGATGTTGACTGCCGCGTTCTGAAACGCACCGCCGGCGTTCAACACGAAGTCCACCATCTTCGGGTCCCAACCCGCCTCTGCCAAAGCGGGCCCGGCCGCCTTGACGCTCAACACGAACGAGGCCACCTTGCCCGCGAGGACAGCGGATTGCAGCGACATGATTTGCAGGTTCGTCTTGTTCAGTTCCTTGAGCGCATCGTAGGAAAGCTCCCACGTACCGAAATGCAAATCGACAAGATAGGCGCTGTCCTCGGCGCGCGCCACGGCGTTGCGATAGGCGACACAACTCGGGTCAACGGCTTCAATACGCGCATACTCGGACAACCACCATGCGGTATCGTCGATCTCCCCCCCGAATGTCCCTTGCCGCCTCCGCATGCGTTCGGGTCGCGGCCAGGTCGTCCACCAGTCGCTGGTCTCGTTCCACCAGTCCATGAAGCCCAGCGGAACCGGCCCGCCCGGCACGGCGGGAACGAGCGCAAGAACGCCTGTCATTCCGAATCCCGATATCGAGGCGAAGGCCGGATCGAGCGCGATGGCGGTGGGCGTGCCGAGCGTCCAGTCCTGAAGTGCCGCCGGCTCTCCGCTGAACGTCCTGACGAGCGTCTCCGCGGCCCTTCCCTCCGATTCCGCACGGAGCGTCACCGCGCCGTCCAGCGGGCCCAGCTCGTAGCGGCCGTCCGCATCCGCGTAGACCGTCCGCAAAATCTCTCCCGCGCCGTCGAGCACCGAGACCCGCGCCCAGCCGAGGCCCTGGCCGAGGTCGTCGCACACCCGGCCGCTGAGTGTCATGCCCGCGTCGGCAAGCATTACGTCAATCACGGCGGGGATGCCTTCCGCAGCCGTTGCCGTGACATTCGTGGGACAGCGTCGGCCGTCAGAGAACCAGAGGCTGTAGAGGCCGGCGGCCGCCGAGTCGATGGCGTAGCGGCCATCCCCGTCAGTGAATCTGAACAGGCTCTGTCCCGTCACGGTGTGCCGCATCGTGATCCCGACACTGTCGAGCGGCTCGCCCTGGGCATTGCGAACCGTGCCTTGCAACACGCAGCCGCCGGTGAGAACGAAACCGGTCTGGCTGACCCCCGACACCGTAACATTTGTCACTGCGGCCGCCAGCGCCGGCGCGACGGCCTCCACCCGGTACGCCCGGGCCGCCAGGTTGCTGAACACCGCCAGTCCCGCAGCGTCGGTCAACCGCAGGAGCGAGAATCCGCCGCCGCCGGAGGCGGGATCGGGACACAGCTTGATCCAGGCATTGCTGACGGCTGCGCCGCCGTCCGCGCGGATGCAATGCGCCTCAAGGACATGGGAGGCGGCCGTCACGTTCTGTCCGACGACACTGCCTGAAGCGGGTATCGCGATGTTTGCCGCCACAGCGAACCCGATTTCATGTCCCGCCGCCACCACGTCGACCGTCACGTTGGTCTGCAACAGGTAGAAGGCGTAGCGCCCTTGGGCGTCGCTGAGGGTCGTGGCCAGCGTCTGCCCGCCGCGGATGACCGCCACCGGCACCTGCCCCAAAAGCGTGGTGCCGTCCGCTGCCAGCACGGCTCCCGAAAGCAGCACGCCGGCCCGCGCCAGCGACACGCCCTCGAACCGGTTCCCGGCCTCGCCAAGCGTGAAGGCCATGCCGCCGAGGCCCTCGCCCAAACCTCCGAACGACAACTCATATTCGCCGTCGGTCAAATCCTCGAACGCGAAAGAGCCGTCGGCGCCGGTCGTCACGGTCTGCAGGAGACCGTTGGTCGCTGTGAGGACAACCAGCATGTTGGTCGGCGTGAGTCCGCCGTCCAGCACGACCCGGCCGGCGATGCGGCCCACCTGACGCAGGGCGAAGTCCACATCCGCCGTCTGGCCGACCGCGGTCTCGACCGTTTTCAACTGCTGGAAATAGCCGCCGGCCGCGCACCAGACCGTCTGGGTGCCGGGAGCCAGGCCGGCGAGGGTGAAATATCCCCCGTCATCGGTCACGTTCGGCTCGCGCCGGGCGGCGGCCTCGTCGACGCCGACCGCAGCGCCGGCCAGCGGCAGGCCCGAAGCCGCGTCAGTCACGCGGCCGGTGATCGACGTCGCGGCCGTCAGCGACACCGTCACGCCGCTGAGCGCCTGCCCGTCCGCCAGGCTCACGCCGGCGGTCTCGCCCGCGCCGTAGTCCGGCGAGACCGCGGTCACGCGGTAGGTGTCGGCCGTCAGGCCGCTGACCGTGAACAGTCCGCCCGCCTCTGTCGTCGCGATCCCGGCTGACCGCCCGGCCGCCGCGCCGCTGACCCGGACCGTCGCGCCCGTCACGCCCGCGCCGCCGGGCGACAGCACCCGCCCGCTCAGCGAGCCGCCCGTGTCGAGCGGCCAGTTCAGCGTGTAAACCGTGTTCGAGGCGAGCGTGACCGTCTGCGCGTCCGGCACGATGAAGCGTCCGGACACGCAGCTCACGGCATACGTGCCCGCCGCCAGGCCGGTGACCGCGTAGCGGCCCTCCTCGTCGGTGATGCCGGTGGCGGTGCCGCCGTCCGGCTCAAGGGCGAGGGTCACCTGCGCGCCGGAGACAGGGAGTCCGCCCGCCGCATCGATAACGCGCCCGGCCACCTGTACGCCGCGCGTGACGAACAGGTCAAGCGGCGTCTCTTCAGGCAGCGTGACCGCCGCCACATTCACAGCCAGATATTCCGGCGCGCTCAAGGTGTAGCTCCCCGCCGGAACGTCGCGGAAGACGAATGTGCCGTCAAACCATGTGCTGACACGGTACACGTCGCCGGTGGCGCCGGCGAGCTGCACGTCGATGCCGGCCATCGCCTGGCGCGTGGCGGCGTCATACGCGGCGCCGGTCAGCGACGCGCCGGGGAAGCGCGCGAGCGCCCGGTCCATCATGTGCCACAGCAGCATGTAGGGCGAACGTTCCTCCTGCCCGTAGCCGCGCAGCGCTTCCTCCATGCGTGTCAGGGCCGCGATGTAGTCGCCCACCAGCGGCCCGATTTCCTGTGTGAGCATCGCCCAGGCCACGTCCCACTGCGGCGGCGGGTCCGCCGGCCGCAGGACGGCCTTGATGTCGTCCCACGCCTGGGCGTCCTCGTTATCGCCGTCGATCCAGCGCACCGAATAGTGTGAATACCCGTCCACGGCAACCTTGGAATAGAAGGTGACGCTGTGGTGTTCGCCGGGACGCAGCACGCCGCCGCCGATGCCCTCGGCGCCCACGGCCGGGAATTGAAGGACGGAGCGCGTCTCGGCTGCGCCCGCCTGGAGCCCGCCGAACCAGACGGGATTCCCGGCCTCGCTTTCGACGATCAGCAGCGGCACGGGCACGTCCGCATCGCCGCGGTTGCCGAACTCCACGGTGGCGGCGAACGGACGGAACACGCGCACGTATGAGGGCGACACGATCCGCGCGTAGAAGACGCCGCCGGTTCCGGCGGAGACGGTGAACGCGTCCGCAAGCGTCGCCTCGAGCCCCTCTTGCCGGATGGTGAGATCGCAGAGGCCGGCCGGTGCGCCGCCCAGCGGGAAGGTGGCGAGCGCGTTGGCGGAGTCCAGCAGGATGACCCGCTGCGCCGCGATCGCGGCCCCGCCGCCGTCCGGCTGCAGTTCGGCCGTCAGCTTGCCGTTAAAGCCCGCGCCGCGCAGCGGCACGGTCACCGGCCCGGCGTTGCCGCCGCGGTCGAGCCCGATTTCTTCCAGTCCGAAAGCCGCGGGCGCGGCCGTCAGCGAGAAGGCCGTGACGCCGTCGGGCAGGGTTTCGGGCATGACCAGCAGATAGACGGTGCGTTCGACCGCCGGCGCGGTCAGCCCCAGCCGGGCGTCGGGCGCGTTCCATTCGGTGCTGCGCCGGTCAAACGTCTGTGTGCCCGGCATGGTGTCGAACCCGGCGTACACGCGGCAGCGGCCGTCGGCGGACGCGGCGTCGAGCGTGACGGTCATGTCTGTCCCGGCGGCCTGCGTCACTTTAAACCAGGCCGGCTGCTGAGCGCCCGAGAATAAGCCGCTCAGCGTCACGCCCGGTGTGAGTGCGGGGATGGTGAGCGTGGCGGCCGCTGCGGCGGCCGCAGTGTTGTTGGCGCGGTTGACGCCCTCGAAGACCTCGCTGCGGCTGTTCACGGACACCTGCCAGCGGTACGCGCCCTCGGTGCCGCCGGGCACGCGGAATTCGGCCTCGCAGGCGTGCCATTGCCCGGGGCCGAGCACGATGCCCGAGCCCGAGAGGACGTCGCCGCACGCCAGGACGTCGCCGCCGTTCGCCGGCGCGAGCGCGACCGTGTCGTGCCACGGCCCGCGCGCAGGCGCGCTGCCGCGGTTGACCACGCGCCACTGTACGCGCACCGTGTCGCCGGCGGTCACGGCATCGGGGCCGGCGAGCGCCTCGCCGATGAGATCGATGTCGGACGCGGCGTTTTCGACAAATTCGAACGCGCCCATGTCGGCGAACGCGCCGGAGGCCGCCGCGAGGCCGGTGTTGGGGGAACGCGGATCGTCATAACGCGGCGCACCCATGAAGTCGGAGGCCGGTGCCATCGTGCCGTCGGCGGCGTCGATGCAGGGCGAGAGGTAGCCCAACCGGAAGTTGCCGCCGTCGGCGTCGCGGTAGTTGGGGTCGGCGGAGATATTGCCGTTCTGGCCGGTCATGTCGGCGATGCCCGAATAGTTGACGGTGTCCGGGTTCCAGACATTCGAATGGCGGACGGTCGCCCGCTTCGTGCCGTAGTCGTTGCCGACGCCGAATTCCAGACTGCGGGTGACCACGCAGTTGCGCAGCGTCAGCGTGCCGCCGTGTTCGACGGCGCCCTGGCCGTTGCGGTCGAGCGTGCAGTTGACGAGCTGCAGGGTGCCCCACGCGCAGACGCCCCGGTCGCAATCGGTGATCAGCGAATTGGTGATCGAGGTCGGATTGGCGCTGAGAATGCCGTCCTTGAGCGACTCGCTGAGGGTACAGGCATCGATCAGCAGGGTGCCGTAGCCGCCCACGCCCTCGATCATTCCGCCGGCCTCATACGTATTCACGGTCGAATTGCCGCCGTATCGCGCCATGACATAACGAAGGTCGATCACGCCGGTGGAGAGCGACTGGATAGAGCGCCAGTCGCCGGCCATCGGAGCTGTGGCGTCACCGTCGGCATTACTGTCGCCGCCTGCCGCATCATCCTTGATCGACGTCAGGATGATCGGCTGAGCGACCGTGCCGTGGGCCATCAGCCGGCCTCCGTATTGGACTGTCATGCCGGCCCCGGCCTCGAACTTGACCGTCGTGCCGGGATTGAGGGTCAGCGTGACGCCGCTGGGGATACGCAGATCGCCTGAAACGACATGAAGTTGATTGGCCATCCAGGATTCGGAAGCGCTCAAAGTCCCGCTGTGCGTCTGTTTCAGGAAGCGGATATCGACCGCGTCCGAGGCGTTGAACTGGCCGCCTTGAGCCGCGATGCCAGCCCATGGCCGCGGCAACGACTGGCTGCCGTCCAGATTGGTGTCGCCACCGGCGGTGTCATCCTCCAAGGCGGTGAAGATAATGGGCGCGTCGGTCGTGCCCAGCGCATTCAAGGTGCCGCCGGTCAGGAGGGTCACGCCGGCGCCGGCCACGAATTTAACGATTGCACCCGGCTGGATCGTCAGGGTGACGCCTGCAGGAACCGTGATGTTTCCGGCAACGATATGCACGGTGCCTGCGCCCCATGTTTCGTTGGTGGTCACTGTGCCGCTGTGCCAGCCCGCCGAATTGTTCACGGAGGCGGGGAGTGTCAGGCGGGCCACCTCCTGGGTGGAGGCGTCAAAAAAAACGGCACGGAGTTCATAGCGGCCATCGGGGAGTTGTGATGTCATCCAGACGGCGCTGCCGGTCGCGTCCTGCCCGGCCGCGACAGGATAAACGGTTTCTGCCTGACCTACCGAGAAATCAACGCTGAGCGTAGGGGGCGCGACACCCAAGGCATACCAATCGACCCGCTCCTCACCGTGAAAGACGGCGGGGAGCTCGCCCCAGCAGAAATAGGGCTCTGCGCCGATGTGAACGGTCCCAGCCTGGCCGCCGCCGGAACCGCCATTGGCCACCGCGTTTGATGCGGAAAGCGTCATTGTATCCCACGCATAGAGTGCCACGCGCCCGCCGCCTCCCCCGCCGTATGACCCGTATCCGGCACCGCCGTTCGCCTGGACGGCTCCGTTGCCAGACAGTATGCCGGCATTCAGCAGGATGCCGCCGCCGCTGCCGCCGCAGGGGCTGTAGTAGCTGCCGTTCGCGCCGTTGGCGCGGATCACCCCGTCCACGACCGCCGAGCCGGACGTGATCCGGAGCAACCCGCCGCCCGCCACGTTGCTGCTGCCGGAACCCGGCTCCACGGGCTCGCGGAAATCACCGTAGGTCTTATTGGCGGGCGAGCCCGCACCCAGCCCTCCGTAGCTCCCTCCGGAGGGCCACGTCGCGCCGCCGACGGTCGAGTTGCCCGTGGTGCGTCCCGCAAGGTAGCCGCGCCCCGTCGCGTCAATCCTGGATGCGGTATCGATGACCAGCGCTTCCTCGACCGTCAGGTCCAATGAATACACCTGATCGGCGGTGCAGGCCTGATGCGTGAGCAGGGCGCCGTTCCACAGTGTCACCCGGTTCGCAAGCACGGGCATCTCGTGCTCAGGCACGACCACCACGTTGGTACCTGAAATGAATAAGTGGTCACCCGAAAGATCCGCCGCGCTGTCGCCCGGCAACCCCAGCGGCGTCCACAGGCCGACGTTCGCGTTGTGGTTGTCGATTCGAAGCACGCCTTCTGCGCTGTCCGTTTTACGCAGATAGACCGTCCCGCATGAACCATGACTCGGAGCGCCATAGCCAGAGCTTGAGGGATCCCTTCGCCCGCGAGTGCCCGCACGCCGTTGGTGAGGTCGAACGTCGACTCCCCATAGTACAGCGCGACCCGGCCTCCTCCTCCTCCGATAGCGTGGCCACTATTGGAGGCGCCTGACATACGGCCGCCGTCAGCCTCCACCCGGCCGCTGCCTGACAAGGCGACGACGTCCAGGCGGATGCCGCCGCCACTGCCGCCTCAGGGGTAGTCGTAGCCGCCGTTCGCGCCGTTGGCACGGATCACGCCGTCCACGACTGCCGAGCCGGCCGTAATCCGGATCAACCCTCCACCCGACACGTTGCTGCTGCCGGAACCCGGCTCCACTGGATTACGGAAGTCCCCGTAGGTCTTATTGGCAGACGAGCCCGCACCCAGCCCTCCGTAGCTCCCTCCGGAGGGCCACGTCGCGCCGCCGACACTCGAATTGCCTGCTGTTCTTCCGGCTCGGAACCCGCGCCCCGTCACATCGATTTTAGAGGAGGCATCGAGGGTCAGCGCCCCCGAGATCGTCAAGTCGATCGCATACACCTGCTCGTCGGTGCAGGCTGTGTGCGCGAGCGTCGCGTTATGAATGAGCGAAAGGCTGGCGAAGGCGTGCGGACCGTTGACCGTCAACGTGCAGTTACTGACGATGATGTCTTGGCCGTCATAGGTGGTGTCGCCCTCCTCGATGGTGGCGGAGGCGCTGAACAGGGCCGCCTGCGCGGCGAGGGTACTCCCCAGCAGGCAGGCGATCAGCGCCGGCGCAGGACGGGGGGGCATCCTAGATCGTGTCCCACGGGGCCACCGTGCTCTTAAACGGGAGACAGGTGAATAAACGCGCATACTAGCATGCATGACGCAACCTCCTGCGGCTGTTTGACACCGATTCACACCGATCAACGTAGCGGATGTTAAAGGTGTTCAATCTATTGTTCAACACAAAAAGGCCCTCTTGTGCCGATTCTAAGGATGCGCTATAACGGGGCTTGCGAAATCAAACGGCGAGGAGGTGCGTGATGCGTGTCTTGGTTCCCTTGGCAGACGGGGTTGAAGAGCTTGAGGCGGTGACGGTGATCGATGTCTTGCGGCGCGGCGGGATCGAGGTGGTGTCGGCCGCACTGGGCCGCGAGCGGGCGGTCGCGGGCTCACGCGGCGTGACGCTGCTGGCCGACGCGGTGTGGGACGAACTGGAGATCGACACCTTTGACGCCATCACGCTGCCGGGCGGCGGGCAGGGCACCGAAAACCTGGCGGCCGATGACCGGGTTGTCGCGGCGGTCCGGTCGTTTGCCGAAGCCGACAAGTTTGTGACCGCCATCTGCGCCGCCCCCACGGTGCTGGCGCAGGCCGGTGTGCTCAAGGGGCGCCGCGCCACCTGCTATCCCGCCTGCGCGGCCGCCTTGGGCCAGGCATATGACAACGCGCCGGTGATTGCCGACGGCCGCATCATCACCAGCCAGGGGCCGGGGACGGCCATGCTCTTTGCACTGGTGCTGGTGCAGCATCTCGCCGGCGAAGAGACCGCGCGCAAAGTCGCGGACGGGCTGCTGGCGACGCTCTAGCGGAGCGGCGGCAGCAGCTCGAGCCGCATGAAGCGGGCGGGCGCGTTGCTGACCGGCACGTCGTGCCGGACAGTCACCTGCCACCACATGTTGCTGTCCGCGCGCGAGACTTCGGTGATGTCTGATGAATCCCAGTCGCCCAGCGTCAGATCGGTGCAGGCGACCGGCAGGAAAAACAGGTCGCCGGCCTGCTTGCTTTCACGGAAGGTCAGGGTGAGTTGTCCGCCGGACACGCCGCCGCCAGGCCGGCCGGTGGTGTCGGGATCCCACGGGTCCATGGCCCAGGCATACTCGAAGAGGTTCACAATGCCGTCCCCGTCGGGATCGTCCCCTTCGTCGGCGATGCCGCCCGCCTGAACTTCTGACTCTGTGAACCAGCCGAGCTGCCACAACGCGAACGAGGGTTCGTATTCAAGAATCTCGATCTGGTCGATACACACGCCGCTCCCGTAATACGAGGTGCCTTCAAAGGCGATCTGGAGGATGCGTTCAGAGGTCGGCAGCGCGATCACCCGCTGCGTCCACTCGGGGGTGTCGTCTACGAAGGTCTCAAGCAGGCTCCATGCGCCGCCAGGGACACGGACATAGACGCGCAGCTCATCCTGCCAAATGCCGTCCTCACCTGCGTCATACGCTTTCATACAGTGCATGAAGGCGAGCACCGGGTTCTGAGGGGCGGGACCCAAGTCAATCACGGGCGAGACCAGGCGCGTGACGCTGCCGATCTGGTCGGAATAGAAGCAGGCCAGATAGTCGCCGTCCCAGGCGGCGTCGGGGTAACCGTCCGGCGATGCGTTCGGGGCGTTCCAGTTCTCAATGCCGGAGACGTATTCCTGCGTCCATGCGATCGGCAGGTCCCCGCTGTTTTCATAGCTTTCGAAGTAAGGCAGCGCCTGGAGGGACAAGACCGCAAGCGAGAAGAGGTTGGTGGTCGCCAGGCCATTGTTGCCGGTGACCGAAATGGCAAGCTCGACGTCCGCCGCTTCGCTCGGGGTCCCGCTCAGCACGCCGCCGCTGCTGAAGGACAGGCCGTCGGGCAGCACCCCGTCCACGAGGGTCCAGGCATAGGGCGCGGCACCTTCCGTCGCCTCGAAGGTATGCGAATAGGCGATTCCTACCGTACCCGGCGGCAGGCGTGCGGCGGTGGTGATCGTCGGGGGCATGGGATCCGATGTGATGTCAACCTGGTCGATACACACGCCGTAGCCGTATCGCGAGATGCCGCTGAAAGCAATTTGGAAAACGCGGCTGGATGTGGGGATCTCGATTAGCCGGCGAGTCCATTCCGGTGTATCTTCATCGTAAACAGCCAAGAGGATCCATTCCGTTTCCTCGGCGCCCTTGTA
>Ga0123329_1001246_pt1 | contig 24343 bp, 13 predicted proteins | sample BioC12SIPDNA_FD_89703 | JGI IMG/M metagenome (GOLD analysis project Ga0123329, IMG submission 89703) | Anaerobic biogas reactor microbial communites from Washington, USA - Biogas_R1_B C12 SIP DNA | ecosystem: Engineered > Bioreactor > Anaerobic > Unclassified | place: Washington, USA | collected...
ACCCCTCTCCCTTGAGGGGAGAGGGTGGCCCGCAGGGCCGGGTGAGGGTGACGCGCGGAGAGAACGTTGCAACCTCGTAGCGTCTTCTCCGTTCGACCCTCACCGCCCTTCGACGGTGCTCGGGGCACCTCCCCCTGGAAGGGGGAGGGGTGAGTTCGGCATGTCGGGTCTGTTGACCCGACCTACGGGCTTGCAGCCATGCGTCTTCTCATGGCCACGCAGCGATGTAGGGGCGGCTCGCGAGCCGCACTCGATGGGCATCATTCGGGCGGGGGCGGCCCCGCCCGTGTTTTTCGCAACGCTATGCAGGGAAGCGACCATGGCCGTTCCACGTTACGATTGCAGCGGGCAGTGGCTGAAGGGCAATACGCACATTCACAGCACGGCCTCCGACGGCGGCAAAACGCCGGTGGAGCTGGCGGCGATGTATGCCGCGGAAGGGTACGATTTCCTCGTGCGCGCCGACCATTGGGTGCCGTCGGATGCCGCCGCCGAGGGGCACAACTACCCGCTCCTGTGGCTCGACGGCGTCGAACTCGACGGCCCCGACGAGTCGGGCTCGCGGTACCACGTCGTCTGCATCGGGCGGTTCACGGGCCTTGACCGCGAGATGGGGCTGGAGGCGGCCATGGGCGCCGCACGCCGGCAGGGCGGCTACATCGTTCTGGCCCATCCGCACTGGATGGGCAACACGCACGAGGACGCCTTGCGGCACCAGTTCGACGCCGTGGAAATCTACAACCACGTCTGTCGCTGGCTCAACGGCAAGAGCGACGGCACGTACCACTGGAACAAGATGCTGGAGGTGCGGCCGAACACGGTGGGCCTGGCTGTGGACGATGCGCACATCCGGCCCGACCATCCAGGCTGGAACGGCGGATGGGTGATGGTCAACGTTCGGGAACCCTCCGCCGAGGCGATCATGGCGTCGCTACGCTCGGGCAACTTCTACTCGACCATGGGGCCGCAGTTCGAGGACATCCGCCTCCACGGCAATGCCGTGACGGTGCGGACGTCGCCGGTGCAGTTCGTGCGTCTGGCCGGCCGCGGGTGGGACGGTCTGCGCGTCGGGTCGTTCGATGCGACGAACCTGATAACCGAGGCGACGCTCGAAATCCCTGAGAAGTGGAAATACGCCTACGTCGAGATTGAGGACGCCCAGGGGCGACGGGCGTGGACGAACACGCTGACTACCGCATGATTTCCGCCAGTACCTGCATGGGGTGATAGACGGTCAGGCCGGTGCCGGTCTCGATCTGGGTCTTGCACATGCCGCACGGCGTGACGACGGCCTCGACCTCCGCCGCCTTCAGCCGAGCGAACACGTCCTCGGCAATCTTCAGGCTGATGGCGTGGTTGCGGTCCTTCATGCCGAAGGTGCCGCCCATGCCGCAACAGGTGGTGTTGACCAGGGCGAACCGCATTCCCCCGGCTCGCTGGAGCATCTCTTGCGGCACGAGCCCCTCGCCCATGGCCCGCAGGTGGCACGGGGCATGGTAGGCCAGCCGCTTGCCGGCGAAGGCGTGGCCGGTTCGCGGCAGGTCGTCGCGCTGGGCCAACAATCGGGCCACGTAAGCGTTGGCATCGTACACGCGCGCCGCAACGGCCTTCGCCGCCTCGGTGCCGAGCGCTTCAGGGTAGTCTTCCTTGAGCGACAGCACGCAGCTCGGGCACCCGCTGACGATGTCGTACCCGGCCTCCACGAGCGGCGCTAGCACGTCGGCGTTGAATCGCATGTCCTTCAGCGCGGCCTCTTTCATGCCCGAGGTGTAGGCCGGCAGGCCGCAGCACCGCTGGTGCGGCAGGATCACCTCACAGTCCAGGGCCCCGAGCACGTCGATCAGCGCGCGGCCACTCGCCGGATCGTTGAACAGGCCGAAGCAGCCGGCGAACAGGGCCACCCTGTGCCGCGGTTCGGGCGGCGAGGGCATGGGATACTTGTCCAGGCTCGGTCTGCCGAACGGCGGGATGGGGCGGTCAGCCACGCCGGCCAGGCGGCGGTTCATGCGGCGAACGACGGACAGGCCGGCGATGCGGTTGCTCAGCGGCGCGGTCAGGCTGCCCAGGCGGCCGGCCAGATGAGCGTGGGCGAACATGCGGTCGGCCAGGGTGGGCCCGTCGCGGTCCATCCGTAGCGTCTTCTCGGCAAGCATCAACGCGGGCGTATCGACGCCGCTCGGGCACTCGACCAGACACGTCTTGCAGTTGTAGCACAGGTCGGCGGCCGCGCGCAACTCGTCGCCGAGGGCGATGTCGGCGAAGTCCAGCTCGCCGGCCACGGCCGCCTTGAGCAGGTTGATCTTCGCTCGCGGTCCGGCCCACAGGTCGCTGGTGGCCTTGTACGTCGGGCAATGGGCCAGGCACGTGCCGCAACCGTGGCACCGCTCGATCGCCTCGCGCAGCGACTCGGTGTCGAAGCGGCTGCCGGTCGGCACGACGCGCCGCGGCGACTCGTACTTCAGGTGCTCGGTGTCCAGTTCCGTGCGGTCGGTGACGACGTTCTCGGGGGCCAGGATGCCGTCGGGATCCCAGATGCGTTTGATCTGCCGCATGACGTCGTAGAGGGGGCCGAACTGCCGCCGCAGGTACGCGCTGCGGACGCGGCCGTCGCCGTGTTCGCCGCTGAGGGTGCCGCCCACGTGCAGGACGAGGTCGGCTGCCTCGTCGGCCATGCGGCGCATCTTCTCCACGTCGTCGCGCGTGTGCAGATCGAGAATCGGCCGCACGTGCAGGTTGGCGTCGCCGGCGTGGCCGTACATGGCGGCCTCGACACCGTGGCGGCGGAAGATGTCCCACAGGCCGTGGATGTACTCGGCCAGCCGCTCCGGCGGCACCACGCTGTCTTCGATGAACGGAATGATGCGTCGCGGCGGCGGCAACTTGTTCAGAATCGGCAGCGCCGCCTTGCGCAGCTTCCAGAGCAGGGCCTGCTCGGCCGGGTCGTAGGCCTCGCGCGACGCCACGGCCAGGCCCAACTCGTCGGTGAGCCGCGTGATCATCGTCCGCATCGCGTCGCGGTTCTCGTTCATGGTCGGCCGCACGAACTCGACCAGCAGCACGGCTTCGATACCGTCGGGCAGATAGGCCGGGTCGAGCACGTTCTCTCGGCGCAGAATGTCGAGGAAGTGCTTCTCCATGAACTCCACGGCGATGGGATCGAACGCGAGGATCTCCTGCACGGCGGCGCCGGCCTGCTCCATGGTCTGGAAGTACAGGGCGGCGGTGGCCGGCGGGGGAAGCAGGTCGCTCAGGGCGATCTCGACGTCGGTTACGACGGCCAGGCTGCCTTCACTGCCGACAATCAGCCGCGTCAGGTCCACCAGGCCGTCGTGAAACACCGAGAAAAGGTCGTACCCGGCGGTGCTCTTCTCCATCAGCGGCCGCTTCCGGGCGATCAGCACCTCGTTGTCGCGCAGCACGCGGAGCGTCTCGCGCACCACGCGTCCGAGCGTCCCCGGGGCGTTGGTCATGGCGGCCAGCTCCGGGCTGCCCTCGGCCCCCGGGCGCAGCCACGCCACGGTGCCGTCGCTCAGGACCAGCTCCAGCCCGCGCACGTGCTGCTTCGTCGAGCCGACCTTGAAGGCCCGCAGGCCGCCGGCGTTGTTGGCCACGTTGCCGCCGAGGGAGCACATGGCTTCGCTGGCGGGATCCTGCGGCACGCGCTTGCCCAGCGGCCGCAACTGCTCGTTCACGCGACCCAGGATGGCCCCGGGCTGCACGCGAAGCAGGTTCTCCGCGGCGCGAACCTCTTCGATCCGGTTCATGTGCCGCGTGAAATCCAGGATCAGGCCCTCGCCGAGGACCTGGCCCGACAGACCGGTGCCTGCGCCGCGAGCGATCACCGGCAATCCGTGCTGCCGGCCGTAGCGGACCGCCGTCGCCACGTCGGCGGCCGATCTCGGCAGCACGACCGCCAACGGGCGAATCTTGTAGATGCACGCGGCCGTGGAATACGCTACCCGGGCGGCGAGGCTCGCCAGGCAGTCGCCCTCGATCTGCGGGCCAAGCTCTTGCTGAATCTGCTGCGGACTCTTCACTGCCGTTCCTGTCGCGGTTGATTTCCTGCGTCATCGTCCGTACACTGGATTGTCCTATTGTACGCCGCCACGGTAGAAAGGCCAGAGGAGTTCATGGACCGCAAGGATATCCGCATTATCGGCCTGCTGTCGGGGGGGCTCGACAGCGCCCTGTCACTGGCCTCGATGCACCGGCTGGGCTACGACATTGTCGTGTACCACTTCGAGAACGGGTTCCATGCCGCGCCCGCGCCGGGCGAGGCCACGCCCCTGGCCCTTCAGACGGCCGAACGGCTGGGCGTCCCTGTCCGCTTCGTGGACAACTCGCGCGAGATGATTCAGGTGGTCATGCACCCGGAGCATGGGTACGGCTCGCGGGTCAACCCGTGCATCGATTGCCGTATCCTGATGTTCCGCATGACCCGGCAACTCATGGCCGAGGAGCGGGCCCGGTTCGTCTTCACCGGCGAGGTGGTCGGTCAGCGGCCCATGTCGCAGCGACGGCAGATCATGAACCTCATCGATCGTGAGTCGGGGATGGAGGGCCTCGTGGTGCGTCCGCTGTGTGGGCGTCTGATGCCCGAGACGCTGGCCGAGCGGGAGGGCTGGATTCGCCGCGAGGAACTGCTGGACATTCAGGGGCGCGGCCGCAAACGCCAGATCGCGATGGCCGAGGAACTGGGCATCGGGCGGTACGAGATGCCCGCGGGCGGGTGCCTGCTGACCGATGCCGGGTTCGAGATTCGCCTGCGCGACCTGTTGCGGTTCGGCGAGCCGACGGCGCAGGAGATTCAATTGCTGAAACTGGGTCGGCATTTCCGCATCGATCCAGGTCACAAGGCTGTTCTGGGCCGCGATGCCGCCGATTGTGCGGCCCTGGAGGCGTTGCTCGGCCCGGACGACCTGCGATTTGACGCACGCGACATGCCCGGGCCGCATGCGACGCTGCGCGGCGAGGCATCGCCCGAGGCCGTGCGCCAGGTGGCGCAACTCGTTTTGCGCTATGCCAAGGCCGATCCGCAGCGCGAGCACGTGGTTGCCGTTCGCCGTGGCGCCGCCGACGCAGCGGCGACCGTGGAGCAGGTGAGCGTGCGGCCGATGGACGAGGAGCAGTCGTGGTTCATGCTCGTGGCCGCCGAGGGCCGCTGCGGCGGCTACGGCGGGGAGGCGACCTGACATGGCCGACGCCGCATTCCGCGAGCATTCGAAGTTCCGGCGACTGGCCGACGCCCTGCGGTCCATGGAGCGTGTGGCCGTGGCCTTCTCCGGCGGCGTGGACTCGACGTTCCTGGCCGCCGCGGCACGCGAAGTGCTGGGCGCCGGGCAGGTTCTGCTCCTGACGGCCGAGAGCGAGTCCTTCGGCTCGCGCGAACGCGCCGAGAGCCGCGACCTGGCCGAACGGCTGGGGCTGTCGCACCTGGTGATCCGCACGAACGAACTGGAACTGCCGGCCTTCCGAGAGAATCCGCCCGATCGGTGCTACCACTGCAAGAAGCTGCTCTTCGCGCGGATGGGCGAGGCGGCTGCCGCGCGCGGCGACTATGTGTTGTGCGACGGCGCCAACGCCGACGACGCCGGCGATTACCGCCCCGGCCGCCGCGCGACGCGGGAACTCGGCGTGCGAAGCCCCCTGGAGGAAGTCAGCCTGACGAAGCAGGACATCCGCGAGCTGTCGCACGCGATGGGGCTGCCCACGTGGGACAAGCCGTCGTACGCCTGCCTGGCCAGCCGGTTCCCCTACGGCACGGCGATTACGCGCGACGCCCTGGCTCGCGTCGGCGCGTGCGAGGAAGAACTCCGCGCGATGGGCTTTGAGGGGTGTCGCGTGCGGCACCACGGCCCCGTCGCCCGCATCGAAGTGCCGCCGAACCGCATTGCCGACGCAGCCGCCCCGGACGCCCGCCGCCGCATTGTCGAGCGGTTCAAGGCCCTCGGCTACGCCTATGTCGCCCTGGACCTCGAAGGCTACCGCACCGGCAGCATGAACGAGGTGCTTCCCGATGATTCGCGATGAGGCATCTCACGGCGGGTCGCACGCCGGCACGAATGGCTCCACGCGCACCGCCTCGCCGCCCAGCCACACGCTCACCGCCCCGTCGCGGTACGTCTTGTAGAGGCGGACGCCGTCGGGCCAGGCGAACCCCCCGCGGCGGCTGACGTCGCGATAGCGGCCAACGCTCATCACGGCCGAGGTCACGCCGCTGGACTCCAGGAACCGAAGAACCTCCTCGCTTCGTTCGCCGTGGTGCGGCAGCAGCAGCGCGTCACACCGCACGTCCTGTTCGCCGGTCATGGCCGCCAGGCGGTCGGGCGTCGCGTCACCCGTCAGGATCATGCTGCGGCCCATGAAGGCGACCCTCAGCACCACGCTCGATGCGTTCGTGTCGGCCGACGCGGGCAGATCGGTCGGCGGGCCCAGGACCGTGATCGATACGCCGTCGGGCGAGGGCAGGGCATCGCCCGCTGCAATACGGATCACCTCCAGCCCGGCCGACGCCAGGTACTCCAGGGCCCGGTCGTCGTAGCCCTTCTCCTCGGTCTCGAACCCGTAGCCGAGAAACACTCGCCGGCAGCGAATCCGCTGGAGCACCGCCGGCAGATCCTTGATATGGTCGGCGTCGGCATGGGTCAGCACGACGCCGTCCAGCCGCCCGACACCCAGCTTCCAGAGCGCCGGCACGACCACCGTTTCGCCGGTCCGCTCGGCCAGCAGGCTGCTGCCACAGTCCACCAGCAGGGCATACCCGCGAGGTCCCTGAACCAGAACGGTGTTGCCGCTGCCGACGGCCAGCGTAGTGATACGCACCTGGTCCGCCGGGCCGCGAGGAATGCCCAGGGCAACGTACGCCGCCGCCAGGACGACGGTCGCCGAGACCACCTGCCACCGGGCCACGCGCAGTCGCCGGCGCGCGGTCCAGACCAGGACGAGCCCCAGCGTCATGACCGCCCAGGGACAGCCGAACTCGCGGATGTAGGCGTGTCCGTACGGCGCCTGGGCCAGCAGGCCGATGGTCGATTCGAGCAGCCGACTGATGGCCTCAATCGCGGCATCCAGGAAGCCGACCGGTCCGCCGGCCGCCAGTCCGACGGCGGCCGTGACCGCGCCGAGCAGAAGCAGCACGAAGACCATCGGCAACACGACAATCGTTCCCAGCACGCCGATCGGAGCCACGAGGTGGAAGTGGCTGGCGGCCACCGGCGTCGAGACAGCCCAGGCCGTCAGGCCCACCGACACGATCTGCATCAGGTGCCGCTTGAGCCGCCACCCGAAGCGGCCCAGCGGCGTGCGTTCCTTCAGCCGTTCCCAGTCGGCCACCGGGAACAGCCGCTCGTGGACTCGCGGGTAAACCACGATCAGGGCGAGCGCGACGAGAAACGAGAGTTGGAAGCCGCTCTGGAGCAGGTCGCTCGGGTTCAGCAGCAGGACGACCAGGACCGCCGCGGCCAGGGTGTTCAGGAGGTCGCGGCGGCGTCCCAGCAGCGTTGCACCGCACAGCAGCATGAAGAACACGCCGGCCCGGACGACGCTGGGCCGCAGTTCCGTGGCCAGGGCGTACAGAACGATGAAGGCCATCAGGACGACGGCGCGCCCTCGCGGTCCGACCATCACGAGCCGCAGCAGCCGCAGGAGCAGCCCCGACAGCAGGGCCACGTGGAGGCCGCTGACGGCCAGGTAGTGCAGCACGCCGGCGCGGATGAAGGCCTGTTCGTCGGCATCCGTCAGTCCGGTGCGGTCGCCCAGGAGCAGGGCGGGGATGACACGTGCGGCCGCACCGGTGTCGTCGGGCATCGCGCCGCGAATCCGGGCGCGAATCGTCCCGATCCATCCATAGGGGTCCCAGGCCGGCGCCCGGCGCCAGGCCACCGCCTCCCAGAACTTGGTGCCGAGCCGCCCGTGGATGCCGCGCGACGCGTAGACCTGCCGGATATCCGCCTGTCCCGGGTTCAGCGGCGCGTCCCACGGCCGCAGTAGCCCGATCACAGTCAAGCGGTCGCCGGTGCGTGGCGGGTCGGTCCCGGCGGCGGCCAACGGCTGAGCCACAGTCACGCGAAGACGCCCATCGACCGCCTCGCGCCGCCCCTGGACGGTGACGGCCGTCGCGCGAACGAGCATTCCCGTGTGGCCGGTGGCCTCGTCATCCTGGAGCAACAGCGGATTGTCCGGCCGCCGCGAAGGCCGCGGACTCTCCAGCAGGACCCCTTCGACCGTCGCCAAGCGTCCCTCAGGCAGGGCCATGCGGCTGATGTCGCGCGGGCCGACCTGTGTCCGCACCCGCAGCCACCCGGCTCCCAGGCAGACCCAGAAAACCATTGCCGCCGCAAGAAAGGTCCGCGGCCTGACGTTCCGCCAACGCATCGCGACCGCCATGGCGACAACCGCGGCGCCGGCCACGGCCAGCGGAATCCACGCCTCGCCGCCCAATCCGTGTCCCAGCAGGATGCCCGCGCTCATGGCAATGGCCGGCGCGAGCAGCGGCCGAGGCGGCGATGGCGTCGCGGCATCGGTGGACGGCCCGTCGGGCTGCGATATGGCATTCATGCGGATGGTCCCACCTGTGAACATTCCCATGGTAATCGTTGCCCGCTGCGATGCAAGGCCCGGGTGGGGAACGACGGGGCTTTTGCTTGCCGCTGCTGCGGAGCGCGCGTATCATGTGCGGCATGTCTGAGCCGAAGACCGAGACCCTGCCTTCATTGCCCTCGACGCCATGGCAACCGACGCGGCGCCAGGTGCTCGTCGTGGCCCTTGTGGTCGCGATTCTGTATGCCTTTGCCGTTAACGACCAGTGGCGGCCGGGCAACGATTCGGCCCTGTACCTGTCGGTTGGACGGAGCCTCGCGCGAGACCAGGGGCTGGCCCTTCAGGGCGGCGAAGGCCTGCCGGGCGGGTCGCCGGGGCTGCCGATCCTGATTGCCGTCTGCTTCCGCCTGTTCGGCGAAACGCTCTGGCCCGTCAACCTGCTGATCTCGGCCATGGGGTACCTCTCGGCCGTTCTGGCCTACCGCATCGTCCGCCTCGACGGCTCGCGCCGGACGGCCCTCAACGTGTTCCTCCTGACCGGTCTCAACGTGGCCCTCTATGTGCGCAGTCTCAGCATCGAAAGCGACGTGCCGGCGATGCTGTTCATGATGGCGGCCCTGTGGTGCCTGCTGAAGTTCGAGCAGGGGGGACTGCGGTACCTGTTCCTGGCGGTCGTCATGCTTCTGGGGCTCATCGGCATGCGCATGGTCGGCGCGGTGGTCGTCGTGGGACTGGCGGTGGCGCTGCCCCTGGAGCGATGCGCCCTGCCGCGGTGGAAGGCATGGGTCGGTGCGGCGGCCGTCGTCTCGCCACTGGTCCTGGCCGCTGCCGCGATGGTCCTGGGATCGTCCGGCGCGATCGGCGGCGGCTACGGTCCAGCGCTCCTCGGACGTTTCACGGAGTTCGTCTACTGGGAGGAGTTCTACGCCCGCGCCCTGAGCAGTCTGCCGAGCAATTGTTTCCGCCTTCTGAGCGGCCAGACGCTGCCGCCCTTGGCCAGCGTGCCCTTTCTGGCCCTGATGCTCTGGGGGGCGGGCCGGCTTCTGAGGCGGGGGCGGGCCCTCATCGTCCTGCCCGCGCTCCTCTATGTTGTCATGCTTGTGCTCATCTGGGGCGAGCCGGCAGCCCGATACCTGGGCCTCATGCTGCCCCTGGTCGTCTACCTGTTCCTCGACGGCCTCGAAGCCGCCGTTGCCGCCATCCTGGCCCTGTGGCGGCGACCGTCCGTCGCGCCGATGGTCCTCAGCATCGTTGTCGCCATGCTCCTGGCGGCCAACCTGCCCAAGATCGTCCGTGAAGGCCTCTACATGTCGCATCATCCGCGGTTCAGCGAACTCGTCGAGCGAGGCCGCATCGCGCGGTGGCTGCCGGTGGTCGAGTACCTGAGGCGGCAGCCCATGGCCGCCGACGAGGTCGTCCTCACGCCCGAGGCGTCCATTGTGCACTGGCTCAGCGACCGGCCTACCGTCGATGCTGCCGATTCTCCGGACACGGCCCTCGGCCCGTGGCGGCTCACGCGGGACGCGATCGGCCGTCGCCAGGTCCGGTTCGTGGTGGTGCCGCGAACTCACCAGGACCGCGGCCTCTTCCACTATGTCAAACGCCTCAACCGCAAGCGGTGGCAGACGCCCGCCCTGACGACCGAGTACTTCGAAGTCTACGATTGCCCACGGGACAGCTTCATCTATCCGCCCGAGGACTACCCAACGCCGTGGCTGTGACCCTGTCTGCGGCACGGTGGCCGGCCGCGAGCGAGCACGGCGCCACGTGACGCAGCGTCATGGCTTCCTGTTCAGCTTCCTGCTCACTTCCCCCGCCAGTGCGAAGAGCTTCTTCGTCCGTTCCTGCCAGCCGCCGGTAAGCCACTCCTGGCGGCCCTTGGCGGCCTCCTCGCTCCTCATCTTGCGGGCCTCGCCTTCCCAGAAGCCGGGCAGTTTCTTGCCGTCCTTGGCCAGAGCCTGCCACAGCCCTTCCACCGGGTTGCGACCCGACGGCGCCGTGCCGATGCGAGCCAGGTCCTCGTCGTTGGACCAGACGGTCTTCCACATGGCCCGATGGTGCTCGTCCAGGGCCTTCTGGCACCGATCGGCCAGGTCGCTGCCCAGCAGCGATCTCCTGCTCGGCGCCAGGAGGGCCTCTTCCAGGGCAATCCTTGCCTCGCATTCCTGCACACCTTCGCGAAGGTTCTCGTACCGCGCCGTCGCCACCGCGCCGTCGGGCCCCGGAGCCAGGAACCAACTGCCGATGTCCAGGTTGCGCCACTTGTTCTCCGGATACCGTTCGTAGGCCGCCCCGGCCCGGCGACCGCGGCGGTCGCGGATGACGCTCCACAGGTCCGCTCCCAGGCGGCCCGCCCCGCGCTGGTCGCCCGTGATATTGAACGCCCCAAGCTGGCGAATCTCCGCGTTCGGGCTCATGTTCAGGTCGCTCCCGCGCGGGAAGTGCGCCACCAGCGCCCCGCGACGCCAGCCGTACAGCCGCTCCTTCGCCGGGTTCACCTGGTAGCACAGGTTGTAGACGTGGGCCGCGTACCCCAGGTCTGCCACGCCATGGAGAATCCGGTTGTTCGCGTTCGTGTCCGACAGCTTTCCGGCATGGGCGTGCGACACCCAGGCCAGGCCGCCCGTCAGTTCGTTCAGCGAGGTCACCTCGTCCTTGTCCGGCCACAGATCCGACAGGATACCCAGCATCATGCAGTCGTCCAGCCCGCGGGCCGCCATCCGTTTGCGTATCTGCGCCCACACCGGCCGCCACAACGCCTGGCCGCCCGGTTCCTCGTACCTGGGCAGGAACGCCATCCCCGTCTCGCCCGTGGCCGGATCGAGCGTTGTCACGCGCGGCCCCTTGCCGAGCAACTCCTCGCGGGCCTCGCGCGTGTTCTTGCCCGTGTCGCCGCCCCACAGCGACCGCGTCAGCGATTTCTTCGATTGACAGATGTCCCAGACCACGAAGATCACGAGCTTCGGCTTGCCCATGCTCTCCTCGGCCGTGTCGAAATACCGGTCCATGACCGTGTAATCGTGGTCGTACGTGCCGTTGCCCTTGTCGATCCACCGAACCATCGACTGTTCGTTGCCGAAGTTCGTGCGGCAGATGAGCGGCACGTACAGCACGCGGCTGCCCGTGTCACGGATCAGGCGGAACGACCGCTGAATCAGTTCCCAGTGCTTCTGCGACCAGAGCGGCACGTTGTACTCCAGCGACAGCGTGTCGGGCGACTGAACGAAATCCATCCATGTGCGGTACGCCTGCGAGTCGGGCAATGTCCAGTCCTGAACGTCGAGCGTCACCGGAACCTTCGTCGCCGACAGCCCCTCGGCCTCGACCACAAGTTCCCCGGTGTAGACGCCCGCTCTGGCGTCTTTGGGCACCGCGACCGTGACCCACACCGGCGCCAGCGTGCGTCGGGCGTCGGCCTGTATCGCCTCCGGGGCCGACTCCAGCAGAATGTCCGGGTGCGACGGCCATCCCCAGTTGCGCTGCTCCCACGGTACGGCGTAGCGGACCTGAATGCAGCGGGCCGGAATCGTGGCCCCGTCGCACGTCAGGTCGCCGACCGACCCCTTGAGCCCGCGGATCGGCCCCGACGAATCCGCCACCACCTTCCCCGAGAACGTTCCGTTGCGGGCAGCCACGATCGTCACCGGCCCGAGCGACCCGGCCGGTGTCTTCTCGCCTTCATCCGCCGGTGCGCTGCTGGTCCAGAGCTTCACCTCGGCCGCCGGTGCCGCAGGCGCTTGCTGTGCCTGAAGCGCGCCGGTCGATGCCGCGGCGAACCCCGCCACAACCATTGCCGCCACCACCGTCCGCCGCCACCGTGCCGACGTCGTCCTCGCCTCTCGATACAGCCGTTCCATAGTGTCCTCCGCCATCCTCAGCGCATGCATGGCCGGACCGATCCCGCCATGCTCCCCATCCATGGGTTGAACGTTGCCTGGGCATGGTGGGTCCGGAGAAAACGAAGCGCCTTGTCGCGGCCAGCGCACCGCCAGGGGCGAACCCGGGAGTTGGAGGGCCACGCCTTGGTGCGGCGGCGAAGCCGACGCCAACGTGTGCTCTTTGTCCGGTGCCGCACTTCCTATAGCTGCGCCCCTCAGACGATGCCCGCAGCCTCCGGTCACATTCGTCCCAGGGGTCCCGGCGGCCGACTCACGGGCTTGCCTCCGGAAGCCGGTTGCGCAGCATCATGGCCTCGGCCTCCGCCAGGGCCCACGCGAAGTCGTCCGCCGGCGACACGAAGAACGGCCCTTGGGTGATGCCGATGCTCCTGCCCGTCGTCGAGAAGGTCTTGATCGACACCGAGTTCGTCTCGCCCGCCTTGACGATGTCCGCCGGAATGCCGTACTTCCGCGGCCGCCCGTCGGCCGACGTGTTCTCGTCGCCCATGCCGCCGATGCACATGCCGTTGAAGTGTGTCTCGTCCCGTTCGCCCATCGCGCCGGCGTAGAGAACCAACTCGTGGCCGGCCCAGTCGTCCGGCACCACAATCCGCCGCACGTACCACAGCACGCCCACATAGGGGCCAATGCGCAGCTCGGCCGGCATCGGCGCCCGCAGCGGCGGCGTCCAGTCGTCGTAGCCCGACAGGTCGCCGCTATAGCGCAGGCTCGCGTTCTTGAACATGGGCCTCATCTGCCAATGGCCGTCCAGCGTCAGCAGTCGCCGCACCGTGGCTGTCGCCCGCAGCGACCCGTCCTCGGTCGCCACGGTCAGTTGGCCGCGATCCAGGCGAACCGGGGGCGCGTCGAAAACCAAGCGGACGGTCGCGGTGGCCGTCTGCCCGGCGGCAACGCTCAGACGCAGACGCCCGCGGTCGATCCGGCCTTCCGTCCCCGTCCACCGGCAATCCAGCGCGACCGTGGCCGGCCGATCCCGAAGGTTCCGCACCTCTGCCGTGAAATCGTAGCTGCCGATCTGATCCTCGGCCGGGAATACCGTCTGGGCCGAGGGCGACAGGCGAAGCTCGACGGCATCGCCGCGCTGCACGTCAGCCGCGACCCGCGTCGCCCTTGCCGCCTCGGGCATCTCGACACAGGCGACGTTCGCCAGACCGGCCGTAGCGCCGGGCCCGGCCGCCGGCTGGTCGAGGCGCAGCACGTTGCCGTCCAGTGGCTGCCCGTCCACCGAAACGCGGCCCCGGCCGTCCACGGCAAGGGTCATCCTCCGGCCGCGGATGGGCATGTCGCGGAGCGTGACCGTCCGACCGCCCAGCCACGACGGCGCCGATGGCCGGAACTCGATCCGATCCGCGTGGAAGGTCATGCCGAAGATCGTCTGCTGCACCAGGGCCAGCACTGCCGCGGCCGACCAGAGCTGGCTGGGCGAGTACACCCCGCGGCCGGTGGCCGTGTCGATCAGCTCCATGAACGTGCCCTCGAGCATTCCCGTGCGGACCAACTCGGCCGCCAGGTAGTCCCGCAGTGCGGCCGTGTCGTCGCTCGCAGCAAGAGCCTGGTCGCCCATGCCGCTGCGACACCGCAGGGCCCACAGCATCAGCCCGAGAGTGAACGGCCAGACGGCCTTGCTGTGGTACACCGGCCGCGCCAGGTACGCCGGGTGGATGGCCGGAACGCCGAACGCCGGCCGGGGCGTCGCTCGCACCATCCGCATCGCGCGATCCGCCGGTATGGCGGGGTCCGCAATGGCCAGCGCATGGGCCACCGCCTCGTACCGGTGCTCGCGGTAGTTCAGCCCGTGGTGGAACTGGGCGTAGTGCCCCGCCTCGTCGAGCCACAGCTCGCGCTCCATCGCCGCCCGCACCGAGCCTTCAAGCTGTTCCAGGGCCCCGCGCGCCGCCGAGGGCATGCCGTCGAGCTCCGCCAGCAGCCGCGACGCCCGGACATACAGGATGTTGGTGCTCGCCGACCGCAACTGCGGTCCCGTCAGCCCGGCCGGGTAGCCCGACGACCCGTCGAAGAAGCTGCTGCCCCCGACGAACAGGCCCGATGCCGGATCGAACCGTTCGCGCAGCGACCGTCGGATCGTGTTCACGGCCATCGCCGCGCCGCCCCGCAGCATCTCGGCGTCGCCGGTCGTGCGGCCGTAGCTTTCCGCCGCCAGCACCCAGATGATGTTGTCGGTCATCGTGTAGCAGCGATTCTCGTGCAGGTCGGCGTACTGCTCCAGCTTGATCTCGCCGCTGGACCGGTCGAGCAGCCGGCCGAGCGTCTGGCGGACCTTCTCCGGATAGAGCAGGTCCAGCCCCATCAGCACCGAGTAGCTCGTATCGCGCACCCACGTGGACGAACGCCGAAAGTCCCTGCCGGCGTACATGCCGTCGTCGTAGAAGTTCGACTCTATGTCGCGCCGCGCGATCAGCCAGCACCAGTCCAGCACCGGCAGCCCGCTGTCGAGCAGGGGGCCGTCGGCCGGCAACTCGTCGCGACGCAGTCGCCGCCGTTCGTCGGGACTGGTCATCCAGAGCGTGTCGCCCGCGATCCGCGCGCAGCGCTCGGGCCGGCCCTCGGCGGCCGGTTCTACCACGGCATCCGCACGCAGTTGAAATGTCGATCCTCGGTAAAGGCCCGTGTCCTCGCTCACACAACGTCCTCCCAGGCGGCGTCTGGCCGCACGCAGATGGTCCGAGCCACGCGGTGCGGCATTCTCGCAACATTTCCCGCCCCGGGCAAGCGGATGATCCGGATGTCCGTAATCCTGTGCCCCTCCGCCGGTCGGGCGTCATCCTTGACCCGGCTCGCCTTTCTGTCGCACGTACGCCGCGATCTCGTCCAGAAACACCTCGCCGTACTGCTCGAACTTCGCCTGGCCCACGCCGTGGACGCGCATCATCTGGCCTGCCGCCCGGGGCAGCTTGCGGCACATGTCGCGCAACGTGCGGTCGCCGAAGACGACGTACGCCGGCACGTGTCGCCCGCGCGCCAGCCGTGACCGCAGACCGCGCAGCCGCTCGAACAACTCCGTGTCGTAGGGTGTCGCCTCGTCCGGCGTCGCCAGCTTCGGGGCCGCTCGCGGCGCCCGACGGCTCAGCACCGTCACGGCCCGTTTGCCCAGCAGCACGTCCCGGCCCGCTGCCGTCAGTTTCAGCACCGGGTACCGGTCGCCCTCCTGGGCAAGCAGTTCCTGGGCCACCAGGTCGTGCGCCAGCACGAGCCAGTGCGAGCGCTCCTTGTCGCGGCCCACGCCGTAGGTCTTCAGCCGGTCGTGCCCGCGCTGCCGGATCCGCTCGGTCCCCGCGCCCACCACCACATCCACCACGTGGGCCGCTCCGAACCGCTCTCCCGTCCGCGCCACCGCCGACAGCAGCTTCTGGGCATCCACCGTCGCGTCCACCTTCTCGGCCGTGCCGCGGCAGATGTCGCATCCGCCGCAGTTCTCCGCCTCCAGCGCCTCGCCGAAGTACGCCAGGAGCCGTCGCCGCCGGCAGACGTTGTGCGACGCCAGCCCGGCCATCTGGTGCAGCTTCTCCAGGGCCGCTTTGTGGTGGGCCGCGTCTTCTGTCTGGTCCACGAAGAACCGGGCCTTGGCGATGTCGCCCGGCGCAAACAGCAGCAGGCAATGAGCGGCATCGCCGTCGCGGCCCGCCCGGCCGATTTCCTGGTAGTAGCTCTCGATGTTCAGCGGCAGGTCCGCGTGTACCACGTAGCGGATGTCCGGCTTGTCAATGCCCATGCCGAACGCCACCGTCGCCACGATCACCCGGGCCCGGTCGTTCTTGAAGTCGTCCTGCACCGCGACCCGCGTCGCGTCGTCGAAGCCCGCGTGGTAGGCCGCGGCCTCGACCCCGTGTGCCTTCAGGAACTCGGCCAGCCGCTCCACGCGACGCCGCGTGCGGCAATAGACCACGCCCGACTGTCCGGCTCGTTCGCGGACGAACTCCAGCACCTGCCGTTCCCCGCCCCGGGCGCGCCGCTGCACCTCCAGGTACAGGTTCGTCCGGTTGAACGACGCCCGAAGCACGAACGGCGACCGAAGACCCAGCCGCGCGATGATGTCCTGCTGCACCGCCTGCGTGGCCGTGGCCGTAAACGCCGCCACCGGCACGTCCGCAAACCGCTCGGCAATGCCCGACAGCTTCATGTAATCCGGCCGGAAATCATGGCCCCACTGGCTGATGCAGTGGGCCTCGTCGATACAGAACAGCGACAGCCGCTTTGTCGACAGCCGGTCCAGAAAGCCGCTCATCGCCAGCCGCTCGGGCGCCAGGTACAGAAGCTTCAGCCGTCCGGCCCCCAGGTCCGCCATGACCTCCTTGCGCTCATCCGGCGTCTGCGAGCTGTTCAGCACGGCTGCCGCAATGCCGTTCGCCCGTGCCGCGTCCACCTGGTCCTTCATCAGCGAGATCAGCGGGCTCACCACCACGGCCACGCCGTCGCGCATCACCGCCGGCAACTGGTAGCAGAGCGACTTGCCGCCGCCGGTCGCCATCACGGCGAACACGTCGCGCCCAGACAGAACGTGGTCGACGATCTCCCGCTGGTTCGGCCGAAACGCGCCGTAGCCGAACACCGTGCTCAGCACCTGGAGCGGGTCCGCCGAGTCCTTGCCGTGCCTGGAATGCCTGGGGAGCGTCATGCCGTTTCCTCTTGCCGCCGCGGTGCCGTGGGCCGCAACGTGCAGCTGCGTCCGACGCCGTTCGACGCAGAGTATAGCCTTTCCTTTTGGCCGACGCCACCCGCCGCACGGCCTCTCGCACGTTCGCCGCGTTGCGTTTCCGTCGCAGGTGTGGTATCCTCTCGGCATGTTTACCGGACTGGTGGAAGGTATCGGCATGGTGCGCGGCTCTGCGGCGTCTCCCGCGGGACGTCGCCTGGAGATCGACCTGGGCCCTGTGGCCGAGGGCGTTCGCCGCGGCGACTCCGTCTGCATCAGCGGATGCTGCCAGACGGTGGTCGACCTGCGCGGCTCCGTGGCCGCGTTCGACGCCGTGCCCGAGACGCTCGCGCGAACCACCCTGGGTGGCCTGGCGGTCGGCGACCGCGTGAACCTCGAACGCAGCCTGCCCGTCGGCGGCCGGCTCGACGGCCATTTCGTCCAGGGACACGTGGACGGAACGGCCCGACTCGTCGAACGCCGCGAGCAAGGCGCTGAACGCCTCTGGGGCTTCGCCTGCGAACCGTCCCTGACGGACCAGATGACGCCCAAGGGCAGCATCGCCATCGACGGCGTCAGCCTGACGCTGGTGGATGTCGCCGACGGCCGGTTCTCCGTGGCCCTGATTCCGACGACCCTTGCCGCCACGACGCTCGGCGGCCTGACGGTCGGACGGACGGCCAACATCGAGACCGACATCCTCGGCAAGTACGTGCTCCGGGCCCTGCGGCGAGGCGGCTCCGGACTGACCCTCGACAAACTCCGCGACGCCGGTTTTCTGGATTGAGCCTTCCCATGAGTCTTCTGCCTTTCGTTGCCCAGCCTCAGGGCCAGATCGAGGCCGAACTGGCCGCCGCGGGATGCCGACCGTTTGTCGCGCGGCAACTCCTGCACAACGTCTACGGCCTGGGCCTGGCCTCGTTCGACGCCATGACCGATCTGCCCAAACGCCTGCGAGAGCTCCTGGCGGCGCGCTACGCGCTGCGGACCCTCCACGAGACGGACCGTCGCGAGGCCGCCGACGGCAGCTTCAAGCTCGTCCTGGCCCTGGACGACGGGAACCTCATCGAATGCGCGTACCTGGCCTCCTCGGCCGCCCGCGGCACCGTCTGCGTCAGCACCCAGGTCGGCTGCGCCATGGGGTGCCTGTTCTGCGCCAGCGGCAAGAAGGGGCTGGTCCGCAACCTCCATCCTCACGAGATGGTCGAGCAGGTGCTCCTGGTGTGCGACCGCCTGGGCGACCGCGAGCGACTCTCCAACGTGACGTTCATGGGCATCGGCGAGCCGCTGGCCAACTTCGACGCCCTGGCGGCCGCCCTGGAACGGCTCAACGACGGCGCCGCCGGCATGGGCATCGGCGCGCGGCGGATCACGGTGTCCACCTGTGGCCTGGTGCCCGGCATCCGCCGCCTGGCCGACCTCGGACGCCAGTTCCATCTGGCCGTGTCGCTGCATGCGCCCACCGACGAGCTTCGTGCCCGCATCGTCGGTCGCGCCGCCCGGACGCCCATCGCCGAGATTCTGGCCGCTGCCCGCTACTACTTCGAGAAGACCACCCGCAAAGTCACGTTCGAGTACGTCCTGGTCGGCGGCCTGAACGATTCGCCCGACTGCGCCCGACGCCTGGTCGCCCTGCTGGGCGAGTTCCCCTCGATGGTGAACCTCATTCCGCTGAATCCCGTGGCGGCCTGCGCCGACCTGCACGCCCCCGACGCGGCCGCCGTGCGGCGGTTCCTCGACGTCCTCCAGAAGGGGGGCATCGAGGCCTGTGTTCGCCGCCGCAAGGGCGCCGAACTGGACGCCGCCTGCGGACAGCTCCGTATCCGCGCCATGGACCGCCGCGACGCGGGCGAATAGGTCGGCCCTCCCGCTCGCTCGGACAAAACCGCCAACAAACCCGTTGTGCCGCGACACTCTTCGGCTACAATAGTGTTATAAGAGCGAAAGAAAGGCATCGCCGCTTTGCAGGCCGCCGATGTGCGGCCCGTTTCTCTTTCAAGGCGGCACTTGCGATCATGGACTCCGAACAAGCCGGCCAATCCCACAGCGTGTCGCAGGACCTGCGGCAGTTGCTCTCCTTTCTGAAGCCTTTCAAGGCTCAGATGGTCGTCGTTCTGTTAATCATCGGAACCATCAACGTGCTGGCCGCCGCGTCGATGTGGCTCGTCGGCAAGGGCGTCAACAAGTTCATCGACAAGAGCGCCTCCGGGGCCGACGCCGCCAGGATCGTCGTTCTCATCGCCGGGCTGTACGTGTTGGTCGGCATCGCCCGCGCCGTCGTCATCCGCATCCGCGAGCCCGCCGCCATGCGACTGGCGATGGACCTCCTGCGGTCGCTCCGCATCACCCTCTACGACAAGGTCCAGATGCTCAGCTTCACCTACCTGGACCGCCTCACCAGCGGCCAGATCATCGAACGCGCCACCGGCGACCTCAACACCATCCGCAGCTTTCTTACCGCGACCTGCTTCCAGGCGTTCGACGCCATCGTCATGGCCGCCGTCGCCATCGGATTCATGCTGTCCATGAGCTGGCAGCTCACCCTCGCCGTGCTCCTGCCGTACCCGCTTATCTGCTGGGTCTACTCCAAGAGCGCGTCGCAGTTGCGGCAACTCCGCCGCCTCGTCCGCGACGAGGTGGACGTCATGACCACCCGCCTCACCGAAACCATCGCCGGCGTCCGCGTCGTCCGGTCGTTCGGCCGGCACGAGCAGGAGAAGTCCAGGTACCTTGCCGTCGTCAACGAAATCTTCCGCCGCGTCGTTCCCGTGGTGAAGATCCGGAGCTTCCAGCTCGTCGGCGTCTACAGCATGGCCCGCGTCTGGATCTCCGTCCTGCTCGTCATGGGCGGGTACCTGGTGATCGGGCGCCAGATGGAAGTGGGCTACCTGTTCCCGTTCATCAGCTACATGATGTGGCTCCTGTGGCGCGCCCAGATGCTCATGGAAGTGGGCGAAAGCGCCCAGGACGCCCGCGCAGCCCTGGAGCGCGTCATGGCCCTCCTGGAGGCCAGACCCGACGTCGAGGACCTGCCCGACGCCGCCGACCTGCCGCCCGGACACGGACAAATCGTCTTCGAGAACGTCAGCTTCGCCTACCGCGAGCCGCCGCATCCCGATGCCGACGTCGTAGAGCGCATGGACCTGTCGCTGCCGAAGAAGGGGCCCGACGCCGTGGACGGCGTCTCGCTGAGCCTTCGTCCCGGCGAGCGTGTGGCCCTGGTCGGCCCCACCGGCGCCGGCAAAAGCACCATCGTCAGCCTTCTGCCGCGATTCTACGATCCCACCCAGGGCCGCGTGCTGATCGACGGCCAGGACGTCCGCCACACCCGCCTGGCCTCGCTCCGGCGCGACATCGCCATTGTCTTCCAGGAAACGTTCCTCTTCCGCGGCACCGTGGCCGAGAACATCGCCCTGGGCCGCCCCGACGCCAACCGCGAGGACCTCATCAAGGCCGCCCAGCAGGCCGCCGCCGACGAGTTCATCCGCGATCTGCCCCGAGGCTACGATTCCGAGATCGGCGAACGAGGCGTCTCCCTCAGCGGCGGCCAACGCCAGCGACTGGCCATCGCCCGCGCCATCCTCAAGCAGCCGCGCATTCTCATTCTCGACGATGCCATGGCCGCCGTGGACGCCAAGACCGAGCATCGCATCCGCCGCCAGCTGAACAAGCTGATGGCCCATCGAACCACGCTCATCATTGCCCACCGGCTGGCCACGGTCCGGGCGGCCGACCGCGTCGTGGTGCTTCGAGACGGCCGCGTCGACGACGTTGGCACCCACGTCGAGCTGGCCGGCCGCAACGAGTTCTACCGAACCCTGTGCCAGTCGCAGCTTGAGGAGGACGCGGCCGCGCCCGAGGCGAGCGGAGAGGGGACGCCATGACACGCACTCCATCGCCGCAGAACCCCTCGCCGGCTGCCGGAGCCACCCGACGCATCCAGCGGCAGCTCGAAGAAGCCCACATGCGGCCGCTTCAGTGGCCCATCGTCAAGCGCATGCTCCGATACGTCGGCCCCTACAAGGCGTCCTACTGGTTCGGCATGGCCTGCATCGCCGCCACGCATCTGCTGGGCCTGGCCCCGGCCTACCTCGTCCGCCGCGGCGTGGACCACAACATCCTCGGCGAGCAGTTTGCCCAGACCGGCCGCATGCTTGCCGACATGCACGGACTGGTCATCACCGGCCTCATGCTCGCCGGCATTGCCGTCGCCAACTACCTGTCCCAGGCCGGGCAGGACTGGTTCCTCCGCATGAGCGGCGAACGCGCCGTCCGCGATATGCGACGCGACGTGTTCGCCAAAATCCAGACCCTCGACATGGCCACATTCGATCGGATGCCCCTGGGGCGGCTCATCACGCGCGGACACAGCGACGTCCAGGTGCTCCACCACGTCGTGGTCCACACCTTCAGCATGGCCGTCGGATCGCTCGTGACGCTGGTCGGCGGCTTCGCCGCCATGTCGCAGATGAACTGGCGACTGTTCCTTGTCGTGCTCGTCGCCGCGCCGTTTCTCTATGTGGCTTCGGCGACCTTCCGCAAACGCGCTCGCCCCGCCTGGCGGCGCGTCCGACGCGACGTGTCCCGCCTCACCGCCAATGTCGCCGAGATGGTCTCGGGCGTCCGAGTCGTCCAGGCCTACACCCGCGAGGAAGAGAACCTCGACCGCTTCGATAACATCAACATGGTCTTCTGGCGAAGCAACATGCGCGTCGCGCGGTACCAGGGCTGGTACCTCATGTTCGTCGAGACCGTCAGCGTCCTTTGCCTTGGCGGCCTTCTGGCCATCGGTGGCTGGGCCATGGTCAGCTCGGCCGGCGCCGAAGATGCCATGACCGTCGGCACCCTGTTCGCCTTCTTCATGCTGGCATCCCACGTCTTCGAGCCGCTGCGACGACTGGCGCCCATCTACAACGAAATCCTCCACGCCATGGCCTCTGGCGAGCGCGTCTTCGCCCTGCTCGACATCCAGACGCGCATCCAGGACGCCCCCGATGCCGTCGATCTGCCGCGCATCGACGGCCATGTCCGCTTCGATCATGTGAGCTTCGAGTATGTTCCCGGGCAACCGGTTCTCAAGGACGTCTCCTTCGAGGTCCCGCCCGGCCAGACCCTTGCTCTGGTCGGCCACACCGGCTGCGGCAAGACTACCATCGTCAGCCTCCTGAACCGCTTCTACGACGTCACCGCCGGAAGCATTGCCATCGACGGCCACGACCTCCGCGAGGTCACCCAGCAGAGCCTCCACAATCAGACGGGGCTCATCCTCCAGGAGAACTTCCTTTTCGAAGGCACGGTGATGCAGAACCTGAAGTACGCGAGGCCCGAGGTCCCCGACGACGACGTCATCCGCACCTGCCAGGTGCTCGGCTGCCACGACATCTTCGCCGCCCTCGGCCATGGTTACGACACCCAGGTCGGCGAACGCGGTGAGAATCTCTCGTCCGGCCAGCGGCAACTCGTCAGCATCGCCCGCGCCATGGTGGCCAATCCGCGACTTCTCGTACTCGACGAAGCCACCAGCAGCGTCGATACCCAGACCGAACGCGCCATCCAATACGCCCTCGACCGCCTCGTCGAGCGGCGAACCTGCTTCATCGTCGCCCACCGCCTCTCCACCGTCCGCAAGGCACACCAGATCCTGGTCATCGATCACGGCTCCATCATCGAACGCGGCACGCACGACGAACTGGTCGCCCTGGGCGGCGCCTACGCCTCGCTCCACGCCGAATTCATGAAGACCGGCGACGAGCCGTGAGCCGCGCAATCCGGTAGGCAGATCAATGGGTACGTCGGGTCAACAGCGGGTAGGTCGGGTCAACAGACCCGACACGCCGTTGGCTTCAGGTGCTGTTGTCGGTTTCTGAACCGCGCGGCTCCCGGTGCTCAGGGCAGGGCCCCCGCATTCAGCACCGTCAACCCGTCGTGGAAGAATGTGCCCGCCACCGCCCCCGTCATCAGGCAGGCCAGCGTGGCCGCCGTCAGCGCCCGCACGCCGACACGGGCCAGATCGTCCTTGCGCTCCGGTGCCAGCGCCGCCACGCCGCCCACGAAAATCGCCAGCGACGCCACGTGCGCAAACCCACACAGCGCATACGCCGTTACCACCGCCGTTCGCGGATGATGCAATGCGCCGCTGCTCATCGCCTCCGACAAGCCTATGTACGCCGGAATCTCCGTCGCCACCAACCGCATGCCCAGCAATTCGCCCACCTTGCCCGCGTCCTCCGGCGGCACGCCCATCAGCAGGGCGAACGGGTACATCACGTACCCGAGCAACCCCTGAAGCGACCAGTTCAGAGCGAGTTGATCCTGTGCCCCGGCCTGCCCGCCGATCCAGTTGGCGACCGCCGCCACCCCATGCCCCGCGCCGCCCAGCAGCAAGTCCGCAATCGCCAGCAGGCCCAGCAACGCCACCAGCAACGCCACGATCCCGAACACCAGCTTCAGCCCAGCCGTCGCGCCGCCGATCAGCGCCGCGATTGCTCCGGACTCCCGCTCGTGCTCCACGCTCACCGTGCGACCGAGCGTTGCCGGTTCGCCTGTTTCCGGCACCAGCACCTTCGACATGACCAGCGCTGCCGGAGCCGACAGCACCGACGCCGAGATCAGGTGTCCCGCAATCGTCGGGAAGGGTTTGCTCAACAGGCTCACGTAGAACGCCATCACCGTCGAGGCGATCGTGGCCATGCCGGCCGTCAGCACGGTGCACAGCTCGCTCTGCGTCATGCCGCCCAGGTACGGACGCACGGTCGTCGCCGACTCCACGCCGACGAAGATGTTGCTCGCCGCCACAAGGCTCTCGGCGCCGCTGGTGCCCATGGTGCGCGTGAAGACCCACGCGAAACCACGGATGATCCTTTGCATCACGCCCCAGTGGTAGAGCAGTGCCATCAGCGACGCGAATACAATCGCCAGCGGCAGCGACTGCGTGGCCAGAATGAAACCAAGCGACTGGGCCCCCTCGGCCGCCAGCGGACCGAACACGAACTTCTGCCCGTTCTTTGCAGCATCCAGCACCGCCACGACACCGTCATTGAGCCTCAGAAACAGCCACTGGCTCCCCGGCGCCCAGAACAGCAGCCCCGCAAATGCCAGTTGCAGCCCCATGCCCGTCAGGACGGTGCGCGGGTTCACGCGACGCCGCTCGGACGACAGCAGCCACCCCACACCCACCAGGGCGAACAGCCCCACGAAACTGACCACATTGTAGATGTCCATAACGTAACCCCGTGACGGATTGGCGATGCCCGCC
>Ga0123329_1001252_pt1 | contig 24308 bp, 10 predicted proteins | sample BioC12SIPDNA_FD_89703 | JGI IMG/M metagenome (GOLD analysis project Ga0123329, IMG submission 89703) | Anaerobic biogas reactor microbial communites from Washington, USA - Biogas_R1_B C12 SIP DNA | ecosystem: Engineered > Bioreactor > Anaerobic > Unclassified | place: Washington, USA | collected...
GGCCCAATGAGACACAAGGCAGTGGGCCGAGCTGCGACATGGTGTGACAGTGAACCGTAACAGGTCAGACCATGCCCGGGCTCGGCAAGCCCTGGTATTGGTGAGACCCAGGACCACGGCAGAGTAGCCAATTAGTAGCCGCTTCCTTCTGCCAGTAGCCAATTCTGTCTACAAGGAACGGAGGTGATGCAGAAGCCCCCGGCCAGACCAAGCCTACCCGTGGGCCAGGGAGACGATGGCGCTTCGGATGTGCTCGGGCAACTCGCCCCATTTGTGCGTGAGCCCGGACAGTTCTTCGGGGACGGCTGTGGTGGGAACGCCCCCGGCGGCCTCTGTTGCCTGTGGCACCGTCACAGCACCGGGTGCGGCGGCAGGGTCGCTGGAGGCCGCACCCAAGGCGGGCAGGCTCTCGACATCGCGCCTCAGGTCGTGCATGCTGACGTGGGTGTGGACGTTCATCGTCAGGTCGATGGTGCTGTGACGGGCCAGAGCCTGGGCGTTGCGGGGGTGCACACCGGCTCGGGCCAGGGTCGAAATAAGCGAATGCCTCAGCCCGTGCAAATGGACCACGCGGCCGCGGTCGTCTTCGTCGTCGGTGCCCTCTACACGGAGGCCGCGGCGGCGCGGCACTTCACGGACCTCTGGCGTGACCTGAGCGATGTCCTGGCCCGCAGCCGCTGGTACCGCGACATTGTCAGTGTGTTCGACGAACTCGACATGGCCTTCGCCAACTGGGACTACCGCCGCGGCTTCGGCCCGGTGGATGCCGACGGCCACGACACAAGAACCGCCTCGCGCCTGCTCGGCGCGACGCAATAGCGCGCCGACTCGCAAGACACACTGGCCATCGGAGTCCTTGCTCACGCTGCAAGTGTGTGACAGGGAAGAATATACCCACAAGAATCCTGCAGAGCATTCCGGGATGCTTCGCCGGATGGTCCATCTGAACTGCACCGACGCAGACTCGGCAATTGTGCCTGCGGCGCTCACGGAGGACATTGCTGCTGTGTTCGATGGAGCGTATGGCGAGTTGGCGACACTCAATGCGCCAACGGTGGACGTGCAATGGAGGTCCGCTCGCGTTGAGCACTACGTTCCTGCGGAGGAGAGGCTCACTCCTGTCGCGAAGTCCTACGGCTGATGGCGGCGCAGGCGAGTTGTGCGTGCAAACGCGAGGCCGTTTTGCTATCATGTCCACGGGCATGCACACCAGTCGCCGCCGATGCATTGATGGGGGCACCTAGAGGTGGACCAGGTCTTTCCCTTGCCATTGGAGCCGCTGGCTTACCACGTCGAGATGATCCATTATCTCCAGAGCGAGGAGGCGGACCTCTGGAAGTGGTTCGCTTCGGGCCGGCTGCGGGCTCAGCAGAACGACGAGGTACGGCTCGATCTCCTGAAGTCGACCTATCGCGTGGAGCCTGACGCCAACGGGATGCTCTACGCGTCGGCCGAGGACGTGGCCAGGGACCTCGGGTTGAACGTGCCCATCACGTTCTACCAGGCCCAGACGGCCGTCGGCCTGAACGCGTCGCTGGCGTACATGCCGGGCGAGGCCCATGTCGTCTTCACCGGGCCGGTGACGACGACGCTGACCGGCACCGAGCTCCGCTGCGTCCTGGGCCACGAACTGCTGCACTTCGGCCTGCTCGACCGCTGGAGCGACTACCTGATCGCCTCGCAGATCCTGTCGGCCATGACCAACGACGCCCAGGCCGAGCCGTCGCACTTCGCCAGCGCACGGCTCTTTCAACTCTACAGCGAAGTCTACTGCGACCGCGGCGCGCACCGCGTTACCGGCGACCTCGACGCCTGCATTACCTCGCTGGTGAAGCTGGAGACCGGGACCACAGATGTTTCGGCCGACAGCTACCTCCGCCAGACGCAGGAGATCTTCGACAAGGGCCACCCCCGGAGCGAGGGCGTGACGCACCCCGAAACGTTCATCCGCGTCAAGGCGATGCAGCTCTGGGTTGAGCAGGACCATGTCGCTGCCGCCGAGATCGCTCGCACCATCGAGGGCCCGCTGTCGCTGTCCGAGCTCGACCTGCTCGCACAGCAGAAGGTCTCGGGCCTCACGCGGCGGCTCATCGCGGCACTGCTGCGCCCGGCGTGGCTGCGCACCGAGGCGACCCTGGCCCATGCCCGGCTGTTCTTCGACGACTTCCAGCCCGCGGGAGCCGTCGACGGCGACCTGGCCTCCGACCTGGCCTGCGACAACGAGAATCTCCGCGACTACTTCTGCTATGTGATGCTCGATTTCGCCGTGGCCGACCGGGATCTGGAGGAAGCGCCGCTGGCGGCGGCCATGCTCCTGAGCGACGCCCTGGGGCTCGGCGAGCGGTTCCGGCAGTTGGCGGTGAAGGAGTTGAAGCTGCGCAAGAAGCAGATGGAGGCCATCGAGGCCAATGCGGCGACAATTGTCGCCCGGGCTGCGGAGGCCACGGACTGACCATGGCCACGTTCCACGAATTCCTCCTGTCGCGTTTCGAACTGGGCGGGTTCTCCACCGAGGACACCCTGGCCAGTTTCCTGCCCCTGGCTCGTCAGGTGGCCCAGCTCCATACGGCGGGCAAGGTCGCCCCGCTGGTGGGGGTGGCGTTGCTCCAGGTCGAGGGCGTGCAGCTCTGGTTCCCCGAGTCGTCGTCTCTGCCGCCGCGCGCCAACGGGGCCCGCGTCCGCCAGCTCGACCGCGAGGTCGGCGGGGTCGAGATCCTGTCGCAGAGCAAACGGACCATCGACGTCGACGACGGCCCGGAGCGGTCGGCCAACCTGCTCATCGGCGCCCGGGACCAGGAGGTCACCCAGCCGGTCTACCTGCCGGGGTACGTCTGCTGGGAGCAGCAGGTCGGCCATCACGATCCGCTGTCGGACGTGTTCTGCCTGGGCATGATTCTGGCCAGCCTGGCCTGCGGGCTGGACTTCAACCAGCCGGAGGACCTGGAGGCCTTCGTCGCCAATCGGCAGAACCTGTTCGGCATCCGTCCGCAACTGCACCCGGTGCTGGCCAAGGCCATCGTCCGCATGACCGAGCTCAGTCGCCACCGCCGGCCGCAGGACCTCTCGACCCTGATCGACAACCTGGCCAACTACCGCGATCAGAACGTCGACTTCGCCTTCGACCTGGCGAGCACCGAGGCCCAGGCGGCTGCCGGGCCGCGCAGGCAGGTCATCCTCGGCAAGCTCCAGGAACGCCTGTTCGAACTGTCGCGCCGCAACCGGCTCCTGCATTTTCGGCCGACAATGCACACCGTCAACCTGACGCACGCCTCGGTGCCGCTGTCGTTCGACGTCCGGAGCATCCGGCCCGAACAGATCCTGGCCTGGAAGGGCGAGTTCGCCCGGGCCATCTCGGCCGCCGAGCCGGTCTCGCTAAACCGCTATCTCAATTTCTCCGAACAGCTCTTCCTGCCGAGTGTGCTCGACCACATCCGGGCCGACGCCCGGCGCGACGCCGCCGAGTTCGGCTTCGAGCAATTGCGCCTGGCCCTGGTCTTCCTGCGCTGGGCCAACGTCAAGGCCGATCCGCCCGAGACCTACGACTCGCCCTTGGTGCTGCTGCCGGTGAGCCTCGTCAAGAAGAAGGGCATTCGCGACACCTACCTTGTCCAGCCGCTGTCGTCCGAGGCCGAGATCAACCCCGTTGTCCGGCACCTCTTCAAGCAGGTCTACGACCTCGACCTGCCGGCGACGATCGACCTTGCCGAGACCACGCTCGACGCGTTCTACGACCGCCTGGCCGCCCAGATCACCGCCAGCGACCCGGGCGTCACGCTCAACAAGATCGACCGGCCACGCATCGACCTGATCCACGACCTGGCCCGCCGGCGACTGGACCGCTATCGCCGCAACGCCCGCCTGGCCGGTGCCGGCGTGCGCAGCTTCATGCAGGTGGACTACAGCTACGACCCAGCCAACTTCCACCCGCTGGGGCTGGCCCTGTTCCGGGCCCGCATCCGGCCCAGCGCCACGCACTTGCGCGAGATTATCCAGGAGAACCCCACGCCGCGCAACTTCATGGTGGAGCCCGAGGCGCCCGTGGCCGAGAAGAGCCGCCAGTTCTACGCCTTACGCGCCGAGGGCGACGGCAATCCGTACACCTGGGATTTCGATCTGTGCCGCCTGACGCTCGGCAACTTCAAGTACCGCAAGATGACCCTGGTCCGCGACTATGCCGAGCTGTTGGCCGATGGCCTCGAGAGCCCGGCCTTCGACGCCATCTTCTCGCTCGCGCCGCGGACGGTCGAGCACGAGGCGCCGCCGGCCCCGCCGCTGGAGGATCGCTGCCACATCCTGCCCTGCGACCCGACGCAGGCCACGGCCATCGCCCTGGCCCGCGACGGCGCCGACTACATCATCCAGGGACCGCCCGGCACGGGCAAGTCGCAGACGATCACCAACCTGATCGCCGACTACGTGATGCAGGGCAAACGCGTCCTGTTCGTCTGCGAGAAGCGGGCCGCCATCGACGTCGTCTTCGCCCGGCTCCGCCAGCAGGGGCTCCAGCATCTCTGCTGCCTCATCCACGATTCCCAGAGCGACAAGAAGGAGTTCATCCTCGAACTGAAGGCGACCTACGAAGGGCTCCTGGCCGAGACCAGAACCAAGCCCAAGTCCTGGCAGCGGCGGCGGGCCAACCTCGTCAAGATGCTGATCCAGGAGTTGGAGCCCCTGCAGGAGTTCAACCAGGCCATGCTGGCGCCGGCGAGCGAGGCGGACCTCCCCGTCCGCGAACTGCTCGAGCGGGCCATCGAACTCCACGAGGCCGCGCCCGGGCTCAGCCCCGCTGAGCTGGAGTCGCTGCCAGACTACGCCGAGTGGCTGGCCCATCGCCAGACCATCGAGCAGGTGACCGCCGCGGTGGCCGACATCCAGCCCGACGGCATTCTGGCCCATCACCCGCTGCGGCTGCTCAGTCCGAGAGTTGTCGACCACGAGCGGCCCACGCAGCGCGTCGAGGCCGCCGTGCGGCAGTCGCTGCGACTGCTCGACGAGTTGGCGGCCAAGCTGGCCTCCGGGGCCCTGAGGACCACCGGCCCCCGCAGCCTGAAGGATGTCGAGACCCTCGTCCAGTACGCCGCGGCGGTCGAGCCGCTCGCCGCCGCAGGCCTGGTGGCCCTGCTGGATCCCGGCAGTCCGCTTTCGCAGCGCATGGCCGAGGGCCTGAAGCAACTGGAGGTCTCGCAGGCCGCGCTCGCCCACGCCCGCCAGGCAACCACACACTGGATCGAGAAGCTGCCGCCGCAGGAGGTCCGCCCGGCGCTGGAGCAGGCCCAGGCCCTCGAGGGCCGCCTTCTGGCGTTCCTCAACCCGGCCTGGTGGCGGCTGAGGAAGGCCCTCGGCAAACGCTACCGCTTCGCCGACCACGTCATGCGGCCGCGATGGTCCCAGGTGCTCATGGCGCTGGAGGCCGAGTACCAGGCCGAGGACGCCCTGGCCGCCGCCGAGGCGGCACTCTGCCGGATACTGGCCGTCGACCGGCCGCTGCAGACCGTTCAGCAGCAGGTCCAGCTCGGGCGCCGCGCCGCCCAGGGTGTCGCCGGAGGCCTCCAGACGCTGCATCAGGCCGTGCTCCGCTCCGAACAGCCCCGGCAACTCGTCGAGCCCCTGCTCGGCATGCGGCAGGTGGCCCAGGAACTTCGCGAGGCTTGCGCCGCCGTCCTGGACGACTTCGAGGAGCGACCGCTCGACGGGCTGCGGAAGGACCTGTGGACCGTCGAGCAGTCGCTCGACGCCCTGGGCGACTTCCTCTTTTGCCTGGGCCGCCTCGCTCGGCTGCCGCAACGCCTCGCCCACGCCTTCCGGACGATGGAGCTCGATGCCGCGGGCCTCGAGGCCGCCATGGCCCACGCCGCCGTCGCCCGGCTCTTCCGCGCCAACCGCACGCTGCACCACTTCACAGGCGCCGTCCGCGATGCCCAGGTCGACCGCCTGGCCCGGCTGTCGCGCAAGTGGCAGGAGGTCAACGCCGCTTCGGTGCTGGAGATGGCCCGGCAGAGGTTCCTGGAGCACGTCCATGTCGCGTCGCTGCCGGCCGCCTCGCTGACCGAAGAGCAGAAGGAGTTCAAGGCCGCCTTCCGCCGCGGCCGCAGGGAACTGGAGCACGAGTTCGGCAAGGTCATGCGGCACAAGTCCATCCGCGACCTGGCCACCGGCGACACCGGCCTGGTGCTCGAGGACCTCAAGCCGATCTGGCTGATGAGCCCGCTGAGCGTCTCCGACACGTTGCCCCTGAAGACCGACGCTTTCGACGTGGTCATCTTCGACGAGGCCAGCCAGATCACACTGGAGGAGGCCGTCCCCTCGGTGTTCCGCGCCCGGCAGGCCATCGTCGTCGGCGACGAGATGCAGCTGCCACCCACCGACTTCTTCTCCGCCAAGGGCCAGGACGAGGACGAAGACGGACTGCTCCTCAGCGAGAATGGCCAGACGTTCGAGTACGACCTCTCGAGCAACAGCTTCCTCGCCCACGCGGCCAGAAACCTGCCGTCGCGCATGCTCGGCTGGCATTACCGGAGCCGCTCGGAGTCCCTGATCAGCTTCTCCAACTGGGCCTTCTACCAGGGCCGCCTGCTGACCGTGCCCGAAGAGCAGGTGACCGTCAGCACTCACGAAGAGATCGTGGCCGCCGACCCGGGCGACGGGAAGGACAACGTCGCCCGGCTCCTCGACCGGCCCGTCAGTTTCCATTACCTCTCCGGCGGCCTCTATGACAACCGCCGCAACCGGGCCGAGGCCGACTACATCGCGCATCTCGTCCGCGGACTTCTGCTGGGCGGCTGCGGCTACAGCATCGGCATCGTGGCCTTCAGCGAGGCCCAGCAGAACGAGATCACCTCCGCCCTGTCGCGCCTGGCCGCCGAGGACGCCGCCTTCGCCGAGCGGCTCGAAGAAGAGACCGAGCGCGAGGTCGACGGCCAGTTCGTCGGCTTGCTGGTGAAAAACCTCGAGAACATCCAGGGCGACGAACGCGACGTGATGATCCTCAGCGTCTGCTACGGCTACGCCCCCGACGGCAAGATGCGCATGAACTTCGGCCCCATCAACCAGAGCGGCGGCGAGAAGCGGCTGAACGTCGCCTTCAGCCGCGCCAAACACCACATGGCCGTGGTCAGCTCAATCCACCATAGCGACATCACCAACGACTACAACGACGGGGCCAATTGCCTGAAGAGCTACCTGCGCTATGCCGCCGCGTGCTCCGTCGGCGACGTGGCCGCAAGCCAGCGCATCCTCCGCGAACTGGCCGTCTGGCGCGACCTCCAGGAGGTCCACGAGCCGCCGCCCAGCCCGGTCGTCGAACAGGTCGCCGCGGCCCTGCGGGAACGCGGCTACGCGGTGGCCACCGGTGTCGGCATGTCGCACTTCCGCTGCGACGTCGCCGCGCGTCGCCACGGCGATCCACACTACCGCCTGGGCATCCTGGTCGACACCGCCACCCACTATCAGCAGGAGGATCTGCTGGAGCGCGACATGATGCGGCCGCAACTGCTGCAGGCTTTCGGCTGGCGCATCACGCACGTCCTCTCCTGCGACTGGTATCGCGACCGCGCCGCCGTGCTGGAGCACCTGGTGCAAGCCGTCGAACAGGACGAGGAACCGCCGCAGGTCGAGCCCGAGGAAGACGACACGGAAGATGCCTGGGCCGAGTTCGACGGCCCCGACGAGCCCGAGCCCGACGCCGAGGCGACGCCCGAGGGGCAGCCGCCGCCCCACAGCGAAATGCCGCCCGGCGACGGTGCGCCGCAGCGCCCCGCCGCTCCGGTGCCCTTGGTCATCCAGCCCTTCGCGCGCTATTTCGAATTCGTCGGCGGGAACTCCGCCAAGTTCTGGGAGGTCGCCCTCGATGATCGCACCGTGACCGTCCGCTTCGGCCGCATCGGCGCTCGAGGACAGACCCAGAAGAAGGTCTTTGCCGACAACGTCACCGCCGCTCACACTGCCAGGAAGCTGATCCGTCAGAAGCTCGGCAAGGGCTACAGCGAGAAACCCGTACCGAACAAAGAGTAGGAGAAGGAAGTGCTGGCCAGGCGGCGCACGACGTGACAGGTGAAGGCCTCGCGACGAACGAAGAGTGATCGAGAGCACTCGCCGATTGGCTCCATTCCGATTCCAATCGACGCATCCTCGCCATACGCGGGGCTGCCGGCCACGCATGCGTGGCCATGTCACCCGCCATCATGTGGCTGACTGCGCGCGACGCCCGTTCACGTAACGCGACGGCTCGCGACACGGCAGACCGTATCGCGAGCCGTCCTGTCGGATCAGCCACCCTGCGGCGTCGCCTCACACGCCTTGTTCGACGATGGCGTCGGCAACTTTCGTGAACCCGGCGATATTGGCCCCTTTGAGGTAATCGACGAAGCCGTCGTCCTCGCGGCCGAACCGCACGCAATTGGCGTGAATGCTCTTCATGATGCTCTGGAGCTGACGGTCCACGTCGTCGCGGCCGCGACGCATGCAACCGGCGTTCTGCGTCATCTCCAGGCCCGACACCGCCACCCCGCCGGCGTTGGCCGCCTTGCCGGGGCCGTACAGTATCCTGGCTTCGCGGAAAACGTCGATTGCCTCCGGCGTGGACGGCATGTTCGCGCCCTCGCTGACGCACAGGCAGCCTCCCTTGACCAGCGCCCCCGCGTCCTCGCCGTCCAGTTCGTTCTGCGTCGCCGACGGAAACGCCAGATCGCACGGCACCGACCAGGGCCTCCGGCCCGCCAGGTACGTGGCCCCTTTGAACTGGTCCGCGTACTCCTGGATGCGGCCGCGGCGGCCGTTCTTGAGTTCCTTCACCCAGGCCAGCTTCTCGGGCACAATCCCCTCGCGGTCCACGATCGTGCCGCCCGAGTCCGACAACGTGACGGCCTTGGCCCCGAACTCGTTGAGCTTCTCCACCGTGTACTGGGCCACGTTGCCCGAGCCCGACACAGTGGCCGTCTTGCCCGCCAGCGCGTCGCCTCGCGTGGCCAGCATCTCCTGCGCGAAGTAGACCGTACCGTAGCCGGTGGCTTCGGGGCGGAGCCGCGAGCCGCCCAGGTTGAGTCCCTTGCCCGTCAGGACGCCGTGAAACCGGTTGGTGAGCCTGCGGTACTGCCCGAACAGGTACCCGATCTCCCGGCCGCCGACGCCGATGTCGCCGGCCGGCACATCGACGTCCGGCCCGATGTGGCGAAACAGCTCGTTCATGAACGCCTGGCAGAACCGCATCACCTCGCCGTCGCTGCGACCGTGCGGGTCGAAGTCCGAGCCGCCCTTGGCGCCGCCCATCGGCAGGGTCGTCAGGCTGTTCTTGAACACCTGCTCGAAGGCCAGAAACTTCAGGACCCCCAGATTCACCGATGGGTGAAACCGCAGGCCGCCCTTGTACGGGCCGATTGCGTTGGACATCTGCACGCGATAGCCGCGGTTGATCTGGATCGCGCCGCGGTCGTCCACCCAGGTCACCCGGAACGCGATGACCCGATCCGGCACCGCCAGGCGCTCCAGCACCCGGGCCTCCGCATAGGCCTTGTTGGCGGCGATGACCGGCATCACCGACCTGGCCACCTCCCGCACCGCCTGATGGAACTCCTTCTCGCCCGGAGAACCGGCCACCACGGTCTCCATGAAGGACTCCAACGACATCGGTCCCCGACCGCCCGAGGCGGTTGGCGCACTCATGCGTCTTCGCTCTCCCACTGTCTCCAGTCTCCTGTAGGGTACGTCACGAGATGCGGATTTCGCAGGGCCGGTGAAACGCCGTCCCATTCAGGCCTGCCGACCTACGGCTACGCTCTGCCGTGCAGACCCCGCCAGGCCACGCAAGCGCAAGCGGCCGAATCCCACAGAAGCATACCACCGCCCCTGGGGTTTTGTCCACTTCACATTCGCTGCGCGTTCGCCACGACCTCATCGGGCTAGATCAATAATACACTCATCGCCGCATCAGAATCCCGCCGGACGCGCCGGAGGCGGAGGCAGCTTGGCTCCTGCCTCCATGGCCGGACCGCCGTCGGCCCGACGGAAGTCGCCCTTGGCCGCATCCTTGAACAGTAGTTTCGGATCCTTGACGACCTGGCAGCCCTCTCCCATGAACCGCTTCTCCACGTCACGCAGGTAGAGGTTGTTCTCGAACACCCCGTTAACGTCGTCGGTGATGCGGTCGAGGATGTTGCCGCGAATGACCAGGTCCTGCGGGGAGCTGACTCCCCTGCCCCGCTGGCCCAGGATGCCGCTCGCCCAGCCCACCTCGGGATTCGTGTTCACGAACGTGTTGTTCAGAAACTGCACATTCTTGATGTCACGCCCCCCGGTCCGCCCCGAGCCCCACATCGCCAGGCAGACCGCCGACCGACCCATGCCGTCAATCACGTTGTTACGAAATACGATGTTCTCGGCGTTGCGGTTGATCGTCACGGTGTTCTGCACGTAGTTGCCCTCCAGGAGCACGTTGGCGCAACCCTCGTACACATTGATCCCGCTGGAGTGCATCCCGAAATGATCCAGAATCGCATTGCCCCGGACCACGCCTTCCTTGCACTCGTAATGCCGGATCCCGCTGCCGGAGTTCTTCTCCAGGTAGCAGTCCCGCACTTCGTACCGGTTGACCCGGCTCAGAAAGACCCCCGTCGTCCAGGCCGGGCAATGGTGGATGAAGCACTTCTCGACCACGATGTCGTCGCAGTGGTTCAGGCCGACGCCGGCATGCCCACTGACGAAACGAATTTCGCAGTCCGACACGCCGACATGATGGGCCCGGGGGGTGTTGCGGCTGACCGAGACCCCGCCGGCCCCGCCCGAGTAACGCTGAATCAGGAACCCCTTCACCTGGATATGCGACGCCCCCGAATCAATCGACACCCCCGTCTGGAACTCCGGAAACCCGATGTTGACCGGCTGCTCGTTCTCCAGCCGTTCCGGCATCAGGTAGACCCGCGACCGCCCCCCCGCAATCGACTCCACCGCCCACTCGCCCGGCTGCTCGATCAGACGCGGCGAGTTGTAGAACGCGTACCGCGTGGTCGGATAGGTCGTCGGCGTGAAACGCGGAACGTACACCTGGTGCGCCTTCGGGTCGTAGCGCACGACCTTGCCGAAATAGACGTGGTTGTTGCCGCCGTGAACGCCGACGAACATGCCGTCGTAGTGCGCCGCGTCCTCTGCCGTCAGGTTCGTCTCGTCGGTGATGACGGCCGCCGCATCGGTCACGTCCAGACGCCGGCTGCTCTGGAGGAAGTCTCCTGGCAGATCCGGGTAGAAGGCGTCCTTGGGCTTCGGGAACTGCGCGATCGGCAGCAGGCGGCGGTCGCCGTCGATCAGGATCACCCGCTGCCAGGGCGCTTGCCGGTCGCGCGGCGCCTGGCGGTGGACCACGAACTCGCCGTGGCTCACGTTCGGCGTGAGATCGACGTCGATGTCGGCGTAGAAAAGGTCGCGCCATCGCGCATGGCCCCGGGCCTCGGCCGCCGATTCGCAGCGACGCCAGCCCGTAATGACCCGGCCGCCGTCCAGAACGGCCCGCCCGGAGCCGAAGGCGCCCGCCGTGTTGCCGTCCAGGGTGATCGGCTTGCCTGCCTCGCCCGAGCTGGTCACGCTGATGGACCCGTGGTAGGCCACGCCCCCTCGGAAGACCACCGTGTCGCCCGGGGCGAGTTTGACGGCCGCCGGTGTGTCGGTGGCCCGGGAGTCTCCCGGAGCGTGCTTCCAGGCAGTCTCCGGCGAGAGGCCGTCGCCGGCGTTGTCGCCGCCGGCGAAATCGACGTAGTACGTCGCCGCCGAGACCCATGTCCCCCAGCACAGACACATCGCCGCCACCAGTATCCGCGAGCACAGACGAGCAATCATGACTTCCTCCTTAAGGGCCCCATCCTGGCAATGCCCAGGCCATGGCCTCGGCGCCGCCCCGGTACTGAAACGCCCCCGGCGGCACGCCGTGGCGGCCAAAGCGTTGACTCCTGCGCCCACCCTGCTATTGTAATGCGACAAGCGTGCAGGTCGGGCCGACAGCATGTAGGTCGGGTCAACAGACCCGACAGTGCAGATCGGGCCAACAACGCGTAGGTCGGCTCAACAGACCCGACACCCCGCCCGTTCTGGGGTGTCACACTTTGGAGCGACGGCTTGGCCCGAGCACAGTCGAGGGGCGGAGCCGGTGCCAAAGTGTGCCTCGCGGCGGAGGACGGCGCACGCTGGGGAGATACGATGCGACTGGTAACGATTGACGGACCGTGTTCGATGTGCCGTCGGGCAGCCGTGGTCACCGAGCGAGGCCTCGTGGACGTGTTTAAGCTCTGGCCGAAGGGGCCGCGACGGGTCATCGACCTCCTGCGCGACGGCAAGCTCGACGAGCTGCGCGCCATGGACCTTGCGTCCGTGCGGCCCGACGCCATCCTGCCGCCCGACACGCCCCTCTACGCGCCCGTGGACCGGCCCGGCAAAATCGTCGCCCTGGGCCTGAACTCCAGGGCCCACTGTGCCGAGAACGACAAGCCCGTGCCGACCGTCCCCATCCTGTTCGCCAAGGCCGTCACGGCCCTGACCGGCCCCGGCAAGGTCATCCGCATCCCCGCCGGCACGAGCCAGGTGGACTGGGAGGTGGAACTGTGCGCCGTGATCGGCCGCGAAACGAAGAACGTCTCCGCCGACGAGGCGATGGAGTATGTCGCCGGCTATACGATCATGAACGACGTCTCGGCCCGCGACTGGCAGTTCGCCGTGCCGCAATGGTACCGCGCCAAGAGCGCCGACACGTTCGCCCCGATGGGCCCGTACCTGGTCACGCTCGACGAGGCCCCCGACTGGCGCACCATGGAGCTCCAGTGTCACGTCAACGGCCGACGCGTGCAGCACTGCATTGCCGGCGACGACATGATCTTTTCCCCGGCCGAGGTCATCAGCTTCATCAGCCAGAGCCAGACGCTCGAACCCGGCGACTGCGTGTCCCTCGGCACCACCAGCGGCGTGGGCTACTACACGCAACCCCAGCAGTTCCTCCGCCCAGGCGACGTCGTCGAGTGCCGGATCAGCGGCCTCGGCTGCCTGTCGAACGTCGTGGCGTAGCGCGTGGTGCGTAAGCTGGCCAGAAGGACCGGACCGCGTGCCGGAATTCCTGGTCACACGTCCTGCCCTCTCGGTGCAAAATGACAGAAGATGCCCGTCGCCTTCGTCCGATAACATGACCGAGGCGAATTCGCTGTTTCAGTGTCAGTTCTCGCTTCGAACTGGAGCCCGTTGCACGCCTGCGGCGCGCGCCGATGACCCCGACGGCCGCAGGCGGCGCAGCCGGAGTCCAGGCAACGCGACGCCCCGGCCGGACTTGCCTGAGTCCGCGCCGACCGGCCGCCGCGCAGCCGAAGCAACACGTGCATGCTGCCTGGGTCCGAGCCACCTCACGTCGTCAGGGAGCGCTATCCGGATGAACCGTTCTCCAACGCTGGTTTCGCTGCGGCGGCTTGTGGTGCGAACGCGCATCGCCGTCATCCTGGTCCTGTGCTGCGGCGTCCTGTTCACCGCGTCGGTGATTCGCCGGCAGGACCAGTCGATGCGCGAAGACCACGTCAGTCGCGTCCAGTTGCTGGCCCGGGCGGTCAACGTCGAGCTGATCCGCGACCTCACCGGCACCGCCGCCGACCTGGACAAGCCGTCGTACCTGCGTCTGAAGGCCGAACTGGACGACGTCAAGCACGTGGACGGCCGGTGCCGGTTCATCTACCTCCTCGACCTGAAGCCCATGCCCGCCTCCGAGGCCCCCGACGGACAGCAGGGACACAGTCAACTGGTGTTCCTGGTGGACAACGAGCCGGCCGACAGCGAGGACTGCTCCCCGGCGGGACAGGCGTACTCAGAAGCCCCCGACAGTTTCCGCAACGTCTTCAACACCCGAAAGCCGTTCGTCGAAGGCCCCTACGAGGACCGCTGGGGCGTCTGGGTGACGGCCCTCACGCCGGTGTTCGACGAGTGCGGCCAGGAGGTGGTGTCCGTGCTGGCCATGGACATTGCCGCCGGCGACTGGAAACGCACCCTCGTCTGGGCGGCGGCCCGGCCCGTGTGTCTGACGGCCGTGATGGTCGCCATCGTCCTGGTGGGATCGCGGCTGCTGGCTCGCCGCCGCTGCGGCGCCGCCCTGCCCGCCGGCAGAGAACGTCTCCTGGAGCCCGCCCTCGTCGCAGGCATCGGCGTCGTCATCACGCTGTGCGTCTCGTGCCTCCTGCACGAGCAGGCCGACAAGGACCGCAACGACGTGTTCTGGCACCTCGCCGCCGGCAAGGCACGCGTCATCGCCGACCAATTGCACCATCTCCGCGACAGGGAACTCGAAGGCCTCGCCCGCTTCTACGAGAGCAGCGACGATATCGACCCGACCGAGTTCCAGAGCTACACCGACCACCTGACCCGGGATCCCACAGTGGAGCTGTGGGGATGGGTCGAGGCAGTTCCCGCGGCCGAGAAGGAGGCGTTCGTCCGCCAGGCCCGCGCCGACGGACTGGCCGGCTTCGACCTCTGGGAAAACGACGCCGAGGGCCGGCGACGCCCCGCCGGGCTCCGCGACATGTACTACCCGCTGCTCCGTGCCGCCCCGAGCGACGACCACGTCGGCTCACCCGGCTACGACCTCGGCTCCGACGACCTCTGCCGCGCCATGCTCGATGAGGCGGCAAAGACCGGCCTGCCCACCGCTGCCCCGTCCTGGGCCCTGTCCCCAGCGGGCAACCACCGTCGCGTCATGCTGTGCTGCCGCCCGGTCTTCAGCCCCGACGGCGACCGCATTCGCGGGTTCGCCGTGGCGGCCGTGCTCATGGAACCCCTCATGGCCAAAGGAATGCCCGACGACCTGGCCCACCTGGACATCATGATGCTCAACGGCGCCCGGGCAGCCGACGTGCTGGTCACCTCGCACCACGGCATGTCGCACATCGAGGGTCACCTCTCGGTCATGCAACCCGTCATGGCGTTTGGACGCACGTTCGCCGTGACCGTCCATGCCGGACCGGCATTCCTGAAGCTCTACCCGGTGCGGGCCGGATGGACCGCCCTGGCGACAGGGCTCGTGATCACCGCGGCCGTCTCGATCGTCATCGGCGTCATCCTCCGCCGTCGCGACGCCCTGGAGCGCCTCGTGGCCGAACGCACCGCCGCCCTCAGCGCCAGCGAACAGCGACAGGCCGCCACCCTCTACTCCATCGGCGACGGCGTCATCAGCACCGACGCCGCCCGGCGCATCGTCAGCATCAACGCCGCCGCCGAGCGGCTCCTCGGCTGCCGCGCCGACGACGCCTGCGGCCGCCCCGTGGACGAAGTCTTCCGCATCAGCGACGCACGCACCGGACAGCCCATCGCCGATCCCGTCGAGGCGGCCCTGTGCCGGGGCGTGCCCGTCGAGCCGGCCGACCACACCGTCCTGACCGCCCGCGCCGGCGCCACGTACCAGATTTCCCACAGTTGCGCCCCCATCCACGACGCCGACGGAACCGTCCTCGGCGCCGTCCTGGTGTTCCGCGACGTCACACGCGACTACGAGCACCGCCAGCAGTTGCGCGAGAGCCAGGAACGATTCGACCTGTTGGCCGAACAGAGCCGCACCTTCGCCTGGGAAGTCGATGCCCTCGGACGCTACACCTACGTCAGCCGCTCCGTCGCCGTCGTCCTCGGGTACCAGCCCGACGAGATCGTCGGACGCATGTACTTCTACGATCTTCATCCGGCCCGTGATCGCGAGACGTTCAAGGCGTCCGTATTCGATGCCTTTGCGCGGAAGGAGTGCTTCGTCGATTTCGTGAATCCGATGGAGGCCAGAAACGGACGCACTCTCTGGGTCTCGACCAACTGCATGCCGGTGCTCGACGCCGCCGGCGCGGCGTGCGGCTACCGCGGCAGCGACACCGACGTCACCGAACGACGACGCTCCGAGGAGGCCGCCAGACGCCAGACCGCCAAACTCGCCGCCATGATCTCAAGCATGGAAGAGGGTGTTCTCTTTGCCGATGCCGACAACCTCATCGTCGAGATCAACGACCACCTGTGCCGATTCGCCGGCAAGTCCCGCGACGACATGCTCGGGCGCCCTCTCGAGCAGTTCCGCGGCGAGCCGGTCCTGGACGACATCCTCGACCGCATCGCCCAGTTCCGCCGCGCCGGAGGCGCCAGAACCCACGTCGTCCAGCGGTCCCTCGGGCCCGCCGAGGTCATCCTGCGGATGCAGCCCATCTACAGCGACGGCCACTACGACGGCGTCCTGCTCAACGTCATTGACGTCACCGAGATGGTCCGCGCCCGAGCCGCCGCCGAAAGCGCCAACGCCGCCAAGAGCCTCTTCCTGGCCAACATGAGCCACGAAATTCGCACCCCCATGAACGGCATCATCGGCATGACCGACCTGGCCCTCGACACCGACCTGACCGACGAGCAACGCGAGTACCTCACCACCGTCAAGGCCTCCGCCGACGCCCTCCTGGACCTCATCAACGACATCCTCGACTTCTCCAAGATCGAGGCCGGGCAGCTCGGACTCTGCGAAGCCGGCTTCGCTTTGCGCTCCGTCGTCGAGACCGCCCTCCGCACGCTGTCGCTCAAGGCCCATCAGAAACAGTTGGAGCTCATCTGCCGCATCGAGCCCGACATCCCAGACGGCCTCGTCGGCGACGCGACCCGCCTGCGGCAGATCCTGCTCAACCTCGTCGGCAACGCCGTCAAATTCACCCAGCACGGCGAGGTCGAGGTCGCCGTCCGCAGGGCCGCACGCCCCGACGGCGAACGCGACGAACGACTCTGGATCGAGTTCTCCGTCCGCGACACCGGCATCGGCATCCGGCCCGACCGACTCCAGGCCATCTTCGAACCGTTCACCCAGGCCGACAACAGCATCACTCGACGCTACGGCGGCACCGGACTCGGCCTCTCCATCTGCCGTCGGCTCGTCGGCCTCCTCGGCGGCCAACTCGCCGCCGCCAGCGACGAAGGCAAGGGAAGCACCTTCACGTTCGCGATCCCCGTCGGCGTCGATCCCAGCGCCGCCGAGATGCCCGTCATCGCCAGCGGCGAGTTCCACGGCATGGCCGCCCTCGTCGTCGACGACAACCAGACCAACCGACGCCTCCTCACGACCCTGCTGGCCAACTGGGGCCTGCGACCGAGCGAAGCGACCTGCGGCCGCGACGCCGTCGCCGAACTCCTCCGGGCCCACCAGGACGGATCGCCCTGCCGCCTCGTCCTGCTCGACGTCTGCATGCCCGAGGTGGACGGCTTCGAAACGGCCCGACGCATCCGCGAGCACCCCCAGCTCGACGACCTCGTCATCATGATGCTCACTTCGGCCGACCGTCACGACGACATCGCCCGATGCCGACGCATGGGCCTGGCCGGCTACGTCGTCAAGCCCGTCGGACAGAGCGACCTCTGGGACGCCATTGTGACGGCCCTCGGACGCCGTCCGCAGCCGGCCCAACCGCGACGCCAACGCGAAGCGCCCTCCCCGGCCCGCGCCGCCGCCCCACTGCACGTCCTCCTGGCCGAGGACAACGCCGCCAACCAGCACCTCGCCCGACGCCTCCTGGAGAAACGCGGCCACGCCGTCACCGTCGTCGCCAACGGACGCGAGGCCATCGACGCCGTCCGGTGCCGACGCTTCGACGTCGTCCTCATGGACGTTCAGATGCCCGAGGTGGACGGCTACGAGGCCACGGCCGCCATCCGCGCCGGCGAAACCCCCGGCGGACGCAGGCTGCCCATCATCGCCCTGACCGCCCATGCCATCAGCGGCGACCGCCAGCGGTGCCTTCAGGCCGGCATGGACGATTACCTCAGCAAACCCATCCGCAAGGAAGATCTCTACGACATGATCGAACGATGGGGCGCCGCCCCGGCCGACCCCCAGACCGACCACGGCCCTGACCCGCAGACGCATGCCACCGAGCCCGGCGACGCCTTGCAGCTTGCCGCCGTGGACCTCGCCCGCCTGAAGGGCCTGGCCGGCGACGACCCCGACCTGATCGGCGAGGTGGCCGAAATCTTCCTCGCCGAGAGCGAAGACCTCATGCAGGCCATTCGCGACAGCCTGGCCGAGGGCGATGCCGAGACGCTCTCCAAGGCCGCCCACTCGCTCAAGGGCTCCGTCGCCAACTTCGGCGCCGAACAGGCCTTCGAAGCCGCCCGAAGCGTCGAAATGGCCTCCCGCCACAACGAACTCGACGGCCTGGACGCCGTCGTCCAGACTCTCGCCGAACAGGTGGACACGGTCCGCCACGATCTGGAGCGGCTGCTGATGGCCAAGGAGTTTTCCGAATGAGGATTCTGATTGCCGAGGACGAAGCCGTCACCCGACGACTGCTCGAGGCCAACCTGGCCGCCTGGGGCCACGCCACCGTCACCGTCGACAACGGCGACGACGCCTGGGCCGCCATCACCCACGAACGCCACGACATCGGCGTCGCCATCCTCGACCTGATCATGCCGGGTCTCTCCGGCCTGGACATCTGCCGGAGGCTCCGCTCCGCCGACACACGCGACTACCTCTACACCATCCTGCTCACCGCACGCAGCGCCAAACAGGACATCGTCGAAGGACTCGAAGCCGGCGCCGACGACTACATCGTCAAGCCGTTCGACCCGGCCGAGCTGAGGCTCCGCATCAACGCCGGCGTACGCATCGTCAACCTCGAACGCGCCCTCCGCAAGGCCAACCTCGACCTCAGCGTCCAGGCCACCACCGACGCCCTCACCGCCACGCTCAACCGCATGGCCCTCCTCCAACGACTCGACGAGTGCCTCGCCCGAGCCCGACGTGAGCGGTCCTCCCTCGCCGTCCTCATGATCGACATCGACCACTTCAAGACCATCAACGACACCCACGGGCACGCCGTCGGAGACCACGTCCTGATCGAGCTGGCCCGACGGCTCCGCCAGTCGTGCCGCAGCTACGACGTCCTCGGCCGATACGGCGGCGAGGAGTTCGTCGTCGTCCTGCCCAACTGCGCCGCCGCCGAGGGACGCATTGTCGCCGAACACATGCGCAAGGCCATTGCCGACGTGCCCTTCGTCACCCCCGAGGGCGAACTGAACGTCGCCATCAGCATCGGCGTCGCCTCCAGCAGTGCCCATCCGGAGATGACCCCCCTGCTCAAGGCCGCCGACGACGCCCTCTACATAGCCAAACGCAACGGACGCAACCGAACCGCCGTCGACGGCATGTGCCCGACGGTCGTCGCGGAATACCCCTTGCCGCCCGTCGTGACGGTCCCCGACTGACGCGCACGGCCTACTTCGTCGACGCCCACAGCAGGATGTTCGTCAGGATCGCCAACGCGTCCTCGTCCTCGTACCCGCGATTGGCCCAGGCATCGAACCCCGTCTGGCTGTAGCACAGGTCGAACGGACTGTACACGCCCACCATCCTGTCCCCGCGATACAGCCCGTACAGCAGAGGCTGCGCTTTGCCGATCCGGTCCACCCGAAGGTGGAACTTGAACCCCACCTGGGCGATGGCGTAACCCGTGGCCGCGCCCATCTGCCCGCTCAGCAGCGGCGACTCGGCCGTCAGTTCCCTGACCTCCAGCCCCAGCGACGCAGCCAACGGCCGGAAGGCCTGGTCGAACCCGGCCTCGCCCATCGTCGCTTCCGCCAGCAGCAACCCGCCGTCGTCCACGAACTTCCGCAGCGCCGCCGTCTCCGACTCCGACAGCGACAGCCCCTTGCGGCCCGCCAGGTGCGCCACCTGCACCCCCGCCGTCGCCAGACCCGACGGCGCCGTCGGCTCCGCCACCGTCAGCCGCACGGCTCCCCCCGCCTCCAGGTGTGACGCCAGCCGCTCCAGCGGCCGGTAATTCCGCCCCGCGTACCACTCGCCCCCGTGCGTCAACGTGGCGATCTTCAGCTGGTTCCGCGACCCGGCGGCCACCGCCGCCTCGGTGTAGCTCTTCCGCTTCATCACGTGACGCTCCGCCAGTTGCGCTCGCAGCGGCCGGCGGTCTGTCGCGTACACGTACAGGTTCCCCCCCAGCAGAAACTCCGCCGTCCGCTTCGCCGTCGATTGGCTGTTCCACGCGCACGACAGATCCTGCCACGATACGAACAGAAACGTCCGCATCCCGTCGTCCGCCCCGTGCAACACAGGCTGGCGCCCTTTGATCTCCTGGTCCGACGAGTACACCGGGTGATCCTTGTCCAGCAGCTTCAGCTCCCACTCCGGCCAGACCTCCGAGCAAATCTGCTGCCAGGACTTCCGCGGCGTCGGGTTGCCGCACGACGCCTCGAACAGAATCGTCCCGCCCGAATCCGTGAACTGACGCAACTTCGCCTTGTCCTCTGCCGTCAGATTCAACTCCGACTCGGCCGAGATGTACAGGATCGGCGCGTCGTGCCAGTCCTCCACCGGCGCCAGCAGGTTGATGATCTGCCACCGGATCGGCTGCTCCTTCAGGTTCCCCAGGTACGACGCCAGGTTCGCCACGTCGCGGCTGTGGTTGTTCCACTCCCCGTCGAACTGGAGCTTGTTGAACAGGATCGGCGCACGGCCCTTGACCAGAAAGCAGATCGCGTAGCACGTGTCGTGCGTGCGGCCCCAGTCGCCGGCCCGGCTCTGCTTCTTCAGGAAGAACTCCGCCCCCTCGGCGTACCAGTCGTGCTCCCCGAAGTACTTCATCCCACTGGCCAGCCCCGCCCGCTCGCAGGCGTACAGCCAATAGGGAATCCACGACGCCAGTTGCGCCGAATTGCCGTTCGCCGCCGGATGCTCCTTCGCCGCAAAGTACTTGCCCAGCCACTGCAGCCCCCGGTCGATCGCCTTGTCCACCTGCGGCGAGCGACCGTTCGATCGGTTGTTCTTGCACGGGCACCCCAGACCCCCATACAAGTAGTCCCGCGTGATGAACAGCGATGCCACCGCCGCCGCCGTCATCGACCCGTAGCTGCTGTCGCGCGTGGTGTTCGCGGCATTGCCGAACAGGTGTCCGTAGTTCCAGCCCCCATCGTCGAGCTGCTGCTTGATGTACAGGTTCTGCGCCCGCAGCATCGTCGCCTCGGGCACCTCGATCCCCGCCCGGATCGCCTCGCTCAACCCGAGAATCGCCATCTGCGTGTTCGAGAAGTCCCACCACCCGTCCTTCTTGCTCAGCGCCGGCGGCTCCTTCGACTCCAACTGACGCGGATAGCTCCACGAGCCGTCCTCCGCCGTGTCACGCTGCGTCCGAACCAGAAACTCCGCGTCCTTCTTCAGCACCGCGAACGCCCGCTCACGCAGCTCGCGATGAAGTTTCGGCAGGAGCTTGCTGATCGTCATGATCCGCAAAGCCGTCGTGTACGTGTGATACATCTCGAAATTCAGCAGCTCGTCAAACCCCTTGGCCATCTTCGGATCGTTCATGCTGACGTCCGCGTAGGCCAGCGCCAGCATCGCGCAGACCTCGTAGCCGCCCGTCATGTTGTCCGTGCTCCACTTGTAGTACCCCGTCTCCGACCACCATCCCTTGTCCGTCTGCGAGGCCAGCAACGCCTGCACCCCGCGCTCAATCGCACCCGCCACCTGCTCGTCCGTCGGTCGTGCCGCCCCGACCTGCGCCACCGCGAGAATACAGAACCCCGTTGCCGCAAGAGTCATCGCATGCCTCATCAGAAGGTACCTCCGGCAGGAACACTGTCGCTCGGGCTGCCCCACGCGCCGCCCGATAGAGTCGCCACAATTATGACAGGCCCAGATGACATTGCAACATAAACATCGGAAGTTACAGTGGTTACGCCGGAAGTTACAGTTGCCCGGGTGTGTCGCCAATTGAGAAAATCGAAGCCGGTGTGGAACGCCCCCCCTCGGGCGTGGCGCCAAGCCGAAAACGGCCATTCCCTCTGCATCCGCACTGCCGAGGGCGGCATGAACGGGCTGTTAGCCGTTGCCTCCGACGCACCGGCGATGTACCATCGCTCCACGATCACTACGAAACCCGTTGCACTGCCGCTGCCGGACCGAAAGGGCGTGCCCCCATGCCGATGATGCGACTCATCTCATGCGTTCTGCTCGGTGGAGCCGCCGCCGCGGCCGTTCTGACCACCGCCGACCTCGCACGCGCCGACGACCCCCGACGCCAGGGCATCGACCTCATGCGACAACGCCTCGTCGCCCTCTACACCGGCTCTCTCGCCCCAGATCGCGCCGACGGCCCCCTCGCCGCCGCTGCACGGGCCGACCTCGACCGACGCGCCGACCTGCTGCTCCAGGGCGATGCCGACCAGCCGCGGCCCAACCTCCAGTCGCCCGACGAAATGCCCTACGACGTCGCCGCCTTCTACGACCGCCTCCTCACCCTCACCCAGGCCTGGGCCGCCCACGGAGGCAAACACAGCCGCTCGCCCGACCTCCTGGCCCGCATCGCCGCTCTGCTCGAGGAGGGGCTCCGGTGGACCGCCCCCGACTCGCCCAGGCCCGGCAACTGGTACCCCTGGAGAATCACCACGCCCCAGAAACTCGGACCCACCCTCGTCCTGCTCGACGGGGCCATCGATCCCGCACTCTACGCCCGATGCGCCGACGCCATGACCTACCTCGTCGCAGAGGCCGACCTCAACGGCGCCAACGCCGTCTGGGACGCACGCAACCGATGCTACCTCGGCCTGGTCCGACGCGACGCCGCCCCCATCGACCTGGCCTGGAGCTGCCTCCTGCCCGAACTCACCGTCCACGGCGAGTCCGGCATCCTCGAAGACTACTCCTTCCAGTTCCACGGACGCCTGGTCCACACGGCCGCCTACGGCGGCGGCTTCGCCGAGAGCGCCGCTCAACTGATCCACCTCGCCGAAGGCACCCCCTGGGAAGTCGCTCGCCCGAAGAAAGACCTCCTGGCCCGCCACCTCGTCGAGCACTGCCGCTGGGTCATCGTCGGCGACCGCTACGACCTCTCGGTCAAGGGCCGGCGCGTTCTCGACAACAAACCCGCCCTGCCCCACCTGGCCGCCCTCCTCCTGCTCGCCCAGTCCGACACGTCGCACCGCGACGCCCTGCGACAGGCCGCCGCCGAGTTGCTCGCCCGCACCGCGTGGTCACTCCCGCTGGACGTGGCTCCCGCCGCCGACGCCGCAGCCGACCCCAAGGCCCAGCCCTTGCTCGGATTCCGCCACTTCTACGCCAGCGACTTCGCCGTCATGCGCGGCCGCGGCTTCTACGCCAGCGTCCGCATGTACAGCAACCGCCTCATCGACTTCGAGGGCAACTGGGGCGACAACCTCAGCGGCTGGTTTCTCTGCTACGGCCTCACCTACGTCTCCCGCACCGGCAACGAACTCTATGCCGACGCCGCCACGATGCGAGAGCACTTCGACTGGGACCGGCTTCCCGGCACGACCGTCCGCCTGGGCGTTCGCCCACCGTCGCCCTACAACACCGGTGCCGAGCCCTTCGCCGGCGGCGCCGGGCTCGACCGCGGCGGCATCTGCGCCTTTCGCCTCGTCCCCGCCGCAGGCGACTTCGTCGCTCGCAAGAGCTACTTCTTCTTCGACGACGGGTTTCTCGCGCTCGGCAGCGGCATCGCCTCCACCGCCGACCGGCCCGAACCCATCCTCACCACCGTCACCCAGTGGGCCGCCCCCCGGGCCGACCTCCCCCTGGTCCTCTCCGGCGACCGCTCTGTCGAGAAACTCGACGGCCAGGGCCGATGGGACAACGTCGCCTGGGCCTGGCACGACGACGTCGGCTATGTCTTCCTCCAGAGCGTCACCCTCTACGGCCAACGCCGCGGCGCCGTCACCACCCTCTGGCTCGATCATGGCAACGCGCCCAGCGATGCCCGCTACGCCTATGTCGTCCTGCCACGCGCCACCCTCGAACAGACCCGCGCCTTCGCCGCCGAACCCACCGTCACCGTGCCCGTCTGCGACGACAACGTCCACGTCTGTCGCGACGAGCGACGATCCGCCGCCGGGATCGTCTTCTGGCGCGCCGCCGTGGCCGACGAAGGCATCACCGACGGGCCCGCCGTCATCTACGGCGAACCGACCGACGACGCCGGCCTCGTCATGGCCGTCGCCAACCCGCTGCACACCCAGACGCCCCTGACCATCACCGGCGACACCAGCATGAAGCCCGACTGGCTCCCGCCGGGCGTCACCGCCACCCAGGCCGACGACGTCCTGCGCATCGTGGCCCAGACCGCCATGGGACGCAACTACCGTCTCCGTGTGGGAAGCGAAGCCGCCGCCGCGGAACCCATTCCCCAGCAGCCGCGAGAGGATCTCTTGCCATACGCCGATTTCGCCGTCGTGGCCGACTCCGAGGACCGCGTGACACACCTGACGGTGCGCCTCCCGGCCGTGGCCGCAAAGGAAGGATTCCGCCTGCTGATTCGCGGCCCGCAGGGGCA
>Ga0123329_1001255_pt1 | contig 24280 bp, 20 predicted proteins | sample BioC12SIPDNA_FD_89703 | JGI IMG/M metagenome (GOLD analysis project Ga0123329, IMG submission 89703) | Anaerobic biogas reactor microbial communites from Washington, USA - Biogas_R1_B C12 SIP DNA | ecosystem: Engineered > Bioreactor > Anaerobic > Unclassified | place: Washington, USA | collected...
ACGAAGTACATCAGTATGCTTATCATGGTGAGCATCACGATGATGGCCACGGCGGTGGCACTGGTCCACTGCCAGCTTTTTCCGGATATCTTTATGATCGCCCATCCGGCCATGATCGGCGCCTTCACGATGACCTGCATCCCGATCGCAACGGCCATCTGCACCTGGGTGACGTCGTTCGTCGCCCTGGTGATCAAACTGGCCGTGGAGAACCTGTTTATCTCGTTCGCGGAGAACGATTGCACCTTGTGGAACTGCATGGAGCGTACGCGTTTCGCCAGCGATGTGGCCACGTAGGCCGCGATGAGACCGATCATCAGCGCCGTGCCCAGGCTGCTCAGCGCTAGACCGAGCATGGGCCATCCCTCGCCCATCACCTGCTCCACCGTTCCGCCGGTCTGCAGCAGGTTGGTGATCTCGTACATGTAATCGGGGATCTCCAGGTCCAGCCACACCTGCAGGACTATGAAGCCGGTGCAGACGATGATGAGAGCCCATTCCTTCGGCTTGAGATGCTTCAAGATCATTGCTTCAGCTCCTTCTCCAGCTCGGCTATGTGCGTATCCAGCATCCGGAGGTTGTTCTGGAACGCGTCCTTCACTTCCCGGAGGTGCTTAAGGCGTTCCTCCGGGGATCTCTCGTCCAGGGGGATGAAGTTCTCAACCTCCCCCCTGCGTTCCAGGTAGGCCCGGCCCATGATCTCCATGGTGCGGGCCATGAACAGCATGCCCGAGGACAATGTGGCCAGCGTCTCGTCAAGCCAAGCCTCGGCCTCCGGGGTGAGGGAGTAATGGTCCTTGCCCTCCTTGTTCTGGACAAAGAGCAGACCGTGCTCCTGCAGACGATGGAGAGCGGGATACACCGCCCCGGTCTGGGGGTCCCAGACCCCCTGGTAATCCTCGCGCAGCGCCTTAAGCAGCTCGTATCCGTACATGGGCTGGCCCGCCAGCTTGATCAGCATTATCAGCTGCGACGGGCTTATGCGGTTGCCCTTGTACATCTGTGATTTACCAATCATGCCCATGCACCTCTTAGGTAGACATCTACTAAGTAGCGCGGTACTTCATAACCTGTATTTCAATCTATCAGACCCTCCGCGGGATTAGTTTAAATCGCCGAAGCCTTTTGGAGAAAGCATGGACCTCACCTTCGAGGAGATACCGGAAGACCTGTGGGATGACTGGGTCTGGCTGGTCTCGCCTCCGGGCCTGACGAGGGCGGTGGAAGAGGAAACGCAGCCTTTGCTCAGCAGCCCCTATCAGCTTACCTCTACCTATACGATGAACATGCCCAAGGTGGTCCTGTTCCACATGGCCTGGAGCTGCCGGGTGGAGGGCGATGGCGGACCGGGGTCGGATAACCTTCACGTCCCGGTGCGAATGGACGTGGACACCGCCCTCAGGGGGTTGCTGTTCCTGTTGAGGAACTACCCCCTGGTGCTCCGCTGGAGGCTGGAACCGGACCGACTGGCCTCCTTGGCCCCGAACCTTTGGGACGACGTGCAGGAGCCTCCGGAAATGCTCTGGCACGTCCCACAGGAGCTGGAGGGGCAGGCGCTGGACCTGGACAGCCTTTCCATAGAGTTCTTCAACCCCTTCGTGCCAGCACTGCTCCTGGCGGGCATACACCGTTCGGTGATAGGCGTCATCTCCCCGGTGAAGAGCCTGGACCTGGCCATCTCCTCTCTCATCCCGGGAACGGAGAGCGACTGGCGGGAGACCATGGACATGACCATCAGCGAGCTGGAGCGCAGGGACCTGATCGAGGTCACCGAGGACGGCCTGCGCCGTTTCACGGAAAAGGGCAGGCGCATGGTCCGTACCGAACCGCTCTCGGATTGCCTGGGTTGCCGCTGCCGCATCGAGGAGATCGTGGAGTACGAGCTTTGCGGCGATGATGAATGACGGACCGTTTGCCATCGTTCCCATGGCGACAGTGGCATTCTGCCATTGAAAACAGGTCTTTGGACCCATAATCATAGGAATATTTTGAATCCTGGGAAGATTCGCATGACAAGCTTTATCAGGCATTAGAATATTTGGCGCTTGGGTCAGCAGATGAAGCTCTGGGATTTTGGCAGGGTAAAGGACGGCAAGGTGAGGATAGGCGACAAGGTCCGCAGGCGATTGGGACTGGAGGACGGAAGCCAGGTCTATTCCACCCTTTTCCGCTACGAGCAGGACGGCTCCCGCGGGCACGAGATAGTCCTTTCCACATTCGGACCGGAGAACTATCGCGAGCTGTGCAACCTGACGTTCTACATGATCGACTCCCCAGGGGCGTGCTCCCAGGCCGCCAAGTTCCTGGCGGACCGTAACGTGGACATCCTCAACTCGGTTTCGGTGAGCATGACCTGCGGCATCTCCATGGTGTGGAAGATGCTTGTCGACCTTTCCTATTACGGCGACTCGACCCAGCTTATGGAGGACTTCGCCTCGTTGAGGCGGACTAGCCCGGCCGCCCTTTCCAATGTGGAGGGGCTGGAGATATCCCACTCGCACATCAGCGACCGATACACCAAGGGCATGACCGGCCCGACCGCTGGACGTATCAAGGTCAAGCCCCTGCGCAAGGTGACCCGTTCCCCCTCTCCGATAAGCGAGGGGAGCTTCGCCATACCCAAGGATTACCTGGACCAGCTGGAGGGCGTGAAGGAGGGAACGCCGGTCATGATGGTGGGGGACGTGGACTCCTGGGTCCTCTCGATGTCCTTCCTCCCCGATGATTGCCGGCTGGCCGAGGTCTCCCTGGAGATACCGGACAAGCCTGGCGCCATACACTGTGCCACGGAGGCCCTGGCCTCCCAGGGCGTGAACCTGCTGGCGGTGCAGTCCAGGGTGGTCGTGTACGGGCAGAGTATGGCCCTGGACCTGGTCGCCGACCTGCGCGGGGCCGGGGACCTGGACCAGGTGGTCGCCAGGACCTTGGATTCCCTGGACGGGGAGTTCAAGCTCCGCAGCAAGGGGCCGGTGACATTCTGAGGTCGTTCAGATGCTCATCGGCCGCAAGGTACTGGTCAAGGGCGAGGTGTGCTCCACCAACGACATCGCCAAAACGCTTGCCATAGAGGGCGAGCCGGAGGGGACGGTGATCACCGCCCTGAGGCAGACGGGCGGCAGGGGAAGGACCGGCCGCCAGTGGGAATCGCCAGAGGGCGGGCTTTACCTTTCGATCATCCTGCGACCAGACCTGCCGGCCAAGGACCTGACGCTCCTGACCGTGCTATCGTGCCTGCCAGTGGCGCAGACGGTGGAGGAGGTGTGCAGGGTCGTCCCGCGCATAAAGTGGCCCAACGACATCCGTGTCGATGGAAGGAAGGTGGCTGGCATTCTGACCGAGGCATGCTACCGCGGCGGGGAGCCCCGGTTCATGGTGCTCGGGATAGGCGTCAACCTGAACACCGCCGCGGACCGGTTGAACGCCCCGGAGGCGGGAAGCCTGCGGGACGCTTGCGCGAGGGACCTGGACGCTGAGCATTTCCTGAACGTACTGCTCTTCAAGCTGGACGACATGTACAGCAAGTTCCTGAAAGGGGAGAGGGACCTGGACATGTACGCCAGTTACTCCGAGTCCCTGGGGTATGACATCGAGGTGCGCCTGGGGGACCAGAAGGTTCGGGGACGGGGCATGTGCCTGGACCCCGATGGCTCCCTGGTCTTCCGCTCCGAGGACGGGATGATATATCGCGCCACTTCCGTGCACGACGTGGTGCCGTTGGACCGCGGTCAGGTGAGGTTCGAAACAGGTAACGTTCATTAGCTAGTAGCACGCATAAAGAGGGGAAAACCATGGGCGAGGACAAAGTCAAGGAACTGCGGGACATGAAGAAGAGGTCCCGAGCGGGAGGCGGAGCCGAGAGGATGGAGGCACATCGCATGCAGGGCAAGATGACCGCTCGCGAGCGCATCGACGCCTTGCTAGATCCGGGCTCGTTCTCCGAGCTGGACACATTCGTTTCTCATCAGGCGTACCATTTCGGCATGGAGAAGCAGAAGGTCCCCGGGGACGGCGTGGTCACCGGTCGCGGAACGATAGAGGGGAGGCAGGTGTTCGTCTACGCCCAGGACTTCACCGTCTTCGCCGGTTCCGTCGGCCGCATGCACGCCAAGAAGATATGCAAGACCATAGACCTGGCGGTGAAGACCGGCTGCCCGATCGTCGCCCTGTACGATTCAGGCGGCGCACGGCTGCAGGAGGGGGTCGACTCGCTGGCCGGCTACAGCGAGATAATGTTCCGCCATTCCCTGGCCTCCGGGCTGATACCCCAGATAGCCATGGTGATGGGGCCCTGCGCCGGCTCCGGGGTGTACGCGCCCATGCTCAGCGACTTCGTGTTCATGGTCAAGGACAAGTCCTTCATGTTCATGGTCGGCCCCGATGTCATCAAGGCCGTGCAGAACGAGACGGTAACGTTCGAGGAGCTGGGAGGGGCCAGCGTGCACGCGACGCGTTCCGGATCGGCGCATTTCGTCGCCGAGGATGACATGGAATGCATCAAGCAGGTCAAGAAGCTGATGTCATACCTGCCGTCGAACAACCTGGAACAGCCGCCCAGGAAGCCCATGGGCGATGACCCGGAGCGAAGGGAGGACGCCTTGGACACCATCATTCCCGATGACCCCATGAAACCGTACGACATGAAGGAGGTCATCCGGAAGGTGGTGGACAAGGGAGAGCTGCTGGAGGTCCAGGAGCTGTTCGCCCGCAACATCATCACGGCGTTCGCGCGCATGGACGGCGGCACGGTCGGGCTGGTGGCCAACCAGCCCATGGCCCTGGCGGGAACGCTGGACTCCGATTCCTCGCTGAAAGCGGCCCGCTTCGTGCGCTTCTGCGATTCCTTCAACATCCCGGTGGTGACGCTGGTCGACGTTCCCGGTTACCTGCCCAGCGTGGAGCAGGAGAACGGCTCGCTGCTGAGGGACTCCACCAAGCTGCTTTACGCTTACGCGGAGGCGAGCGTTCCCAAGATCACCCTTATCACCCGCAAGGCCATCGGCGGGGGGTACTGTGTCATGGGCTCCAAGCCCCTGCGCTCCGACGTGAACATGGCCTGGCCCACGGCGGAGATAGCCGTAGTCGGCCCCGAGGGAGCGATCAACATCGTGTTCAAGCAGGAGCTGATAATGGCCGATGACCCGCAGGAGAAGAGGGACGTGCTCATCTCCGAGTACCGTAAGCTTTACGCCTCCGCGTTCTTCTCAGCAGAGCGAGGCTATCTGGACGATATAATCGAACCGAACAACACCCGCATGCGTATCATAGAGGCTTTGGAGATGCTGGACAGAAAGCGCGAGGCCAGGCCGGCCAAGAAGCACGGCAACATGCCGCTCTGAGGTGCCCTGATGAAGATAAAGATCATGGATACCGTGCTGAGGGATGCGCACCAGTCATTGCTGGCCACCCGCCTGCGCACCGAGGACATGCTTCCGGCCGCGGCAATGCTCGACGAGATCGGGTTCTGGTCCGTGGAGATGTGGGGAGGAGCCACCTTCGACACCTGCCTGCGCTTCCTGCGCGAAGACCCCTGGGAGCGCATAACCAAGCTCAAGAAGGAGATGCCCAACACCCCTTTCCAGATGCTTCTGCGCGGGCAGAACGTGGTCGGCTACCGGCATTACCCCGACGACATCCTGGAGAAGTTCGTCAAGAACGCCTGCAGGCGCGGCATAGACGTGTTCCGCATCTTCGACGCCTTGAACGATTCCCGCAACATGCAGATGGCCATGCGCTCGGTGAAGAAGTACGGTGGGGTCGTAGAGGCTAGCATCTCTTACACCATATCGCCGGTGCACACCATAGAAGGGTACGTCAAGTTCGCCCGCAAGCTGCAGGAGATGGGCGCCGATACCATATGCATCAAGGACATGGCCGGCATGCTGGCGCCCATGGACGCCTACGAGCTGGTCAAGCAGCTCAGGGAGGAGATAGGGCTGCCTGTGCACATGCACTGCCACGCCACCTCCGGAATGGTCATGTCCACTTACACGAAAGCTATAGAGGCCGGGGCGGAGATAGTGGACACGGCGATTTCCAGCATGTCGCTGAGCACCTCCCAGCCTCCGACGGAGGCCGTGGTGGCCATGCTCCGCGGCACGGAGTACGACACCGGGCTGGACCTGAAGAAGCTGACGGCCATATCCGATTACTTCGATTCCATCAGGCACAAGTACCACGCCTTCGAGAGCGGATTCACTGGTATCGACACCAACGTGCTGGTGTACCAGATCCCTGGAGGAATGATATCCAACCTCATATCCCAGCTGAGGGAGGCCAAGAAGGAGGACCGCCTTGCGGACGTTTACGACGAGGTTCCCAAGGTCAAGGCCGACCTCGGGCACGTCCCCCTGGTCACGCCCACGTCGCAGATAGTTGGAACGCAGGCCGTGCTCAACGTCATCACCGGCGAGCGCTACAAGATGGTGACGAACGAAACGAAGAACCTGGTGCGCGGGCTGTACGGAAAAACGCCGGCGGACATCGACCCGGCCATACGCCGCAAGATCATCGGCGACGAGAAGCCCATCACCGTGCGCCCCGCGGACCTGCTGGAGCCTGAGTTCGAGAGGCTGTGCAAGGAGGTGGAGGAGTACGCCTGCAAGGAGAGCATGACCTGCTCGGAGGAGGACGTTCTTTCGTACGCGCTCTTTCCCCAGGTGGCGCTGGACTACTTCAAGCACCGCCAGATGATGGAGAAGGGCGTGAACTACCGGGACCTGGCGGCGGTGGCCGTGCTCTACATGCGTTCGACAGAAAGGCACGCTTCGGCCAAAGACCGGACCGCCGCCGGCGTCGACGCCTGGAAGTGCGCGGCGATGAACGAAGCGGTGGGACGCGGGGGGTGGCCGCTGTGAAGCTGCGCATGACCGTCAACGGACACGAGTACGAGGTCGTGGTCGAGAAGAACGGCGGCGATTACCGCGTGGACATCGGCGACCACGTCTACAAATGCCTGTTCAAGGACGACAAGGTCATGGTGAACGGCGAGGTGGCGCCGGTGACCGTAGAGGGCGACCTGGAGGAGGGAGCCCAGGTGATCTCCGACGACCGCAGCATGGAGATCAAGGTCCAGCAGGTGAGGGAGATAGAGCATATCGCCTTGGAGGAAGTGGAGGAGGGAGGAAGGTCGGAAGGCTCGTCCGGAGCCGTGCTCTCCCCCATGCCCGGCAAGATAATGGCCGTCAAGGTGAAGGTCGGGGACCAGGTGAACGCCAACCAGGTGGTCTGCGTCCTGGAGGCCATGAAGATGGAGAACGAGGTGCAGACCGAGGTGGCCGGAAAGGTCAAGGAGGTCAGGGTCAAGGCCGGGGAGAACGTGGACGGCGGGCAGACCCTCGTGGTGGTGGAACCTTAGAAGTCCAGTGACTCGGCCGCCTCCACCATCTCCGCCCTCATGGCGGGACCGGAACATATGGTGACGCACGCCTTTCCGCCGATGAGGAGTTCGTCGGCCGCCCTGGCCAGCTGCTCGGCCGTCACTTCGTTAATTTCGTCCAGTTGCTCCTCGATGCTCAGCACCTTCCCCTTCTCCAGGAAATGCATGAGGTGGGAGCTCATGTTCTGGTCCGGGCGGCAGGCGTTGCGCAGAAGCGATCCCTTGAGACCGTTCCTGGCCTTCTCCAGTTCCCCTTCCACGAGACCTTCCCGCTTGAACCGGGACAGTTCCTGGCAGAAGGTGTCGAAGAGACGCGGGACCTGCTCCATGGTCGTTGAGCAGTATGTCATCAGCGCCCCGCAGTCGTGGAACGTCACAGGGTACATGCTGATCGAGTACACCAGCCCCTCCACCTCCCTTATGCGGTGATTGAGCCTGGAGGAGGTCCCGCCGCACAGCGCCATGCTCAACAGGTTCTGGGCCGTGGACATGGAGTGTGAGGCGGAGTGACCGGGAAGGCCTATGCCGATGTAGGCCCTGTCGTCCCCTTTCTCAAAGAAGTTCACCCCGGTGCGCATCTCCGGCCTGCTGCGCCGCTTCGGGGCGGCGCTCCCTTCCACGTGATCGAAGCGACCGGCCCATTCCAGAACCCGCGAGTGTTCCACGTTTCCCACGGCGCAGACCACCACGTGAGGGGGGTGGTAATGCGTTCGGTGATAATCGAGCAGGAAACCGGAATCGAAACCGTCCAGGCTCTCCGGTGTTCCGAGTATGGACCTGGACAGCGGATGCCCCTTGAACATAGACTCGTACATGCGGGTGCGCAGGTGGGACGTGGGGTCGTTCATGCGCATGCCTATCTCCTGCTTGACTATGTTGCGCTCCAGGTCCACCAGCTCCGGGTCCATGCGCGGGTCGAGGAAGATGTCCGCCAGTAGGTCCTCTCCGATCGCCAGGGACTCGTCTATGGTGAACGCGTAGAAGCAGGTGTGCTCATGAGTGGTGTAGGCGTTCAGATAACCTCCTGACGCCTCGATGCCCTCGTTTATCTCCCGGTAGTCCCTGGTCTTGGTTCCCCGGAACAGCATGTGCTCCAAAAAGTGAGACACGCCGCTCTCCCTCTCCTTCTCGTCGCGGGACCCCACCGTGGCCGAGACGGACAGCGCCACCGTGTGCACGTGAGGCACGCTCTCCACTATGACCTTGATGCCGCCCGGGGTGCTCCCGACCTCTATGTCCTGATCGACCCGGCGTCCCTTGCCGTCCCGTTCCATGGGCGTGTATCGTTCATCCTTATGATATGAATGTCGTTAGGAGGTCAGGCCTTGCCGGACCTTTCTGCATCTTTCCGCCCTTTGCTTTCCCTTCTCCGGCGAAGCCAGCGGTATAGGTCCGATTCGTAGCCGTTCTCATGGCCACAAAGGGGGCATCTCTCGTATCGGACGTCCACGGCGTTCCATCCCCGGATCCGCTGGGAGAACTGGTGGCCGCAGGCCTCGCAGGTACGCGTCTCCCTCATTTCTTAAGGACCTGCCTGCTGTCCAGATAGTCCTTCAGACCATCCATGTCCAGGCGGAGCATGACCATGTCGCCGACCGTCTTGACGTCCTTGGTCTGTATGCTGACCTGGGAGGAGGGCGCCACGCCCTTCTTCGCCTCCAGGGCCTGCTTGGTGGTCTTGCCCAGCTTTATGTCCAGCTTCGAAACCTCCCATCCCCGGGTCGCGTCGAAGTGAACGTTGTCCATGTAGCCGATCTCCTTGCCGTCCTGTCCCACGACCTTCTTCTTAAGCAGGGTCGTGGCGGTGGTCTGCACCTTCTTTTCGTCCACCAGGACCTCCCTGACCTGGTCCATTTTCACGGCCAGGGTGACGTTGTCGCTGACCGAGGAGACCTGCGGGGTGGCCACGAAGACCTTCTGCGTGCCCAGGAACTTCTGCTTCATGCCCAGAGCGGCCTCGTTGCCCTTGCGCACGTTGACCCTTATCGCCGGAACCTTCCAGTTGTCGGTGTCCACGCCCACTCCGTCCACGGTGCCTATGATGATGGCGTCGGAGGTGATGACCTCCTTTCCCATGATGTCCTGTAAACCTGACATGTTGTCCCTGCCAATAACTTCCTACAGCGGTATTAATCCTATCGTATTGGAACGCGATTTGCGAATGTGATAAGGGTCGGCGCAGATTAAAATACCATCAGGGACCGTCCTTTGGCCGGTGCGTCCTAATGACCGTTGACGAGGATGGCAGTACGATCAAGGTCCTGGTACTGGATGACGAGAAGGATTTCCTGGACCTTTGCCGGGAGTTCATTGGTCGAGAGAGGGGGCTGGAAGTGGACTACGCTACCTCTCCGGCCAAGGCGTTGAACATGCTGGCGACTGACGATTATCAGGTGGTGGTGTCCGACCACAACCTGCCAGGCATGGATGGCCTTCAGTTCCTCAAGGCAATGCGCTCCATCAAGAGCAAGCCCTTCGTGCTCATCACCGGCCATGGCCGGGAGGCCCTGGCCATAGACGCCCTGCATAACGGGGCTGACTTTTATTTGGAGAAGGCGGGGAACCCCGCCGGAATGTTCGAGCAGATGTTGCGCGCCATAAAGGCCTTGGGCTCGCCGGTGCGCAAGATAACGGACTGCCTATCCGACCCGTTCCAGGTCTTCAGCGCGGGAGGGGTGCTCTTTATAAGCAACAGCGGCGAACGGGTGATGGCCGCAGCGAGCCGCTAACGGACCACCGTGCGGCTCTGCTGCCTCATGTACTGCGTGAGGTACATGTCCGTGCCGCTTCCCAGCCCGGTGGAGCCGCTGCCCTTCCAGCCGCCGAACGGTTGGGCCCCGACCATGGCCCCCGTGGTGGCGCCCCGGGCCCGATTGGCGTAGCTGACCCCTGTCTCGATGTTCTCGAAGAAGTACCTGATCTCCTCCTCATCGCTTGTGAATATCCCGGACGTTAGGCCGTAATCCACGTCGTTCGCCCGGCGCACCGCGTCCTTCAGGTCCGTGAACCGCTGCACGCACAGGAAGGGCAGGAAGAGCTCGTTCTTGATCAGGAAATGGTCCTCTGGCAGGCCGGTGACGATGGTGGGGGAGGCGTAGAAGCCTTTGGACAGCTTTCCCTTCACCTGCTCCCCGCCGGTGTGCAACACGCCGTCCCTGCGGGCCATCTCTGAATGCGCCAGGTAACCGTCCAGGGCCTTCTGGTGTATGACCGGGCCGATGTACGTGGCCCTTTCCCGTGGGTCCCCGACGCGCAATCGCGACACGTGCTTGAGCATGTTGACCATGAACTCGTCGTATACCAGTTCGTGCACGTAGGCGCGAGAGCAGGCGCTGCACTTCTGCCCCGAATAGCCGAACGCGGAACCGGCCACGCCGGCCACCGCCCTGGCCAGGTCCGCCTTTTCCGTCACTATCGCCGGATTCTTGCCTCCCAGCTCGGTTATGACCGGAATGGGGTAGCGCCGGAGTGACGATGCCAGGAGCTTGTACCCGACCTCCTTTGAGCCGGTAAAGGCGATGCCGTCTATCCTCTCGCTGGAGGCCAGGGCGTCCCCCGCGTCCGAGCCGTTCCCGGACAGCAGGTTGATGACCCCGGGAGGCACGCCCGCCCGCTCGTATATGTCGTACAGCATGTGAACCGCCAAGGGGGCCGGGGTGGATGGCTTCACGACCGCGGCGTTCCCGGTGATTATGGCCGCGGTGAGCATACCGGTCGATATGGCGATCGGGAAGTTGAACGGGCAGATCACCGCCCACACCCCGTAGGGGCGCATTGTGCTGACCGGCATCTCGTCCTCGTATGCCGGGGACGTCTCCTCGCGGAACCCGTTACGGGCCTCCATTCTCTCCGCGTAGTACGAGATGAAATCGACGGCCTCGTCCACCTCGCCTACGGCCTCGTAACGGTTCTTTCCGTTGTCCACGGTCACCGCGGCGGCGATCTCGAATATCTCCCTGCGCATGATCTCCGCCGCCTTGCGGAATATGGACAGTCGCTTGTCCAGGTCCATCACCGACCATGCCTGGAACGCCCGGCGGGCGGCCGAGATGGCCTGGGACGCCTCGTTCTTCCCCCCCAGGGAGAACTCTCCCACCACCAGGTCGGTGTCGATGGGGCTGGTGTCCACGAAGTGATCGCCGGTGGCCACGGCCTTGCCGTCGATCATGCTCTCATAGCTGGTCCTCGTTTCCAGGGATTGGACGAACCTTTCCACCGCCCTCTCGTACCTGCTGTGAAAGGACTGTTCCTCCCCCTCCTTGACCATTCTCTCGTAGGTGTTCAGGTTCTTGAAGCTCATTTCCTTGTCCCCGTCGTTGAATATGTTGGGCAACGATAATAAGTGCATCGAATCGGCGCTTCGCCGTTCCCTGCTGGTAAATCCGTACAAATTTATATCGTGAGCAACTCGATGGACTTCCAAGATAGAGGGGGTCGTTCACCTGTCATCGTCCGAATTTCACCCAGCGAGCGCCGAGGAGGTACTGGAAAGGGTCCGGTCAGATCGCATGTCACTGCTGTCGGGGATACGCGGCATGGGCGAGGACGGGATGGGCGATGTCCGGAATGCCCTCGCGGACCTCCTGTCCGCGCCCGACCTGTGGAGCGTGGACCTTGGCGCCTGCCTGGACCTGGTCGACCGGGACATATCCAAGAAGGCTGGCGTGGAACCCATGGCCTTGCGTGAGCGCAGGGCCTGGGAGCGCGCGGGGATGCTGGCCCCCTTGGACATGATGCCCTCGGGAGAGGCGTTCACCCTCCTGCTGGCCTTGCGCGAGGCCCTGGCCTGTTCCATGCTCCGCTTCTGTTCTGACGCGGCATCGGAGCCAGGGGAACAGGACATGGAGTGTTCCGACCTGCGGGAGGGAATGGTGCGCGGGCTGTTGCTGGACCTGGGAAAGGGGTGGACAGCTGTCGGAGCCGCTGAAGCGGAGCCAACGCCGGGGGTCCCGGGCGGCTCCCTGCGCTCCTTCCGCCTGGCCAGGCGGGCACTTTGCAGGAAGCTGGGCGTCCCAACCGCCCAGCTGCCCCTGGGATTGAGGACCGCGGACATCACCGTGGCACTGGGCGAGATGCTTATGGGCACCCCTGTACTGCTGTATGGGTTCGAGTTCGACCAGATGTGCCATGAGCTCCTGTTCCACACCTCCCGGGACCTGTTCGGAGGATGCTTGGTGCCGGAAGAGGGACTGATCACTGAGATAGAGCGGAGGAGATGGATGGGCGGGCTTCCCCACAGATACGGGCCGCCCGCTCCCGCCTCGGCGAGCAATGCCGCCGTTATAGAGATGGGGTTCCTAGGCGCCTCGATCCTTTCGGCCCTGGCGATCACGTCGGCAAGGGCCGCCCTCTCCAGAAGGGGGGATGCACCCCTGGAGTACCCGGAGACGGCGTACTCCCTGCCTTGCATAATGGGTTGGGACGGAGCGGAGGTGGGCAGCCTGAACACCTTGCTCGATGTCCTTGAACGGCACGACTCGTTGCCCTCGGAAAGGGGGTTGGCGCAGGCCCTAGAGGCCGGGAGGTCGGCCATGGTGTCGGCCGAGGCGCTGGAGGCGTTGAGATACCTGGACGGGGACCCTCATGCCGGATCGTCCACGGTAGGCTTCGTCCCGGACAAGGTTCTTCGGGAGCTGGGATTGGCCTTGGTGGACGACACCATACCGGGAGCGGCGGTCATAATGGGCGTGCCCGCGGACCGCCGTCAGCTCGTCGACACGGTGAGGGAGCTTCAGGCCAGGGGCATGCTGATCATGGCCGCTGACGAGGCCATCAGTATGCTGGGGGAGAACGACGTGCAGATGGGGCTGGGAATGATGCTGTACCCCCTGGGCGACTTCACCCAGCTGGTACATTCCCTTGATTTCGTGACCCGGGCGGCGCTCTCGTTCGGGGGTGTGCAGAAGGGGGACTCGGAAAGACTGTCGGCATACCTTGCCAAGCGGCCCAAGGCCTTCGTGCTGCACTACGGGCCCCTGGACGCCTGCCGGGCGGCCATGGCCCTGGCGGCGCTGCTGCACCACGTTCCCGTGGTCACCGACCAGCTGATCGAGGGCGTACCGGACCTGCTGTTCCACAAGGCGCCCGAGGACATGCTGCAGGGCGGGCTCGAATCCAGGGACATCAGGACCGCCGTCACCCTGGTGGACGTACCCGTGCCCTTCGGCCCCGCTTTCGAGGGGGAGACGGTGCGCAGGCCTGACACCTACTTCGAGGCGGGAGGCGGGAGGACCCCTTCATTCGAGTTGCTGAGGATGCGTTCTGAGGAGGACGTCAAGGATGGAGCCATATATGTCTTGGGAAAGGACGTGGACCGCCTTCCCGAGGGGGGGCAATCGCCCCTGGCCATCCTGGTGGACGTGTACGGCAAGCGAATGCAGGAGGACTTCGAGTCCGTTATGGAGAGGCGCATACACCTGTACCTGAACTTCGCTGAAGGCGTGTGGCACACCGGGCAGCGCAACCTGAACTGGCTCCGGCTAAGTAAGAAGGCCTTCCGTTCCGGCTTCCGGCTGGAGCATCTGGGACGGATACTGGTCACCAAGCTCAAGGAGGAGTTCGGAAACATCGTGTCCCGGGTACAGGTGACCTTGGTAACCGATGAGGCGGAACTTGGGAAGCGCTCGCCCGAGGCCCTGAAGGCATACCAGCAGAGGGAGGAACGCGTGGCCGGTCTTACCGACGAGAGCGTGGACACGTTCTATTCGTGCCTGATGTGCCAATCCTTTGCCCCTGACCATGTGTGCGTGATCACGCCGGAGCGCCTGGGACTTTGCGGGGCGATCAATTGGCTGGACGCCAAGACCGGAAAGGAGATCATGCCGTCGGGACCGAACCAGCCCATCGCTAAAGGGGCGGTGGAGGACGCGGTCAAGGGTTCGTGGAAAGGCGTGAACGAGGCGGTGGCCGCCCTCACCCACGGGAAGATAACCAGGTTCTGCGCCTACAGCATGATGGAGGACCCGATGACCTCCTGCGGATGCTTCGAGTGCATCGTGGCCATGAGCCCGGACATGCAGTCCGTAATCGTCGTGAACAGGGAGTTCCCGGACATGACCCCGGTGGGAATGAAGTTCTCCACCCTGGCCGGGAGCATCGGCGGGGGCAAGCAGACACCGGGATTCATAGGCGTGGGCAGGAAGTACCTGACCAGCAAGAAGTTCATCTCCGCGGACGGCGGCTTCCTGCGCATATCCTGGATGCCTTCGTCGCTCAAGGAGGGCATGAGGGAAGAGCTTATTAATAGGGCCAGGGAATTGGGTGAGCCAGACTTCCTGGACAAGGTCGCTGACGAGACGGTCGTCAGCGACGCCGAGGGTCTGATGCAATGGATGATCGATGTGGGCCACCCCGCTCTGGGGCTGCCCCCGCTGCTTTGAGGTGTGACGATGGAAGTGCCGGTGCCGAAGGAGAGATGGACGGGTTCGATAGGAGAGATGGAGCTTGGAGGCTCCGAGGAGAAAGGGGGTTCCCGCTCCCCGCTGCGGCTGGGGGGTAACCGCGGGCTCCCATTCCTTTCCTTCGAGGACCCTGAACGTCGCACGGTGGCGTTGGCCGGGTTCGTGGCCGATTCCCTGGAGGACGTGCCCGGACCGGTCAGGAAGGCGTTCGGCGAGGCGGTGAACGACCCGGTGAGCTGGGCCAAGGATTGGACCGCCCGTGGGGCGGACCTCATATGCCTGCACCTGACCTCCACAAATCCCGAGGAAGGTGATGCCTCGCCGGAGAGCGCCGCCGACACGGTCATGGCGGTGCTGAAGGCAGTGCGTGCGCCCCTGATCGTCTACGGGAGCGGGCACGAGGAGAAGGACGCCAAGGTCATGGAGAGGGTGGGAGAGCGCGCCAGGGGGGAGAGGCTGCTGCTGGGGCATGCCGAGGAGGGCGGCTATAAGTCGGTGGCCGCCGCGGCCATGGCCAACGGCCATTCCGTAATAGGGTTCTCCAACCTGGACATCAACCTGGCCAAGCAGATCGTCATCCTGCTCACCGATTTCGGGGTGGGGCGCAAGGACGTGGTACTCGACCCGCTCATGGCCGCCCTGGGCATGGGACTGGAGTACTCCTACTCGGTCAACGAAAGGATAAGGACCTCCGCCCTGGCCGGGGATTCCGTGCTGCAGGTGCCGATCATATGCGACTGCACGTCGGCCTGGAAGGCCAGGGAGTCCACGGACGACGTACCGCACGCCGGGGACACATTGGAGCGGGGGATATGGTGGGAGGGCACCACCGCCTTGGCCGCCCTGCTCTCCGGGGCGGACATCTTGGTGCTGGGACATCCGGGTTCCATGGACATCGCCAGGAAGGCCGTGGATGGCCTGAGGGGTGATGCCTGATGCCCACCGCCATAGAGATATTCAAGCATCTCCCCAAGAAGAACTGCGGGGACTGCAAGTACCCGACCTGCCTGGCCTTCGCCATGCAGCTGGCCAACAACAAGGCCAAGCTGGATGACTGCCCGCATCTCAGCGAGGCGGGGAGGAACGCCCTGGCGAGATCCTCCGCCCCGCCCATACGCCTGGTGAAGGTGGGAGCGGGCGGTGACGCGGTGGAGATGGGGGACGAGACTGAGCTGTACCGCCACGACAAGCGCTTCTTCCACCCCACCGCCTTCGCCCTGAGGATCTCGGACGACCTGTCCGACAGGGACGCCGACGCCCGGGTGGAGCATGCCCGCTCCCTGCGCTACGAGCGCGTGGGGCAGACGCTGAAGATGGACCTGCTGGAGCTGGAGTGCCGCTCCGGGTCCCCGGAGAAGTTCCTACGATTCGTGACAAGGGTGGCCGCGGCCTGCGATTGGCCGCTGGTGCTGCGCTGCTCCGACCCGGCGGCGATGTCCGCGGCGGCCGAGGCGGTCAAGGAGCGCCGCCCCCTGCTGCACCCGGCGGACGGGGAAGACCTGGAGGCTATGGCCGGGGTGGCCAAGGCCTGCGGATGCCCCCTGGTCCTGGCGGACGCGGAGCTGGGGAAGCTGGCCGATCTGGTGGAGAGGACCAGGAAGGCCGGGGTGGAGGACCTGGTCCTGGACCCCCGCCCCGACAACCTCAAGGAGCTGCTGGAGAGGTGCACGATCATACGGCGCAGCGCCATTCGAAAGACGTTCCGCGGGCTGGGATACCCCATATACGTATCCGTGCCAGCCGGGAAGGACGGAATGCTGATGGCCTCCACGGCGGTGATGAAGTACGGGAGCCTGCTGGCCTTCGAGGAACTTCCGGCGTCCAACGCCCTGCCGCTCATGGTGCTCCGCCAGAACATATACACCGACCCGCAGGTGCCCATACAGGTCAAGCCGGACCTCTACCCGATCAACAACCCCGGGCCGGACTCACCTCTGCTGTTCACCACGAACTTCTCGCTGACATACTTCACGGTGATGTCCGACCTGGAAAAGAGCAAGGTACCGGTGTGGCTGCAGGTGGTGGACACGGAAGGCCTGTCCGTCCTGACCGCCTACTCCGCTGGAAAGCTGACCGCCGAGTCCGTCAAGGCAGCGCTGGATGCCAGCGGTGCCAAGGAAAGCGCGAGGACAGGGACGCTGGTCATACCGGGAATGGTGGCTAGGATGAGCGTCAAGCTCAAGGAGGCCACCGGCCTGGAGATAATCGTGGGCCCGAAGGAGTCATCCGCATTGCCCAAGTTCCTGAGGTCCTGATGATCTTGGCCTTCATGCAGAATACTGGAAATCATTAATACCGCACAACAGGTTGCATTCCCAACATCCCTAAGGTGGAGATCGGATGCAACAAGGACCTTACGACCCGAACCAGCCTGGCCAACAACCATATCAAGGCCAGCAGCAGGGGCCGCAGCAGTGGCCCCAGCAAAACCCACCAAACAATTATCAACAACCGCCCCCGCAGCAGCCGCAGTACCCGCCGCAGTACCAGCAGTACCCGCAGCAGTACCCGCCGCAGCAGTACTACCAGCCTCCGAAGAAGAAGCCCAAGACCATGCTCGTCGTGGCCGTGGTGGTTGTGGTGGCGATACTTCTCATCGCCTCCCTGGCCGTGCTGTTCTGGCCGAGCGGCGGAGGAGACAGCGGGAGCGAGACCATCGGATTCCAGGGAGGATCGCTCTCCATAACCAGCGGAGCCCTGGACGGATTGCGTATCGAGGTGCCTTCCGGCGCCACCGAGGACTCGGTGGACTTCGATGTGACCAGCGAGGAAGTGGACGATCTGCCCGGTCTGCCCGAAGAGGGCAGCATAGCCAGCCGTTTGATAACGATCAACACGGACGGCTCGGACGGATGGAACACCTTCAGGATGTTCGACAACGCGCTGACCGTCACCCTGCCTTACGACGATGACCTTGTGGACGACGAGGAAGCGGTGCGCTTCTACGTGTACGACCCGGCCAGGGACCATTTCGAACCGACCGGGTTCATATCCCAGGACTACGACAGGAACACCATAACCTTCCAGGCCTCGACGTTCTCGCAGTTCGTGGCCATCGAGGTGGCCATGAGCCTGCTGGAGGGGGCCGGGTCCAGCCTTTCCGTGGACACCGGGTTCCGCCCCTCCGAGGACGGATGGTACATCCCCAACTACGGTTCGTACCTGGAGAGCGGGGGACTGTGCCTGGGCATGGTCAGCTACGCCAAGTGGTACTACACCTACCAGAAGGGTTCCGGCGATGGCCTCTACGATAAGTATCGCGAGGGCGACCTGAACCAGTGGAGGGACGACGAAACCGCCATCGAGCTGGCCACCCGGGTGCAGATGGGCGTGCAAGGGATATGGGGTTCGTTGACCGCGGAGGAGCGCGCGAACACCACCACCAAGCAGACCGGGCTAAGCATCATACACGGCATGCTGATATCCGGCGAGCCGCAGCTGGTCGGTCTGAAGACCAGGTACAATAACGGCAACTGGGGAGCTGGCGGGCATGCCATACTCGCTTACGCCTACGACAACGGCCGCTTCTACATGTACGATCCGAACGAACCTGGGACCGAAAAGACCAGCGACCAGCAGCAGATGCCGTTCAACTACACTAGCGGCTTCTCCAGGATATACGAGTCCGGGCTCAACGTCCTGAACCCGCTGCAGTTCAACGTGTTCTACCACGCCGGTGCCAAGGTGTTCAGCCCCCTGAACGCGTACAAGGGGCTGTACGACAGCGCGGAGGATGGCTTCGACGACGACTCGGTGTTCCCGAACATCGAGCTGACCGACTCGACCACCGTCACCTATGGCGAAACACCGATAGACAACGACGCTGACGGGGTTCGCGACACCACCGAAGCGTTCTGCACGATCACCGGCACCATAGACGGTGGGCAGCAGGCGGTGCAGAAGACCCTGGTGTTCGTGGGCAGCAAGAAGTTCCAGGCCACCGTCACCGACGGTGAGTTCGAGGTGCAGGTCCCGCTGAAGCAGGGGGTGAACGACATCGTCGTTCTAGCAACCGATAAGAACACCTTCAGCAACTGGGCCGGCTTCTACCGCACGGAGATCGAGAGCACCGCGGCCATGGGAGCGTTGACCGTGACCCTCAGCTGGGGTCAGGACAACAGCGATGTGGACCTGCACGTGCTGGAGCCGTACGGACGCCACATCTACTACAGCAACAAGGGCTACGACCTGAACGGTCCCTACCTGGACTTCGACAACACCTACGGATACGGCCCGGAGCACTACTACGCCACGGACGACATGGTGATGTACGATACCTCCGGAACGGTGATGGGCAACGACATATTCGGGACCTACGAGATCGCGGTGCACTACTACGCTGACCACGACGACGATGACGAGGAAGATCAGTCGATCACCTGGACCGTCACCATTTCCTACCTGGTCATCTACATCGAGGCGACCGGGCAGGAGGTCTGGGAGGAGGTCACCTACACTGGGTACCTTGGGAGCGCCTACTCCGGCAGCGCCAGCACCTTCGGTTCCGGCGACGGATGGTCGGATACAATGACCTTCGAGTGCGTGGAACCGGACCTGGACGATTACGAGATCCCGGACCCCGAGGACGTGAGCTTCCCCGATTGAACATTTTTCCAAACCTTTCCTTTCCTTTTTCTTGAAAGCATTAATTACCGCCCTGAGGATACCAATGCGTGAAACGTCTCGCGGTTGGTGCGATCGTCCTGCTTCTCATCCTAACATTGCCAGCAGTGCGGGCCGATGACGTTCCGGGAGCCCCTTTGAACCTTGAGGCGGAAAGGGATGGGGCGCGAATATACCTGTCCTGGGAGCCCCCGGAGGGCAACGTTACGGTACTGGAGTACAACGTGTACCGGGGGACGCAGCCGAACGACCTATTGTTCTATGATTCCCTGGACGGCAACTACACCGCGGGATACGACGCTGAGGTCCTGCGAGATCGGACCTACTTCTACGCGGTCAGCGCCAACACGACCGCTGGAGAGGGGGCGATGAGCCAGGTCGCTATCGTTGAGGCCCCGTCCAACGAGTACCCGGTGACGGTGATGGCCCTCATCCTTGCCGTGACATCGGCCACGCTCACCTTCGCCTACTGGAGGGGAAGAGGTTCGGAACGATCTCCCTGAGCTCGGACGCCAGGTGCTCGTCCCCATTGACCGGAGCGCCGGACCAGGAAGCGTCGCGCACTGCCTCGTCATCGTGCAACAGGAAATGCTCCAGACCTGTATCCCTGGCCAGCTGCTCTGCGGTTCCCTCTCTGCCAGGCCGAACCCCGTTCATCAGAAGGACCTTCCTCTTGACCTTGAGGTCCAGCTCGTCGGCCAGCTGGGACAGCCGCAAGGCGGTGGCCACGCCCACCGCGGTGGGATCCGAGACCAGTATGAGAAGGTCGATCTCCCTTGCCGTTCGCCTGGACAGGTGCTCCATACCCGCCTCGTTGTCAATAATGACGTGAGGATATGAATCCATGACCTGGTCCACGAACACCCGCAGCAGGTTGTTCACGTAACAATAGCACCCGGGACCTTCGGGCCTGCCCATGGTCAGCAGGTCATAGCCGTCCCCCTCGACCAGTATCTCCCTGAGCTTCAGCTTGAGGTACTCCTGCTTGCTCATGTCCCGGGGTGGCTGCCCTCCCTTGCTGAGAAGCCTTTCCCGTATCTGCCCTACGGAACCCGGCACCTCCGTTCCCAGCTTCTGCCCCAGGTTGCTGTTGGGGTCGGCATCCACGGCCAGTACTATGGCCTCTTCCGATAAAAGCCGGACCATGAGGGCGGACAGCGTGCTCTTGCCCACCCCTCCCTTGCCAGCCACGGCGGCCAGGAAGCTCATGCCATGTCACCCAGATGATAGCGCTGCCTGATTGCCTCGACCGTGCCCTTGAGCAGTACCAGCACCTTTTCCGCATTGGTCTCGTCCAGCCCTCCCAGCCCGCATTGGGGGGTGATGAGGGAGCGTTCAAGCACCAGGTCCAGGTCCATGCCCTTGCGGTAGAGCATGTCCATGTAGTCCTCGAACCTCTTCAGCAGCGTTCCCACCGTCTCCTTGGCGATCTGCTCCTCCATGTTGGGTATCAGACCCCAAGCTATGGAACCGCCCCTTTCCAGGAAGGCGGAGACCTCCTTGGGGAACAGCGATACGGTATGCGCGTAGTTATAGGCGTCAAAGCTCAGCAGGTCTATGGACGTGGAGAGCAGCAGAGGCCAATCGGTGTTGCCGCAGCAGTGCATGCCCTTGATGGCGTCCACGCCGTCCAGCACCTCGTCGGTCCACTCAACCACCTGCCTCTGCGATATGGAGGCGAACGGAGTGCCGATCAGCGTGAGCGAGGGCTCGTCCAGGAATATGATCGGCCGGTCGGATATCTCCTTCAGCCTCCTGGCTTGCCACTTGGCCTGCATGTTCAGGTTGCGCCGGATTATCTCCCCGTACGCCTCATCGTAAATGGCCGCCTTGCCGCTCTTATCCAGTATCTGCAGCCCGGTGCTGACCGGCCCGGTGACCTGCCCCTTGATCGCCGGGACCCTCTTTCCCTTGAACCTCTCCAGAAGACCGTATAGCCCCTGGAAGTTCCCCTTGGAATGCGCGAAATGATCTATGTCTTCAGTCACCACCGCGGTGTAGAAGGCCTCCGGGTCGTAATCGTTCAGGTCAACGGTGATCCGCTTCTTGAGAACGTCCACCACTATCCCCGGCAGCTTGGTGGAGAACTGTGCGTACATGTTCTCCCCGAACCCGAGCGACGGCAGCTGCGGCCAGTAGGGCACCTCGCTCATGCTGGACAGTATAAGGTCCAAAGCCCTTTGGGGGTCCTTGTGAGGCAGCGAGCCTATACCGGTGGCGGCGCAGTTCCAGGCCATGGCCGGGAGTTATCCTTCGCTTTATTAAATCATTTGGTGGCGCGAAGCGTTTTGAAGCAGCGGTCCAAGTGCATCGTTCAGTCGACCTCCGTGACGGCCATTCGCCGGCATATCCCCGCCGGTAGCGAGCGAGCGCGGCGCTAGATCCGCGGCGCCCTCCGGCCCTGCGTTCCAGGTTAGGGAGGTCGGGGGAAGATTCTTTGTGTGCTCCGGAACGTAAAGCGCGGACCGGCCATGTCCAAAGACCTTTTCCATTCACCCCCTCGCGCCCCCTGACATGCGAGCTGTCGTGCAGGCGGTCCAGGCGTTCCATGGCCGCGCCCATCCCGGGACCATCGGAAGCGCTGCTACCGTCAATGACCACGATGCCGCCGAAATTGAGGACGCCTGCCATCTCCAGCATGCGGCGGGTGATGTCCAGCCCGGCGACGGTGCCGGCTTCGAAAGCGATCCTCATCGCCGTGTGGCCGGTGCCCGTGGCCACGTCCAGCACCAGTTTTCCAGGCAGCTCGCCGCACGTCCCGGGCATCCTGTCCAGAAGGCCCTGGTCGGAGTGGGTGGCGCTGCTGACGTACTTCGATGCTCTGCGCCCGAACACCTCCTGCACCGCCTCCTGGTTCACTCTTTCGAATGCCCCTTGAACCTTATCGACACTGCCGGCAAAGCATTATACCCCCTCCATCGAATGTGAAATCATGCGGTTGATCACGCTCAACCGGACCAAGCCCAACGCCTCCGTGGAGTTCTATGGATGCCCGATGCAGTGCAAGTACTGTTCGCACACCTCGGCCCATTTCCGGGACCACGACCTGGACAAGGTGGTACAGGTCATGACCGACAACGGCATTCGCTCCGTATTCCTTGGTGGCGCGGAACCGGCAGTGCATGGGAAGGAGGCCTTGGAATTGATACGCATACTGCACGCCAGGGGCAAGGATGTCATTCTAAAGACGACGGGCATGGACCCGGACTTCGTTGCCGCCTCCAAAGGCCACGTGAAAAGGTACGTTCTGGAGGTAAAGGCCCCGTTGGACGATCCCGATCTTCTGACCTCCCTGACGTCATACGGCCCGGAGAAGGCCAAGGAGCACCTGGAAAAGGTCGCCAGGACCCTGGAGGTGCTGAAGGGGCAGCGGGTCAGGGCCGTACTGCGAATAATTCCGGGACGGTACACCGAGGAGTCGGTGGAGAGGGTGGCCAAGGACCTGAGCGGGTACGTGGACGAGCTGCAGGTGACCCAGTTCATGTCCAGCCAGAACGACGTGGGGTTCGCCGGCATCACCAACCCCAGCCCGGACCAGGAGACCATGATGGCCTACGGGAGGGCAGCCAGGAAGCACCTGCCGCGGGTTAAGGTCAAGGGAAGCGGCTTCGAGGTAGTGCTCTGATCACCTGACGGACGGGAACCTTCCCAGGTCGGTGTGCGGCAGGAAAGACGCCGAGGAGAAGCGGTCGAAGAACCTTTGTTCGGTGGACAGCTCCACGTACGTCATGGCCCTGTGCACGCTGAAGGTCTCCTCTCTCTTCTCCTTCGAGAGCATGTACAGCTTGGCCCCGTCCAAGGAGGCGTTCCCCAGGAAGGTGAAGCGGTCCCGGGGCAGGTCCGGAAGCAGCCCGATGGAGACCGCGTTGTCAAGGTCTATATGGCGCCCGAAGCCCCCGGCCACGTACACCCGCTCCAGGTCCCCGAAGTCCAGGGAGGCTGTGTCCAGAAGCACCTCGGCCGCGGCGAAGATGGCCGCCTTGGTGCGTATGACATTGGCGATGTCCTCCTCGGTGATGCTGATGTCCCTGCGGTGTTCCACCTTGTCCACGGGGCAGCAGCTCATGCCTGTGGCCTTCAGGTCGTACCCGTCCCTCTCCGTGTCCTTGGAATAGACGAGAACGTACTCCTTTCCGAACTCCCCGTCCCTGACCCTCTCCGACCGCTGCATGCGGCCCTTCTTGTCTATGACCCCGGTGAGGAACATCTGCGCCAGCAGGTCGATCAGACCGGAACCGCATAGCCCCTTGGGCCTGGTCTTTCCAACTGTGGAATACTCCACGCCGTTGCGCAGGGAGACCTTCTCTATTGCCCCGTCCCCGGCACGCATGCCGTGGCAGACCTCCCCTCCCTCGAAGGCGGGTCCCGCGGAGGCGGAGCATGCCAGCATCCAGTCCCTGTTTCCCAGGACCACCTCACCGTTGGTGCCCACGTCTATTAGGAGGCAGACACCGTCCCTTTTGGCCATGCCGGAGGCCACCACGTCGGCCACCACGTCTCCCCCGACATAGCTGGCCCTACCGGGCACCAGGTGCACCGACGCCAGCGGTCCGATCTTTATGCCCAGCTCACTTGCGGCCGCCCGGGGGGGAATGTTGGTCACCGGGGTGTACGGTTCGTAACGTATCGACCTGGCGTCCAGGCCCAGCAGCATGTGCATCATGGTGGTGTTCCCCGACAGCACCATGGCGGTGATCTCGTCGGCGCACACCCGTTTGCCGTTCCCCGCGCACTCGTCGCTGACGGAGCACGCCCTGGCCAGCATGTGGTTTATGGTGTCGATGATGGCCGTCCTCAGAGGCTCCGGCCCGTGGTCCTCGGCGTGCATGATGCGGGCCAGCACGTCCTCCCCGTACATCAGTTGCCGGTTGTAGTCGGAGAC
>Ga0123329_1001257_pt1 | contig 24265 bp, 28 predicted proteins | sample BioC12SIPDNA_FD_89703 | JGI IMG/M metagenome (GOLD analysis project Ga0123329, IMG submission 89703) | Anaerobic biogas reactor microbial communites from Washington, USA - Biogas_R1_B C12 SIP DNA | ecosystem: Engineered > Bioreactor > Anaerobic > Unclassified | place: Washington, USA | collected...
CACCGCGCGCGGGTTGTCGGGGGATGACGCGATGGCCGGCGGCGCGGCGTACCTGTCCCGGCACGACGCCACCGCGCCGCCGGAGACCTCCAGTGACCTGGACGGCGTGAACGCCGGGGAGGCGCTGGACATGGCCGCCTCGGACGCCGAGGTGCTCGCCGCCCTGCGCGCGGCCCCCGACGGGCTGCGGCTCGGCGAACTGGAGGACGCGTGCCCGGGGATCTCGCGCCGGACCGTGTCGAACGCGCTGGCGCGGCTCGCTCGTCGAGACCAGGTGGCGAAGGACGGGCCGGTGTGGTCGGTGTCCGAGGACTCCCCCGACGACCCTGAATCATGATCACCGGTAACGCCGGTAATATACCTTATGTCAGGTAGTGGTGATGTGACCCGATATCGCCCTGTCCCCCGGAGGGCTCGATGATGGGCTCGACGCACCGCATGTTCGGTGCCCTCTGCGGTACCGCCTACGCGGTCACGACCGGCATGCCCCCCGCGCAGGCCGCAGCGTTCGCTGCCCTCGCGACCATCACGAGCTCGGGCCCGTCGTCCCCCGACATCGACCAGTACCGCGGGTGGCGGCGCGTCGACACCGCCCTACCCGACGAGGTCCTCGGTGCCGGCGGGCCGATGCAGCATCGCGGCATCACCCACTGGTGGGGCCTGCCCGCCCTCGCGTGGGTCGCCCTCGACCACGTCCCGACCGGGGTGATCGGGTGGGTCCCCGCGGCACTGCTCGTCGGCTGGACCTCCCACCTGATCGGCGACCTCCTGTTCGGCCGCAACCGCGGGATCCCCCTCGCCCCGTGGTGGTGGCACATCGGCGTCGGCCTCGACACCGGTGGCCCCACCGAGGCGCTGGCCCGGTGGACCGTCCTCCCGGCTGCGGTGGTGTGGCTCGCTGCCGTCACCGCTGGCGCTCCCCTGTCCTGGCCCGTCGAGGCCGTCGCGCAGCTCACGCACCCATGAGTCTCGCTTCCGGGTGTGCACCCATGAGTCTCGGACACCAGCCGGACCATCACCCGGTGATCAGAGACATGGAGTTCCCCGACCCGCCATCGGCAGGCTTCCCCCAGGGCGTATCGCCGACCTCTCGTGACGCCGCCCGAAGGCATGCACTGTGGTGCGCTGCTGCTTACTCGCAAGGCCCATTCGACTGTCGTGATTTCCACTGGCGCAGCCTGGATCCAGAGAAGGTCGTGGACGCTGCCCGAGTGTTCGAGCGGTATCTCCTCGACGGATGAGGATGACCGAAGGTCTCGGAGGCCGGGGTGAGCGTGGACGGGAAACCACCCGCCCTCGCACTTGAGGAGGCCACCCGCGGTGTCCACTCCCCTGCCCCCCTCCGGTCCACGGATCGCGTCCGTCACAGTCGGGACCTACGAGCTGCGTCAGGCCCTCAAGGCCACCGTCGCGCACTGCGCGAAGGACAAGAACGCCGCCGAGTACTGGCTGCGCATGCACTGGGTTGTCGATCCCCAGCGAAAGATGATCTACAACGTCGCCACCAGTGGGTTCACCTCCGGGATCGCCGCGTCCAGCGTCCTCGATGACCACCTCGGCGTCGACGAGACCATGCGGTTCTCCACGTCGAAGGGAACCGCGACCGAGATCCTGTCGATGTTCCCGTCGAACGACAGCGGAGGCGAGGACGGCATCACCGACGTCCTCCAGCTGGACATCCACCAGGAGTACCTGGTCATCACCGACGTGTCCGGGCTCCTGGTCGGCAAGCAAGCCCGCTGGCACCTCTCGCACGAAACCGACGACACGCCGGACCTCCGCGAGACCTACCGGAACCTGCTGCTGTCGGTGCGCAACCGGTGGGTGGAACCCCGGCGACGGACGATGCTCGGCGGGAAGTACCTGGCCCTGTTCGCAGAGGCAGCGGTGGCCTACGGCCGGCCCCTGGCACTGGAGCACGCTGGGGTCAGCCCCAGGAGCCACACGATCCTGGTGTCCTGCGGGGACTCCTTCCTCGGCGCGATCGCCCCCGTCGCCCTCGCTGACGAGGCCAAGTCGGAGATGGAGGCTCACCGGATCGGGTGGGAGCGCAGGCTCGGCGCTGACCTGGACGTCGAGTTCATCCCCGGCATCGACATCCCGTCCGCTGACCGCGAGGTCCGGGAGGAGTCCAGCGAGCAGACGGCCGGTGCCCGGTGAGCGACGCGAGAGTCGCCGTCCAGATGCACTTCCACCTGTCCCCTGCGGACGTCGCTCTGCCGGATGGGCGGGTCTACGAGCGGGTTCTGGTCAGCGTCACCGACGACGAGGTGTCGGTGTGGCAGGCCGCCGCCCCGGGGGCCGACGGGGATGACCAGTTCGTGCTCGTCTGGTCCGGCACCCGATCGACGGACGACGAGGAGTCCGCCGTCCCGGCGTCCGGGTCGTTCACGATCCCCACGACCGGTGGGCCGCTGGAGGTCGCCTGGCCCTGGCCGTGGCTGGTCGTCGCCTCGGGGGGTGAGGGCCGGTGACGCAGGCCGCGACCAGAGTCGCGTGGCAGGCATCCCGGTGGTGCGTGTTCGACACCGAGACCACCGGTCGGGACCCGGAGACCGCCCGGATCGTCACCGCGACTGTCGGATGGGTCAACGGCGGGCAGGACACTGACGTCCGGCAGTGGCTCATCGACCCCGGCGTCGAGATCCCCGCCGAGGCCACGAAGGTGCACGGCATCACCACCGAGCACGCCCGCGAACACGGCGCCTCCCCCGGGGTGGCGCTGCCGCAGATCGCCGAGGCCTTGCGCTGGTCCTGGGCTCAGGGCATGCCGGTGGTCGCGTACAACGCCACGTACGACTTCACCGTGACGGACCGGGAGATCCGCGCCCAGGGCATCGACCCTGGCGGGTTCCCCATCGCTGGGGCGGTCCTTGATCCGTTCGTGCTCGACCGTGAGCTGGACACCTACCGGAAGGGGTCCCGCACCCTCACGGCGTGCTGCGAGCACTACGGCGTCCGGCTCGACGGCGCGCACGACGCCACCGCTGACGCCGTAGCAGCGGCCCGGGTCCTGTGGGCGCTGCTACGGAAGTACCCGGCCCTGGGCCGCAGGTCTCTGCAGGACCTGCAGGTCGACCAGGCCCGGTGGCATGCGGACCGGCAGGAGTCCTTCCGCGCCTACCTGCGCAGGGTCGGGAAGCCCGTCGACGACGTGGACGGGCACTGGCCGCAGCGGCCCTACACGGGACCGAGGTGAGCGCCGTGACCCTCGGGGACCTCACCGTCGCCCACCTCGGCCGCGTCATCTCCTGGACCGAAGGCGGCGCCACCTACACAGGCGTGCTGCACAAGGTCCAGCACGAGGCCCGGCAGTGGGCCTCCCCCGCCCGCACGGCCGTCACCTCGGTCGCCGTCCAGAACGGGGCGTGGCGGCATGCCGGCACCTACCCGTCATCCACCGAGTGCGTGGTGTCCCCTGCGGCCGCTCCGGGCGTCGTCCCGGCTTCGGCGACCACCGGGGTGACGGGGTGACCGAGGCCCGTGCCCGGGCCATCGTCCGGGACCGTTCCGGGGGCCGGTGCGAGCTGTGCCCGGCCCCCGGCAGCGAGTGGTCCCACCGCATCGCCCGCTCCCGCGGTGGGTTGTGGGCGCCGTCGAACGGTCTGTGGCTGTGCGGAATATGCCACCGGAAATGCCACGCCGCCCCGGACACGGCCCGCGCGAACGGCTGGCACCTGCCCACCGGCACGGACCCGCTCGACGCCCCGGCGCTGATCCACCCCGGGCACCTGTGGGGCGACTGGTGGCGCCTCGACGACGAGGGCCTCTACATCCCGTGCGAGGTGATCGCAGCGTGACCACCCTCGTCGACCGTGCCCGCGCGTGGGCCGCGATCCGCGAGCACCAGCGCGCCCCGCGACCCCCGCGCGACGACGCCGATCTCGTCGACCGCCTGCTCGTCACCGCCTGCGGCATCCTCGCCATCGCTGGCCTCATCGTCTCCTCGATGCTCACCTGGGTCGATCCGAATCCGGTCATCGGAACCGTCACTGCCGTTCACCGCGGCCCCGACGTCGTCACCTGGCACGACGACCCTCCCGTCGACCCGTGGACGTCCACCAAGCCTGGGGTCGCGCACGTCACCGTCGTCGGGGACCGCGGGGCGTGGACCGTGGCCATGGCGAAGCCCGAGGCCGTCGACTGCTTCGCCGGAAGCCCGTACCGGCTGCACACCGGATGCGACAGCCCGGGGGAACGTCCGTGAGGGCAGCCTGACCAGGGTGTCGGAACCCTGACTGATCATCCGAGCGTGACAGCGCGGCGCAGGAAACCATCCCCCCCAGGGTGTCCCCTGTGCTCGGCGGGGCAACCGCATCCCCGGTGCGCCGCCCACCTGTCCAAGGACCCGACAAAGCCGTGCATGGCCTGGCCGAAGCGCGGCGCGACCGTCTGCCGGGCCCACGGCGGTCTCGCCCCCCAGGTCCGCGCGGCCGCCGAGCAACGCGCCCGAGAGGACGCCGCGCGGGCGCTGGCCGCCCGGCACGCCATCCCCCTTGATGTCGACCCGACCGGGCAGATCCTCCACCTGGTCCGGGTGTCCGCCGGGATTGCCGAGTGGATCTGGCGCGAGCAGATCCTCCGCCTCCAACCTGACGCGATTGCGTGGGGCATCGCCGAACGCCGCGTGAAGACCACCACCGACGGCCCGGAGATCACCGAGGTTGAGAAGGCCGAGCTGAACGTGTGGTGGCGGCAGCACGGCGAGGCCATGGACCGGTGTGCGACGTTCTGCAAGATCGCCCTCGCTGCGGGGGTCGCCGAGCGGCAGGTCCGCCTCGCGGAGCGTCAGGGAGAGCTGTTCGCCGACAGCCTGAAGTGGCTCCTCGGCGAGCTGGGGATGGCCGACGACGTGCACGCGACCGGGGCCGTGGTCCGGATGCTCACCGACCTGAATAAGGGCCGGGTGCCTGGTCAGGGGGACGTCGCATGATCGAGCGGTGCCAGTGGTGCGCGACCGCGGAAGGGTCATGCACCTGCGAGTGGCGCTGCGAGTGGCACCGCTGCCGGGCCGCCGTCCCCTGCCCCGGCCCGACCCGTCACGGGCACCGGGCCGCTGTCGCCGGTGCCCCGGTGTGGTGCAGGCCCTGCCAGGCCCGGATCGTCTCCGCGGTCACCGAGCTACCCGAGGCCTGCGCCCGGCTGGCACCGGGGCAGATCGCCGCGCCGAGCACCGTCACCGACCCCACCCGCAGGACCACGGTCACCGGATCCCCGTCGCTGTCCCCCGCGTGGGACGAGATCGACGCCGTCACCCGTTGGGCCGTCGAGGCCGAGGACCGGCTCCGTGCCCACCTCAACCACTCCGCCCGACCGGCGAGGCGCCGGCTGCTCGACGACGCCGTCACCTACCTCACCGGGCAGGCCACGGCGTGGCTGTGCACCCCGTGGGCCGTCGAGGACGGCCGCGCCGCCCTCACCTGGCACCACCGGATCACCGCCGCCACCGGGTTCGACGAGCTCGTGCACCGGCTCGACGCCCCCTGCCCGGCGTGCAACCTGCAGGCCCTGGTCCGGGAGAACGGCTCCGACCACGTCGTGTGCAGGGCCTGCCGCAACACGTGGCCCGAGGCCGAGTACCACTGGCTGACCCGGCTCATCGCCGCCGAGCACCAAGGCAACGGGTCATGACCTGGGACCCGCGCCGGCGGCTGCTCACCACCAGCGAAGCGGCCGCGTCGGTCCGCCGTACCCCGCAGGCGATCTGGGACTGGCGACGCGCCGGGCTCCTCACCCCGTTCGCGTGGCGCGGCCGGTCCCCCCTGTACCGGGAGATCGACGTCCTGACCGCCGAGCGAGCAGCGAGGACACATCGGGCCAGATCGGGACGGACACGCGCGGCCCGCGGCCCGGCGGTTGACACGGGCTGGGATGGGTCCAGACCATGTGATCAGGGTGGTTGAGAACCGCCCGGAGGACCGTGCCATGGAGGTCCCCCGCGATCTACGCGCAGCGTTCGGCTACGCCCTCCTCCGGTTCCAGGGCCAGCACCGCACCCGATTCCCCACCCCCGGTGCCCTCGCCCAACACCTGGCCCCCCGCACCGTCCAGACCCCCGCCCTGGACCTCATCGACGCCGAGCTCGTCCGCGCCGCCAACACCCCGGACGCGCGGCTGATCATCTCGATGCCCCCGCAGGAAGGCAAGTCCCAGCGGGTGTCCCGCCGGTTCCCGCTGTGGGTCCTCATCGGCCACCCGGACACGCGGGTCGTCATCGCCTCCTACGAGCACAACGTCGCCCGCCGCTGGGGCCGCGCGATCCGCGACGACGTCCTCGTCCACGGCATCGACTTCGGCCTGCAGATCCGCCCGGACCTCGCGGCGCAGAACGAGTGGGAACTCCTCGGCTACGAGGGCGGGGTCTTCGCCACGGGCATCGGCGGCGCGCTGACCGGCCGCCCCGCCGAACTGCTGATCATCGACGACCCATTGAAGGGCCGCGAGGAAGCCGACAGCGAGGTCTACCGGGAACGCTGCTGGGACTGGTGGCTTGAGACCGCCTCGACGCGGCTCGCCCCCGGCGCCCCCGTGATCCTGATCCTCACCCGGTGGCACCACGACGACCTCGCCGGGCGGCTCCTGGCCGCCGAGGACGGGCACCTGTGGCGGGTCCTCAACATCCCCGCGCAGGCCGAGCACCGGCCGGAGAACGGCGAGACCGACCCCCTCGGCCGAGAACCTGGGGAGTTCATGCTGTCGGCCCGGGGCCGCACCCAGCGGCAGTGGGAGGCCATCAAGACCCGGTCCCTCGGCCGCACCTGGACCGCCCTGTACCAGGGCAGGCCCTCCCCCGATATCGGCGGTCTGTTCCCCGCCGACGAGGACTGGGCCCGCTACGACCAGCCGCTGTGGGTCGAACGCCCCGACGGCTCGAAGGTCATCCCCGATGGGCATCGGGACGACGTCGAACTCGCCCAGTCCTGGGACATGGCCTTCAAGGACACCAAGGGCAGCGACTACGTCGTCGGACAGGTGTGGATGCGCCGCGGCATCGACGCCTACCTCCTCGACCAGGTCCGCGACCGGCTGTCGTTCACCGGCACCTGCCAGGCGATGCGCACCCTGTCGGCCAGGTGGCCGCAGGCGATCGCGAAGTACGTGGAGGACAAGGCCAACGGCCCGGCTGTCATCAACGCGCTCGCCCGCACCGTCCCTGGGCTCATCGCCGTGCAGCCGGTCGGGTCGAAGTACGCGCGGGCCTCCGCGGTCTCGCCGCTGGTCACCTCGCAGAACGTGTTCCTCCCGGCGGTCGAGCTCGCCCCGTGGATCGCGGGCCTCACCGAGGAGTGCAGGGCGTTCCCGAACTCGACGTTCGACGACCAGGTCGATGCCCTGTCGCAGGGCGTGAACCAGCTCATCCTCATGCCGATGATCGACGGCGGGATCGTCGAGGACTCGGACTTCGACGACGACCTGGACGACTACGAGATCAGTCCCGTGTGACGAGAGGTGGCGGTCGGCGATGGCAGTCCTATCCCTCCGCGAGGCCACCGACCGGCTGCGTGAGACCTGGTACCGGGCCACCGGCCGCACCCAGCTCGCCGAGGAGCTGCGCGCCGAGCGCGCCCAGGCCGAGTACCTCGCCGAGTCCCTCGCGGACCTTGAGTCCCGCATGTACGAGCCCGGGTGGCAGCTGCTCACGGCCCGCGCGGACCAGGAGTTCACGAGGGACGGGCTGCGGCAGATCACCGCGGTGACGCGGGTGATGGCCGTCAAGAACCCGCTGATCAAGCGCGGGCTGGCGTTGCGGCAGGCCTACGTGTGGGGCCAGGGCGTGTCCATCACCGCCCGCGACGACGACGTCCAGGACGTGATCTCCGGGTTCCTCGACGACGAGTCGAACCAGCGGACGTTCAGCTCCGCGATCGCCCGGGAGGAGTTGGAGCGGGCGCTCGGGTCTGACGGCAACCTGTTCTTCGCCCTGTTCACGAGTCCGCGGTCGGGGCGGGTGCAGGTGCGGGTCATCCCCTGGGACGAGATCACCGATGTGATCACGAACCCGGAGGACGCCAGTGAGCCGTGGTTCTACCAGCGGGACTGGTGGGTCAACCGCCGCGACCCGATCTCCGGTGGGATCATCACCGAACGCCGGATCGCCTACTACCCGGCCCTGGGGTACCGGCCGAGGCAGCGGCCACCGCGGATCCGGGATGTCGGCACCGGCCAGCAGGGCCAGATCATGTGGGACGCGCCGACACTGCACGTCAAGGTCAACGGCCTGCTGCACTGGAAGTTCGGCGTCGGCGACGCCTACGCCGCGATCGACTGGGCCAACGCCTACCGAGAGTTCCTCACCGACTGGGCCCGCCTCGTCAAGTCCCTGTCCCGGTTCGCGTGGAGGCTCACGACCAGGGGCAGCAAGCAGGCCCAGGCGAAGACGCGGCTCGCGACCGCCCCCGCCACCGACCCCACCACGGGTGAGGCCCGCCGGGTCGGTGCCACCGCGCTGCTCACCCCCGAGATGGCCCTGGAGGCCATCCCGAAGTCCGGGGCGACCATCGACAGCGAGTCCGGGCGGCCCCTGGCAGCGATGGTCGCCACCGCCCTCGACGTGCCGGTGACAATGCTGCTCGGCGACCCCGGCACCACCGGGGCCCGCGCCACCGCCGAGACCCTCGACACCCCCACCGAGCGGGCCATGCAGCAGCGCCGCGGCGTGTGGGCCGGGGTCCTGCACCAGGTCCTCTCCCACGTCATCGCCGAGGCCGTCCGCGCCCCCGACGGCCCCCTCACCGGGACGATCACCGTCGACGAGACGGGCCGGCAGACCGTCACCCTCGACGGCGACGCCCCGGCCACGGTGGACATCGCCTGGCCGGACCTCGACGACGTCGACGTCGCCGTGATCGTGAAGGCCATCGTCGAAGCGGACGCCACCAGGCGCATCCCTCCGGAGGTCACCGCCCGGCTGCTGCTGGAGGCCCTCGGCGTGAAGGACGTCGACGGGATCCTCGCCAGGCTCGTCGACGAGCAGGGCAGGTGGATCGGACCCGACGGACCGGACTCCGCCGCGGCGCAGGCCGCGCTGGACGCGTTCCGCCGCGGCGAGGACCCGGCGGCCGTCATGAACGGCGGCCCCCGCCAGATCGAGGCCCCCCCGGTGAACCCCGAGGACGACGACGGGCCAGCTGGTGGCGATCAGGGCTGACACCCTGCGGCTCCTGGCCGAGATCCGGTCCCGCACCGACAGCCTCGCCGACGGCGTCACCCGCAGGCTGATCGCAGCGTGGGCCAGGGCACACGAGGAGATCACCGCCGAGCTGGTCGCGGCCGTCGACGACCTCGTGGTCACCGGCTCCGGGCAGTGGCCCACCTCAGGGCAGATCGCCCGCTCCGCCCGCGCGACCCGGGCCCTGGCCATCGCCTCCGAGTCACTGGAGCGGCTCGCGGACCTCGCCCGCGCCGAGGCCTCCGCTGCCGCGGCGCAGTCCGCGCAGGCCACCGCATCCGGGCAGGCCGGGGTCATCGCCTCCCAGTTCCCCGAGCAGGCCGGGGACCTGGCGACGTTGACCGCCAGGTTCCAGCGGGTCTCCGCCTCCGCGCTGGCCGAGATCGTGGCCCGCACCACCACGAGGATCACGTCGCTGACGAGGCCGCTGTCCGCGCAGGCCACCGAGGCGATGCGCCGGGAACTCGTCCGCGGCGTCGCCCTCGGGGACAACCCGCGGGTCGCGGCCCGGCAGATGGTCGAACGCGTCGCGGGCGCTTTCGACGGCGGGCTGACCAGGGCCTTGACCATCGCCCGCACCGAGATCCTCGACGCCTACCGCAACGCCGCCGCCGCAGGGCAGATCGCCAACGCCGAGGTCCTCGTCGGGTGGGTGTGGCTCGCCGAGCTCGGGGCCCGCACCTGCCCGGCGTGCTGGGCGATGCACGGCAGCCTGCACCCAGTCGACGAGCTCGGGCCGCTGGACCACCCGAACGGCAGATGCAGCAGGGCACCCAAAGTTCGATCTTGGCGGGACCTCGGGTTCGACGTCGACGAGCCCCCGGACCTGATCCCCGACGCCCGCACCCGGTTCACGGCCCTGCCCCGCGCCGCCCAGATGCAGATCATGGGCCCCGGTCGGATGGCGGCCCTGGACTCCGGCCAGGTCGCGTGGCCGGACCTCGCCCGACGCCAAGCGAACCCCGGGTGGCGTGACTCCTACACCCCGGCGCCCGTGTCCGCACTCACCTGACGGGAGCACGACTGTGACCAACACCCCGCTGACCGAGGCCGGTGCCCTCGTCGAAGCACCCCGCGGCACCACGGCACCGTCCGGGCGGCGGCAACGGATCCGGCTCATCACCCCCGGCTGGGGATCCAGCGGCTACTACCCGGCGCCGGTCCTGGAACAGGCCGCGACAGACCGGGTGTTCGCCGCCGGGACCCGCATGTTCCTCGACCACCCCCTCGACGAGGAGGTACTCGGCGGCCGCCCGGAACGCTCCCTACGGGACCTCGCCGCCGTGCTCGTCACGAACGCCACCTGGGACCCCGACGCCAAGGCCCTGTTCGCCGAGGCCCGCGTGTTCGAGCCGTTCCGGGCCGCGCTGGCCGAGCAGGCCCCGCACATCGGGGTGTCGATCCGCGCAGCCGGATCCGGGGAGTACGGGGAGGCCGAAGGCCGCAAGGGCCTGATCATCAACCGGATCGTGGCCGTGGAGTCCGTCGACTTCGTCACCGCCGCCGGCCGCGGCGGAGCGATCGTCAGCCTCCTGGAGTCCGCCCGGGCGCGGCCGACAACCCTCGCCGAGGCACGCAACGTCGGCGCGTGGCTGGAGGCCCGCCTCCACACCAGGTTCACCGAGATGGCCGACGACATGTACGGCGGGGGGCGCCTCACCCGCGAGGAACGCATCGGCCTGTCCTCCGCGATCAGCGACGCCCTCCAGTCGTTCGTCGCCAAGGTCGAGTCCGACCACCCGCAGCTGTACGAGCGGGACCTGTGGGACGAGCCCACACCCACCGACGCCGTCACCGCGGTGTCGGAGTCCGAGCCGGGGCGCCCGGCAACCAGCAGAGGAGCAGTGATGAGCGGAAGCTCGACCACTGGCCCGGGCACCAACGCGCCCGGTACCCAGCCCCCCACCCCCACGGAGCCGGCCGAGCTGGTCGAGGCCCGCAGGGACCTGACCGCCGTCCGGGAGGAGCTCGCCGAGGCGAGGCGGCAGCTCGCCACGATCGGCGAGAACGCGCAGCGCACCGCGACCGCGGAGCGGCAGCTGGCCGAGGCCCGGTCGGAGAACCGGAGGCTGCGGGGGGTCATCACCGCCCGCGCAGCCCTCGACAAGGCCCTCGCCGAGTCCGGTCTCCCCGAGGTCGCGTGGCCGCGGGTCACCGCGACGGTGGTCGGCACCGACGGCGCGGGGATCCCGCTGACCGAGGCCGGGGCCGTCGACGACGAGAAGCTCGGCGCCGCGATCACCGCGGCGATCGGCACCGAGAAGTCCTACATCGCCGGGCTCGCCGAGGCCGCCGGCACCGGTGTCCCCCGCGGTCTCGGCGCCTCTGGCGATGACACGGCCTTGTCGGAGGCCGACCTGGAGAAGGAACTCGCCGAGTCGTTCCGCGGCCTCGGCATGAGCGAGTCCGCGGCCACGGTCGCGGCGAAGGGACGCTGACCGATGGCCACGAACCGCAAGTACGAGAGCGGGAAGCAGCTCGCCGTGGCGTGCACCGCCCCGGCGACGCCGTCCTCCGGGGACCCGGTCCTGTTCGGGCAGCGGCCCGGGGTCGCTCTCACCGACGAGGACGCGGCCGGCCTGACCACCGTCCAGTTCGACGGCGTGTTCGACCTGTCCGTCCAGGCCGTCAACAACGGCGGCAACAGCGCCGTCGCGGCCGGCGACAAGATCTACTACGAGGCCGGGCAGACCCCGGTCCTCAACAAGGACAACGTCTCCGGGGTGTTCTTCGGCTACGCCAAGGAATCCATCCTGGCGGGCGCCACCGCCACCATCGAAGTCATCGTCGGCTACTGAGGGCCGGAAGGGACAACGAGACCATGACCACGACCCTCAAGGTGCTGCCCGACGAGGGCACCCGACCGGCCCAGAAGGCCAGCCCCTCGTGGCTGAACGAGGGCGCCGGCGCGGGGATCCGCGCGCTGCGGAACAAGCGCCGCAGCCTGGACCCGCACTACCAGCGGGACTTCCTGGAGGCGGTCCGCCTCTACGAGCGGGTGTGCTCCGGGGACTCCTACGCGGCGCTGCAGTTCCGGGAGGCCATGTCCACCTCGGACTTCCCGCTGCTGTTCGGCGACATCATCGACCGGCAGCTGCTCGGCGCCTACCAGGACTGGCCGGCGACCTGGTCGTCCTACGCCCGGCGCGGCACGGTCCGGGACTTCCGGCTGGTGTCCCGCTTCACCGTCGACGGCGGCGCGGCGACCCTCGACGAGGTCAAGGAACACTCCGAGTACCCCGAGGCCGCTCTCACCGAGGGCCGCTACCAGTACCGGGTCACCAAGCGCGGCAGGACGATCCCGCTGTCGTGGGAGACCCTCATCAACGACGACCTCGACGCGTTCCGGGAGATCCCGACCACCCTCGGGCGCGCCGGTCGGATGACCGAGGACAAGGTCGCGACCCAGCTGTACGTCGACGCCACGGGTCCGAACGCGACGTTCTTCTCGGTCGCGAACGCCAACATCGTCACCGGCAACCCGCCGCTGTCGATCACGGCGCTGCAGACGGCGTTCACGGTGCTCGCCTCACAGACCGACACCGACGGAAACCCGATCTTCATCGAGGCGGTGCGGCTCGTCGTGCCTCCGGCGCTGGAGGTCGTCGCCAACAACATCATCAACGCAACGGAGATCTTCGCTGCGACCGGCGGCGGGATCGTCCTCGGCAACGACCAGCTGCGGGTCGCGAACTGGATGCGGAACCGGGTCACCCCCGTCGTGAACCCGTGGCTGCCGATCATCGACCTCGTCACCGGGAACACCGCCTGGTACCTGTTCGCCTCCGCGGCGGCCGGGCGCCCGGCGCTGGAGGTCGGGTTCCTGCGCGGCAACGACACCCCGCAGGTGTTCGTGAAGGCCCCCGACCAGCTGCGCATCGGCGGCGGCATGGCCCCGGTCGAGGACGGCGACTTCGAGACCGACGCCATCCGCTACAAGGTCCGGCACGTCCTCGGCGGGACGCTCATGGACCCGAAGATGGCCGTCGCCTCCTCCGGTGACAGCGACGCCGGGTCCTGACCCGGCCGGCACCGCGACGTCCTCCCCGGCGACCGACCCCGCCGGGGAGGACCCACCCCTGATCGAACTGCGGGAACCACGGCCACCAGCCGTGAGACGAGGGGTGTGAGGTGGCGATCGACTACACCACCAGCCTCGGCCGGGTCCGGCTCCTCGCCGGCGACGTCGACGAGACGAACCTGCTCCTCACCGACGAACAGATCACCGCGCTGCTCGCCATGGACGCCGACGTGCGGCTCGCGGCGGCACAGGCCCTCGACATCATCGCCTCCTCCGAGGCCCTCGTCAGCAAGAAGATCCGCACCCAGGACCTGTCCACCGACGGCCCCGCTGTCGCGAAGGAACTCCGCGCGCAGGCCACCGAGCTGCGCCGGCAGGCCGCCGAAGGGGACGACACGACCGGCCTGGACATCGTCGACTTCGACCCGTGGGCCGGGACCCTCGGCTACGAATAGGGAGGGTCCGGTGCCGCTGCCGAACACCAGCGTCGTGCCCGCCGCGTGGTCGGCGCGGCACCGGCCCACCTCCGCCGCGGCGATGACCGCGACCGTCGCCGTGACCCGCCCCGTGCCCGGGGAGACCTACGACCCGGTCAGCGGCACCACCATCCCCGCCGCCGCGACCGCCGTGTGGTCCGGGCAGGCCAGGATCCAGGCCATCACCTCCGCTGCCCGCGTCCAGATCGTCGCCGGGCAGCTCACCGCCCCCCGCGCCTACTACGTCGGCCTGCCCCTGCCCGACTCCGAGATCGTCCGGGTCGGGGACCTCGTCGAGGTGACCGCCTGCGAGGCGGACGCTCTCATCGGCACCACGCTCACGGTCGCCGACGTGGCCGGCGCGTCCCTGGTGTGGCAGCGGGACCTGATCTGCACCGCCGACCTCGCCGCCGAACCGGAAACCGGCTCCTGACCCCTGGGGGTGGCCCATGGCGAGCGTGTGGTTCGAGGGCCTCGACCAGCTGAACACCCTCGCCGTCGACCTCGGGAAGGCCGGCCCGGTCACGGCGGTGAAGACGCAGCGTGCCCTCGACGCCGGCTCCGCCCGGATCCAGGGACTCGGGCAGACGTTCTGCCCGGTCGACACCGGGAACCTGCGCTCGAGCATCACCCGCACCGTGGGCGTGCTGGCCGCGGAGGTCGGACCCACCGCCAACTACGGCCTGTACGTGGAGGTCGGCACGTCGCGGATGGCGCCGCAGGCGTACATGGGACCGGCGTTCGACCAGGTCGCGCCCGACTTCTACGCCGCGGTCGCACAGGCCGCCGACCCGCTCGGTGGGGGGTGACCGGTGACGTACACGCCGCCGTCGGTGCGCGAGGCCACCGAAGCGCTGGTCGCCCTGCTCCGGCTGGACATCGACCCGCCGCTGTCCATCGACCCCACCGACACCACGGCCGGGGTGCACGACGGCCAGGCACCGGGCAGCCCGCCGAAGGACTCCCTCGGCGTGCACCCCTACGCAGTCGTCTACGCCGACCCCGGCGCCCCCGAGCCCCGGTTCACCGGCATCGAGGGTGCCCTGACCATCACCTGGCAGGTCACGTGCGTCGGCGGCACCCAGGAACGGTGCCTGGCCGCTGTCGACCGGGCCCGGGCCGCGCTCCACGGTGCCCGGGTCCGCGTCCCCGGAGGCCCGTCGTCCGGGACGCTCGCCCCGCCCCCCGGGTACACCCCGGGCCCGGTCCGCCGGGACCCGGAACGTACCCCTCAAGGCGCCGAGCAACCCAGGTTCTTCGTGCCGTTGCAGTACCGCGCCACGTTCGCAGCAGGAGCAGGAGGCAGCTGATGACCCGCATGTTCGTCCGGGTCCGGGACAAGGACACCGGGCACGAGTACGACGTCCGTGAGGACGCCGTACAGCCCTGCCACGAGGTCCTCGCCGACCGGGGTGTGGCGCCCCGGCCGCGCAGGGCCAAGCACCGGGTACTCCTCGGTGGCTTCGTCATCGCACCGACCGAGAACCAGGAGGGCTGATCCGTGACCGTCACGATCCCCGAGGGCGTCGTCTCCGACGGCGCGGTCAAGGTGGTGTGGGTGCCGACCCTCGCCGACCCGTCCGCGCCCACGCTCGCGGAGGTCACCGCCGGAACCGCACTGGACCTGTCCTGCTTCCTCACCTCCGACGGGCTCACCCCCGGCGGCGACGAGCAGGTCATCACCGACGAGCGGCTCTGCTCCAAGCAGACCTTCGAGCAGCCGGGCCGACACACCGACACCCTGTCGATCAAGTACGTGTACGACCAGCAGGCCGCGCCGGCCGCCGCGGACAACGAGGCATTCGAGACCCTCAAGCACCTGACCGAGGGCTACATCGTCGAGCGGTGGGGCGACGACTACGCAACGGCCTTCGCGGCCGGGGACGTCGTCGACGTCGTTCCCGTGACGTGCGGGAAGCAGATGAAGATGCCGCCGGAGGCCAACAGCAAGCTGAAGATCGAGCAGCGGATGTTCGTGCGCAACGCTGTGCAGCGCGACGTCGCGATCGTCACCGGGGCCAGCTGACCCGGGTGTCGGAGACCCGGTCGACGATCCCGGCATGACCAACCACACCCCCGCCGAGCCGTTCGACCTCTCCGCGTGGCTGGACGATGCCCAGCTGCCGCAGCGCGCTGTGCAGGTCGTCGGCCGCGCCGACCTCATCGCCACCTACCAGGAGCTGGACGCCCGCCTGGCCGCGGCCCGTGCCGTGGCCACCGGCGGGATGCTCGTGTCCCGCTCGGAGGAGCGTCGTCTCGCCGAGGAGATGACCGCCGTCAGGAGAGCGATCGAGGCCTCGACGATCGAGTTCCGGTTCCGTGCCCTGACGGGCGAGGAATGGGCGGAGATCAGCGACTCGGTCAAGAAGCCGGGCGAGGAGGGGAACACGGCGGCGTTTCCCGAGGCGGCGATCGCTGCGGCGTGTGTCTCCCACACGATGACTCGGGAGCAGTCGGCGCTGCTCCGCCGAAAGATCGGCGAGGGACAGTATCGGGCGTTGTGGGACGCGGTGAACGGGGCGACGAACGACCTCCAGGTGGAGATCCCTTTCTCGTTGGCGCACTCCGCGGCCCTGACGCGCACGGATACCTGACGGTCCTGCGGGCCGCCGCCCGCTGGGGCATGCCGCCGACGGTGCTGCTCTCACCCACCCGGCACCGGGCAGCACCTGCCGGGTGGGCGTGGACGGAGAAGGACACCCTCCTCGCCGCCGCGCTCATCCGCCACGAGGACTCCCTGTGCGCCGGCTGCGGGCAGCCGACCGAGGAGTCCATGGACCCCTCCTCCGACCCGGACGAACGCGACGGCGAGTTCGTGTACACCGTCGGCCCGCCGCACCGGTGCCACGCGTGTACCGCGATCGCCCGCGCCTCGAAGCCGTACCTGGAACCCGCCGGTAAGGACCAGGCCGCGGTCGAGGCACCGCAGGCCCTGCGCTGGCAGGTGCGGCGCCTCCCCAGACGGAAACGACGCACATGACGTAGGGGCGGGGGTGAGCAGCCCCCGTGATCGGCGCTGGGCAGATCCGTTCCGTCACCGTCGCGCTCAAGGCGAACATCGCCGGCTACACCGCGCCGATGGCCGCCGCTGGTGCCGCGACGAAGAAGTTCACCGCCGATGTCGCGGCCTCGACCAAGCAGGCCAGCGTCGCCACGCTCGACCACGCTGAGAAGAACCGGGCCGCGTGGGACGACCTCGGCCGCAACGTCGCCATCGGGTCCGTCGCGATCGCCGCCGCCGCCGGTCTCGCGATCAAGGGCTTCGCTGACTTCGACGCCCAGATGTCGAAGGTCGGTGCCGCTGCCGACGCCTCCGCCAGTGACATGGACAAGCTGCGGACCGCTGCCCTGCAGGCTGGCAAGGACACGAAGTTCTCCGCGACCCAGGCCGCCGAAGCCGAGGAGTCCCTGGTCAAGGCCGGGGTGTCCGTCATCGACGTCGTCCAGGGCGGCCTCAAGGGCGCGATGGACCTCGCCGCCGCGGGGAACCTGGAGCTCGCCGACGCCGCGGACATCGCCGCGAACGCGATGAACACGTTCAACCTCCAGGGCAAGGACGTCCCGAGGATCGCCGACGCCCTCGCGGCCGGCGCCGGGAAGGCCGTCGGCGACGTGTCCGACCTCGGGCTCGCGCTCAAGCAGGCCGGGCTCGTCGCCTCCCAGGTCGGTCTGTCCATGGAGGACACCGTCGGCACCCTGTCCGCGTTCGCCGACAATGCGCTCCTCGGCTCCGACGCCGGCACGTCCTTCAAGACGATGCTGCAGCGGCTGAACCCTCAGTCCGACGCCGCCGCGGACCTGATGAAGGAACTCGGCCTGAACTTCTTCGACGCCCACGGCGAGTTCGTGGGGATCGTCGAGGTCGCCGGGCAGCTGCAGCGCGGCATGAAGGACCTCTCCGCGGAGCAGCGCCTCGCCGCGATGACCACGATCTTCGGGTCGGACGCGATCCGCGCCGCGAACGTCCTGTACGCCGAGGGCGCCGAGGGCATCGCCCGGTACATCGCGGGGGTCGAGGACCAGGGGTATGCGTCGCGGGTCGCTGCGAAGGCCACCGACAACCTCAAGGGCGACCTGGAGCGGTTGAAGGGCGCCCTGGAGACCGCGCTGATCGGGTCCGGTGGGGCCGGGTCGAAGGTGCTGCGGGAGCTCGCGCAGACCGCTGAGTCCGCCGTGGAGGCATTCGACGCGCTCCCCGGGCCGGTGAAGGAAGGCCTGGTCGTCCTCGGCCTGCTCACCGGGGTCATCGGGTTGACCGCTGCGGCGTTCCTGACCGTGGTGCCGCGGATCGCGGAGACCCGCGCGGCGTTGGCAGCCCTCAATATCACCGCGGCCGGTGTGCGAGTCCGGATGGCCGGGCTCCTCGGCATGCTCGGCGGCCCGTGGGGCATCGCGCTCACTGCCGCCACGATCGCGGTGACAGCGTGGATGGCCAAGCAGGCCGAAGCCAGAGAACGCATCCGCGAGTTGACCGCGACCCTCGACGAGCAGACCGGCGCGATCACCACGAACACGCGGGCGACCGTGGTGTCCCGCCTGGAGTCCCAGGGCCTGCTCAAGGACGCGGCGAAACTCGGCTTGTCCCTGACCGACGTCACCGACGCCGCGCTGGGCAACGCCGCGGCCCTGGCCCGCCTGGACGCGGTCAACAAGCAGAACGTGGCCACCATCAACGCCACGGGCATCGGCGCGCAGGCCACCGCCGAGAACTACCACCACCTGCGCGAGGAGCTGATCGGGCAGGGCAAGGAAGTCGCGAAGGCCGTCGAGCAGCGCAAGCGGGAGGCCGAAGCAATCGGCGCCGCCGCTGCCGCCGCCGACCAGGCCGCTGCATCGGCGGCGGCGAACTCCGACGAGCTCGGGCGGATGCAGACCGCCGCCGCTGCCGCGGCGCAGGCCGAGGAGGACCTCAAGTCCTCGCTGGACGCGACGAACAACGCGTTCCTGCGGGGCCGGGAAGCGCAGGCAGCCTACGAGCAGTCCCTGGACGACGTCGCCGACGCCCTGAAAGCCAACGGGCGCACCACCGACGTGCACACCGAGAAGGGCCGGGCGAACCGCAAGGCCCTCGACGACCAGGCGAAGGCCGCGCTGGGGTACCTGCAGTCGATCCTCGACCAGCAGGGCCCCGGTGCGGCGTTCGACAAGACCCTCTCCTCGACGCGGGCTGCGCTGATCCGGTCGGCGGAGAAGTTCGGGATGTCGAGGAAGGCAGCCCGGGAGTACGCCGACCAGATCCTCGCCACCCCGAAGGCCGTCGCGACCAGCATCAGGGTCACCGGCGCGGCGGCGGCGCAGGCAGCGATCTCCCGGACGCTCACGCTGCTGCGGAACCTCGACGGGACGGTCGCCGAGGCAAGGATCGTCACCCGCACCTCCACCGGGTCGGTTCGGACTTCCATCGCCCGGGCCGGCGGCGGGATCATCCCGAGCCACCTGGGGTCGGGGGTCCGCGACGACGTCCCGGCTCTGCTGACCGCCGGGGAGTACGTCGTCAACCGGGCGGCAACCCAGCGGAACCGGGGGCTGCTGGAGGCCATCAACGCCGGTGTCCCGCCCCGCGGCTACGCCACGGGCGGGTACGTCGCACCCCAGGTCACGTGGACGACCCCAGCTCAGCAGGCCGGGGACACGTGGCACGTGTACGCGACCGGGGACCCGCAGGCGATCGTCAACGCCGCGATGCGGGCCCGGGACCGGCGGGCCGCGATCCGCGGCCGGCGCACCAGGTGAGAGGGGCGTGACCGGTGCCCATCCTGATCACCCCCGATGTCGTCGAGCCGGTCGCGCCGGTCGCCCGCGACGTCGTCGACGTCACCTTCACCCTGTCCCAGGGCGGTCGGGACCTGGAGCTGTCCGGGATCTGGCAGGTGCAGGCCGGGGTGGAGGGCCTGGACGACCCGCCGCTGCAGCTCACCACGTCCTCGGCGGCGGCGGTGCTCGGGGAGTTCCCCGGTGCGGTCGTGGCCTCTGCGCGGGAGGTGTTCCTGCCGGTCCTGGTCCGGGCACCGGGTGGGGCGGCGTGGCGGGCCGCGAAGGACGCGCTCCGGCTGGTGGCGAACCCCCTGAACGGGTCCACGAGGATCGCCGTCGCGACCCAGGACGGGCGCACAAGGGTGATCGACGGGTGGCGGGACACCCGTGATGCCACCACCTGGGCCGTCGACACGTGGGGCCACGACGGGTGGCAACGACTCGGGCTGCTGTTCCGGTGCCCCTCACCGTGGTGGCGGGACCTGGCGGCGGTCCGGCTCGGTCCGTGGCGGGTCTCATCCGGGGTCGGGTTCCTCGGCCCCCAGTTCCTGCCGGTGCACCTCGGGCAGGACATGGTCCTCGGCGACGAGGTGCTCATCGACGTGCCGGGGCAGGTGCAGACGTGGCCCACGTGGGTGATCACAGGGGCGGTGGAGTCGGTCACCGCCACCCACGAGGACACCGGCCGGGAGTGGGTGCTGGACTGCACCGGTCTCACCGGCCCGATCACCGTTGTCACCGACCCGCTCGCCGCCGCGGTGACCGACGGGGCGGGCGCCTCGCAGTGGCAGGCCCTCGCGGCACCGTTCGACCTGTGGCCGCTGACCCCCGGGTCCCAGCGGGTCACCGTCACCGTGGTGGGCGCGGACGCGACGACCGAGGTGTCCGCGACAGCTGATGCCCTGCACCTGGCCGCGCTGTGACCGCGTTCACGGTCACCGTCCGGGACCACTCGATGGCCGAGGTCGCGCCGCTCGGCGGGTACGCGTCCCTGGACCTGGACCTGCGGCACATGGGTGCCGGCGGGGACACCGGCGTCAGCGAGATCAAGGTCCAGACGTCGCACCCGTCGCTGGCCGCGGTGCTGGCCGCCGGGGCTGGGATCGTGGTCCGCCGCACCGGATCAACCGAGACCGTGGCCTCCGGGGACGTCGTCGACGTCGAGATCGACGAGTCCCCCAGCGGACTCACTTCGATCATGTTCGAGGCCGACGACCAGATCCTCGTCGACGAACTGGCCTACCCGGACCCGACCGTCGAGGTGTCCGCGGCGGCGACGTCGACGTTCTCCGTGGCCCTGGACCGGCGCCCGGCGGCCGGGAACGGACCCGCGGAGACAGCGCTCCTCGAGCTGGTCGCGGCGAACATCGGCCCGGCGGCCGGGATCGTGCGCCGCCGGTACCCGTGGCTCGCGATCCCCGCCTCGGCCGGCCGGGGGGAGACCAGTCGGTGGGGTGCCCGCATGGACACCCTCGCGGACATCTGCCGGAAGATCGCGGTCCCCTCCGGGTTGGCGTGGCGACTGCTCCAGACCACCGACGGCACCGTCGAGGTCCTGATCCGGGAACCGGCTGCTGACCCTGCGTCGGCGGTCCGGTTGTCCGCGGAGGCCGGGACCGTCGCATCCCTGGTGTACCGATCAACCGCACGGTCCCTCGACGAGGCCATCGTCGGCGGCGCCGGGGCTGCCGCATCCCGGGAGTTCACGCGCCGCACCAGCGCCTCCTGGGTGACCGGTCGGCGTCGGCGGGCCGCGTTCCTGGACAACCGCTCCGCCGAGAACCTCACCGACCTTCGGCAGCCCGCCGACGAGGCCCTCACCGACGCCGCCGCTGTCGCCGGCATGACCGTGACCCTCATCGAACGGCCCGGCACCCCCCGGTACGGCGTCGACTGGCACCTCGGCGACGTGGTGACCGCAGCGTCCTACCGGTCCGGGACGGTAACCGACGCCGTCCAGTCGGTGCGGATCGTCCACGAACCCGGCGCCGACCCGGTGGTCCTTCCGTCGATCGGCGTCCCCGGTGATACCGGGTCCGCCTCCCAGGTCGCCACGATCCGCCGTCTCATCGACTCGATGCTCAGGAGCTGACCCGTGGTCAACATGGACACGATGACCCCGTTCGGGGCCGACGAGTACGGGGTCGACGCGACCCCGATGCTGCAGGGCGAGTGGCGGACCCTGATCGGCGGTGGCCTCGGCGACGGGGTCGTCGGGGACCCGGACGCGACGACGCTGAAGGTCACCGCAACCGGGTCCGACGCGACCGTGGACGTCTCCGCCGGGGCGATCTCGATCCAGGGGCACCTCGGGGTCACCACGGGGTCGACGAACCTCGACGTCGGGTCGACCGGTACCCCGCCGGCCGCGGGGCAGACCCGCATCGACCTGATCTGTGCCCGGTTGGATCCGGTGGCGCAGACGATCGGCCTGGTCGTCCTCGCCGGGTCACCGGCCACGACCGGGGCGGTGGCGCCTTCGATGACCCGGGCCGCGGGCGGGGTGTGGGACGTGCCTCTCGCGCGGGTCACGCGGGTGGGGAACGTGGCCATCACCAACGCGATGATCACGAGCTATCGGACGCTGTGCTCGCCCACGACGTACTTCGGGGGGACCACCGACCTCCCTGGTGACGCCCCGGACGGGTCTGTCGCCTTCCGGTTCAGCGACATCCTGGTCCGGGTCCTGTCGGGCGGGTCGATGCAGTGGCGGTCGATCCTCGACCCCCCGTGGACCACCCTGACCATGGCGTCCGGCTACACCTCGGCGGGACGCGCCCCCGCCTACCGGGTGCACTCCGGTCACCTGGAGCTGCGCGGCGAGGTGAAACGCACGACCGGCGCGGAGTTCCCGGCGAGCACCTGGCTGACCATCGCCTCGGTTCCCTCCTCGCTGGTCTCCGGGCTCACCGTGAGCAACTGGCCCCGCGTGCCCGTCGCGATGAGCGACTTCATCGGCGCCGGCGAACTGCGGTTGACCAACGGCGGGCTGATCCAGCTGGCCAAGTCGTCAGGGGCCACCGAGCACTCCCGGGCCCAGACCCAGGCGTGGCTGGACGGGGCCCGGCTCCCACTCGAATGACAGCCCTGAGAGGGGTGCAGCGTGGCTGATCACCACTTCGGGACGGACATCAACCCGGCCCACTTCGTCGAGTTGGCCGGCGTGTCCGTCGCTGCGGTCGCCGGCGGCACCGTGAAGGTGTCCCCTCGTCCAGCGGCCGGGGTGACCCTGCAGGTCCGTAACGCCGCGACCCTGACCGCGCTGACCCCCATCACTCTCGCCGAGAACGGGTACTGGTCCTACACGACGGTGGACGTCCCGGCGATCCACGTGTCCGGGGATTCCGGGGCGACCTGGGTCGGGCCGCTGTACTCCGCGGAGGCGCAGGCCGACGCGGTCGCGTCCGGGGTCAACGCCCAGCAGGCGTTGACGAACTCGCAGTCGGCGATCACCACGGCGCAGCAGGCGCTGGCCATCGCCCAGGCCGGCGGGGGCGGTGGGGGCAGTTCGATGGAGCTGATCCGCGAGACCAGCGCCGGGGTGTACCCCGCCCCTGTCGGCACGGCGACCCGCATCTTCGTCGGGTCCGTGCGCCCGACGTCTGGGCAGGGCCGCCGGACGGGTGACTTCTGGTGGAACACGGTCCTGACGTCATGAGCACGATCAGGCCGTGGGTGTTCACCGAGGGCGAGTGGCGGCGCCGCGGCCTGGACGACCTCCCGGATTACGTCCCTCCGCCGCCGGTGGTCGCGCTCAACCCGGAGTTGCCGTTCGAGCTGGAACCGCTCCGCGCCGAGATGGCGGCCTCCCCGCACAAGGTCCTGCCGCACTACTTCGTGTCGTTCGAGTTGGGCGGGGACGGCGGCGCGAACACCGTCGACTGGTACCTGCGTCGGCTGCCCGGCGGGTCAACGAGGGAGGCTGACGGGGACTGGCTGCTGCGCGACCGGCCCTATGACCCGTGGGCGGCGACGCGGCCCCGTACGGACGTCGGCGGGGTGTCGTGGCGGATCCTCGACCGAGCCTGGCAGATCGAGCAGGCCATGGCCGCCGGCTGCGATGGGTTCTTCCCGGACTGGCTTAACTTGAACGACGGCACCGGCGACAACCGGACCGGGCAGCTGCGGCAGCTGCTCGACGCGGTGGTCCACCTCGGGGTGCAGGACCGCTTCAAGATCGCGCTGATGATCGACGGGAACACGTCGATCTCCCAGGCCGCGAACCTGACCGGGCTGGTCGCCAAGACCGTCGAGTTCTCGATCCACCCTGCGGTGTGGCGGCTGCCCGACGGGCGGCTACTGATCGCGGTCTACATGCCCGAGGGCGCCGCCGTCTCCACCCACCAGGGGACCCCCGAGGAGGTCCTCGCGCACTGGACTGCGTACCGGGATCAGTGCGCAGCGGCTGGAGTGCAGGTCGCGCTGTGGTTCTGCTACCAGCGCGGCCCCTGGTACGGCAACGCCACCGGCCAGGGCCTCGCGCAGACGTTGGACCCGATCGCCTACGCGCACGGCCGGTGGGGCTCCCGGAACCCGGTCGAGACCAGCAGTCCCACGATCCAGAACGCCGGTGCTGCGGCGTACTGCCACGCGACCTTCAACAAGCCGTTCCTCAACCACGTGTCCCCACAGTCGGACCGGCCCAACAACGACAAGTACGAAGAGGCCCGCGGATTCGAGCAGATGATCGAATCGTGGCGGACCACGATCACCGGCGGCGCCGACTGGGCGCAGGTCGCCACCTGGAACGACTACACCGAAGGCGCCCAGATCGACCCCAGCATCTCCGGGGGCTGGGTGTGGATGGACCTGTGCGCCTACTACGGCGCAGCATGGAAGATCGGA
>Ga0123329_1001258_pt1 | contig 24255 bp, 20 predicted proteins | sample BioC12SIPDNA_FD_89703 | JGI IMG/M metagenome (GOLD analysis project Ga0123329, IMG submission 89703) | Anaerobic biogas reactor microbial communites from Washington, USA - Biogas_R1_B C12 SIP DNA | ecosystem: Engineered > Bioreactor > Anaerobic > Unclassified | place: Washington, USA | collected...
GATGATCGAAGCAGGGGCCTTCGGGAAGATCATCGAGGTCAACGTGGGGTTCCTCCATTGCAGCGACCTCAATCCGGACAAGCCGATCAATTGGAAGCGGGTGCGGCAGTTCAATGGCGACTATGGCTGCATGGGCGACCTTGGACCCCACGTTTGCGCGCTGCCGTTCCGGGCCGGGTGGATCCCGCGCAACGTGCGAGCAGTGCTGTCGAATATCGTCCCGTCGCGCCCGGATGGCCGGGGCGGCGTCGTCCCGTGCGAGACCTGGGACAATGCGACGCTGCTGTGCGAGATGGAAGCTACCGACTCGGGCGACGCGTTCCCTCTGACGCTTCGGGCCCATCGCATCTCGCCGGGCCAACGGAATAACTGGTATGTCGAGATCCTCGGGACGGCCGCCTCCGCCCGTTACAGCCTGAACAACGCCAATATGCTGGAAGTGCTCAAATATCAGGGCGGCGCCGAGCAGCAATGGCGGCGTGTCGATATGGGGCAGGAAACGGCGTTTCGGTCGATCACGCAGGAGCTGGCGCAGTTCGGTCTGTCCGATACGATCCTCCAGATGTGGGCCGCATATCTCTACGAACTCGACGCCGGTCGGCCCCTGGCCCGCTTCGCCGGCTGCACCCGTCCGGACGAGACGGTCCTGTGGCACAAGCTGTTCACCGCCGCCCTCGAATCCCAGACCACCGGCAGAACAGTCCCCGTATCACGCTGAACGAAACGCGATCGTGCAAGAGAGGATCGATTCTTGAATACGGTGGTTGAAACCTGGGAGGTTCCGGGGATTGGTCCCGTGGCCGTGGCGGTTTCGGACCGGGCCCGTCATGCGCGGATCACGATTCGCCGGGACGGCGCCGTCAAGCTGGTTCTGCCCAAACGAGCCTCTCTGGAACAGGCGAGGGGCCTTCTGAAGAAGAGTGAACGCTGGATTCAGCGGCACCTGCGCCAGGTTCGTGTCGAACCGGCGCCCTCCGGACTCGACCGGGTTCAGGCCCGCCGGTTGCTCGTCGAGCGTCTCGAACACCTGGCGAAACGGCATGGCTTCGCGTACAACAACGTGTTCGTGAAGAGCCAGAGGACCCTGTGGGGCAGTTGCTCGTCCCACAACAACATCAACCTGAATGTGAATCTCGCCGGCCTTCCCGAGGAGCTGAGGGACTATGTGATTCTCCACGAACTGGTTCACACGCGGCATAAGAACCATAGCAGGCAATTCTGGCAGGCGCTCGACGCCATTGTCGGCGACGGCAAGGCGTTGCAGCGACGACTGCGCTCCTATCAGCCGCGACCGTTGCCGCTGTGACATCACTTATGGATTCGCTGTCACTGGGGCGCTGGGGTCGATCCAGGCCCCTCAGAACTCTCCCTCCACGTAATCGTCAAAATGGTACATCTCGGCGTCTTCGAGGAATGTCTCCGGCCTGGCCACGAAATCGCAGAGCCGCTGAACCAGGGTCAGGTGCTTGTTCTCCTCCTCGGCCAGTTGGTGAAAAATCGTCTTGTGCTCTTCGTTCCGGACCTCGCCGGCCTTCTGGGAGTAGAAGTCCCGGCTTTGCTTCTCGATCTCGCAGGCTTTGCGATACAGATTGACCTCGCCGCCGTCGAAACGGAATCTCTCCGCCCCGTCCTTCATCCCCCTGAAGATCTCTTCGGCCCTCTTGAGCACAGGGGTGGATGTCGGCTTTCCGCCCGCCTGCGTCTGCATGGCCTGGACCGTCCGGTAGTGCTTGACCTCCTCATCGGCCAGCATGTTCAGGACGTTCTTGAGTCCCGTGCTGTCGGTCCGGTCGGCCAGTTCCCGGTAGAACTGTTCGGCATAGGTTTCCTTCTCCATCGCGAATTCAAATATGTCCATCGCTCTTCCTTTCAACAGCCACCTGGAAGCCGATCGGCCGAGAGCCCGTTCGGCGGTATGATATAGTCCTACTGTCGGACCGGTCTTAGGTTCTGGGAAACTGAAATGTTTCGGCCAGGGACTTGACTTGCCGCCGTCTTGCACAACAATAGCAGCGAAGGCGTGTGCGATATTCGCGGCTCTGCCGATAAGTGCGCCGCGTTTCGCCCGATGGAGAAGATGGCAAGCGCATCCGGACGCATGCAAGTTAAGGAGGCAAGCAATGGGAACCAGAGGCACCGAAATTGTCGGAATGGACGTCAAAGAACTGCTGGAATTGCTCAATCGGGCCTTTTGTGACGAGTGGCTCGCTTACTATCAGTATTGGCTGGGGGCCAAAGTGGTCAAGGGGCCGATGAAGGATGCGGTGATTGCCGAGCTGGAGCAGCACGCGACCGAAGAACTGAACCATGCGCTGATGCTGACCAACCGGATTCTCCAGTTGGGCGGCACCCCGATCACCACACCCCAGGCTTGGTACAAGTGGACCAACTGTGGCTACGACGCCCCGGACGACCCCTATGTCATGACGATTCTCGAACAGAATATCAAGGGCGAGCAGTGCGCGATCAGTACATATCAGAAACTGATGCAGAAGACGCTCACGGCCGATCCGGTCACGTACAATATCGCCCTGCAGATCATCGAACAGGAGGTCGAGCATGAAGAAGACCTCCAGGCGTTGCAGGAGGACCTCGAACTGATGCTCCAGAGACGCTGATCCCGGGAAAACGCCAGGCCCGGAGAATCTGTCGCCGGCCAAGAAAGCTTCTTCCGGCTGTTTGTGGCCAGTGAGGCTGATTTTTTTGGAAATGTCTGAAAATTCAACTTGACAGGTGTCAGATAGGAGGGATATACTATACTTGCTCCTTCTATGGGTGGGTTGAATATCCCAATGAGGCCGAGGGCGGCGTTGACCGGCAGGGTCTTGGAAACATTGTGGCTGTGTGATGAATTTAGAGCCAGTTTTCTGAACCCCGGACTCCACGGGAGCGTAAACAAAGGAAATTGCGAGTAGAGTGAACACACGTCCTGAGAGCGGACGATAAAAAACTGAAGAGCATCTTAAAGCCCCTGCGTAGTCTCGCTTCCTCTCCCTCCGCACCGCAGGGGCTTTCCTTTTGCGCCTATATCGCCTCTTTCCTGCCCGACAAACGACACTGCCGGCTCGACTTGTGCTTCCTGCTCGCACATATCAAAAAACCCCTGTTTGTCGCAGGGGGTTTCGTGGGATTGCGGCGGACTTGAATGCGACCTGCTTCGCAATGCTCTTTCCTGCTGCCGGACGGTCCGGGCCATCCCCCTCGGAAATCGTGAACCTTTGTGCGGCTCGCGACGGTAGATAGGGGGGGTACCGAGTCTGTTGTCGAATTGCTGTGATCGATGAGATGCACGGAGCGCACTGATGGACGAGGCCGGAGAACACAACGCAGCGACACAAAAAGACGGTCTGGCGGCTCAAGCCGCTGATGAGGCCGGAAAGACGATTACGGAAGGGCTGCTCAAACACATCCCGCAGATCGTAGAGTCCTGCGGGGCCACCGCCCTGTTTGTGTATGTTGATGCCCTTGAAGATCCGGGGCAGGATCTGTGGCCCTCCATGAAGGCCAAAGTCTTCCGGGTGACAAAAGGCCAGTCCTGCGGGGCCGACTCCGAGTCCCCGCATTGTCTGAGGGTTCCCGATGTACCGATGACCCGTATCGGCCGCGTCAAGATCGCCGTGTTTCTGGCTCTCTCCAGAGGGTTGGTCAAGCGAAAGGACCGCATCGTGTTCCTTTCCGGATTGGCGGCCAGCAAGACCCTGGATACGGTGATCGTCACAGAGGTGCGCCAGGAGTATGAGATCTTCTCCACGGGCATGGATCTTGGGGAAGGCGTTCCCCCGGTGCTGCCGGAGGTCATCGAGAGGATCGTGGACATCGCCTCGGAGTTGGGCAGCGAGGGGCGAGAGGGCAAGGGGGTCGGCGCGATGTTCATCGTTGGCGACATCGATCGCGTGATCCCGCTGACGCGACAACTTGTGCTCAACCCGTTCAAGGGCTATCTGCCCAGCGAGCGCAATATCCTCAATTGTTCGCTGGAGGAGACGGTCAAGGAACTGGCGACCCTCGATGGGGCATTCATCATCCGCAGCGACGGGGTGATCGAGACCTGTGGGGCGTATGTTCGCACGGCCAGCCAGGAGGAGTTCGAGCTACCTCGGGGGCTCGGGGCCCGCCATCATGCCGCGGCCGCGATCACGGCCGTGACCGACTCCCTGGCGATCACGGTCAGTGAATCGACCGGATCGGTCACCATCTTCCGAGCAGGCAGGATCATCACGGAGATCGAAAAACCTCGCAGTACGGGCCAGAAACAGATGCTTTCGCTCGTCAGGGACCGGAATGCGGGGCAATATTCCCCTGGACTGCAATCATAGTGGGTAATGTGGCATCAGTTCCGGCCAGGGTCCTATAGTGTCTGCTGTTTCAGTGCAATCAGGCGGTGGCCGGTGGATCTGGGACGCCGCGTTCGAGGGGTCCACTGCGTAATTCAGTTCTGTGTAAGGATTTAGTTTAAGGCGTCTTTGTGGTCGCGAAAATGTGACAATAATAACAACAAAATACTTGACTGGTGCTTCTGTTTTCGAGACAATGCAATGTGTTGTCTCTAGATGTGGTTATTGCCAGTGTTAGATGTGCCTCGACGACGTGCGAGGCTGATAGCATAGACTCATTGGGTCGGGTTGATCGCTATGGCCAACAGAAGCTGCATTATCAGGCTGTCCAGGTACAAGAATGCGCTGAACCGGTTGAAGACGCTGAACTTCGTACGTGTGTTCTCCGACAATCTTGCCGATGCGGCGGGGGTGACAGCGGCACAGGTCCGTAAGGATTTCTCGCTTTTTGGCATTACGGGGAATCGTCGCGGCGGGTATAAGGTGGATGAGTTGAGCGACCAGCTCAACAAGATTCTCGGCAAGGACCAGCTTCAGGAAGTGGTCGTTATCGGCATGGGCAATATCGGCAAGGCCCTTTTTCATTATGGTGGGCTGGAGAAGAGCGGGATCAAGGTCGCCGCCGGGTTCGACATCGACCCCGTCAAGTTCAACAGGGACGCGCCTCAGCCAGTACTGCCCCTGGAGGATCTCGTCGCTTTCGTCAAGAGGCGCCACGTCGTCATCGGGATCATTGCAGTTCCGGATTATGCGGCCCAGCAGGTCCTGGAGTTGATGCTTTCCGCCGGGATAAAGGGGGTGCTGAACTTCGCGCCGATCTGTTTGAAGGCGCCCGAAGGGTGCATCGTCAACAACATCAATCTCGAAAGCGAACTTGAGAACCTGATTTACTTCGTCAATGCCTCGGAAGATGGGAAATAGCCAGATATTGCCGCCGGTGTCGATCAAAACGAGGATTCTGATCTCGTTTCTTGTGGTGCTCTTGACGCTTTCCGTGTCGATCGCGCTGCTGGGGTACTACGTCGTCATGCACGACATCTTCGGACGAGCCGAGCGCAAGGTGCTCAACGATCTGAAGGTAGCCCGCATGGTGTACACCGCCGAGATTGAACGAATTGGGCAGGGATTGCGCCTCGTTTCTCCCAATGGAGACATCGAGGGCCTGCGAGAGAGACTCGATCTGCACTATCTGCGCTATGTCCCGGCCTCGGACTTCGCGACGTTGCAGAGCGATCTGGCACGGCTGGCCGCCACGGACGGACGCGCGACGGGGGGCACCCGAAGGATGTCACGCGAGGAACTCGATTCCATGCCGGGCGACTTCGCGGGCAAACGCTCCATTCCGATCAAGGCCACTCCGATGGCCGGACCGACCGAACGAGAGGTGCTCGACAACGTCATGGTCAAGGAGTGCGCCGTGCCCGTCATGAACGATGTCGGCCGGGTAGATGGCGTCCTCTACGGCGGGCGCGTCGTCAACCGAGACTACACGTTCGTCGACCGCATTCGCGATCTGGTCTACGGCAGAGAGCTGTACCGCGGCAAACCGGTGGGTACCGTGACCATCTTCCAGGACGACGTCAGGATCTCGACGAACGTTCTCGATGAAAGCGGTCAGCGGGCCGTTGGCACCAGGGTCTCCTCGCAGGTCTATGAGAAGGTGGTCAAGGAAGGACAGGTCTGGCACGACAGGGCGTTTGTTGTGACCGACTGGTACAAGACGGCGTATGAGCCGATCAAGAACATCCAGGGCGAGGTGATCGGCATCCTCTATGTCGGGACCCTCGAACAGCCGTTTCACGACATGGCCCGCCAGGTTCTGGTGATCTTCCTTCTGGCGGTCGGCGCGGTGACCCTCATCGCGGTGCTGTTCTCGTTCATTCTGGCCGGTGCGCTCTCCAGACCGCTGACGCAGGTGGTCCACGCCAGCGAGTGCCTGGCCTCGGGTGACTGGGGCTGCCAGGTGAACGCCAATACGTCCATCAAGGACATCAACAGCATGGCCGAGGCGTTCAACGCGATGGCCATCGGCCTGAAGGAACGCCAGGAGAGCCTGCGGGTCTCCAACGAGAAGCTGGCGGCGATGAACAAGAGCTACGTGGACCTCATCGGGTTCGTCGCCCACGAGCTGAAGGGTATCCTGGCCTCGGCGGTGATGAACGCCTATGCGGTGCGCGACGGCTACCTCGGCATGGTCAACTTCAAGCAGCGCAAGGCGCTCGATTCGGTCACGCGGAATCTGGACTATCTCGATGCGACCGTCAAGAAGTTCCTGAATCTCGGGCGGGTCGAGCGCGGCGAACTCGAGGTGCACAAGACGTCGCTCAGTCTGAAGAAGGACGTGTTCGATGTGTCGATCCAGTCGCTGGCGGCGATTTCGTTGCGCAAGAAGCTGAACATCTCGAACGAGGTCGATCCGGGTCTGGACGTTCAGGCCGACGCCGACCTGATGCAGATCGTGGCCAACAACCTCGTCAGCAATGCGATCAAATACAGTCCGGACGCCGGGCGGATCAGCGTAACCGCTCGACCGGTTAACGGCAAAGTCGAGGTCGATGTCTACAACGACTCGACGCCCATCAGCGAAGAGCAGAGGGCGCGGCTGTTCCAGAAGTTCTCGCGACTGGACAGCCCGGAAACGAAGAAAGTCAAAGGCACCGGATTGGGCCTGTATATCACCAAGCAGATCATCGAGCGCCACGGCGGCAGCATCCGGGTCGAGCCTCGAGAACATGGCAATTCGTTCGTTTTTCAGATCGAAAGGAACTGACACAATGCCGACTCCATTGGACCTCATCAAGAAGAAACGGGCCGAAGCGGTCAGTCGGATCATCGGGAAGGGATATCTCTCGACCAAACGCGTCTACGTCGGGATGGCCACCTGCGAGATCGCGGCCGGATCCAAGGATGTCATGGAGGTCTTTCAGAAGGCGATCAGTCTCGGGCTGACCGATGTCTACCTCAGCCAGAAGGGCTGCGCCGGACGATGCAACCTCGAACCGACGGTCGAAGTGATCGAATCGGGAAAGAGTCCCGTCAAGTACGGCAACGTGGACAAAGACCGGGCGATGCAGATCATCGAACGGCACCTCAAGAACGGCCAGGTCATTCAAGAGTGGGTCATTGACTAAAGTACGAAGGGAACCTGCGGTGGCTACAACCTACGGAATCATCGTTTGTGACGGCACCCCATGTATCAACAACGGGGCGCGAACGCTTACCTCGGCGTTGCAGGAGCAGTTGGACAAACACGGCCTGCACGACAGGGTGGCGATCCATCTGTCGGGCTGTCTGGGCATGTGTGACAAGGGCCCGATCCTGGTGGTCAATCCGGGCTATACGATCTACGGTCACGTGACCGAGGCGGACATTCCGGAGATCATCGAAGAGCATCTGGTGCATGGTCGGCCTGTGGCCCGACTGGCGATCCAGGAAGACCATCTGTACAACCGGTTCTTTCGCGTGTTCGGCGACGCCAACTTCTTTGGCAAGCAGATGCGTATCACGCTTCGCAACTGCGGCATCATCGATCCGGAGAACATCGATGACTACCTGTCGCTTCGCGGCTATGAAGCCCTGGCCAAGGCGATCACCGATCTGACGCCGGCGCAGGTGGTGGCCGAGGTCGAAACGTCCGGGCTTCGCGGGCGGGGCGGCGCTGGTTTTCCGACCGGGCTGAAATGGAAATTCGCGGCCGCCCAGAAGGCCACGCCCAAGTATGTGATCTGCAACGCCGACGAGGGCGACCCCGGTGCGTTCATGGATCGCAGCGCCATCGAAGGCGATCCCCATACGGTCGTCGAGGGGATGGCCATCGGCGGCTACGCCGTCGGCGCCAGCAAGGGGATTGTGTACATTCGCGCTGAGTATCCGCTGGCCATCCGGCGGATCACCAAGGCCATCGAAGACGCCCGGGCCCACGGCTTGCTGGGCGAGAACATTCTGGGTTCTGGTTTCTCGTTCGACATCGAAATCCGACTCGGCGCCGGCGCCTTCGTTTGCGGCGAGGAGACGGCGCTGATCCACTCGATCGAAGGGGCTCGCGGCATGCCTCGGCCCCGGCCCCCGTATCCGTCGGTCCAGGGCCTTTTCGGCCAGCCGACGCTGATCAACAATGTGGAAACCTGGGCCAACATCCCCGTCATCATTCTCGACGGCCCCAACTGGTTCCGGACGGTTGGCACGGGGACCAGCAAGGGGACGAAGGTCTTTGCACTGGCGGGCAAAGTCGTCAACACGGGCCTGATCGAGGTGCCCATGGGAACGACGCTTCGCGAGATCGTCTATGACGTCGGAGGGGGGATCCCGGGCGGCAAGAAGTTCAAGGCCGTTCAGACGGGCGGCCCTTCCGGCGGCTGCCTGCCGGAGGAGTATCTCGATACGCCCATCGACTACGACTCCCTGGCGCGCGCCGGGTCGATCATGGGTTCCGGCGGCATGATCGTCATCGACGAAGACTCGTGCATGGTCGATATCGCCAAGTTCTTCCTGGAGTTCACGCAGAACGAGTCGTGCGGCAAGTGTACGCCGTGTCGCGAAGGCACCAAACGCATGCTCGAGATCCTCACACGGATCACCGAGGGCAAGGGCCGGGCCGGTGACATCGAGAAACTCCAACGCCTGGGCGACACGATCCAGAAGGCGTCGCTGTGCGGTCTGGGCCAGTCGGCGCCGAACCCGGTCTTGAGCACGATCAAGAATTTCCGCGAGGAGTACGAGGAGCACATCCACGAGAAGCGATGCCGGGCCAGGGTCTGCACGAACCTCGTGACCTATCAGATCACCGAGAAGTGCGTCGGTTGCGGCGCCTGCCGTCGGGTCTGTCCCGTGGGGGCGATCACCGGCACCGCGAAGAAGCTGCACGTTATCGATCAGGACAAGTGCGTCAAATGCGGCATGTGCTTCAACACCTGCAAGTTTGACGCCATTGTGAAGGTTTGAGGATTCCACATGGACAGCAACAAGATCACGATTACCATAAACGATCAGCAATACAAGGTCGATCCCGGCCAGACGGTCATGCAGGCGGCCGACAAGTGCGGATACCGCATCCCGCGACTGTGCTATCATCCCAAACTGTCGATCGAAGGGGCGTGCCGCGTCTGTATCGTCCAGATCGAAGGTGTTCGCAACTACGTGGCGTCCTGCGCCTATCCTGTCGCGGACGGCATGAAGGTTTACACCAACACCAAGGAACTGCGCCGGGCCCGACGGGACATCGTCGAGCTGCTGCTCGACAACCACCCGATGGACTGCCACACCTGCGATCGGGACGGCAACTGTGAGTTGCAGCGTCTGGCCTACTCGATGGGCATTCGCCAGCGGCATTTTGAGGGGGAGCGCAAGCACTATGAGATGGATCTGTCCTCGACCAGCGTCGTTCGCGACCCGGACAAGTGCATTCTCTGTGGGCGCTGCGTTCGGATGTGCTCGGAGATCCAGGGGGTCCACTGCCTGACACAGGCGCATCGCGGGTTCAACACGGTCGTTATGCCGGCCTACAATCTTCCGTTTGCCGAGACCGTGTGCACAACCTGCGGCCAGTGCATCAACGTCTGCCCGACGGCCTCCTTCGTCGAGAAGAACTACACGCAGGACCTGTTCGAGAAGCTCAACGACCCGGATCTGATCACGGTTGCGCAGGTGGCCCCATCGGTTCGCGCGGCCATCGGCGAAGGCTTCGGCCTGCCGCCCGGGCGCAACATGGAAGGCCAGATCGCCGCAACGCTGCGGCACATGGGGTTCGACTATGTTTTCGATACGCAGTTTTCCGCGGACCTGACGATCATGGAGGAGGCCAGCGAGTTCCTCGAACGCATTCAATCGAAGGGCCCGCTGCCCCTGATCACCTCGTGCTCCAGCGCCTGGATGAAGTACATGGAGCAGTTTTATCCCGACCTGATCGAGAACATCTCGACGGCCAAGTCGCCGATGTCGATGGCCTCGGCGATGATCAAGACGTACTTTGCCGAGAAGATCAAAGCCGATCCGAAGAAGATCCTCAGCGTGGCGTTCATGTGCTGCACCGCCAAGAAGTATGAGGCGGCCCGGCCGGAGCTGGATGTGCGCGGGATGCGGGCGACCGACATCGTCATCACCACGCGCGAACTGGCCTGGATGGCCAAGTCGGCCGGCATCGATTTTGTCAACATCAAGCCGGAGAAGTTCGATGAGCCGCTGGGCCTCTCTTCCGGCGCCGGCGCCATCTTCGGCGTCACCGGCGGCGTGATGGAGGCGGCGATTCGCACGGCCTACGAACTCTATACCGGCGAGACGCTGATCGACATCGAACTGAACGACATTCGTGGTTTCAAAGGCATCAAGGAGGCCAGCGTCGTTCTCGACGGCCAGGAACTGCGTTTGGCGGTGGCCCATGGGCTGGGCAACGCCCACGAGGTGCTCGAGATGGTTCGCAAGGACCGCAGCCGGTTCCACTTCGTCGAAGTGATGGGATGCCCCGGCGGGTGCATCGGCGGTGGGGGCCAGCCCTATGCGACGGCCAACTCGATTCCGTTGGATGAGGAATGCCTCCGACTGCGTGCCCAGGCGCTCTACGGCCTGGATCGTGAGAAGACGATTCGTCGCAGCCACGAGAACCCGGATGTTCAGAGGCTGTATAAGGACTTCCTGGGGCGGCCGCTCAGCGAGAAATCGCACGAGTTGCTCCACACGCATTACAGGGCGCACCTGCCGAAGGGCATCGTCTCGCCCAATCTCAAGGTCGTCTAAGGGGGTGGTTTTGTGACGACAGTTGCATTCAACAACACGACAACGGGCCGCGTGGCCGGTTGGATCAGAGACCGGATCAAGCCGGAACAGATCGAGAAGTACCTCGACGACGGGCGATGCTTCATCGACGCCGAGGCCATTGAACGGGCCCTGAAAGCCCATATGAAGCCCGATCCGCAGCGGGTTCGGGACATCCTGCAGAAGTCGTTGGCCATCGAGACGCTGACGCCTGAGGAGACGGCCTGCCTGATCCACGTGGACGATCCGGAGCTGCTGGCCGAGATGCGCCAGACCGCCAGGGCCGTCAAGCTCAAGGTGTACGACAATCGCATCGTGACCTTTGCGCCGCTGTATCTGGGCAATCTGTGCGTCAACAACTGCGCGTACTGCGGGTTCCGCAGCAGCAACCATTCGGAACGACGCCGCGTTCTGACTTTGGACGAAGTGCGACGGGAGATCGAGGTTCTGGCCGGGCAGATCGGGCACAAGCGACTGATCGTCGTCTACGGCGAGCATCCGGCCACCGACGTCCACTACATCGCCTCGACGCTGGCGGCCATCGCGGACGTGAAGGTCAAGACGCGGCGGGGCTGGGGCCAGATCCGGCGCTGCAACGTCAATGCGGCCCCGATGTCGATTGAGGAGCTTGCGGTCCTCAATGAGGCCGGCATCGGCACGTTCCAGGTGTTTCAGGAGACGTACCATCGGCCGACGTACGAACGGTTGCATCCTCGCGGAACGATCAAGGGCAATTATCTCTGGCGGCTCTACGCCATGCACCGCGCGATGGAGGCCGGCATTGACGACGTCGGCATCGGTCCGCTGCTCGGGCTGTACGACTGGCGATTCGAGGTGATGGCACTGTCGTATCACGCCATCGAGCTGGAGAAGAAGTTCGGCATCGGGCCGCACACGATCTCGTTCCCGCGAATCGAGCCGGCGCACAACACACCGTTGACCCAGAACCCGGGATATGCCGTCGGCGACGACGAATTCAAGAAGCTCGTCACGGTGATTCGGCTGGCAGTTCCGTACACCGGCATGATCCTCACTGCACGGGAAGACGCCGAGTTGAGGCGAGAGGTCTTGCCGCTGGGCTGCACCCAGACCGACGCGTCGAGCCGGATCGGGATCGGCGGCTATGCCGATCTGGCCGACGAGAACCAGCAGGACGACCGCCAGCAGTTCATCTTGGGCGACACCCGTTCGCTCGACACGGTGGTCCGCGAACTGGCCGAGGCGGGCTGTATCACGTCCTTCTGCACCGCCGGCTATCGCTGCGGGCGAACCGGGCAGAAGATCATGGGACTGTTGCGCAGCGGCAAAGAAGGGCAGTTTTGCAAGCTCAACGCCGTCATCACGTTCCGGGAATGGCTCGACGACTTCGGCAGTCCCGAGACGATTGTGGCCGGCGAGAAGGTGATCGCCCAAGAGATCGAGCAGGTCAGAGAGAAGATGCCGGAGATCTTTGACCAGTTCATGCGCTATTACGAGAAGACCCAGGCCGGCGACAGAGACCTGTATTTTTAAGAGAGATTTGACGAGGACATTGGACATGGCAACGACCCAGGCGAACGACGCCGTCGCACCGGATGAACAGAAACTCGCACAACTGAAGGATTTCATCGCTCAGACGCAGACCGACGAGCACCCCGACTCCTTCCTGATCGCCGTTCTGCACAAGGCGCAGGAACTGTACGGCTATCTTTCTGTCCCGGTGATGGATGAGGTGGCCCAGGCAATGGGGATTCCCACGGCGCACATTTGGGGCGTCGCGACGTTCTATCACTACTTCAATCTGACGCCTCCCGGTCAGCACGTGATCTCGATCTGCCTGGGGACCGCCTGTTACGTGCGCGGGGCCGGGCAGATTCTTCAGACGCTCAAGGATGAGTTGAAGATTGACGTCGGGCAGGTGACGGAAGACGGGTTGTTCTCTCTCCAGCCGGCCCGGTGTCTCGGCGCCTGTGGCCTGGCGCCCGTTGTGATGATCGACGACAAGATTCACGGCGACCTGACGCCCAAGAAGATGGTCCAGATCCTCAACCAGTATCGCAAGCAGGCGAAGAAATAGATGGCGTTCTCCCGCACGCAGACTGTATTGGAGCGGGTCTTTGCGGCCGACGTTCCGGACCGGGCGGATATCGAGTATGTTCTCCGCTTGGAGGATGACCGTCAGGTCCAGGTGTTGTTCGAATTCGCCGACCGGGTTCGCCGCGAGTATGTTGGCGACGGGGTGCTGCTGCGGGGGATCATCGAGTTCTCGAGTTTCTGTCGGAATACCTGCGCGTATTGCGGACTGCGGGCGGCCAACCACCGGCTGAGTCGCTATCGCCTGACGAGCGAAGAGATCGTGGCGGTGGCCGAGAATATCCGGCTGGCCGGTGTGAAAACGATTGTCTTGCAGAGTGGCGAAGAGGATAATCTCGACGCCGACGGGCTGGCGCGGATCATCGAAGAGATCAAATCGCGGCTCGATGTGGCGGTGACGCTCTCTGTGGGAGAACGGGATCGTGAGGAATACGCGATGTGGAAGGAGGCCGGAGCGGATCGCTATCTGCTCAAGATCGAGACCTCCGACCCCGCGCTGTACGCAGAGCTGCATCCTGGAATGAGCTTTACGAATCGGATACGATGCCTGGGGGACCTGGCGGAACTGGGATACCAGACCGGCTCCGGCAACCTGATCGGTCTGCCCGGCCAGAGCGTCGAGAGCCTGATCGATGACATTGTGTTCTTCAAGAAAGGCGACTTCGACATGATCAGCGTCAGTCCGTTTATCCCGCACGCCGCGACGCCTCTGGCGGGTGTTCGGGCCGGCGACCTGCAAACCACGCTGAAGATGATCGCCCTGACGCGGATCGTGAGCCGAAACGCCCACATTCCCGCCAGCACGGCGGTCGGGTCGCTGAACGGCGGTGATGCCAGAGGCCGGGCGTTGGCCGTCGGGGCCAACGTGGTGATGCCCAATTTCACGCCGATGGCGTTCAAACCTCTGTATGAGATTTACCCCGGCAAGGCCGGCAACGATAAGATGCCCGATGAGAGCATGGTTCACATCGAGCGGATGGTCGCCGCTCTGGGGCGGCGGATCGATTTGGACAAGGGGCACTCTCTGAAGTCGAGATCGGTGCTTGCTCCGACCATGATACGAAGCCAGTAAGATTCTGCCCAGTGAAGGAGAAGTGCGCAATGGCGAAGAAGGTGTTGATGATTGATGATGATCCGGAATTTGTCGATGCGATCTCGAATCTGCTCGATGCCAAGGGCTATGAGGTGCACACCGCTTCGAATGGCAAAGATGGGGTGGCGCTTGCCAAGGCGGAGGATCCGGATCTCATATTGCTCGACGTGATGATGACGACCAAGCACGAAGGCTTCGACGTGGCGCGGGAGCTGCATGAAGATCCAAAGGCCAAGGATACGCCGATCCTGATGATGACGGGGATTCGACGGGAGATGAATCTGCCGTTCGGCTTCGAGCCCAACGAGGCGTGGTTGCCGGTCAAACAGGTGCTGGAGAAGCCTGTGAAGCCCGAGGTCCTGCTCAGAGCGATCGACGAGCATATTCGCAAGTCGTGATCGACATTCGCGTGGCCCGCGCGGACGTCGTCGTCCGCGCGGTGTCGCGCTGCGGATCACTGGGACCTGCTGTGGCTGGGAGCGGTTTGCGTGCTCGCTGTGGCCCCGACGGCAGGGCGATCCTGTGGGTCCCAGATGTGCGGCTTCGATTCCTGCAGGGCTTGCGTCGGCGACGCGATGGGACGCGCGACGCCTTCGCGGAGGGAGCTTACGGAGTGCCGCACATGCAGGATCAGGTAGAGCGCGCCGATGATGCACAAGCTGTCTGTGAGTATGCTGTCCATCGTTACACCCCTGAATCAGGCCTTCAGCGATCTTCTCGAATATGTCGTCCGTCCCCAGAGGACGTCTGATTGTCCGACTGTACGGGCACGTCGTTAGAGGGGAATTAGGCGGCCGTTAGCGACGTGTTAGATTTTGGTTAGAATTGTGTTAGGATCGGCCTTGCCGGTGCGGTAAGGAGTGCCATTGTTCCCCTCGCGAAAACTTGTGTGTCCCTCGTCCGACGGTGCCGTATAATCGTCTGCGAAATCGGCTTGGGGTCGCCGTGAGCCCGGGCCGGCCCTGTGGTTCGGGAGATGGCGATGGCAAAACCGACGATTCTTGTCGTTGACGACGAAGAGGACATCCGCGAATTGGTTGAGCTGAACCTGCGTCGCGAGGGATATCACGTCCTGACGTGTGAAACGGGCGAGCAGGCTCTGCATCGAGCTGCTTCCAAGGCCCCCGACGTGGTCGTTCTCGACCTGATGCTGCCGGGAATCGACGGTCTGGAGGTGTGTCGGCGATTGAAGGCCGATCCGAGGACGCAGCAGATCGCGGTGGTCATGCTGACGGCCAAGGGCGAGGAGGTGGACATCGTCACCGGTCTGGAGTTGGGCGCCGACGATTACGTGACGAAGCCCTTCAGTGGCAAGGTTCTCGTGGCCCGCGTGCGGCGTTTGCTGCGCAAGCAGCGCGACGAAGGGGACGAGCAGGCCGTCGTGAGAATCCACGATCTGACCATCGATCCGAGCCGTCATGAGGTTCTGCTCGGCGAACGAGCGATCGTGCTGACGCCGACGGAGTTCAATATCCTTCACACGCTGGCCCGAAGGCCCGGCCGGGTCTTCACCCGGTATCAGATTGTGGATTCCATCCATGGCAGCGATTATCTCGTGACCGATCGGGCGGTGGATGTGCAGATCGTCTCTCTCCGCAAAAAAATGGGCTCCTGTGCAAAGTATGTCGAGACGGTCAGAGGCGTTGGATATCGGTTTATGGACTGATCCGGGGTCGCCGGAGGGAACGTGTTTGAGGAAAAGCTTCTTGACCGATCCATCAGAAACCAATACAAAGGCCGTTGCGTCAGGGGTATTTTCCAGTCGCCTGTTTCATAAGCGGATTCTATGATCAAAGACATGATTTTCTACTCGGTCGGGGGTCTGGGTCTATTCCTCTTTGGCATGAAGCTTATGTCGGAGGGTCTGAGGGCTTGTGCCGGTCGGCGTCTGAAGAGTGTGCTCGAGTCCATGACGAAGAAGGCGTTTGTTGCCTTCGCCATCGGGGCGGGCGTCACGGCGCTGATCCAGTCGAGTTCGGCGACCACGGTGATGGTCATCGGTTTCGTCAATGCCGGCCTGCTGACTCTGAAGCAGGCCATTTGCGTTATCATCGGCACCAACGTTGGCACCACGGCCACCGCCTGGCTCGTGTCGATTTCGGGGCTCGGGGCCTTCAAGATCACCTCCTATGCCTTGCCGGCCGTGGCACTGGGATTCCTCATGCATGTGGGCGGACGGACGCGAAAGGTCCGCAGCGTGGGACAGATCCTCCTCGGTTTCGGCCTTCTGTTCGTCGGCATCGGGTTCATGAAGGATGCGTTCGAGCCCCTGGAACACAGTCGCAGGGTGCAGGAGCTTTTCGTTTCGCTCGGCCATCGACCTTTCCTGGCGATTCTGGCGGGGACGGGGATCACGATGCTGTTGCAGAGCAGTTCGGCGGCGATTGCGATTGTCCAGTTGTTGGCCGTCGGGGGGGCGTTCGGCTCCGATTGGCACGTGGCATTGAACATTGCCATCCCCTTCGTGCTGGGCAGCAACATCGGCACGACGATCACGGCGCAGCTCGCGGCGATCCAGACCAATGTCAACGCGCGGCGCGCCGCCTGGGCGCACACGGTGTTCAACATCGCCGGGGTCGCCATGGGCTATCCGTTCGTCCACCTGGGATGGTTCGGGACGTTCGTCTCTGCCATTTGCCCCTGGACGCTGGGGCCGACCACGATCGCCATGTCCATTGCGGTGGCCCACACCGCCTTCAAGCTCGCCGACGCGGCGATCTGGCTGCCGATGGCCGGGCTGCTGGAGCGTTTCGTCGTTCGTGTGGTCCGCGAACGGCCCGGCGATGCGGCGATGCGGCCCATCATGCTGGAAAAGCATCTCCTCGACACGCCGGAGATCGCCCTGGAACAGTCCAAACGCGAGATCGTTCGCATGGCCAAGACCGCCAAGAGAGCGCTGTGTGCCTCGATTGCCGGCATTGCCGAAAATGACGCACGCAAACTGGCGGCCGTCAGGGAGATCGAGGACTTCATCGATTGTTTTCAGTTGGAGATTACGTCCTACCTCTCGGCCCTGTCGAGCCGGCATCTCTCCGAGGAGGTTTCCATCGAATTGCCCGTGCTTCTGCACACGGTCAACGATCTGGAGCGCATCGGCGATCATGCGGTCAATATCGCCGAAATCGCCGAGCGCAAGATGGATCAGAAGCTCCTGTTCACGGAATCGGCGCTGGCCGAAGCCGACCGGTTAAAGAGGGAGGTCGACCAGATGTTCGATTATATCATCGGGGCCCTCCAGAACAATGACGTCGAACAGGCCAAGTCGGCCCTTACGAATGAGAAGCACCTCAATCGAATGCAGATCGAGTTTCGTCGCAGTCATGTGGATCGTATGCGCGATGGGCTCTGTACGCCGGAGGGCGGCCTGATCTTCATCGACCTGGTTGATAACATCGAGAAGATTGGAGACCATCTGACCAACATCGCGCAGGCGGTCATCGGGGGTCTCCAATGGGCCGGCGTCGAGCCCAAGATCGCCCAGAATCCCCACATGATTGACTGACCGGACGTGCCCGTTGCCGATGTGTCGTGCAGTCGGAAATCCGCAATCCGCCATCGGCGGCCGAAAGGTCCGAGGAACGTGAATGGACATTAAAGACATGGTGTTTGGAACCGTCGGTGGGCTGGGACTGTTCCTTTTCGGAATGGGGTTGATGACCGACGGCTTGCGGAAGGTCGCCGGACAGAAACTCAAGAGCCTGCTTGAAGCCCTGACGAAACACCGCATTGTCGCGGTACTGATGGGCGCGATGGTCACGTGCCTCATCCAGTCCAGTTCCGCGACGACGGTGATGACCGTCGGGCTCGTCAACGCCGGGCTGTTGACTTTGCGGCAAGCTCTTTGCGTTGTCCTCGGGGCCAACGTGGGAACCACCTTCACGGCGTGGCTCGTCTCGGCGTTCGCCGTTTTCAAGATCAGCAGCTATGCTCTTCCCATGGTTGGCGCGGGTTTTCTTCTCCACATTGCCGGCAAGTCGGCCAAGGCTCGCAATGTCGGGCTGATCATGATTGGGTTCGGGCTGCTGTTCCTGGGCATTCACTTCATGAAGGAGGCCTTCGCCCCCCTCAGTGACAACGAGGGCGCCAAGCAGGCCTTGATCTGGCTTGGGGCCAATCCGATTCTGGCGATCCTGGCGGGTACGGTCCTGACCATGCTTCTTCAAAGCAGTTCGGCCTCGATTGCCCTGATCCAGACCTTGGCGTTGCAGGGCGCGTTCGGCGCCGACTGGGACGTGGTGTTGCGTGTGGCCATCCCGTTCGTTCTCGGCGACAACATCGGTACGACGATCACCGCGCAGATTGCGGCATTGCGGACATCGCGAAACGCCCGCCGGACGGCCATGGGCCATACGATGTTCAATGTGATCGGCGTCTTGTACGTCCTGCCATTGGTCTGGCTCGGCTGGTTTGCCGATTTCGTGGAGTGGCTGGCGCCGGTCGAGCTGTCGCAGGGGACGATCATGGTCTTTCTGGCGATCGCGCACAGCGCGTTCAACGTGTTCAACACGATCGTGTTTCTGCCGCTGATCCGCGTGCTCGAGATCATCGTTCTGCGAATCCTTCCCGTCCGGGCCGACGAGGTGACATTCCAGCCGGTGATCCTCGAGAGACACCTGCTGCAGACTCCGGTGCTTGCCATGGAACAGGCCCGGCGCGAGATCGTTCGCATGGCCAAGACGGCGGAGACGGCCGTGCTGCTGGCGGTGGAAGGCATTATTGAAGGCCTCGCGAAGAACTTCGTCTCGGTCCGAGAGCTGGAAGATCAGATCGACGCCTTTCAGATGGAGATCACCTCGTACCTGACCGATCTGTCCGAGGAGGCTCTGTCCGAGGGTGTCAGCACGGAGCTTCCCGTGCTTCTGCACGCGGTCAACGATCTCGAACGAATCGGCGACCATGCGGTCAACATCGTCGAAATCGCCGAGCGGAAGAACCTGCAGAAGCTCGAGTTCAGCGAGGCCGCGAGGCAGGAGGCCGAGCAGATCCGTGACGAGTTGATCCAGATGTTCAGTCGCGTGGTGGCCGCCCTGGAGGCGGGGGACGTGGCGAAAGCCCGGTCGGCCCTGGCCAACGAACGGAAGCTCAACGAGATGCAACTGGAATTCCGCCGCAGCCACGTGGCGCGCATGACCGACGGCGCCTGCACGGCGGTCGCAGGGCTGATCTTCATCGACCTGGTAGACAATGCCGAGAAGATCGGAGATCACCTGACGAACATCGCACAGGCGACCATCGGGGGCTTGCAGTGGGAAGGCGTCAAGCCGCAGAAGGTTCCGCCGGCCTCATAGCTGCCGCTCGCAGCCGTTCGGATGGGCCCGCGAACCCCGAAGGCCCTTGGGCCGTAGGAGGCAGGATTTGTCATGGTGTCTTGCGGCAATGAGGCGGATTGATGTTCCGAAGGAAACTGATCTGGCAGCTTTATCCGTCGTTTCTGGCCACGACCTTGCTGGCCCTGCTTGCGGCCACCGCTTACTCGTCGTATACGCTCCGCACGTTCTATCTCGACCAGCTCAAGGAGGAGCTTCGCCTGGTGGGGGACGTGGCGGCCTCGCAAGTGGTGTCGGTGCTTCAGACCGGGACGGCGGCCGATGTTGATGCCTTGTGCAAGAAGCTGGGGCGGGCCGGCGACGGCCAGATGCGACTGACGGTGATTGCCTCCGACGGAAGGGTCCTCGGCGATTCGGATGAGAACCCCGCGCTGATGGAGGACCACTCCAACCGGGCCGAGATTGTCGATGCGATTGCCCAAGGGCTCGGGCGGTCGATTCGTTTCAGCCCGACGCTCGGGCGGAACATGATGTACGTCGCTGTGCCGGTCGGTGAGGCCGGCCCGATGGGTATCGTCGTGCGCACGGCGATCCCTGTGACGGAGACCGAGCGCGCCCTGCGTCGCATCTACATCGCCATTGTCTGGGCCGGAGCGATTGTGGCTGTCTGTGCCGCCTTGCTGAGCCTGCTGATCTCACGCCGGATCAGCGCCCCGATCACCCGCATGAAGCGCATCGCCCAACTGTTCGCGCAGGGACAGCTCGACACCCGCGTCCCGGACACCGGTGCGGCCGAGCTGGATGAGCTGGCCGGGGCGCTGAACGAGATGGCCACGCAGCTTCAGGACCGGATTCTCACCATCACCCGGCAGCGGAACGAGGTGAAGGCGATCCTTTCCAGCCTGGGAGAGGGCGTCCTGGCCGTGGACTGCCGGGGGCGCATCGTAAGTGTGAACAGGGCAGCGGCACAATTGCTCGGCATCGACCCGCTCGGCGCTCAGGGCCGCCATATCGAGGAAGTCATCCGCAACGTTGGATTGCAGCAGTTCGTTGGTCAGACCCTGGAAAGCGATCAGCCCACCGAAGGCGACGTGTCCTTCCCGGAGGAAGGGGGGCGGTTCTTCCGCGTTCACGGGGCGGGCCTGGCCGATCCGCAGGGCGAGCGAGGCGGCGCGGTGATCGTGCTCAGCGATATGACCCGGATTCACCGGCTTGAGAATCTGCGTCGGGATTTCGTCGCCAACGTTTCGCATGAGTTGAAGACTCCCGTGACCTCGATCCAGGGCTTCGCCGAGGCCTTGCTGGACGGCGGGCTTGACGACGGTGAGCAGACGTCGCGGTATCTGGGGATCATCGCCAAGCACGCCCAGCGGCTCAATGCGATCATCGATGACCTGCTCAGTCTGTCACGTCTCGAAGAGGGAACGGAGCGGCGGGCCATTCTCTTTGAGGAGGTTGCGCTTCGCGGCGTTCTCGAGGCCGCTGTCGAGCTGGCGGGCCTTCGTGCCGAGCAAAAGCGAATCAAGGTGGAATTGTCCTGCGATGACTCGATCTGGGCCAGGATCAACGCGCCGCTCCTCGAGCAGGCCATCGTCAATCTGGTCGACAACGCCGTCAAGTACAGCGATGAAGGGACGATTGTGTCGATCGAGGTCCTGCAGAAGGACAATGAGGTTGCGATTTGCGTGCGCGACCGCGGCTGTGGGATTCCGAAGGAGCATCTGGCCCGGATCTTCGAGCGGTTCTACGTCGTGGACAAGAGCCGAAGCCGCAAGCTGGGGGGTACGGGCCTCGGCCTGGCCATCGTCAAGCACATCATCCTCGTCCACGGCGGCCACATTGGCGTTGAGAGCCTCCCCGGACAGGGCACCGCCTTCACCCTTCATCTACCCCGTTGATTGGTATCGGGGTTGCCGCTCTCGCCTTCCGCTAATACGATTCTAACGTGAAACTGATTGGCCTGTAACAATTCAGGGCTACAAGCATCGCGCGGACCCCAGTTGCGGTGTTTCGGGATCGGCTCGATCGCGCCAGGGGTGTTCGTGGATCTGTGTGGAGACGCTGAGATGGACACGAAGAGAATGAGCATGTGCGGCACGCTGATGGGAATCCTGCTATTGACGGTGGCCGGCTGGCCGGTGGCTTGCGGAGCCGATGAACTGGGCGAGCTCAAGCAGCAGCTCGAAGACCAGAAGACGCGGTCGGCGGAACTGGAGGATCGGATCAACCAACTCGAAGCCCGGCAGAAACTCAAAGAGCGTTCGATGAGCGAGGAGATTGCCGCCCTGAAAGACTCCCAAGGGGAGGAATCTCCCACGAATCTGCAGGCGTATTGGAAGGATGGCCTTCGATTCAAGACCGCGGACGATCTGTTCCAGTTGCGGATCGGCGGGCGTATGATGTTCGACTGGCTCTGGATCGGCGAGGACGATGACATCAAGGCCGGGATTGGCGAGCAGGAAGACGGCGTCGGGTTCCGTCGGGTGCGTTTCTACATGGGCGGCAGCATCTACGAGAATGTGGACTACATGCTGCAACTCGACTTTGCCGGCGGGGGCACCGCCCTGAAGGACGCCTACATCGGCCTGACGGACTTCCCGCTCGGCAAGCTGCGCATGGGGCAGTTCAAGGAACCCTTCAGCCTGGAAGAGCTGACCAGCAGCAACTACATGACGTTCGTCGAACGAGCCGTGCCCAACGCGTTTGCACCCAGCCGCAGCGTTGGTTTCATGCTGCATGACGTTGCGCTGGACAGTCGCATGACCTGGGCCGCCGGGTTGTTCCGCGACACCGACGATACCGGATTCGATATGGACGACGGCGGCTACAATCTCACGGGACGCATAACCGGCTTGCCCTGGTACAAGGACAAAGGCGAATCCCTGCTACACCTCGGCGTCGCCTACAGCCATAGAAACCCCGATGAGACGGTGCGCTATCGCGCTCGTCCGGAGGCGCCCATGATCGACCGCTTCGTCGATACCGGCACTACGGATGCCGATCGGGCAACCCTGCTCGGACTGGAAGCGGCGTGGGTCGCCGGGCCCGTCTCGCTTCAGACCGAGTACATGCGTGCCGATGCGGATCGAACCGGGGGCTCGGACGTTGATTTCAGTGCGTACTATGCCCAGGCCAGCTACTTTCTGACAGGCGAACGCCGTCCTTACAGCACCTCCTCCGGCACGTTCGGCTTGGTCAAGCCGAAGACGAACTTCCGTTTCGGCGGGGGGCCCGGCGCTTGGGAACTGAAGGCCCGCTATTCCAGCATCGATCTGAATGACAAGGACCTCCGCGGTGGGGAATTGGACAACTTCAGCGCTGGCGTGAACTGGTATCTCAACCCCAACATGCGGATCATGTGGGACTACATCCGCACGGATGTCGATGACATGGGGCAGGCCGACATCCTGCTGATGCGGTTGCATGCCTTCTTCTGATTGTCCTGTCGATAACGGGATATTAACCCCCACCTAACGCAATCCTAACATGTCGCGCATATAAGGAGGAAAAACGCAAGGAGACCAATGTATGCAGAAGATGCTGATAAGTGCCCTGTTGTTTGGGTTGTTGCTCGGCGGCTCGGTTCAGGCGCAGACCCTGCAAATCGACGGCTCGACCACGGTCGGGCCCATCGCGGACGCCTTTGCCGAGTATTTCAAGAGGGTTCATCCGGATCTCGACATCACCGTCAAGAAGACCGGCAGCGGCGACGGGGCGGCCGCGCTGGTCGATGGACGTTGCGACATCGCTACGATGAGCCGTTTCATGAAGGACAAGGAGTTCAAGGACGCGGTGGCCAACGGGGTCTATCCGGTCGCCCACGTCGTGGCGATGGACGGCGTCTGCGTGGTGGTCCACCCGTCCAATCCGGTCGGCGCCCTGACGAAGGCCCAGATCCGGGACATCTACGCCGGCAAGATCGCCAATTGGAGCCAGGTCGGCGGGCCGAGCATGCCGATCGTCGTGATCAGCCGTGATACGTCGTCGGGAACCTATGAGACGTTCGATGAACTCGTGATGGCCAAGCAGCCGATGGGATCGGGCGTCGAATACGTCAACGCGAATCCGCAGGCACACGCGAGAGTCAAAACGACCTCGGGAGCCATCGGCTACGTCGGCATCGGATTCGTCGACAGAGAGGTCAAGGCGATCAAGGTCGACCAGGTCGCGCCGAGCCGGCAGACCATCGCCAGCGGTGTGTACCCGGTGGCCCGGCCGTTGTTCCTGTTCACCAACGGCTATCCCAAGCTGGGTTCCATGGTCCACAAATTCTGTGCTTTCTATCTGACGGAGAAGGGACAGGAACTGGTCGAGGCCAAGGGCTTCGTGCCGTTGACCGCCTACTGAGCCAAGCCCAAGAGAGGTTCGGATGGAGAGCAGAAGCCTGACTCTGACACTGGGGCCGTCGGCCGACCGCCGTCGGCCCCTGGCGCTGACCCCGGGGGAAGACCTCGTCGGTTTCATCAGCTCGCACGTGGGTCGGGCCGTGCTGTTTCTCATCACGGCCACCTCGGTCCTCGCTGTTCTGCTGATTCTGCTTTTCGTCATCCTGCGGTCGGTCCCGTTCCTTCGCGACTTTGGCGTTGGGGAGTTCCTTACGAGCCGCCTGTGGCGTCCGACGGCGGACGAGCCGGTCTTCGGCGCCCTGACGCTGATCGTCGGTTCGCTGTACGTTTCGATTGCGGCGCTGCTTTTCGCGGTGCCCGTCGGGATCCTCGCGGCGGTCTTCCTCAGCGACATC
>Ga0123329_1001261_pt1 | contig 24237 bp, 25 predicted proteins | sample BioC12SIPDNA_FD_89703 | JGI IMG/M metagenome (GOLD analysis project Ga0123329, IMG submission 89703) | Anaerobic biogas reactor microbial communites from Washington, USA - Biogas_R1_B C12 SIP DNA | ecosystem: Engineered > Bioreactor > Anaerobic > Unclassified | place: Washington, USA | collected...
GTCGAGAGAAGCGTAATCTTCACCGGCAGCTCGCGCAGCAGGCGGCAGAGCGCCCAGAGGTTGCTGTGCATCAGCGCTTCGCCGCCGGAGAGCACGACCCATTGCACGTGCAGGCGGCGGAGGCTGTCCAGATGGGCCGCGAGATCGGCCTCGCTCAGCTCCTGCCCCGCCCGGTTGGCCTTCCAGATGTCGCACATCACACAGCGGCAGTTGCAGCGGCTGTGGGGCATGAGCGTGACGATGGGCAGGCTGTGTATGCGGTGGGTCGCCCGCGTCAGTTCGCGGCGGACGATTTCCAGAGGGGAGACGGTCATCAGGCGCTCCCCTGCGCCGCCGGAGGGGCAATCCGGTAGACGGTGAGCAGCTCGTTGGTCAGGTCGCTGCGCGCCGCCACGGTCACCTCCAGACCGGCCTGCTTGAACGCCTCGACAAACGCCGCCTCCTGGCCCTGGGAGGAGAGCACGACGAGGGCCGCCCCATCCGGCGCCAGGTGGGCCGGCAGCTCATCGGCAAAGCGGCGGGTAATGCTGTTGGAGCGCCACGCCTGATCGAAGGGGCCATCCGGCTCGCCGCCGAAGAAAGGGGGGTTAAACAGGATCAGGTCAAAGCGCTCCCCGGCTACCGGAGCAAAGAGGTCGCCGTGATAGACGGTAATCCGCGTCTCCGCCCGGTTGAGCAGGGCGTTGATCCGCGTACAGCGCACCGCGTCCGGGTTCACGTCCACGGCGACCACGCGCCCGGCGCGCTCGGCGGCGACAATCGCCAGGAGCCCGCTGCCCGTGCCCATGTCCAACACGGTGGCTCCGGCCGGCAGGGGATGCTTTCGCAGGCAGCGGGCGAGAAATGGGCCGGTGCGGAAGAGGGCCGGGTTCATGACCCCCGGCAGGACAAGCAGCGGCCGGCCCTCTACCTGTTCCAGCACCAGCCGCTCGTGGCGGTGCTGCTGAAACAGGCGAAAGCGCCACCAGAGCAGGCGTTGCCAGACGGTACGTTTCAGGCCGATGAACACGGGAGCGCGCTATTTCCTTTCAGCCGGATAGATCCGTTTATCTATACGGTGCGTACATGCCTACGGATCTATGTTGCCTCTCTGCCCACGTCCGGGATCAGGTGGACAAGCCCATGGCGTCGAAGATTGTACTCTATAACCCCCGCGCGGTCTTCTGGACGATGCCGCTGGCGCTGCTGGCGATCGGCTCAGCGCTGGACCGGCGCCGGTACGAGGTCGTCATCGTGGACGGCCGCCTCGATCCAATCGAGACGCTGTTTGCCCATCTGGAAGACGCCCTGTGCCTGGGCGTGACGGTGCTGACCGGCGCGCCGCTGCGCGATGCCCTCGCCGTGACGCGCCAGGCGCGCGAGCGCTTCCCGGAGCTGCCGATCATCTGGGGCGGCTGGCATCCGTCGCTCTTTCCGCAGATGTGCGCGGACGAGCCGGCGGTGACGGCGGCGGTTAGCGGGCAGGGGGAGCGGAGCTTCGCGGCTGTCGTCGAACGGCTGGAGGCGGGCCAATCTCTGGCCGGACTGCCCGGCGTGACCACGCGCCACGAGGACGGGCGGATCGCCCTAGATCTGCCCCGGCCCGCGGAGGACGTCAACAACTTCCCGGCCCACGACTACGACCTCATCCCGGTGGAGCAGTATTTCCGGCACAAGAAGCGGCGCCAGCTCGACTATATCTCCTCCCAGGGCTGCCGTTTCCGCTGCAACTTCTGCGCCGACCCGGCCGTCTACCAGCGCACCTGGTCCGGGCTGAATGCCGAGCGGATGGTGACGGAACTCGCCGCCCTCTGGCGCCGCTACCACTTTACCGACCTCGCCTTCCAGGACGAGACCTATTTCACCTATCCCCGGCGGGTGGCGGCGGTGGCCGAGGGCTTCCTGCGCGCAGGGCTCGACTTCTCCTGGTTCGGGACGATGCGCGCCGACCAGGGCAGGCGGCTGGACGACGAAATCTTCGCCCTCTGCAAGCGCTCTGGCCTGCGCACGGTAATGATCGGGCTGGAAGCAGGCTCGCAGGCGACCATCGACCGGATCCAGAAGGACATCCAGGTGGACGATATGTGGGCGACGGCGGAAAAGCTGGTGCGCCACGGCATCGGCGCGATTATCAACGTCATCGTCGGCTTCCCGGGCGAGCCGCCGGAGAGCGTGGCCGAGACGCTGCGCGTGGCGCGGGCGCTACGGGCGATGAGCCCCACCTTCGACCTCTCTGTCTTCTATTTCAAACCCTACCCCGGCAACCCCATCGCCGAGCAACTGCGCCAGCAGGGCTACACCTTCCCCGGTAGCCTGGAGGCGTGGGCGGAGTTTGACTACGTCGGCAGCCGGAGCGAGTGGCTGACGCCGACCCAGCAAGAGGAAATCGAGCAGTTCAAGTTCTACCAGCGGCTGGCGTACGGCCCGGCGCGCCCCCTGCGCCGGCCGCTGCAGCGGCTGGCCCGCTGGCGGGTCGAGCAGCGCGACTACCGTTTTCCGGTCGAACGCAGGATCCTTGAGTGGTTGAAGCCGCCGCAGGCGCTTTCCTAACCGGCCGGGTATGAAAGTCGCCCTCGTCGTCCCCGGCTTCAGCCGCGATCCGCACGACTGGGCCATTCCCGCCCTGCAGAGCCTCGCCTGCCGGCTGGCAGAGGAGCACGAGGTCCACGTCTTCAGTCTGCGCTATCCCCCGGCGGGCCGCAACACCTTTGGCGGGCTGGCGCACCACGCGATGGGCGGCGGCAGCCGGGGCGGGTTGCGGTCGCTGGCCGTCATCTCCCGCACCGTGCGCGCCCTGCTGGCCGAACACCGGCGCGGCCCGTTCGACCTGCTGCACGCCTTCTGGGTGGACGAGCCGGCTTTCACCGCCGGGATCGCCGGCACGCTCCTGCGCCGCCCTGTGCTTGCCAGCATCGGCGGGGGCGAGCTTGTGCACTTCCCGGAGATCGGCTACGGTACGTGGGGCTCGCCGTGGCGCCGGCAGATGATCCGGCTGGCGCTGGGCCGGGCCGCACTGGTCACGGCCGGGTCTGCGTCGGCCCGCCGCCTGTGCGTGCAGCAGGGCATAGCCGCCGAGAAAGTCGTGGTCGCTCCTCTTGGCGTCGATACCGGGCGCTTCCGGCCCGCAGAGCCGCCTGCTCCCTACCCGCCCGTGCTCGTCCAGGCCGCTTCCCTGACGCCGGTCAAAGAGCAGTCGCTCCTGCTGGCTGTGGCCGCTCGGGCGCGCGCCGCCTGCCCGGAGCTGCGCCTGCTGCTCGCGGGGAGCGGCCCACTGGAGCGCGACCTGCGCGCCGAAGCCCGGCGCCTGGGTCTGGACGGGGCCATCATCTGGCGCAGTGACGTGGCCCACCCGGAGATGCCGGCGATCTACCGGCAGGGCCATCTCTACCTGCAAAGCTCCCGCTACGAGTCGCAGGGCATGGCCGTGCTGGAGGCGATGGCCTGCGGGCTGCCCGTCCTGGGCACAGCGGCCGGGCTGCTGCCCGAAGTAGCGGCAATGCCCGCCGGGGGCGACGCAGACTGTCTCGCCGGGCAGGTGCTGGCGCTGCTCGCCAACCGGACGCTGCTCGCCGAGCGGGGGCAGGAAGCGCGCCGCCTCGTCGAGAGCCGGTACAGCCTCGACGTGGCCGACCGGCGCTTCACGGCGCTCTACGAGCGGCTGGCCCGCGCCTGATTGCCGGGCCGATTATGGCGCCGTGGCAAAGAGGCACTTCAGATAGGCGCCCTCGGGGAAAGTCACCGGATGGTCGAGCGGGTGACCGGTGCGCTCGATTTCCTCCAGCGGTCTGCCTGACTCCCGCGCCGCTTCGTGCACCGTCTCGAAGAACTGCCCGGCTGTAATCCGCGCCGTACAGGAGGCCATCACCAGCGTGCCGCCCGGCCGGAGCACGGCGAGCGCGCCGGCTACCAGGCGCCTGTAGGCCGAGAGAGCGCGCGGAAGCTCCGCCTGCCGCCGGGCGAAGGTCGGCGGATCGACGATGACCATGTCGAAGCGGCGATCGGCGGCGGCAAGCATCTGCAGCGTCTGGAAGGCGTCGCCGGCCAATACCTCGTGCTCGGCGGCAGCGACGTTGGGGTCGTCGCCGTTGAGCGCAAACTGCTCTACCGCCGCGGCCAGCGCCGGCTCGCTGAGGTCCGTGCTGGTGACCTGTGGCGCGCCGCCGCGCGCGGCGTAGAGCGAAAACGCGCCCGTATAGGCAAAGACGTTGAGCACCCGTTTGCCCGCCGCCAGCCGTTCCACCCGGCGGCGGTTGTCCCGGTGGTCGAAGAAGAAGCCCGTCTTCTGCCCGGCGACGACGTCGGCGCTGAAGCGCAGGCCGTTCTCCTGAAAGGTGACGGGGCCTTCCAGCGGCGGGCCGGCGAGTACCTGGCCCGGCTGCAGCCCGTAGAGGAAGGCGGGCTGCGCGGCGACGTCGCGGCTCAGGCGCAGCACGAGGCGCTGTACAGGCAGCCGGTCGAGCAGGGCGTCCAGCAGCGCAGGCAGGTGGGGAACCCAGGCGGCGGTGTATAGCTTGAGCACAACCGTCTGGTCGTAACGATCCACGACCAGGCCGGGCAGGCTATCGTTTTCGCCGTGGACGAGACGGTAGCCGGTCGTGCGCTCGTCCTGCGCCAGCGGCTCACGCAGGGCCAGGGCGGCGGCGAGGCGAGCCGCGAACCAGTTCCGGTCGATGGGCGCCGGCCGGCCCTGCTGGAGTACCCGCAGGCGGAGCGGGGAAAGCGGGTCGTAAAGGCCGATGGCGACAAAGCGCCGCTGCCGGTCGAAGACGACGCCGAGGTCGCCGGGCTGCCCCTCGTGGCTCTGCTGGCGGATAGCATCGGCGTAGAGCCAGGGATGGCCTCCGCGCAGGGCGCGCTCGGCAGCGGGGCGGACACGCAGGGCCAGCCGCCGCTCGGACGGCGCGGGGAGCGACGGCAGATTCAGGATGGTTTTGCCGGTAGATTGGCCGGTCACAGGCAGACCTCGGGTTTGTCGTCGGACCGGCTCCTATTCTAGCGTAATAGACCTAGCGGATCGCGCCTGCCATTCTGGCAGGCAGCATCCCTGCTCGCAAGGGGCGGGCTGGAAGCCCGCGATCCGGCTAGAGGCGGTGCTCGACGTGGGCGAAGAACCAGGTGATGACCTGGCGGGCCACGCCTTTGCGCGCGCCGAACTGCAGCTTCCGGCCGACGGGGTCGATGGGGTAGATCTCTACGTCCAGCTCGCTGTGACCGTCGCCGCCGTTGACCTGCACGTGCATGCGCGTGCGGTCGCCGAGCACCTTGCCGTGGATGGTCTTGTCGAAACGGGCTTCCACGGTGCGGGCGGCGCCGTCCTGCTTTTCCACTTTGCCCTGCAGCCCTTCGACGGCCCCCAGTACGGCCTGGAAAACGGCGTCCGGTGTGGTCTCGTAAGCTTTTTTCTCATTGATTGTAAATGGCATGGTTCTTTCCTCTTTCAGGCCATCGTCTCGGCGAGCTGTTCCACGCTGGTCTGGGCATACAGGCGCTCGACGGCGGCGCGCTCCCCAACGGCGGTGCCCGGGCTGGCAGCGGTTGCCGCGCCGCAGGCCACGCCCCAGCGCAGCGCCTCGGCCATGGTATCGCCGCGGGCCAGCGACCAGACCAGCCCGGCGACCAGGCTATCCCCGGCGCCAATGGGGTTCTGCTCGGCGATGCGCGGCGCGGCGACCATCCAGGCGCCGCTGCCGTCCACTGCCAGCGCGCCGGCTTTACCCATCGAGACGACGACGCTGGCCGGGCCAAGCGCGCGCACCTGCCGCGCGGCGGCGACGATCTCCTCCGTACTGCCCACCGGCAGCCCCGTAAGCTGCTGCAGCTCGTGGTCGTTGGGCTTGACCAGCGCGGGGGCCGCCAGGCAGCCCTCCTTCAGCGCCTCGCCGCTGCTGTCCAGGACGACCTGCCCGCCGCCTTCGTGTACAGCGGCGGCGATCTGCGCGTAATAGCCGGCGGGCAAGCCGGGCGGCAAGCTGCCCGCCAGCACCCACCAGGAGCCGGGTTGGGCCAGCTCGCGCACTTTCGCCAGCAGCGCGGCCTGCGCCTCGGCGCCGATGGCCGGACCGGGCTCGTTGACCTTGATGTAATGGTCGTGTTTTTCGTTGACGATGCTGACGTTGGTGCGCGTCTCGCCTTCGACCCAGATAAAGGCTGTTTCGATCCCCAGCGCCGCCAGGCCATCGCCGAGCAGCTCGCCGCTGCGCCCGCCGGTGAAGGCCAGGGCGACGCTCGGCGTGCCGAGCGAGCGCAACATGCGCGAGACGTTGAATCCTTTGCCGCCGTAATCAACCTGCCACGCCGTCGCACGAAGCACCGTGTCGAAGGCGAAGTCGGGAACGGTCAGCTCCCGGTCTACCGCCGGGTTAAGGGTGACGGTGTAGATCATACGCGCTCCTTGCCGGCCGAATAGACATACCAGAGAGCGATACCCACGCCGGCCAGCACCGTGAAGGCGACGGTTGCCAGCCGGCCGCCCAGGTTATAGGCGATGTACCGCCCCTCGAGCATCAACAGGAAGAGGGCGAAGGTGACCCACATACGCAGCGCGTAGCTCAACAAGCGGCGCAGCTTCGGCCCTTCTTGCCGGCGGATCTGCCAGGCCAACACCAGCGTCGCCACCACCGCGGCAAACAGGCTGAGCAGCAGATCGAACCGTATGAACTCCAGGCTGACGCCCTCCCTCACGGGGCGGAAGAAGTAACCGAAGTAGGCGCCGATGGCGGCGCCCACCAGGATGGTGCGGCGTAGGCGGCCGGCCGGCGTTTGCGGGGGCCGGCTGCGCTTCCGCGGCTGCTTAGCGGTCATCGCCGTTTGCGCGCCAGAGTTCCTCAAAGAGCACCTCTTCCGCTTCCTGCGTCCAGGTATTGCCCGGCCCCAGCTTCTCGCCCACGGCGGGCAGCTTCTCTTTCAGCTCGTCCAGGCCCATCAGCGGCAGGTCGGGGAGCTGCGGGAAGATGACGATTTTGCCCGGATAGCGCCCGGCCATCAGCGCCTCCAGCCCTTCGCGGGCCGCTTTCAGGCCGCCAATCGCCGCGACTACCCGTTCCGGCGAGAGCGAGCCTTCCAGCGCGCGCTCCATCACCTGCCGCTGGTCGTCGAGCGTCAGGCCCGAGGTGCCCGTGTACTGGGCGTTGCTCAGGTAAACACGGCTGAGGTCCAGCGCCGCCAGGGTGCCGTTGGGCACGCCGGCAAAGAAGACGAGCATCCCGTCATCCTTCATCAGCGTGGACGCTTCGGCCATCAGCGGGGCGTGGGGCACGGAAACGACCACGTCGTCGGCGCCCTGCCCACCGGTCAGCTCCATGACCAGGTCGTAGAGCGACACGTCCGAGTTCTGGGGGTTGATCAGGTGGAGGGCACGGCCATGCTGGGCGGCCAGTGGCTCGAAGCTCTGGCGCAGCGTTTCCAGACGCTCGTCGCTTATCTCCGTGGCGATGATGGTCTGCGGGCCGTCGGGTAGCTCGATGGCGCGCTGCACGTGCATCTGGCCCATCGGGCCGCCGGCGCCGATGAAGACGGCGACGCCGCCGGGGCGCAGCTCGCAACGGTTGCGCTCTTCGCCGTAAGAGGCGGCAATGTCTGGCCCACGGTTGCCGACAAAGGCGATGTAGTCGTAATGGAGCCGGCCGGCGTCCGCGTCTACGAGGCCGTCCAGCGGGGTGTTGCCGACGAGATTCATCGTTCCGCGGCGGGCGATGTGGCGGGAAATCTCGCCGACTGTTGCCGCCTCGCGCGGATCGAGCACGACGATGTCGTCGAAGCCCTTGCCGCCGGTCAGCTCGGCGGAAAGCGCGGCGTAGTCGCCGGGCGCGAGACCGTCGCGCACGAGCAGCTCCGCGCCAGTCGCTTCCGCCAGCTCGCGGACGGAGGGGGGAACGTCGGTAAGCACGATCGTCGCCGGAGCGTCGAGCCCATGCGAGAAGGTGTAGGCCCTGTCATCGCCGGGCCGGCCGACGATCCACATGATGCCGCCCTCTTTCGGGGCGAGCCGGCGGCGCTGGGTGTAGGCCGCGACGACGCAGCCCCACGGCTCCAGCAGGGAAGCTCCCGCGTAGCCGAGGTCCCCTTCGACGGGCAGCAGGCAGGCTCCCTCGTCGGTCTCCAGCACCTCAGGCCCGATGAGGTGGTACTGGATGAGGCCGCCGGGGACGGTGTAGCCGTAAGCGGTGCTCTTGCCCTGCTGGTAGATGTCGGGCTGTACGGCGAGCCGCTGGCCCGGATGGTAGCGATCCTGTAGATTTTCGCCGACGCGGATAATGGTCAGGGCGACCTCGTGGCCCAGCCGCGTAGGCTCCTTTTCCATGTCGCGGTTGTAGAGCTTGGGATGGTCAGGGCCGAGGCGAATCACCTTCACGTCGGAGAAGCACATCCCGACGCTGTCAATGCGCACGAGCAACTGGTCCGGGCCCGGCTCGGGCACCGGAAGCAGCTCGGGCAGCCCGTCCCGCCCCACTTTTTCCATGCCGGCGCCATAGAGATTCCAGGCCAGCGTCTCTGCGGGCACCGGATCTGTGGCGCGCTTGTATCTCTCGTATGTGCTGGTCACGTTGTTTTCTCCTTGCTGAACGGAGGGCGGCCAGAACGGCCACCCTCCGGAACATTCTAGGCCAGCGCGGCTGCCCCCAGCGCGCGCACCTCGGCGGCTGTCGCGCAGGCCAGCGCCTGCCCGGCCAGTTTCTGCGCTGCCTGCCGGCTGAGGCCGCGAATCTGGGCCTTTACCGGCGCGACAGCGGGCACGCTGACGCTCAGCTCGTCCACGCCAATGCCGACGAGAATCGGCACGGCGACCGGGTCTGCGCCAAGCTCGCCGCAGATGCCGACCCACTTGCCATGCTGGTGCGCGGCCTCGACCGTGCGGGCAACGAGGCGCAGCACGGCCGGGTGCAGGCCGTCGCTATACGCCGCCAGCGTCGGGTGCATGCGGTCCATCGCCAGCGTGTACTGGGTCAGGTCGTTGGTGCCGATGGAGAAGAAGTCAACTTCGGGGGCGAAGCAATCGGCCATCAGCGCCGCCGAGGGGATCTCGATCATGATCCCCATCTCCACGGCCGGGGCGCCCAGCGCAGCGCGCTCCTCTTCGACAATCTGCCGGGCCTGCCGCCACTCGGCGACGTCGGCAATCATGGGGAACATGATGCGCACCGGGCCGACTTCGGCCGCCCGCAGGATAGCCCGCACCTGCTGGCGAAGCAGCTCCGGCCGGGCCAGACAGAGGCGGATTCCCCGCTCGCCCAGGAACGGGTTCGCCTCGTGGGGAAGGTCGATGTAGGGCAGCGGTTTGTCGCCGCCAATGTCCAGGGTGCGAACGATGACCGGCCGGCCGCCGAGCGCCGCGACGATCCCGCGGTAGACTTCGGCCTGCTCCTCTTCGGAGGGGGCGGTCTGCCGGCCCAGAAAGAGGAACTCGGTGCGCAGGAGGCCCACGCCTTCCGCGCCCGATTCGGCAGCAGCTTCGGCGTCCTTCAGCCCGCCGATATTGGCGACCACCTCGACATGATGGCCGTCGGTCGTGCGGGCCGGCTGCGCGGCCGTGGTGGCGGCTGCTTCCTGCATCTGCTGCCAATGTTTCTGCCGGGAGCGGGCCATCGCCAGCACGCCTTCGCCCGGCGCGACGGTCAGCGTGCCGGCGGTCCCGTCGAGGATCGCCATTACCCCGTCTTCCAGGTCCAGGACACGCTCCCCGGCGCTGACGATAGCGGGCAGGCGCAGGGCGCGGGCGATGATCGCCGCGTGGGCCGTCGGGCCGCCGGCAGCGGTACAGAAGCCGAGCACGCTCAGGCCGCTCAGGGCTGCCGTGTCGGATGGCGAGAGGTCGTGGGCCACGACGATGGCAGGCTCCTGCGGCAGAAGCGGCCCATCGGTGGCGCCGAGCAGGTGGCGCAGCACGCGCTGGCCCACGTCGCGCAGGTCGGCGGCGCGCTCGGCGAGCAACTCGTCGTCGAGCGCGGCGACCTGAGCAGCCCGGTCGCGGATAGCGGCCTGCCAAGCCGCCGCCGCGTTCTGCCGCAGGGCGATATTGCCGTGAACGGCTTCCAGGAGATCGGGATCGTCCAGAATCTCGCCGTGGACTTCAAAGATGGCGGCTTCTTCGGGCGCCTGTTCGGCGAGCTGCGCCGCCACCTGTTCCAGCTCCTGTCGCGCCGCCGCCAGCGCCCGCTCCAGCCGTTCTGTTTCGGCGGCAACGCCGGCAAAGCCGCTGTCGTCGGCCGTCAGGGTCTGGGCGCGAAGCTGGAAGATGGGGCCGATGCCGATACCGGGCGCGGCGGCAATGCCTTTGATGGCGCCGTCTCCGGCAGCGGGCGCAGGCGAGACAGCGGGAGCAGCCGGCGCGGCGACCGAAGCAGCGGCGGCAGCAACCGGCGCCGTTTCCCCGGCGGCGGGCGCGCCCTGTGGCTCCGTAGCGGCGATTTCCTCGCCCAGACCGTCACGGATGGCGGCTTCCAGCGCGGCGAGGGCGTCGTCCTCGTCGTCGCCGTCGGCGCTCACGCGGATCAGGGCGCCCTGCTCTGCCCCCAGGGTGAGCATGGAGATCAGGCTCTTGGCGTTGGCCTTGCGCTCGCCGTGATAGACGGCGATGGTGCTGGAAAACTGCTTGGCTATGTTGACAAAGGTCTTAGCGGGACGCGCATGCAGCCCTGTTGGATTTTCGATGATAATCTCAAACTCTCTCACGAGGCGGTAACCTCCCTTCTGGCTGGATGGCCAGCGTCCCCTGTCGTCTAGGCCACTGCTTCTCGAGCCAGCGTCTCCACAATGAAAGCGGGGTCGGTGGTCGTAATGAGCTGCTGCGTGATCTCTTCGTCTTCGATGGCGTCTGCCAGATTGGCCAGCACGGAGACGTGCTCGTCGGCCTGGGCGGCGATGCCGATGATCAGGTAGGCCAGCTCGCCTTCCTCCCACTCGATGCCCTCCGTAAGCTGCAGCACGGAGATGCCCGTCTTGTGGATGTAGGCACGATCGTCGAACTCGCCATGGGGAATCGCCACGCCGTTGCCCAGGTAGGTGGACATGGTCTGCTCGCGGGCGAGCATTCCCTTCACGTAAGGCTCGGCGACACAGCCGCTGCGGACGAGCAGCTCGCCGGTCTGGCGGATAGCGTCTTCTTTATCGACGGCAGTTGCCTGCAGCCGGATGCGATCAACTTCGAGTACGGCCATCAGCTTACTCCGAGGCCTCAATCGTCCTGCCCGCGGCAAGATCGTTGACCAGACGGTCAAAGGCCGGGTCATTCATGAAATGGTTGAAGGTGACGACGACGGCCTGCGGCGCCTTGCTGCGGGCGACGCTGGCGAGCCCCTTGTGGACGACGACGACCTGGGCATCGTCGGGGATGGCACGCGCCGGCTTGTGGACGACCTTCACGTCCACGTTGGCTTTCTTGAGCTTCTTCTTGAGCGCGTTGACGCTCATGAGGCTGGAGCCCATGCCGGCTTCGCAGGCCAGCACGATGGTCTTGACTTCGGATGCGGGAACAGATTGGGCCATGATGAAACCTCCTCTGGATGGCAGCGCGGGGCGGAGAAGGCGGACCTTTCTGCCGCCCCGCACCGGTGATGACAGAACGAACGGTTAGTCGACCGCGAGGCCGGGGACGGAAGTGTCAACTTCCTCGAACTCCTCTTCTTCCTCGTCTTCCGGCACCGGCCGGACGCGGAGAATGAAGGCGCCGACGAGGAAAGCGGCGACAGCGCCCAGGAGCACGCCGGTGAGCACGGCGAAGTGCTGTCCGGGCGGAATGACGACCAGGTAGGCGAAGATCGAGCCCGGCGACGGCGTCGCGACGAGGCCCGCGTTCATGATCGTGAACCAGAGGTCGGCGACGAGGCCGCCGGCGATGGTAGAGAGGATCATGATCGGATGGGCGAGGATGTAGGGGAAGTAGATCTCGTGGATGCCGCCGAGGAAGTGGATGATCATCGCGCCGGGGGCCGACTGCTTGAGCATGCCGCGACCGGCGACGAGATAGGCGGTCAGCAGACCGAGGCCGGGGCCGGGGTTGGTCTCCAGCAGGAAGTGGATGGCCCGGCCGGTCTCGGCCGACTGGGTGACGCCGAGCGGGCCGAGGACGCCGTGGTTGAGGGCGTTGTTCAGGAAGAGCACCTTCGCCGGCTCGATGATGATCGCCGCCAGCGGCAGGAGCCGGGCCTGGATGAGCCCATCGACGATGCTGCCCAGGAAGTTGCTGATCGCTTCGGCGACCGGACCGATGACCAGATAGCCGATGAGGGCCAGGATGGCGGCAAGGATACCGGCCGAGAAGTTGTTGACCAACATCTCAAAACCAACCGGGATTTTGTCCTCGAAGGCTTCATCGAACTTCTTGATCAGCCAGCCGCCGAGCGGGCCCATGATCATCGCGCCGAGGAACATGGGAATATCGGCGCCGACAACGACACCCATCGTCGAGGCCGCACCGACGACGCCGCCGCGAATGCCGTGGACCAGATGGCCACCGGTGTAGCCGATGAGGATCGGGAGCAGATAGGTAATCATCGGCCCCACCAGCTCCGCGAAGTCTTCGTTCGGGAGCCAACCGGTGGGAATAAAGAGGGCCGTGATGAGACCCCAGGCGATGAAGGCGCCGATGTTGGGGATGATCATCCCGGCCAGGAAACCGCCGAACTGCTGCACTCTTTCTCTCATTTTCTGCCTCTCCTTATTAGAGTCTCTCCTTCATTCATCTCGCCGCAGGACCGGTACGGCGAGCCTTCTCTCCGCGGCGCAGCCTCTCAACGCCGCCATTACACGTAACGACCGGTCGTTACGGCGTAACCAGAATCAACGTACGGCAAGCCATGCCGTTATAGCCTCCACGTCTTCGGGGAAGAGCAGATGGTGGACCTGGATGACCTTCTGCGAGTCGTGCAGCTCCGGCGGCAGCGGGATGGTCGTGATGACCAGGTCGGCCGTATCGAGACGCCGGCGCGTCAGCTCGCGGACCGACAGCACTTCGGGGTCGCCCAGGCGCGGGAAGCGGGCGCGCAGGCGGGCGAGCAGAAGCTGCGCGGAGGCCATGCCGCTGGGGCAGATGACGAAGACGCGGCTGAGCCGGTAGGGGCGCTCGCGGATGTAGGCGGCGCGCAGGAGCAGGGCGATGTTGTCGATGTCGCCGTCGAGAAGATGCGCGCCCAGCTCGCGCTCCATCTGTTCGGCCAGCTCGCGGGCGAGCCGGTTCTCGAAGGCGTATTCTTTGGGCAGCGTCGTGCCGGCCGGGGGCGGCGGCATCCACAGGCCGAAGCGCTGGCGCAGATAGGCGGACACAGTATGGACGACGATGCCGTCCTGGAGCATGCGGTCGTGTTCCAGGGAGGGCAGATCGTAGCTGCGGCTGATGTGGCGCATAAGGCCATCCACCAGCTTGCTGAACGAAGCGTCGATGTCCATATCGCCGGGCCAGCGCTCGTTGCGGGGGGCCGCCAGCAGATAACGGGCTATCGAGGCGATTTCGGCCCTGGGCCAGGGCGCGCCGACGCCCCAGCGCAGCCGGCCGGCCATCTCTTCGGCGACGGTCCAGACGGGATGGGCCTCCAGCCAGGCGATCTCCTCCGGCTCTTCCTCCAGCACACAGCCGCGGTCGATGCGCGCGGTCTGGATGGCGAAGATGAGGGCCAGGAAAAGCACGGCGTCGTCGCTGAAGCGACCGCCGAGCTGCTTTTCAGCATAGGCGACCTGGCCAAAGAGGCGGCGCATCTTCCAGCGGCTGATTACCTCGGCGGCCCGCTGGACGACTGGGAGCAGGTGGGCGTCTTCGGCGAGGGTGAAGGTCACCCCGTGGCTGTGGGAAAGGCGGGTCAGGGGGAGGCCGGGAGCCGCGTCGCCCCAGGCCCAGGCGCCGAGCGCCTGGCGAATCTGCTGTTCGGCGCCGCAGACGGCAATGCCATAGTTCGGGCGCCGCTCCAGCTCCAGCCCGTGCCCGGCCAGCCACGCCTCTACCACGTCCAGGTCGCCGAGCACGGTCGAGCGGGAGACCGCCAGCCATTGCTCCCACTGCTGCACGATGGTCGGCTCGCCGCTCTCCAGAAGCAACAACGCCAGGAGCTGCTGGCGTTGTCGTGGTTCAAGAATCAGTTGGAGGCCGCTGCTTTCGCGTAATTCGCGCTGCAGCATGACGTTTTCGGCCGGCGAGCAGTGCAGCTCGACGCCGACGCCGGGGGTCACTTTCAGCTCGATCCGCCGGTGGGCCAGCCATTGCTTCAACCCGCGCAACCCATAGCCGACCTGTCGAGGGGTCAGGTGCATCTTTTGCGCCAGCTCGGCGGCTGCGACGGGGGCATCGGCGTCGAGCAGCAAGCGCAAAATATCTCGTTGCCGGGTCGTCAGCGCTGTCATGTCACCTACTGTGGGAGCGGTAAGCGAAACTAGCTGAAATCGTTTACGTTTGTCATTATATACGACAATCCTGAGCGTTTCTCAGGTAAATCTCACAATTACTGCCGGGCAGGATATGACAAAAGTGGACGAATCGGCGCGACAGGGGTGCAACCGGAGGTGCAGAAGCGCGTATTGGGAGTGACGGCTAGAATAAAGAGAATTCGGAGGCAACCATGGAAGAAAACAAATCGCAACAGACCGACTTTACTGCCAGCGACAACGACCGTCTCTGGGCGGCGCTCGCCTGGCTCCCCATCAGCCCGCTGTGGCCTCTCTTTGCCGTGCTCGCCCTGCTGCTGGACGATACGAAGAACCGGCCTTTCGTGCGCTATCACGCCATCGTCTCGCTGGCGCTGGGTATTGCCCTGATCCCAATCTCGGTGATCACGCTCGGCTGCGGGGCGATCGTCTACCTGGTCTTCTTCTGGTGGGCGTTTGAGGCGTACAACGGCCGGGTCGTGGAGATCCCCGTCATCTCGGATTGGGTGCGCCAGCAGGGCTGGGCCGATTTGTAGGGACCGACCAGGCGACGGCATTCGGCCGGCGGGACGCCGGCGCTCCGGGTGTGGTTCGCTGCCCTGGCTGTGCTACAGTAGGGCCGTCACTTATCCAGATGCACACAAGGAGATAGCCAGTGAAAGTCGCCTACGTCTTCAGCACGTCCGGCCATACGGCCAGCTACAAGCTGGGTAAGATGATCCTGCCCCAACTGGAAGCGGGCACGCACGGGGCCGACGTGGTGGGCATGTTCTTCTTTGACGACAACAACTACATCTTGCGGGAAGGCGATCCCATCGGCGAGCGGCTGGCGAAGGTCGCCGCCGACAGGGGGATGCTGCTGATGATGTGCGACCAGTGCGCGCTGGAGCGACAACTGGCGACCGGCGAGCCGGGCAATTGCCAGCCGCAGGGCACCGTTGCCGGCGTGCAGGTGGGCTGCTTTCCCGATCTCTACGCGGCGCTGGCGGGCAACCCGCCCGACCAGGTGATCACGCTCTAGCGGCGCGGCTAGCCCGCCAGCCCGTGCGCTTCCAGCAGATCCGTATCGGCCAGTAGGGTGGATGTTGGGCCGTCGGCGACGACGCGCCCTTCGTCCATGACGATGGTGCGGGGCAAGAGCTGGCGCACGAGCTGCAGGTCGTGGCTGGCGACGAGCATCGTCTGCGGCAGCTCGGCCAGGAGCGCGATCAGGGAGCGCCGGGCACGCGGATCGAGGCCGGCCGAGGGCTCGTCCAGCACCAGGATTTCGGGGTCCATCGACAGAACGGTGGCGATGGAGACGCGCTTCTTCTGGCCGAGACTGAGGTGGTGGGACATGCGCCCGGCGACCTCGCTCATGCCGACGAGGGCCAGGTCACGGGCCACCCGCTCGCGCACCTCGGCCTCGGGCAGCCCCATGTGCAGCGGGCCAAAGGCCACGTCGTCGAAGACAGTCGGCGAGAAGAGTTGATCGTCCGGGTTCTGGAAGACCATACCGACCCTGGCGCGGATGAGGGGCAGGTTGGGTCGCGTCACCGGCAGGCCGGCGACGGTGATGGGCGCGCTGCCGTCCTGGGGCTCGCCGAGCAACCCGTTCAGGTGCAGCATCAGCGTGCTTTTGCCCGCCCCGTTCGGCCCGACCAGGGCGACTTTCTCACCGGCAGCCACCGACAGAGAGACGCCGCGCAGAGCGGCCGTGCCGTCGGGATAGGTGAAGTGCAGGTCGCGCACGGCGAGCGTGGGTTCTGGCTCGGCGGTCGTGGCAGGGGCGGGCTGCAGGTGCTGGACGGGCATCGCAGCTGCTCCTAGGCGGCCAGCCGCCCGGCAAGCTGGATGGCGGCAAGCAGCAGGACGGCGGCGAGGCCGGCGAGCCAGTCGCGGGCCGTCATCACGTGGGGATTCATGGTCAGGAGCTGGCCCCGATAGCCGCGGGCCAGCATGGCGTTGTAGACACGCTCGTTGCGCTCGTAGCTGCGCAGGAAAAGCTGCCCGACCATGCTCCCGGCGACGCGCGCCCGCCAGATGACGCTGCCGCCGGCCTGTCCAGCGGCGGGCGCGGCGCTGCGGGCAGCACGGGCGCGGAGCAGCCGGCTCGCTTCGTCGGCCAGCACGAAGAGGTAGCGGTACATGAAGCCGATAATGGCGACGAGGACGCCGGGCACGCGCAGGTGGCGCAGCCCATGCATGAGGTCGGGGAAAGATGTCGTCACCGTCAGCAGGATAGCCATCTGTACCGAGAGCAGGCTGCGGGCGAGGATGGAGGCGAAGCGCAGCAGCCCGGCGTCGCTGACGGCGAGCGTCCAGGCGCCCAGCCGGAAAGCCCAGAGAGGCTGGCCGGTCTGGGAGAAGAGGACCGTGACGGCGGCAAGGGCGAAGGGCAGGGCCAGGACAGAACGGCGCAGGAGATAGCCGGGAGGCAGATGGGCCAGCCGCGCGCCGAGCAGCAAAAAGCCGCCCGCCGCGAGAAAGGCAAGCCAGGCGCCGTCGGGGAGGAGCAGGTTGGAGACGATGAAGAGCATGGTCACCACGAGCTTGACACGCGGGTCGAGGCGGTGGATCAGGCTCTCGCCATGCAGGTAGCGGTCAAAGGCGGCAGTGGGCAGCATGGCGCGGCGGGCCTGCGGGCCGGATCAGTGGCTCCGTTCGGCCGAGCGGCTGCGCAGGGCGCGGGCCGCGAGCAGGGATACGACGGCGACGAGCAGCGCGCCCAGCAGACCGGCGGCGATGGTGGAAAGGGCCGTTTCGCCCAGAAGGGGGATGGTGTAATCGGGCAGTAGCTCGTAGGGAGCGTCCTGGGCGTTGGCCAGGAAACCGGTCTTCCCGGCGACCCATTCGAGGCCGTCAGGGAAGCTGGAAGCGAAGGGCGAGAGGAGGACGACGAGCAGCGTGACGACGAGGCCCCCGGCAATCCAGCCACGGCCGGCGACTGCGGCGCTGCGCTCCAGGAGCTGGGGGCGTGCGGCGCGGATGAAGCTGAGCGCGCCGACGGTGATGAGCGCTTCGCCGAGGCCGATGAGGGCGTGGATGCCGAGCATGACGGGCACGACGATGGCGAAGCTGACGGTGTTGCTGAAGCCCAGGAAGAGGGCGGTGAGCAGGGCGGCGGCGACCACGGAGAGCCAGGCAGCGATGCCTGCGCCGAGGAGCGCAACCCGCCGGCCGCGCCCGGCGACGAGGCGATAGAGGCCGTAGCCGACGAGGGCCGGGATGACGCCCATGACGAGGATGTTGGCGCCCATGGCGACGAGGCCGCCATCCTGAAAGAGAAGGGCCTGCAGGGCGATGACGGCGGTCATGACGAGGATGCCAAGCCAGGGGCCGAGGACGATAGCTGCCAGTGTGGCCCCGATGAGGTGGCCGGATGTGCCGCCGGCGACGGGGAAGTTGATCATCTGGCCGGCGAAGATGAAGGCAGCCATGACGCCGGCGAGGGGCACAAGGCGCTCGTCGAGGGTGGCCTGGGCACGGCGCACGGCGGCGGCGACGGCGATGAGCGCCAGCAGCCAGGCGAACGCGGCGATGAGGAGCGAGAGAAAGCCGTCGGGAATGTGCAGTTGGGCCGAAGCAAGGAACATCATTGCCTCCAATCAGCCGGCGCTGCCGGCCGGGTAGGGGCGGCGCCGGCGGCAGTCCTGGCAGCAGCCAAAGAAGGAGATGTGGTTCATCTCCAGGGCGAAGCCGTATTGCGCTTCCGCCTGTTCGACGAGGGAGGCGAGCATGTCGTGGGGGATCTCGTAGGCGGCGCCACAGGAGCGGCAGACGAGGTGGTGGTGGGGCTGCTGCCCGGCCAACTCGTAGACGGTGAGGCCGTCGGCCTGCTGCGTGGCGGTGACGAGTCCCTGCTCGCAGAAGAAGTTGAGGGTGCGGTAGACGGTGCCCTGGTTAAGCGCGGGGACGATTTCACGCACGGCGGCGTAGACCGCCTCGGCGGTGACGTGGCCGCCCAGCCGGCAGACAGCGTCGAGGATGAGCTGTCGCTGGGGGGTGACCCGGTAGCCGTCGCGGCGCAGGCGGGCGGCGATTGTCTCGATGTCGTGGCTCATTTCACACACCTTATTGCAGTTAAATGCAACAGGGAGTGAGTGTAATTAAGGCAGCGCGATTCGTCAAGGAGGGGCGGCGGGGCCGGGAGACGTGTCGTTGGGCGGTATTTCGAGGGGGGTTTGGGCGGCGCGAGAAGGGTCGTCTGGCGGCACGTCGAATTGTGTCGTGGTATCGGTTGGCGATATTTCGGGGGCGGCGAGCCCTTCGTCTGTGCCGGATGGCGATATTTCGGGGAAAACGCGGGAAATATCGGATGGTGGTAGCTCGGTGGAGGCGGGAAGCGAGCAGGGATGCTGCCTGCCAGAATGGTAGGCGCGATCCGGGCGACGGCGGCGGGGCGCCGGGGGCGTGTCGAGGTCGCCGGCGAGGCTCCATAAGGCGATGCGGCCGGTGTCGGTGAGGACCCAGCAGCCCCGATAGCGGCGCTCGATCCAGCCGACGCTGGCGAGCCGGCGGAGGGCGTCGTAGGTGGCGCCGCGACCCCAGCCGGAGAGGCTGCCGAGGGCAGACGGACCGAGGCCGGGGTTGCGAGCGATGGCGAGGAAGATGGAAAGCGGCGGGCCTTTGAGCCAGGCAAGGAGACCGGGCGAGTGTTGAGGGGGCATGGGCGTGACCTCCTTTGTGATGGCTTCCCTGGCGTTGAGAGGGGCGTGGAGGCCCGGCCGGCAGACAGGGAAGGGCGGTCGTGTTTTAGCACATATGTTCTCCTTTATTATAGGGGCGAATGGGGCAGGTGGAGGTGAAGGGTAGGTGAAAAGGGGTTGAACTGAGAGAGTAGCGAGCTGGGCCTGAGGCAGAGCGAACTTGATCCAAATCAAGGCCGACCTGGTGTGCGCGGTCTATGCTAGGGGAAAAGGGCTTTGCCGGGGGCAGCAGGTAATAGCCTGCCCCACTGAAGCGCCGGCTGCGAAGCTGTGTGAGAGGAGAGATGACGATGCCAGAGCCACGCCTGATGCAGGGCGAAGTTGACTTTGAGAATACAACGGTGGGGGCTATTGTCGCGGCTGATTATCGGGCCGCCGATATCTTCCAGCGAGTTGGAATCGACTTCTGCTGTGGCGGCGGGATACCCTTATCCGATGCTTGCCGCGAACACGGGGTCGATCTGGAGGCGCTGCGCGAGGAGCTGCAGGAGCTGGCGCAATCGCCGGGTCGAGGGGAGCGGTATGACCAGTGGGAGCTGGACTTTCTGGCCGACTATATTGTCAGTCAGCACCATGCCTATGCGCGGCAGATGACGCTGGTGTTGCGCGAGTATGCGACGGCGGTGGCGCAGGTACACGGCGAGGAGCACCCGGAAACGCGGACCATTGCCGAGCTGTTTGAGGAGCTAAGCGGCGATATGGCCATGCACATGCAAAAGGAGGAGCTGCTGCTCTTCCCTTATATCCGCCGCCTGCTGAAGGCGCAGCGAGAAGGCGGCCGGCCGGTGACGCCGCCGTTTGGCTCGGCGCGGAAGCTCATCCAGGCGATGGATGAAGAGCACGACGAGACCGGCGATCTGCTGGCACAGATTGCGGCGCTGAGCGGCGGCTACACGCCACCGGAGGACGCCTGCAATACCTACCGGGCCTTATACGCCAACCTGAGAGAGCTCGACGCCGACACGAAAAAGCACATTCACCTGGAGAATAATATCCTCTTCCCGAAGACGATACGGCTGGAGGGAGAACTGGAAGGCAATGGTAATGGAACCTCGAATTAAGTATGCCGAAGTAGCTCCCGGCGCCATGAAGGCCATGCTGGCCCTGGAGTCCTACGTAGCCGGAAGTGGGCTGGAGCGGTCGCTCCTCGAGCTGATCAAGACCAGGGCCTCGCAGATTAACGGCTGCGCCTACTGCATCGATATGCACACCAAGGATGCGCGGGCGGCCGGCGAGAGCGAACAACGCCTTTATGCGCTTTCGGCCTGGCGCGAGACGCCGTTCTTCAGCGACAGAGAGCGCGCCGCGCTGGCGTGGGTGGAGGCGATCACGCTGCTGGCTGAGAGCGGGGCGCCGGACGATGTCTATGAGCAGGCCCGCGCCTGTTTCACGGAGCGAGAACTGGTCGATCTGACGATGGCCGCGATTGCGATCAACGGCTGGAATCGCCTGGCTGTGGGCTTTCGTACCGTGCCCGGAACGTATGAGAGGGCGGCGGATTGATCGGAGCGTGGGCGGGGAGCGGGACGGCGGCGTGGAGGGGGATCATAGCGATCATGGGAATCAGGGTTGGACCCAGACGACGTAGGTCAGGGTGGCGTCGTTGTAGCTGGCGGTGATTTCCCAGCAGCCGGCAGTGGGGAGGACGAAGCCGGTCATGATCATCGAGCCGTAGTCGGGGTGGTAGGCGTTGCTGGCGCCGTCGTCGGTCATGGTCTCGTCGCCGTCGAGGCGGCGGCCGGTCAGGAGGAGATCGGGATCCTGTTCTTCCCGCCAGTTATAGCCTTCGCTCCAGAAGGGTTGCTTCTGGGTGTAGCCATGCTCGTCATGGGGCAGGGAATGCCAGACGCCGCTTTCGAGAAGACTCGTCGATAGAGCCGGGCCGCCATACCAGAACGAGCGCGGGTCCTCGCGGAGCAGATCTGTCGTGCCTGCCGGCGGCTGGTGGGGAGGCGACGGGGGCTGTGTGACCGGGCAGGCCTCGCGGCCGGCGCTGGCAGCGGCCGTTTTCTGTTGCTCCTCTTGCGACAGAAAGGCGAGCAAGGCTTCAATCTCGGCGTCGTCCAGCTCCAGGTTGGGCATCTCGGTGCCCGGTCGCACGGCCGCCGGGTCGCGCAGCCAGGCGCGGACAAAGTCGGGGTCAGGCTCGTAGCGACTCAGGTTGGGGCCAATGGATAGCCCATCGCCCTGGGGAAGCGCGTTGTGCCGGTGGCAGCCGACGCAGCCTTTGGCGAGAAAGAGATCGGCCCCGACTTCGGCGGGGCTGCGCGTCTCCACGGGTTCCGGCTGATCGGCCGGGGTCACGCTTTCGGCAGGGGCAGGCTCGAAAGCGAAGGCGGACAGAAGGAGGAGGGCGCCGGCGACGGCAAGGGCCAGCCCCAGGCGGCGGCGCCGGGCGAGGGCGAGCGCGGCGGCGATGCCCAGTAGCGCGACACTGCCGACCTGCAGAGCCTGAATATAAATGGTAGTTGTGCGGCCGGCGGGCGCGGTTTCTGCCTCGACCAGGGCCGGTTGGACGCGCAGCGCAGGAAGCGTCGTCACCTGTGGAAAAGGCGCGGCGGTCACCTGCCACGTCCAGTCGCCCGCCTCAGGGAAGACGGCTTCGACAAGGTAGTGGCCGGTCTGGCCGCCGGGTTCCCCTACCCACTCCAGGGCGTCCCCGCCGGCTCCATGCTCGGCCCGCACGACGAGATTCACGCCGTCGATGGGGCTGACGCCGTGCTGGCGGACGACGAACTCCAGCGAAACCGGCTCGCCGGCGCGGATCTCCGGCGGCAGCTCCTGCAGGGTAATGACGACCCAGTTGCCGGCGAGGGCGGGAGCGGCGAGCAACAGCAGGAGGGTGGTTATAAGGATGTAGAAGGTTTTCTTTTTCATGGCAGTTCTCCGGGCTAGAAGGGCAGACGACACATGAAATACACCGCTGGGCCGGAGAAGGTTCCCTTAGCGGAGCGATTCGGCGACGGTCACTGTCTCTTCGAGCGAGAGCGTGCTCTCCAGCCGGTAGGTGAAGGCGCCCTCTGCCCAGATGAGAACGTCGCCGGGGACGATGGACCAGTTATCGCCACGATCGATGGAGAGAGGATGCGGTCCTTCGACCCAGTAAGCCTGCTCGCCGCCGACCTCGGTCTCGGCGCCACCGCTGGCCCATGCCCCCTTCAGGCAGCAGTTCTCGCTCTTGATCTGGTAGAGGCTGAGGATCGGCTCGCCAGGGCGTCCGGCATCATCCCACACGGAGATCACGACTCGTTCTTCTGACAACACGGGCAGTGGTTGCAGATAGACCCGGTCGGGCGGGCGATCGGCGGGCGGCGCGGTGGGGAGTCGCAGCTCGAAGCCGGCCTGCACCTGCGCCTCCGCCAGTGTGAGCGGAGCGCCGAGGGGTGGGGTCACGGTCGCAGCCGGAAGCGTAGCCGTTGTGCCTGCTTCCGCGGCGTTCACGGGCGGCGTCAGACCTACTCGCGGCCATTGCGACGAAGCCGGGGCTGTTGCAGCCGGCTCCGTCGAGGGCGGCGTCAGGAGGATGCGCACGGCGCCGATCTGCAGCCACTCGCGCACGGCGGCGCGCACGGCCGGCACGGATAGGGCGACCAGCAGGAGGAGTAAGAGGATAGCCAGGGCGAGCGCCGGGCGCCGCCAGGCGGGACGGGCGGGGCTATGCGCCGTGACTGTGCCGGCCTCCAGCCGCCGCAGCACCTGCCCGGCGATGTTGGGCGTGGACGGGAACGAGTAGCGTCCGGCGAGCGCCTGCACGGTCGCTGCCCACTCATCATGCCTGTCTCTGTCGTTGGTTGCCGTTGGTTCTGTCATTCTTTTTCCACCAGCTCCGGAAAGTCGGCTTCGACCACGGTGCGAAGCTGTTGCAAGGCCCGGTGCAGCCGGGACTTGACCGTGCCGGCCGGCACAGCCAGCGCCTCGGCCATTTCCGCCTCGGGCATGTTTAGGAAGTAGCGCAAGTAGATGACCTCCTGCGCCTTATCGCCCAGCCGGCGCACGGCCTCCGCCAATCGTTCGGCCCGCCACTCGGCCTGCAGGCGCTGCTCGCCGGGGTGCGGCAAGGCGGGCACCGGAGAAGCGCGCCCCAGCAGCCGGTCGAGACGGTGGCGGTAGCGGGCGCGGGCCCGGAGGCGGTTGCGGGCCTGGTTGACGGCGATGCGCGTCAGCCAGGGGCGCAGCGGGCGCGTCTCGTCAAAACGGGCCAGGGCGAGATAGGCGCGCACGAACGTCTCCTGGGCCGCGTCCTGCGCCGCCGGACCGTCGCGCAGGACGAGGTAAGCCAGGCGGAAGACGTGCTCCTCGTGGGCGCGCACCAGCTGCTCCCAGGCGGCTGTATCCTGCTGCCGGGCGCGGGCAATGAGGGCTGCTTCGGCCGGGTCCGGCGCGACAGCCGTGTGGCGACGCTCCTCTGCAGAGACGGTCATCACCCTAATATACACCGGCCGGGGCGGGCAGGTTCCATCCTAGTCGGGCACGGCTCTCGAAAGGCTGTACGGCGTGGTTGGCGGGAGCGCCAGGAAGCTTCAGGGGAGCAGGGCGACACGATCCCAGCGCACGGCGCGGGATTCCCGAAGCAGTAATAAGGGGACGCCCTGGTAGGTCACTTCCACGTAGTGGTCGCTCGCCCAGGCGGTGAGGTCCTGGCTGCCGGAGCGGGCGCCTTCGATGTAGGTTGGCTGCCGCATCTTGATGGAGTATTCCAGGTCCACTTTGTTGTGGCCCGGCACGCTGAACATACCGGCCCAACTGACCGCGCCGGAGAGATCAGGCGGCAGGCCGGCAATTCTGGGGTCCGCTTTGCCAAAGAAATCAATCGCCGGTCGCTCGGAAAAGTAGGGAATGACGCCGGCCCCAAAGACGCCGACGGTGGCATCGGGGCGGGTGAGATGACGGATGGCCAGAGAGCGGTTGACGTTGAAGCGGTTCCCGTCTACCTGGTAGGGGGCTTGCTGGAAGAATGCTTCGGGCAGGAAGGCGCCGTTGCCGGTCAGGGGGAGCAGGAGGACGAGCGTCCACCAGGCAACGTAGAGCGACCGCCGCAGAAGGCGGCCCGGCCACGAGCCCGGCGATGTGCGGGCGGCGCGCAGTTTCGCCCACAGGGTGGCGCAGAGATCGGCGACCAGTACAAACAAGAGGGGCGAACCGGGCGCGGTAAAGCGCCAGTAGGGCCAGGGGTCGCCGCCCACCCAGATGGAATAGGCGAGAAGGATGAGGGGGATGGTGAAAA
>Ga0123329_1001267_pt1 | contig 24188 bp, 10 predicted proteins | sample BioC12SIPDNA_FD_89703 | JGI IMG/M metagenome (GOLD analysis project Ga0123329, IMG submission 89703) | Anaerobic biogas reactor microbial communites from Washington, USA - Biogas_R1_B C12 SIP DNA | ecosystem: Engineered > Bioreactor > Anaerobic > Unclassified | place: Washington, USA | collected...
AGCCCTGGCTTTTGTGAATGGTCATGGCGAAGGCGGTTTCGTGGGCCGGAAGGCGCGCCGGGGAAAGGGTCATGATGCCCCCTTCCGGAGTGGCGAAGCAGGCCTGCAGGCGGCCCCCGTCAGGATCGCGGAAAATCACCCCGATATCACCGTTGAAGAGGCCGAGACGGTAGTCGTTGCTGGTGATCATGACGGGGCGTCCATGGTGGTGGAGGGAGAAACGGGGGATCAGCCCCAGACGGACCAGTTCCCTGGTCAACAGGGAGTTGAATTCTTCGGCGCCGAAGGGTCCCTGACGGAGGGCGCAGAGAATGGAAAAACGACTGAAACGCCGCAGATAGGTCGCCGGGTCGGGGCTGTCAAAGAGGTCCCGGTAATAGCCGCTGAACTCCCTCACCACATCGCGGGCGATCTGCGCGGCGGAATTCATGGGGTGCAGGCGGCAACCCGCCGTGGCCGGGTTTGCGAAAAGGGCGGCCGCCTCCTTCCCTTTGCCTTCCTTGATCAGGCGCGCCGCCCGGCCTATTCCCCCCGCTTCGTCGAAACGATGACTTTTATGGAGAAAGACCAGGGAATCGGCGAGAGGACCGCGAGGAGGTGAATCTTCCGCGGGGGCGGACAATGGCGTCGACAGCAGTTTTCGCAGACGATCGGCAAAGGCCGGGGAGAAGGAACTTGCCTGGTGACATCCGCAGAGATCGGAGAGAACCGCTCCCGCCTCCACGGAAGCGAGTTGATGGCGGTCGCCGAGAAGGATCAGGCGCGCCTTGCGGGGCAGCGCCGTCAGCACCCGCACCAGGAGGGGAAGATCGACCATGGAGGCTTCGTCGATTACCAGCACATCGCAGGGGAGGGGATTGTCCTCGTCAAAACGGCAGGCTCCGGTGAAAGGATGGAAGCCCAGCAGGCGATGGAGGGTGAACACCTCGTCGGGAAGGGATGGAAGAGCATGGTTGTCGACTGCCAGTTGCTCCTTCCAGAAGCGGATGGATTCCCGCAGACGGGCCGCCGCCTTGCCGGTGGGGGCCGCCAGCAGAATGCGCGGCGGCGCGGCGGGGCATTGTTCCAGCAACAGCAGAAGGACGCGGATGACGATGGTCGTTTTGCCGCTGCCCGGGCCACCGGTGATGATGGAGAAACGTTGCAGGACGGCCACTGCGGCGGCCACCTGCTGCCAGTCGGTCTCTTGTCGAGACGCGTCGGGGAAAAGACGGCGCAGGCCGGCTTTAAGCAGAGGCTCCTCTACGGTTGTTACCGGAGAGGAAATAAATTCATTTATGATTTCAGAGCATTTTCTTTCATAGTTCCAGTAACGGTTGAGGTAGAGACGATCCTTTTTATCGAGAATCAGGGGTTCCTTGCCTCCCTCTGCGCCGACGACTGGAGTTTCCTTGAGGTTTTTCAGCCAAAGATCGGGAGCGGGACGAGGAAGGGAGGAGAGTTCGGGATCCGCCCCTGGACTCCAGCTCCTCAGGTCCATGCAGAGGTGGCCGCCGGCGGTCCGTCGGCAGAGCAGGGCCGCGGCCAGCCACAGTTCGGGCCGGTTTCCGCCGGCCAGACTTTCCATGAAGTCGGCGAAATGGCGTTCAAGCCCGAAGAACACCCCGCTGCAGCGGGGATGGTCGGCGGCCGTCATGGCGATTCCTCCTCGTGTCCGCCTGCGAAACAGCGCTCCAGTTCCTCGATGGCGGCCGGCGCCGGCCGGTCCCGGAAGATGCCGCAGGAGCCCCCTCCGCCCAGGCCGCGGAGAAAGATGTAAAAGACTCCGCCGAAATGATCCGCGTAGCGGTAATCCCCGATCCGGGAGCGGAGATACTTGTGGAGGGCGAGGACATAGAGGTGGTACTGGAGGAGGTAGAATTCCCGCTCCATGACCGCCGCCAGTTTTCCGGCATGGTAATCCTCTAACCGGCCACCGAGATGGTTGGATTTCCAGTCGATAATGTAGTAGCGCCCGCCGTGCCGGCATACCAGGTCGATGAAACCCTTCATGAACCCGTTGCGGGTCGAATCGGGCAGGCGGGCCAGGCGCTGCGCAAAATCGGGTCCCAGGGAGGACCGGCCGGCCAAGGCCCGGGCCAGAGCGCCGTTGGACAGCCCGTTCACCGGAAAGTAGAAGCCCATCTCGGCGAGGCGCTCGGATCGGCCCAGGTCGCGCAGGTAAAAGACCTCTTCCCCTTGCCCCAGGGGGTTGGCCACCAGCTGCCCGACCATCTCCGCCACCGGCTCCAGCCAGATTTTTTCGTCAAACCCGAAGCGCCGCAGACCCTCTGCGATGGCCGGCCGCCACTCGTCTTTTCCCCGGGCCTGGAAATCGACATTTTCCAGGACGTGGTGGAGACAGAGGCCGGGGCGGACCCCACGGGGGAAATCCATCATGGACAGGGGGGTTGCCGCTTGCAGATCCTGGTCTGCGGTAGACGCCAGATCGTCCACGGATTCCAACTCCGGCGCGCTTTCCGCTATCGGCCTTGCCGAAGTCAGCGAAGAAAAGCTGTTCATGCGCCAGGGCTGGGGAATCTTTTCGGGGGTCGGGGGAAGCACCAACGGCCGCGTTTCTGTCAAAGGAAGCAAAGGGCCGTCGGTCGCCCGTTCGGACACCGGCGGAGCAGCCAAACTGATGCCGCTTTCGGGATCGGCGGCGATCGTGCCGAGATCGGCGGTCAAATCATCGTCGCTGAAGTTGTCGAAGGCGAGGGAGAAGCCATTCCCCGAAGGAGCGCCGCGGCTGTGGAAAAGGTAGGCGACGGCGGATCTTTCGCCTCCCCGGAAAGCGCCCCAGGCGAGATAACAGAGATGTTTGGCGCGGGTCAGGGCGACATAGAGAAGGCGCATGTTTTCCGCCAGTTCCTCAGCGGCCATGGCGTCCTTATGGGCGCCGAAATCCGCCGAGCCGAGATCCAGGGTCAGCTGGTTTTCCGCCTTGGCGTCATGAAAAAAAACCAGGCCGCCCCGCGGAGACGACCAGCAGTAAGGGACAAAGACCACCGGGAATTCCAGCCCCTTGCTGCGATGGATGGTGATCACCTGGACCGCCTTGTCGTCGGTTTCCAGGCGCAGCTGGTACTCTTCCTGATCCGGGCGGTCGGCCACTTGGCGGGCGAACCATTTGACCGCCCCCTTCATGCCCAGATGCCGCTCTTCAGCCGTCCGATGCAGCAGCTCCCAGCAATGGATCAGGTTGGTCAGCCGTCTCTCCCCCTGGGGCAGGCGGATGAGGCGCTCCCGGATCCCTTCCCGGTTCATCAACGCGGTGGCCATGGTGATGAGGCCGAAATCGAGCCAGAGCCGGTGCCATTCAATAAACTTCTCCAGCCATTTTCCCCACCCCGGCTCATCTTCCAGCAGTTCGTGAAAGGTTTTCGGGGTGAAACCAAAAAGGGGTGTGGCCAAGGCCGCCCTGACCAGGCCCTCGTTACCCGGCTCGGCCACGGCCTGGAGCAGACGCAGCACATCCTCCGCCTCGGCCGCGGCAAAAAGGCTTTCACTGCCGTGAATCACCGACGGAATGCCGTGGCGCGCCAGGGCGTCCCGCAGCAGGCGGGTTTCCCGGTTGGTGCGGACGATGACGGCGATGTCCCCTGCTTCCAGAGGCCGGTCGCCGCCCACCGTTTCCCCGGCGTCGTCTGTTTTTATCAGAGTCAGCAGGCGTGCCGCGCCGCGCCGGCCCATTTCCAACAGCTGACGGATTTCCGCCGCCACGGCCCTGGGGATCACCTCGTCGGCCCGTTCCCGCGGAATCCCTTCCTCCTCATCGTCCTGGCGGGGAAAATACCAGAGGCGCAAAGGAGCGGCGGGGCCGCCGGGGGGCAACTGCAGGATCTCCCTTTCTTCCTTGTCGGCGGCGACAACCCCGTGAAAGCGGATGGCATCGAAAACGAAGGGGTTGGCGGCATTGCCGAAAAGACTGTTGACTCCCCGCACCAGTTGCGGCGCCGAGCGCCAGTTGACCGCCAGAGGGATCCGGGCAGCCTCCCGGCCGGCCGCCATGTAGGTGAAGATGTCGGCGCCGCGGAAGCTGTAGATGGCCTGCTTGGGATCGCCGATGATGAAAAGAAGGGACTCGGGATGGTCGTAGACGGCGCGGAAAATTTCGTACTGGACCGGGTCCGTATCCTGGAATTCGTCGATCAGGGCGACGGGGAACTTGCCGCGCACGGCCGCTGCCAGGGCGCCGCCGCCGGCGTTCAGGGCGCGGCGCAGGTGGAGGAGCAGGTCATCGAAGGAACGAATTTGCAGCTTTTCCTTGCGCAGCGGCAGTTCTTGTTTCAGGAACAGGATCAACTCTTTTTTAAGCTGCCCGAGAGAACCGGCGTAATCCTCCTTGAGCCGGTCCCGTTCCTGGAGGAAAAGCCGGCATTCCTCGAAAAAGGGGTGGTGAACGGGGGAAAACCCTTTTTTGCAGGCCTTGGCAAGGGTATCGGCGGAAAACCGGTCGAGGTGCTTCCATTCGCACAAGGGGTCGCCGGAAAGGAAAAAATCGTCCCCCTGGGAGCTCCATGAAGGCACCTTGTCCGGCGGGTAACTCCTCCGGTTCAGGCCCTCATCGAGCAGCAGGGTGCCGATGCCGTCCCGATCACCGGCCCATAAACCGGCCATCCTCTGATAGCGGGAAAGCAGCTCTTTTTCCTTTTCCTCCTGGTCTTCGGCAGAGGGAGGAAAAAGGATGCGCAGGTCGGGCCGGGCCATCACCTGGCCGGCGAAGTCGGCGAGGACTTCCGGGGCGTCCCGTCCCCTTCTCCGGTCCTGAAGCTGCTTCAGCAGAAAACGGAGGAAAAGGGGCGAGGTTTGGGGAAGCAGGCGCCGCCAGAAGTCCTCCACCCCCTCCTGGAGCAGGAAGGAAGTGTCGGCGACCAGCTCCATATCGAAGAGCTGGCCCGAGGCGAAACAGTGTTCCTGGAGGATCTTCCGGCAGAAGCCGTGGATGGTGAAGATTGCCGCCTCGTCGAAACCGGTTACCGCGCTTTTCAGGCGCTGCCGAAGGCGGTGACGCTTTTCCCCGTCGCCGGCAACCAGCCGTTCCAGTACCGGGTCGCCGCGCTGCCCGTCGCTGACCGCCAGGGCTTCGGCAACCCTTTTGCGCAGACGGGTGCGAAGTTCCTTGGTGGCCGCCTCGGTAAAAGTGACGACGAGGATTTCCCCGACCTTGCGCCCCTCCGCCAGCAGACGCACGAAAATGTCGGTGATGGTCCGGGTCGTGCCGGTGCCGGCGCTGGCCTCGATGAGGTGAAAGCCTCTGAGGGGAACGGGGAGCAAGTCCAGGGGCGCGGTCATGTTATCTTCTCCTGATGGGCCAGGAGAGGCGCAAAAACCTCCATGGCGAGGCCCTCGAACTCCTCATCCAGAGGATCGGTGGCGCCGAAGCAGTAACGGCGGCAGGGATCTTCCCTCTCGCCATCCTGATATGCATTGCCCTGCCAGCTTTCCCGGGCGCTCTGCAGTGCCTTGCGGCGATTTTCCGGATTGGCGGTCAATTCCGCGGCGTAGGCCAGGGACGTGTCGGGGAAGAAGGGAAGGGGGCTGCTCAGCCCGTTCCAGAACAGGTCGAGAAGGTTCGTCAACAGGGGAAAGGGGGTCTCGGCCGGACGCAACCGGCAGCCGCCATCGCGGTGGAAAAGAAGGCTTCCCTGGGGCGCCGGCTTGTTTTCCAGGGCGTCGGCAACCAACCGGTGCAGCCAAACGGTCAGCAGGTCCTTCCCCCGCAGACGGGCGAAACGATGGTGGATCGCCTTGCCGCCATGGATTTTGGGCAGGCTGCCGACGATTTTGAAAGCGCCGATGGTTAGGGAAAAGGTCTCCTGGGGGCGCCTTTCTTCCGGTGCCGCGGCGCCGATGGCGGCGGCGAAGCGTTTCGCCTCCAGGGCGAGATCGGTAAAAACAATGCGCCCGCCGGCGCCGCCGGGAAGGCGTCCCTCGGCACGAACCCGCGGGTAGAGAGTCTGCGGTTCCGCTCCGGCCAGAACCGCTTCCGTCAGTTCTTCGCCGAGAAAGAATCGGTCTAGGGAAGAAAGCCCGAAAGGTTCTCTTTCCTCCACGGAGTTGGGCAGGGCCCGGAAAGTGAGGCCCAAGCGCTGCTCGCAGAAGAACGCCGCCGGGTGGTGGAAAAAGCGGATCAATTGGGAAAGATCGACCTCTTTCCAATGTTCGTCAGGGGGCGGCAGGGGCTGCCGGGTGAGGTCATCGGCCCTATGGTCCTCCAGCGAGGCCGCGGCGGCGCGGAAGTTTTCCTCGGAAAAGCTCGCCGTTGGGGTTTCCGGGACGAAGCAGGAGGGATGGAAGGCCTGCAAGCGGTGACGGATGAAGATTTCCTTGGCGCCGAAGGCAAAACCTTGCTGGAGGTAATCCATCAGCTCGTCGACCAACACGGAAGGGGGGAGGGGCGAATTGTCGCGGACACTTTGGCCTAAAAAGCTGATGTAGAGGCGGTTGCGGGCCGACAGGAGGGTTTCCAGGAAAAGATAACGGTCCTCCTGGCGCAAGGACCGGTCGCCGCGGCGGGGGGCGGCGGCGATACGGTCGAATTCGTCGGGGGCGACGGAACGGGGGAAGGAGCCGTCGTTCATGCCGATGAGGGCGACAACCTTGAATGGGATGCTGCGCATCGGCAACAGGGCGGCGAAGGTGACCCCGCCGGCAAGGAAACGCCCCGCCGGGGAAAAGGCCGCCTCGATCCGGTCCTCCAGCCATGCCTCCGCAACGTCGACGGCTACCGGCCGGTCGAAGCCCGAGGAGGCGGCCAGATCGGCCAGAGAACGAAAAACTTCGCCGAGGGCGAAAAAATTTCCATCGGCATCGATTCCGGGATCGAAGAAACGCCCGAGAAGGGACTGGAAAAATTCGCCCCATCGGCATAAGGAACGGCTTTTCTCGATCTCCGCCAGAAACTCGTCGATGGCGGCGATGAATTCGGCGAGACGGCCGGCAATCTGGGCGCTTTCCCCTTCGATGCCGACAGCGGGAAGGATATCCGCGAACAGCTGGTTGTCGGCGGCGAGAGCGTAACCGAGGAGGAGACGGTCGAGGCCGGCCCGCCAGCTGTTGTCCTGAAAAGGGGGCACGCCGAAGCGGGAACGGTCGGTGCCATCCAGCCCCCAGCGGATGCGCAGTTCCTCGATCCAGAAGGCGATCCGCTCGAGGTCCGTCCCATGGAACTGGAATCGGGCCATGATCTCCGGGCAATCGGCAAGATCGAGGATCTGGTGGGCGGTGCGGCGCCCGTGACGCAGAGCGAGAAGAGAGAAGAAATGGGCCGCCAGGCGGTTTTCTTTTTTGCGGCTGAGATCGGCGACGGCAAAAGGAATGCGCCGTGAGGAATCGGGCGCGGCGCCGAAAACGGCGGCGATGTAGGGCGCGTAGACACCGATATCGGGGGCCATGACCAGGATGTCGCCGGGGGTCAGGGACGGCTCGTCCCTGAAGCAGGCGAGCAGGTAGTCGTGCAACGCCTCGATCTCCCGCAGGGGCGTGTGACAGGAATGGATCTCCAGGGACCGGTCGCAGGGATCGACAGGCGTCTTTTCTTCCGCGGCGCAACGGTCGCGAAGGTGAAGAATGTCGTTCTGGAGCGTGGCCAGGAGGGTTTTTCCCGGCGCTTCGGCAAAGAGATTCTCCTCCTGCGGCTCGCCCTTTTCCCAGATGGTTTCGAAAAAATCCCGCCCCGAGCGCCCCCAGGAGGCGAGCAGGGGATGGCCGACCTCGAAATGAAAGGTGCTGAAATCCTCAGGGACTCTGGCACAAACGGTGTGCCGCCGGGATATCTCCTTAGGGGAGCGGATATCGAACCAGTACTCCCGGCAGGGGTTGAGGAGAAAAAGGTTGACCCGGCAAAAAACGGCGGCGGCCACCAGGACATCGATATGGTAGGGAGGCAGGGCCGATACCCCGAAAAGATGAATCGCCGCGGGAAAAACCTCTTTCGTCACACTGCCTGCCGCGCAGCGCCGCAAAAATTCCCGGTGGCGCCGGGCGCGGTGACCCGTGGCGGCGGTGGCGGCCAGGTAACGCCAAAGTTCCGCCTGCCAGTCGGCCTCCTTTCCCTCTTCCCACGAGAGCAGCAATTCCGGGCGGTAGACCGCATACTGATCGAAAAGATGGGCCAGCCGCCGGGCCAGTTGGTAGCATTTCAGTTCCTTGGCGCCGCTTTCCAGGAAACGGTTTAACGGGCGGAACCGGGGATCGTCCAGAAGTTCGGGAAGAAGAGCCTGGATGCGCAGGGTCATGCGCTCCCGGTCAAAGGGGTCACGCTCCTGTTCAGCGCCGACGGCGGCGCCGATGAGGCCGTCGATCAGGGTGTTGGGAAAGGGAAATTCAAAATTGGCCCAGATGCCGAAGCGGCGGGCCATATAAAGGGACAGCCAGGATTCCATTCCCTTGCTCTGGACCAGGATGACATCCTTGTCGAGGGGCTGCTTCGGAGTCGATTCGACGACACAGGCCAAGGCCTCCGCGAGTATTTCCAGGCGGTTTCCGCAATAAAGATGAAGCGCCGCCATGGTCAGAAAGCTTTCTTTTCCCCGGCCAGGGGGGAGCGGCAAGAAGAGCGGCCGCCGTCCCGGCGCGGTGCCGGAAAGAGCAGGAAAGCGGCGCCAAAGGCAGCAAAAGCGCCTACCGCGTTGGCGAGCATATCGAGGAGGCTGGCGCTGCGGGCATCGGTGAACAGACCCTGAGCTATTTCCACCAGCCCACCGAAGGCCAGGGCGAAAATCAGGGCCGTGAGGCGACCCCGGGCCTGCCGGATCCCCCAGGGGAGAAGGACCCAGCAGGTCAACAGGGTGAGGACGAAATAGGCCCCGGCGTGGTGGAGCTTGTCCCAGGAAAGGGCGGGCAGGGGAATCCGGGGAAGGCGGGGGGCGAGGGAAAACCACAGCAGGAGCCCCGCGTAGGACAGCAGGACCATCCCCCGCAGAAGCTTTCCCCGAGCCGCAGACAGGTTTTTGTCCATGGTCATTTTGCTCAGGTGGTGACCCTTTCCCGGACCAGTCCGGTCAGGTCGGCAAGGCCTTTCTGCGGATCCTCACCGAGATCAAGGCACAGGACACGACGGCCGTATTTTTTCAGCGCCTCCAGATCCCCTTGGGCCTGGGCCTGAATCAGCGCGCCGAAGGTGTAGGGGAGTCCCGGAACAGGGATGTCCTGTTGGGGGCGGTAGGTCATGTGGATGAAAAGGCCGTTGTTGGCGCCCCCCTTGTGAAGCTGACCCGTCGAATGGAGGAAACGCGGGCCGAAGCCGAGGGTTGCGGGCAGCCGGGTGGCGTCGCGGAGCAGGGCCTGCAATTCCCGCAGGGCCGTGCGGATGGCCGCCGTATCGGGAAGATAGGCCATCAGGCCGAGGTAGTCCCGGGGCCGGCGGCGGGCCAGGAAAGCCGTCAATCCTTCCACCAGAACCTTGTCGGCGCCGCCCCCGGCCACCCGCAGGCCGCCTGAGGCGGTGGCCGATAAGGCGCCGCTTTGCAAAATACGCAGGGTGTTTTTCTTGCTCTCCTGAACGTTGGGTTGGTCGAAGGGGTTGATGCCCAGAGCGGTGGCCGCCGTCGCCGTGGCCACCTCCCAGCGGAAAAACTCGCCGGGAATGTCTTCCCGCCCGCCGATGCCGAGGGTGATCAGCGGATGGTCGAGTTTTTTCAGCTCTTCGGCCACTTCGGCAAATGCGTCGTTTTCTCCGCAGCCGATGCGATAGCGGATGAAAACCCGATCGTCGCCGTAAACCCCCGGGTCGCCGAGGGCTTCGCCGGTGACGGGAACAAGGCCGGTTTCCTCTTTGCCGGTGCTCTCGGCAAGGAGCTGGTCGAGCCACAGGCCGAAGGTCTCCATGGCTTTGGGCAGGAGAAAGGTGATTTTGTTGCGCCCCTGCAGGGCCAGTTCGCCGAGGGCGGCGCCCAGCAGCAGGCCGGGGTTTTTGTGCTCCGGGATGTCGGGGCCGCAGACCTGTTTCATCATCAGGGCGTTATTGAGGATTTCCCCGGCATCGAGGCCCATGAGCGCCGCCGGCACCAGGCCGAAACAGGAGAGAGCCGAGTAGCGGCCGCCGATATCGGGATAGTTGAGAAAAGTTTTGCGAAACTTGAGTTTCCCGGCGCGCTCCGCCAGGGGGGTGTCGGGATCGGTGATGGCGACGAAGTTGGCGCCCGCTTTTTCCCCCTTGAGCTGCTGCAGCCGGTCGAAGAAATAGTTGGAAAAGGCCGATGGCTCGGCCGTTGTGCCCGATTTGCTGGCTTCAATGAAAAGGGTATCGGCAAGGGGAAGTTCCGCTGCCAGCCGGAAAATGGTTTGCGGATCGGTGGTGTCGACAACGGAGACGGGAATGCCCTCGGCGCCGACGGGAAAGCAGTGCTTGAAAACCAGCGGGGTCATACTGCTTCCTCCCATGCCCATGACCAGCACGTGGCGGAAGCCGGCGCGGCGGACTTCGGCGGCAAACGCTTCCACTTCGGGCAGGCGTTCCCGCATGGCCTCGATGACCTCCAGCCAGCCCATGAATCCACGGATCTCCTCATGAACCTCGGTGTTTTTCTTCCACAGGGTCGGATCCTTGGACCAGAAGCGGCGGCCGAAGCCTTCCTCCTCCATGCGGTTGACTCTTTTCTGCACCCAGCGGGTGTAGCACCCCAGATCCAGCTGCTGGTAATCGCGGCATTTTTCCAGAATGGCGATACGTTCCTCGTCGAGCTTTTGGAAAAGGCTGTCAAAGGGCTGGATGAACTTGCGGATGCCGTCCTCTTCGAGATGGGCCATGCCTTCTTCCAGGTCGATGCCCAGCCCGGCCAGCCGCGCCAGGACCGCTTCGGCCTCGGCCATCCCCCGGCTGAGGGTGGCCTCGGCGCGGCCGTGATCGCGGAAGGCATCGAGGGTCTTGACGGGGATGGTGTTGACCGTGTCGGGGCCGATCAGTTCCTCGACATATTTGATGTCGCTGTAAGCCGGGTTTTTGGTGCCGGTGCTGGCCCACAGCAAACGCTGGGGCATGGCGCCGAGATCGGCCAGGCGCTGGAAACGGTCGCCGTGGAAGACGCCCTCGAAAATACGGTAGGAGAGTTTGGCGCAGGCGACGGCGACCTTGCCGACCAGATCCTGAGCCGCCGGCGGAGACTCTTTCCCGGCAACGGCGATTTCCTGGAGGCGCGGATCAAGGAGGGTATCGATACGGCTGAGGAAAAAGCTGGCCACCGAGGCGATCCCCGACACCGGTTGGCCCGCGGCGGCCCGGTCCTCCAGACCCGCCACGTAAGCCTCGGCCACCGCCCGGTAGCGCTCCAGGCTGAACAGGAGGGTAGCGTTGACATTGACGCCTTCGGCGCTGAGGCGGCGGATAGCCAGGCAGCCTTCCACCGTCGCCGGCACCTTGATCATTACGTTGGGCCGATCCAGAAGGCGCCACAGCTTACGGGCCTCCTGCAAGGTCCCGTCGAGGTCCCGGGCCAGATAGGGAGAGACTTCGAGGCTGACGTAGCCGTTGAGGCCTTCGGTCTGTTCGTAGAGAGGGCGGAACTGGTCGGCCGCGGTCTGCACATCCTCCACCACCAGGTCCAGGTAGATCTGGTCGACGCTCTTGCCGGCCCGAATCAGGGCGGTGATGGCCTCATCGTAAGCGCTGCTGCCGGCGATCGCCTCTTTGAAGATGGCCGGATTGGAGGTCACTCCGCAGATGCCGTCCTCTTCGATCAGGCGCTGCAGGTCCCCTGAGCGGAGCATGTCCCGATGGAGATAGTCTAGCCAGATGCTCTGTCCCCAAGACTGGATTTTCTTTACCGGGTTTTCCCTTGTCATCGCCATCCCTCCTTGTTGAGCAGTGCCGATTCAACCACACGAGTTTATTTTTCGCGGCTACTATAAACCTAAAGTATTTCCTTAACTTTTTTGAGGATGTTTTCGGCGCTGAAACCGAAGTTTTTCAGGGCGATCTCGCCGGGGGCCGAGGCTCCAAAGCTGTCGATGCCGATGACCGCTCCCTGGAGACCGACGTATTTATGCCATCCCTGAATGCTGCCGGCTTCGACGGCGACCCTTTTGGTTACCGCGGCGGGCAGTATCTCTTCCCGGTAACCCAGGGGCTGGGCATCGAACAGCTCCCAGGAAGGCATGCTCACCAGACGCGCCTTTATACCTTCGGCGACCAGTTGCAGGTAGGCTTCGAGGGCGGGAAAGAGTTCGGCGCCGGCGGCGATCAGAATCACCTCGGGAACGCCCTTGCCGGCGTCGGCGAGGGTATAGGCCCCCTGGTGCAGGCCGGCGGCGGAAGCGTATTTGCCGCGGTCGATGATCGGCAGATCCTGGCGGGAAAGGAGCAGGGCCGTCGGCGCATCGCCCGCGGCCAGGGCATGCTTCCAGGCTTCCAGGGTTTCGTTGGCATCGGCGGGGCGGATCACCGTCAGGCCGGGAACGGCGCGCAGGGCGGCCGCCTGCTCCACCGGCTGATGGGTCGGGCCGTCTTCGCCGACGGCGATGGAATCATGGGTGAAGATGTAGATGACCGGCAGTTTCATCAACGCCGCCAGGCGGATGGCGGGGCGCAGGTAGTCGGAAAAGACCAGGAACGTGCTGCCGTAGGGGCGCAGCCCGCCGTGGGCGGCGATGCCGTTGAGGATGCCGCCCATGGCATGTTCTCGCACGCCAAAGGAGATGTTGCGGCCGGTATAGTCCCATCCTCCCTCCGGCAGATTCTGCAAGCCCTGGGGCAGGGCCAGAGGGCTTTCGAAGAAGCCCTTTTTTTTCATGACGGTTTTGGTGGATGGATCGAGGTCGGCGGAGCCGCCGATGAGGTTGTCGATCAGCAATGCCGCGCCGTTGAGAATCTGGCCGCCGGCGGAGCGGGTGGCCACGGGTTTGTCCGTGGGGGCGAAGGTCGGCAGTTCCTTCTCCCAGCCCGGCGCGAGAGCACCCGTCTGGAAGCGGTCCCATTCCTCCCTGAGGCGCGGGTTGTCTCCGGAAAAACGGCGCATGAGCCCGTCCCAGTCGGCGTTGGCGGTGATGCCTCGGCGGACGACGCCGACAAAAAGTTCCCGCACTTCCTCGGGAACGAAGAAGGTCTCTTTGAACGGCCAGGCGAGGTTCTTTTTGGTGGCCTGGGTTTCGTCGATGCCGAAAGGAGAGCCGTGGGCGTCGTGGCGGTCCTGGAACTTGGGGCTGCCGAAGCCGATATGGGTCTTGACGATGATGAGGGAGGGCATGGCCGTTTCCCGGCGGGCGCCGTCAATGGCTTTGCCGATGGCCTCTAGATCGTTGCCGTCGTCCACCTTCAGCACCTGCCAATGGAGGGCTTCGAATTTCTTCGCCGTATCCTCGCTGAAGGAGAGGTGGGTCGGGCCGGAGAGGGAAATATCGTTGCTGTCGTAGAGGCAGATCAGTTTCCCCAGGCGCAGATGACCGGCCAGGGAGGCCGCCTCGCCGGCTACTCCCTCCATCAGGTCGCCGTCGCTGGCGAGAACGTAGGTGTGGTGATCGACAATGTCGAAGCCATCCTTGTTGAAGCGGCTTGCCAGGTGGCGTTCGGCGACGGCCATGCCGACGGCCATGGCGAAACCCTGGCCGAGGGGACCGCTGGTGACCTCGACGCCGGGGGTATGGCCGTATTCGGGGTGACCGGGGGTTTTGGAGTGCCACTGGCGGAAGTTTTTCATTTCCTCCAGGGACAGGTCGTAACCGGCGTGGTGAAGCAGGGAGTAGAGCAGGGCGGAGGCGTGCCCGGCGGAGAGGATGAAACGGTCGCGGTTCGGCCACAAGGGGTTGCGGGGATTGAATTTAAGGAACCGGGACCAGAGCAGATAGGCCATGGGCGCCGCCCCGAGGGACATGCCTGGATGACCGCTCTTGGCCTTGTCGATGGCGTCGAGGGCGAGGAAACGGATGGAGTTTATGGCCAGTTGATCGGCCTCTTGGCTGAAAAGTTCGGCGTTGTTCTGTGCAGACATGGGATAGGGCTCCTTCAAAGATTTATTCCCTTGCAAAGAAGGGAGGTATGCAAGTTTTTAACATAAGCGTCGGCAAAGGGCCAGTAAAGTTGCCTGGGCTTCATGCCATTCTATGGCGGCCCTTCTCCCGACAGGGTGGCAAGGAAGTCGCGCAACAGGCTCTGAAACTCGCAGCGGCGCTTTTCCAGGCGCTCCATGTCGTCCGGGTCCTTGAGGGCCTCGAAGTAGCGGATCGCCGTTTTCCGCCACTCTTCCGGCCAGGCGGCGGTAAAACCTTCGCGGCTGTTTTCCCCGAGGTCTTCGGGGAAGGGCTCGCGGCGGCCATGGGCCCAATTGATGACATAGGAAAAGAAAATCAGCACCCGGTCGATGAGCACGAAAAAGAATTGCAGGTTGTGGAGAGGGCCTATCTTCAGTTCGGTTTTGCCCAGCCTGGGGAAAAGAGGAACACCGAACAGGCTTGGTCCGACCCTTTTGACCCGGGCCAGGTTTTCCCCCCCGAAATAGGCGGTCAGGGCGCCGATGAGCGCCCCCGTGGCGGTGAAGACGCCGGCGCTGATGCCGGTGAAGGCGACATCGAGTCCGGCCCCCGCCGCGCCTCCGGCCAGGGCGGCGGCCCAGGTCAGCTGGGCGCGGTCGAGGCCGAGAACCTTCCACACCCGTTCGCTGAAGAGGTTTTCCCGCAGGGCCGAGTTGGGCGGCGGTTGGTAACGGAAGATGTTGTGCTTGAAAAGCCTGCGGATGCGTTCATGAAATGCTTGTTCGAGTTCCCCGAGGTCGCCGCAGAAACGTTCCTTGAGGCGCTCCTCCGCGGCATCCTTGTCCTGCTCCCTGTACTCCGCCACGGCGACATGGCGGAGGGACTTTTCCAGCAGTTCGATGATCAGATCGACGGTCCCGGCGAGGCGCTTTTGCCAGTCCCGGCGGAAAGCGCCGATCACCTGATCCATGGCCGGCTGCCAGTCCTGATCGATATTCTTGAGGGTTTCCAGCAGGGCGATCCGCTCCGCGTAGGTGGCGCGGTGGGCGTTGAAAACCCGCACTGCATTGAAATTGCGCCGGAAGGCGCCTTTCCACTCGGCTAGATACTGGTCGTCATGCTCCTTGAAATTGATGATGGCCAGACGGGGGCGGCCGCTGCGGCGGAGGATTTCCATTTCCGCAATGTCGTCCCGGCGCAAGGGACGGGAGGCGTCGACAACATAGATGATGCCCGCTCCCCCCTCGATCGGCTCGAGGAGTTCAATTTCGTGGCGGAACTCTGGGCGGTTCCGGTGGGCGGCGCGAAAGGCTTTGACCGCTTCCTCGTCGTCAGCGGCGCAATCCTCGAGCCAGGCCAGGGTATGGCGGGGGTTCTGGAAACCCGGGGTGTCGATGAACTCGACAATGGTTCGTCCGTCGACGATTACGGGATAGGTCTGACAGCTCTGGGTCTCGCCGGGAAGGGAGCTTACCGGCACGGTATCGTCCTCGGCCAGGGTGGAGACAACCGAGGATTTCCCCTCGTTGGGGTGGCCGACGACGGCAAAACGGAGCGGCGCCACAAGCATCATCGGCTCACCCTCCATCTTTGGGGAAAGCGCAGCCGAGATAGGGATCACCGAGGCTTTTCAGCTGGCGCTCCCATATTTTGCGGTCGTTGGCCGAGGGGGGAGTGAAGATGGTGTCCGCGCCCGGTTTGCCGACCAGGAGCAGATAGATTTTTCCCCGGTCCGGCAGAATGCCGCGGAGATCGCGAAGAAAAGAGAGAAATTCAAGGATCGGCGGCTGCCAGGCTTCCTGAATCAGACAGACGCAGGCATGGCCTTTTTGCCACTGCCGATCCCCCAGAAGATCCAGAACCTGCCGGTTTTGCCTGAGTTCTCCGGTCAGGGGATGAATCTCGGCAACCCCCAGGCCGAAATGGTTTTTTCCGGCCTGAATGATCTGGTCGCGGCTGCTGCGGGTCAACAGCGCCTCGTCGAGGAGGACGACGGCATCTTCAGCGAAGGGCCGGGGGCCCTCCTCCACGGCAACGGCTGCCTCATTTGTGTCCATCTCCGCCGGCAGAGGGCAGAAAGAGGTCTGGGTGGTCGCCAACAGAGGGGTCTGCATTCTCAATACCAGGCGGTCACAGGCCGCCTGGGAAAAGTCGAGGCGGCGGAGGGCGATTCGTTGGCGGAGGATCGTCGTCATCGCCAAAAGGAGACGGGGCAAAATGCCGTAGCAGAGAAGGCCGAGGCACAGGAAGGGCCACCAGGAAACCAGGTCGGCCGTGGCCAGGTTGGCGATCCCCTCTTTGAGGATGATGCGGCTGTTTTCGATCTGCTCCAGGGAAGGGTGACCGCTTCCTTCGGGAAGCAGCCAGGACCAGGGCAAAGCGATGACGCGAACCAGCCGGTAGACCAGCAGCGAGCCTATCTGGACCGTGGTCTGCCAGCCGAAGGCCAAGTCCGCGGTCACCACCTTGGCCAGTGTGGCGCCGAGGGCGCCCAGGTTGAAGGAGAGCCCGAAGAGCTGGCTGATGACGATGAGGGGCAGGAGGAAAAGGTTGCCGTAAACGGAGCGTTGGCTTTTCAGCAGGCCGAAGGCGGCGCTGAACCGGTCGCGCCGGGACGCGGCAAGGCGCCGGGATGCGGCTTTTACGCCGCGCCGGCAGAGATGGTAAACCAGGCCGCCCCAGAAGGAGGCGCTCAGCGTCCTTCTGCGAAAACGGCGCCGGGCCAGGAAGCCGACGAAAAGGGCCAGGAGAAAGAACATCTGCAGGCCGATGAGCAGGACCACATAGTTGGATACATTGACCGGCTCCACGCCTCGGTAGCTGAGCAGGGAAAGGGCCAAGCCCGCACCCGAGATGAACCCGCACACCAGAACGACCCATTTCGCCAGATTGAGGGTGTCGGTGAACAGGGTGCCGGGAAGAAGGCGTGGCTGGCCGGTTTGCGAAGATTCCGCCTCTTTGCGGATTTCGAGCCAGCGGCGGATCAGCTGTCTGCGCGCCGGGGGCGGGCCCTGGCCGGGGGGCGCGATGGCCAGGTAAATCTCCCGGTCACGGCTATGGAGTAGGGTTTCGTCTTCCTTTTCGTCGGCGGCAAGATAATATTCGAGATCGATCAGGTCGCCGATCTGCCACCGGGAGGGCGCTGGTTTCTGGACGAGTTCCCTGATTCGTTGTGGATTTTGCAAGGGTTGCGGATCGGTCACGGTCTGGCTCTCTGCTGCCCGGGGATGAAATCTCCCATAAGATTACAACAATCATGTCGGTCCGCGCCGCTTTTGGCAACAAAAAGTTCCTTCGCTGCCCGTCCGTTTGGCCCGGGTCATTCATGGGCCTGGGTGGCGAAACCGCCCGCGGGGCGGCAGATCACGGCCGGCAAAGCGCCTTACGCCGCCCGCATTCTTGCCGAACGTCCACGGGCGGAGAGAGGAAAGGCCATACCATGGACGCCCGGTCCGGTGAACCATCGGGCTAGGGTTTGGCTTTTTTGGGGATGGGGTGGAGCGTGCCTTTTCCCGGGAACCCCCGGTCGTAGATGAGGTTGTCTCCCGGTTTTGCAAAAAAACCCTCCACAACCGTCTCCGCCGGCCCCGATTCCAGAAGCTGGCTGACGGTGACGAAACGCCAGCCGTCCCGCAACAGGGCCGCGGCCACCAGAGGGAGGACTTCCTGGTTTTTTTTAGGGACGGCGTTGGCATGCATGAGGATGATCGACCCCGGGCGGACCCTGGACAGCACTTGGGCGGCGATCTTTGCGGCGGGCCAGGTGAGGTCGTTGGGCTCCCCCAGCACATCCCACTGGATGACCGGCAACCCCAGAGGATTGAGACTCTTCAGGGTCGCCGCCCGGTTGCGGCCGTAGGGAAGGCGGAAAAGGCGCATCGCTTCCGGCACTCGGGACATCTCGCCGCCAAGACCGGCGGCGCCGGCCCGGGCGGCCAGGCGATCTCGGAGGATTTCATACTGGGCCTGGGTCCAGAGTATCTGGTCGCGGATTTCCCCTTCGTCCATCAGCGCCAGGTTGGCGTGGGTCCAACTGTGGTTGCCGATTTCGAAGAGGGGATCGGCGATGAGCTGCATGGCCTTTTGCGGATGGCTGCGCAGCCACTTGCCGCCGGCGAAAAAAGTGGCGGGAATCCGCTTGCGGCGCAGGAAATTGATGATCTCCGTCCGGTAGCCGGAACGGTTGGAAGCCCGTTCGCAGAGATCGAAGGTGAGGGCGACGATTTTCTCTTCGTCCCTGGGGGCCACCCTGCGGATCACCCCTTGGAGTGGCGGAGAAAGAGGCGGAAACTGAACCCGGGGGACCGTTTTTTCGGGGGGAGAAGAATCGGCAGGCACGGCATAGGGGCGGCTTACCGCGTGGTCCGCGGGGGATCCGGCCAATTCCCGTTCCGTCCATAGCCCGTGGAGCAGGGCTTGCGAACCCTGGGAGGCGGCCGCCATGGCCAACGGGGCAAGACTCAGGCAAAACAGAAAAATCAGAAGCAAAAGAGGCGGTTGTGGGGCTCTTTTCTGGAGCATCGGTTCCGGTGCCGTTATTCCCATTAGAATCTCCAGCCCAGTTGCAGGTGCAGGGCGTGTTCGGCGGCATCGTTGTTGTCACGCACCGTGCAATCGTAGCCGAGGTCGGCGAAGAGCGCCGGGGACAGTTGCATCTTCAGGGCGGCGCCCACCAGGAGACTGTCAATGGCGGCCTCTCGCCCCGGCGTTACAAAGGAACCTCCGCCTTCGGCCAGGGTCGCCTTTATTTTTGCGCCGTCGTCGTCGAACTCGTGCAGCCACTGCAGGCTCATTTGGGGATTCAGGAGAAGGCGTCCCCATTGGTGGGAATGGCTGATACGCCCGCCGACGAATCCCAGCAGGGAGTCGTTGCGGCGGGAACTCAACCGCAAATCGGCGCTGTCGGCCTCCGATTCCCGGAAACCCTCCTCGTCCAGATGAAACCAGCTGGCGCCGAAAAAGGCGCCGGCCAGCCATTTCCCCCGGCGCCAGTCATAGCCCCCTTCGAGAGTGGCGCCGAAAAGGCGCCCGTCATGGTCGCCGGCGCTTTTGCGGTCGGCAAAGGGGATGGCGCGATCGGCCTCGAACTCGGCGAAGCCGCCGCCGAGGGCGCCGCCCAGCCGCCAGCCCGCGGGTTTTTCGGGGTCACGCCAAAAACCGTAGAGAAATCCCTGCAGGGTCTCGGTCGCGCCGTCGTCCGGGTGATTGATGGCCTCATAGCGGCTTTTGCTGAGGTTCCCGGCAAGGCCGAAGGTCCAGCCGTTGCCGGGACCGCGCTCCAGGCCCAGGGTCAAGCCGTAGAGATTCCTGCGGGCGCCGAAATACCCCTTGTCGGAACCGTAGCGGGCGAAACGGCCCGGTGTTTCCAGCCACAGGGAGGTTCTTGACGGCGCCGCTTCAGGGCCTTTCATGCGTCGCCGCAAGCTGTCGAGGTGAACCTGACCCTCGTCGAGGAGCAGGGCCGAGGCCAGGCCATGGATGCGCGGGGTCAGTTGGGCGAGATGATCGTTCAGTTCGGCGCCGGACCAGGCGTAGTCGATCTGGTTGCAAAGAAGGCCGAAATCATCCGCGGCCGCGGCCCGCAGGCCGTCGAGGCGGTAGGCCAGGCCCCGGTTGTGGGAACTGGCCAGGCTACCGTAGCTGTTGCGGGCAAGGCGCAGGTCGACCCCCGCGGCGCCGCTTTCCAGTGTCGCGGCGAGAACCGCGACGGTCTGCATTTTTGCGAAGCCGCCGCTGACGGCGGCGGTCTCCAGGATCCGCCAGTTTCCCTCCTTGATCTCGCCCCGAGGTTCGATCCTCAGGGTGCCGTCCAGGGTGGCGGCGCCGGTGACCCTGAGCCGGTCCATCTCCTCGCCGTCGGTTTCCAGAAGCAGAACGCCGCTCTCCTGCTGGCGGAAATCCCCCTCGATGGTCAGTTGGCCGATGGATCGGCCCGGCGCCACGCTTCCGCTGTTGACCACGTCGGCCGCCACAACGCCGTCACCGGCGAGGAGGTTGCCTTTGGCCAGGACGACGCCGTTGTCGACGGCCAGCCTGCCGCCCTCGAGATGGATTTCGGCAAAGGCCGAAGCACCGCCGAGGGACCAGTTTCCCCCTTCCATGGACAGGGTCTCCACGCCCTGGAAGGTTTCGTCCTCCCGGCCGCTGCCGGTGAGCACCAGGCGGTCATCCTCGCCGTCCAGGACCACCGGCCCGATGAGATCGGAACCGCTCTCCAGAACCAGAAGGGTGTTTTCGGTGCCGAAGATGGAATGGGTCGAACCGCTGATGGTGCCGCTGTTGACAATGGTCATCTCATAGTATCCGGCGACGCCGGCGCCTCCCTGGAACTCCAGCAGAGGGTTTTCCGAGGAGATTTGCGCCTCGATGATGCCGCGGTTTTCCAGCCATCCCGGCCCGCGGTTGAAAAAGACGCCGGCCGCTCCGTCACCGGACACGGCGGCGATACGCCCGCTGTTGACCACCCGGGTCGGGCCGTGGCTGTCGGACCAGATGCCGGCCGCCCCTTTCAGGTTGCCGCTTCCCGTGCGGGCGAAGATCTCGCCGCTATTTTCGATCTCCAGAAGACTACCGCCGTTGCCCGCCCAGATCCCATAGGCCAGGGCAAAACCGGAATCCGTGTCGGCCCAGCTGTCGATCCGTCCCTGATTGATGATTCTTCCGCCCTGAAAGGAGAGCCCATAGGCGAAGGCTTGCCCGTTGCGGCTGAAGGCCGAAGCCAGGATGTCCCCCCGGTTCTCGATCCGGCCGCCGGGCCCGCCCCAAAGGTAGATGCCGCGGCTCGTGGTAAGTTCCTCCAGGGAGGACAAATCGGCCCGGATATCGCCCCCATTGAACACGCTGGCGGCATGGGCGCCCCACAGATCGAGGCCGTGGGCGTTTAGTGTGCCGCCGGCGCGCCAGGAAGCGGCCTCTATGGCGCCGTTGTTTTCGATATGAAGATTTTCGCCGCTCCAGGGTGCGGCGCTGAAATAGAGCCCGTAGGTGTTGGCCAGGGAATGGGTATAGCGAAGGCGCAGATAGCCGTTATCCCCCCAGTCGCCGTCCCAGGAATTGCGCGCGATCCAATGTCCCAGGCCGTCCTGTTCCGGCTCGTCGTCGTAGCCGACCAGGGCGATGGCATGATCCAGTTTCGCGTAATCCTCCAGGGTGGGAATGGAATAGGCGTCCTCCAACACTCCTCCCGTATAGTGGAACCAGTCATCCCGACCGGCGTAGACGGCGATGGCCACCGCGCCGACCGAATGAAGAACCCGGCGCGTGGTTTCCACGTCGTTGATGGGGATGGCGTACCAGTCCGCCAGGCGGTAGCGGGGGGCGTTCCAAGCGCGGACATTGGAGGGTTCGCGGACGGTCCGGCCGTCTTTTTCGATGGGATAGGGAAAATACCTTTCCAGGGGAACCCCGTACTCGATCATGGCGGTCATGGGATCTTCCAGATTGCCGCCGTTGCAGCCGGCCATGTTGTCGTAGTAGGGACTGAGGTTCCACACAATAAACGATTCGGACAGATCCAGTGCCCTTCCGTCCGCCAGTTGATGGAATCGGTTCAAGGTGCTCTCGGCGGCCGCCAGAGTGCTGAAGGAATAGCAGCTGCCGCACTGCCCCTGGTTGCGGACGGCGCCGATGTAGCTGCGCCCGTCGACATCGCGCAGATCGAAAGAGGAAGGGAGGTCAACGGCGGCGGCCATCCCCGGCACAAGGGACAACAGGGCCAAAGTCGTCGCCATGACCATTCCAGCTGTGATTTTCATGTTATTGTTCAACCTTTTCCAGGTCCCCGCCACGATCCAGGGAGAGATCCAGGTTTTTCATGGCGGCCACATTCCGCGGCATGATGAGGACGAAGCGGTGGCTCGTGTCGATTTCGGCCCTTCCTTCCAAAAGAGTGAAATCGAGGATGTGGCCTCCCCGCCGGCGGTCTTTGCTGATGAAGTGGAGATGATAGCCGGGCACGTTGATGCCCTTGACATAGACCGGGCAGCGAAAACCGACGATGGTGCCGTCGATATCGCTCATGGCGAATTCCGGCTGGTTCTTGGTCACCTCGGACAGGGGCGGGTAGGGTTTGCTCTGGGCGGGGACGCTGCGCGTATGCATGCGCGAGAAGCAACCATCGATGCGGAAGGCGTAGAAAAGGTGCGGGTTGCCGATCTGCTTGTCGAGGAAGGCCTGCAGTTGCCGGTAATCCATTCCTTTCGACAGGTCGACAACCGCTTCCGGCTCGAAAAAGGTGACCGCCGCGAAGGGGGTTCTGACCTTGGCGGAAGGGCGGTATACCCGCCCGTCGGCCCTGACCTGGTAGACAACGCCGTCCGCCACCACCATTTCGCCGTCGAGGCCCTCAAAGGTGCCGATGCCCAGATCGCCGTGGCGGAGCAATTCCTTCAGGGTCATTTCGCCGTCGTACACCCCCGCCAGCAGGGCGTCGATGGTGGAGGTCTGGGTGACGGAATCCCTAGGTGCCGAAGAGAGGCAGCCGGCCAGCAGCAGCACGACGAAGGCAAATAGCAACTTTTTCATTTTTCATCCTTTTGGGTGACAACCAGCAGACAAAAAAGATCTTTTCCTTTCGCGGTTTTACCCTTCAAGGTAGGCGAGGGCCAGGCGGAATTCGGTGCCGTGGAGCACGAGGGTGTCCCAGATCAGCTTTTTGGCCACTTTTTTCTCCAGCTTCTTGTCGAGGAAATCGTAGCGGCCGCTGCCCCGCGGACTTTCCGCCATCTTTTTCGCGACTTTCAGCAGAGCGGGGTACGGGGTGAAGAGGGGATCGGTGAAAACGTTGCGGCCGATCTCCTCTTTGTTGAGGTCGTAGACCATGCGCCCGTCCTTCTGCATGAGGAAAATCTCCACCGGGAAGTTGGCGACCTTGCCGCTGACGATCCGGTCAAAAAAAGTGGGATGAGTCAAAATACTGACTGAGCCGATAAACTGTCTTTTGGGGTCCAAAACAGGGTGCTGCAGGTCGAAACCGACAAAGCCCTCCACCGTTTCGATGGCCTGGCTGAACACCGGCCGGCGGGTGGCATGGAGGCGGATCATCTGTTCCTGGCCGGCAATGCTGGAGCCGATAACGGCGGCATAGTCGACGGGCGCGACATTGACGATGGTCCCCCGGGCATCGACGGAGACGCAGTCGTAAGCATGCTCGTTTTTTTCACAGAGGCGCTGCAGGATGGCGTCCGCCTCCTTGCCGGTGAGGCCGGCCGCGGAAAGCTCCGCGGCCGCCAGGGCGACGTCCTGATCCATTTTGTGGAATATCTGGAGTATCTCCTGACGGGTTTTTTCGAGTAGCAGGGGATACTGGAAATCGGCGATCTGAAAGCGGCCGTTGATAATCTGTTTGTAGAGATAGGGATAGACGGCATCCCCCTGCTCATCGAAGGTGACCTCCCCCAGGGCGCCCTGATAAACCCGTTTCGCGTACCAGGAAAAGAGCGCCTCGGGGCTTGTCGGCCCTTCTCCCAGGGCGGCCAGGAGGGTGGTTACGGCATCGTAGGCTTCCAGGCCGAAAATGGTCGGCGGCGCGCCGTAGGCGGCCTGGTAACCCTGAATGACGGGATGGGTGAAACTGTGGGAAGGATAGGTGTAAACCAGGCCGTTGGTGAAGGCGGATTTGTCCAGCAGTTCCCGGCGCTCGATAGGGCGGGTGCCGACGAGCTGGGCGTCGATTCCCGTTTCCCGGGCCTGGCGGGCGATCTCAGCGGCGGTGCCGGCGCTGAGCAGCACCAGGGCGTCGGGTTTTTCCTCACCGATACGCGCCAGGGCGGGGCGGAAATCCTTGTTTTCCGGATCATAGGGAAGGGAAATGACCATCCGGCCGCCGAGATCCTGTTTCAATATTTTGGCCCAGTTGGTTCCGTAGTCGTTATCCATGTGAAAAACGGCGATGCGCTGAAAGCGGGTAAGATATTCCCGCAGCTGCCGCGCTTCCTGGGCGGCGTCCAGAGTGAAGCGCACCGAGTGGCGCGGATGGGTCCTGCTCATCGCCGCGCTGGCGATGGCGATATGAAAGACCCCTTTTTCCGCCGCCAGAGGATGGACGGCCCCGGAAGCCCAACTGGAGCAGGTGATCACCGCCAGGGGCGTTTTCCCCCCGCCGAAAAGCTCGTTGAAGGCCGCCGTCGAGGTGGGCCCGTCACCGCCCCCGTCTTTGAAGATGATGTCCACCGGAGCGCCCGCTTCCGCGACGGCCAGGTCAATGGCGTTTTTTTGTTCCCTGGCGATGGTGGCAAAGGCCGGAGAGAAGGGGAGAATGACCCCGATAACCGGCTTTGCCAAGGGCGGCGGCGCCTTTTCGGCAA
>Ga0123329_1001270_pt1 | contig 24142 bp, 12 predicted proteins | sample BioC12SIPDNA_FD_89703 | JGI IMG/M metagenome (GOLD analysis project Ga0123329, IMG submission 89703) | Anaerobic biogas reactor microbial communites from Washington, USA - Biogas_R1_B C12 SIP DNA | ecosystem: Engineered > Bioreactor > Anaerobic > Unclassified | place: Washington, USA | collected...
GCGTCAGCGGCGGGTTGCTCCATTCGTTCTTCACGGGGGCCGGCGCGCCGCGCGGGGCCTACGCCGTGTCCGCCCCGCTGGCCTTGCCGCAGAACTGGACCAGCGTCACGATCACCGGCCAGTGGGCCTATGTGACGAAGGTCTACGGCGAAATGGTCTTCCAGGTCCGCGATGCCGATGTCACGACCAACTACTTCCAGGCCAGCTACAAGACGTATCAAGGGGATGGGTTCCGCTACGTCGTCACGCCCACCCACTGGCTGTTCCGCGAAAACCGCAGCGGCACATGGACCACGCTGGTGAACCTCGACACCACCGTCCTGGCCGGCACCGACAACCTCCAACTCAAGATCGGCGGCTGGGAATACAGCGCGACGTCGTTGCAGCACGTGACCTTCGACAACGTTGCCGTGACGGCGGTGCCGGAGCCGGCGACGATGGGGTTGCTGGGGGTGGGGTTGGCGGCCCTGGCCGCGCGGCGTCGCAAAGCCTGACGGCCACGACCGGCGCGCGATCCGACAGACGACAGGCTCGTGTCGTGGTGGGGCGCACTATCGACCATCCCCGACCGGGCAGGGCATTGGGTCCGGCCGCGGAGAAACTAGTATACTGTCCCCGATGGCCGGATGGCCCCCCGATGGCCGTCCCCGATGGCCCACCCGATGGCCCATGCCTGACGGGGCGAGGGTGTCCGACAATTCGTCGTGTGGTTCGTTGTTGCTGGGTGCCATGCCTGCCCCGTCAGGCATGGGCAAGTCTCCGTGCCCTTCCGCGTGGCTGCAAGCAGCCACCCTACGCCCGTGGTATCGTATCGCCATATTTCACGGTATGTTGCGCACGGCGAATTGTCGGACAGTCTCGACGGGGCAGGCATGGCACCCGGCACCTCTCCCTGCAAGCAGGGCGAGGGGTCAAGGGAGCGCGGGGTAGACCAACCCGACCGCGTGGGTCCGGGGGACCCACCCTACGGGTTGTCCGGTCTGTTGACCTGAGGGGGCAGGCAGGCACCCGGCGCACTCTACGGGTTCACTTGCCGCGCGGGATTACGGTTCGCGGGTCCGGCGGCGGGTGGCTCTTGATGAGGGTTTCCATGTCCTTCTTGTAATCGACGAAGGTGTTGCGCCAGCGGACGGTCTCGGCGCCGCGGAGCTTGCGTTGTTTCCAGGCGCCGTAGCGCGGCTTCTCCTGGAAGATGCGCAGGATGCCGCCGAAGTCCATGAGCCGCGCGTCCAGGTTCCCCATGAAGACCTCTTCCAGGCGGTCGTCGAACTCGACGAGGGGCATCCAGAGCATGCCGCGTTTCTGGCTGTCGGGGGCGACCCACTTGGGCCGCTCGGCGTCGCCCTGGAGCATGACGGCGGTCTGCGTGGCGACGAGTCGCTTGATGTCGGTCTCGTCGATGACGACGCCCGAGTGGTAGGCCTCGACGAAGGCTTCGACGTCGCGCAGGTGCTGGAGCGGATCGGGGCTGACATACATGCCGAAGGCCAATCCGCCCTGCGGCCGGAAGTCGTAGTCGCCGGAGGGGTCCCAGAAGTTCCAGGTGTAGGAGTCGTTCTTGTTGGGACGGAGGCAGCTCTTCTGCCATCGCATGAGCCGCGCGGCCAGTCGGCGGGCGTCCTGGTCGCCCGTGAGTTGCCAGAGCTTCAGATGGAGCCGCGCGATGTCGCTGAGGTCGGGGTGCGGCAGGGTGATGTTGTCTTTCTCGCCGAGCAGTCCGGGATAGGGCGTCCAGGCGGCGGGCGTCGCGGTCTTGATGGCGCGGGCGGGATAGAGGAAGACGGCTCGGTCGTCGGAGAGTCCGGCGAGGAGCCCTTCCTTGTGCCACTTGGGCAGCAGGTCGTCGCGGATGGTGCGGACCCAGGCGTCGGTCTTGGCGGCGTAGGCGGCGCGCAGGTCGGGCGATTCCTTGACCAGCAGCGCCAGGTCCACGAGGACGGCGCAGAGGCGGGCTTCCTGTCCCTGGAAGGCCGTGGCGTGGCCGTCGGGCCACGTGGTGGGCCACCGGGCGGCGAAGGCGCGCGAGTCGGGGCCGCTGAACCATCCCTTGCGGCCGCTGGGGTCCGACCCGAGCTGCGCCATGAGCGCCTCGACGATGGACACGAAGCGGTCGAGCCAGGCCTTGTCGCCGCTGTAGCGGTAGGCCCAGAACTGGGCCTCCAGGATCGGGGCGATGCGCGTGCCGAGGGTCTCGCCGAGGCAGCGCTGACCGGCCTGGGCGGCGACTTCCTGGGGCCCGAGGCGGAGGACGATGCGGCGGATGTTCTCGTAGAGTTGCTTCTCCTCGGCGGCGGCCTTGGCCAGGGCATGCTCGGGCGGTGGCGCGGCGTCCTGGGCGGCGGCCCCGCGGACAAGGCACAGCGCTGCCGCCGCGGCAAGTGCGATCAGCGGGCACATACGTTGCGTCATGGGTTGATCCTCCACCGCGCCAACCGTAGGGGCGGCTCGTGAGCCGCCCTTCATGGCCACGCCAGCGTGGCCATGCCACCCGCCCGACCTATGCGCTGAGACGCCGCGTGGGTCCGGGGGACCCACCCTACGGGCTCATGCCTGACGGGGCAGGCATGGCACCCGGCACAGCAGCACACTTTGGCGCCGCCTGCGGCGTCGCTCCAAAGTGTGGCACCCCGCATGGCACCCGGCACTCAGTGCGAGCCGTTACCGTTGAAACGCCTGCGGCGCGGCCGGGAGTTGCCGTTTCCGTTGCCGCCGACAAGGGCGAGGTGGCCTTCGCCGAGGAGTCGCTCGATGTCGGCCAGAAGGTCGGGATCGGGCTGCACGCGGAATCGGCCGCCGGCGAGGATCACGGCGCGGTAGTTGTTGGGCGTGGTCAGCTCGACGTGGACGGGCACGCGGCCGGGATGGGCGGCCAGAAGGTCGCGCAACTGCTGGAGCTGTTCGTCCTCCAGAGCCCGCTCGCGCAGGCGGAGGCGAATGGCGGAGGTGAGTTTCTCGCGAGCCTCGTCGATGGAGTAGACGGCGTCGACGCGGACGCTGGGCTCTTCCCAGCGGCGGCTGACGGAGCCGGCGATGAGGACGACCTGGTCTTCCTGCAAGAGCGGCGCGAACTCCTGGACGGCTTTGTCGAAGACGACGCACTCGGTGCTGCCTTCGAGGTCCTGGAGGACGAGGATGACCATCTTGGAGCCGCGCTTGGTCAGACGTTCGCGTCGCGCGGTGATCATGCCGCCGAGGAGGACCTGGGCGTCCTCGGGTTTCTGTTTGAGGTCGGCGGTGGAGGCGTTGGCGTAGACGCGGAGCGTGCGTTCGTGCTGGGCGAGCGGGCTGCTGGAGACGAAGAAGCCGAGGACTTCCTTTTCCATGCGCAGCAGTTCGTTGGGGGGCCACTCCTGGAGGTCGGGCAGTGCGTCGTGGTCGGGCTTGCCTGCGGCGGGGCCGCCGAAGAGGGAGCCCTGTCCGCTGCGCTGGTCGGCCTGGGCTCGGCCGCCCTGGGCGATGGCGCGGTCGAGGGCGGCGGCCAGCCGGCTGCGCGCGGCGCCGAGGGAGTCGAACGCGCCGCACTTGATGAGGCTGTCGAGGACCGCGCGGTTGACCTGGCGCAGGTCCACGCGCTCGCAGAAGTCGAAGAGCGACCGCAGGGGGCCGCCCTCGCGGCGCGCCTGGATGACGGCCTCGACGGCTTTCTCGCCGACGCCCTTGACGGCGGCCAGGCCGAAGCGGATGGTCCCGTCCACGACGGTGAAGCGGCTGTCGGAGAGGTTCACGTCGGGCGGGCGGACCTCGATGCCCATGCGCCGGCACTCGGCGATGTCCTCGACCACCTTGTCGGTGAAGGCCGAGTCGTAGGTGAGCTGCGCCGCCATGAACTCCACGGGATGCATGGCCTTCATGTAGGCCGTCTGGTAGGCGATCTTGGCGTAGCGGGTCGAGTGGCTCTTGTTGAAGCCGTAGCCGCCGAACTTCGTGATGAGTTGCCACACGTCGTCGGTGAGATTGTCGGGAAGCGACTTGGCGCGGCACCCCTTCTTGAACACCTCTTCCTCGGCGGCGATCACGTCGTGCTTTTTTTTGCTGATGGCCTTGATGAGCTTGTAGGCGCGCGGCAGCGGGATGTCGCCCAGGCGGTTGCAGATCTGCATGACCTGCTCCTGGTACGCCATGATGCCGTAGGTGTCGTCGAGGATCTCGTGCATCACCGGGTGCGGAAACGCGTAGGAGGCGTGTCCGTGCTTGCGGGCGATGTAGTCGTCGATCATCTCCATGGGGCCGGGCCGGTAGAGCGCGTTGGCGGCGATGAGGTCCTCGAAGCGGTCGGGCTTCATCTTCTGGAGCAGGTCGCGCATTCCGGAACTTTCAAACTGGAACACGCAGCGGGTCTCGCCTCGCGCGAACAGGGCCAGCACCTGGGGATCGTCGGTCGGCAGGTTCTCCAGGTCGATCTGCGGCCCGCCGCCGGCGGCCACGAGGTCCACCGCGCGCTGAAGCACCGAGAGGGTCCTCAGGCCGAGGAAGTCCATCTTCAGCAGCCCGACCTTCTCGACGACGTTCATGGTCCACTGGGTCGTCACGTCGTCGCCGACCTTGCACAGCGGCGCGTAGCGGACCAGGGGCGCGTCGGCCACGACGACGCCGGCGGCGTGGACCGAGGCGTGGCGGCTGGTGCCCTCGAGGCGTCGCGCGATGTCCATCAGCTCAGCGATGCGCTGATCGTCGGCGACCATCTTGCGCAGCTCGGGCTCGACCTCCAGTGCGCGGTCGAGCGTCATCTTCAGTTCGGCGGGGATCTTCTTGGCAATCGCGTCCACCTCGGCCAGCGAGATGTCCAGCACGCGGCCGACGTCGCGCACCACGCCCCGGGCCGCCATCGTCCCGAACGTGATGATCTGCGCCACGTGGTCGGCCCCGTACTTGTCGCGCACGTACTGGATCACTTCGGCGCGGCCGTCCTGGCACATGTCGATGTCGATGTCGGGCATCTCGCTGCGGCTCGGGTCCATGAACCGCTCGAACAGCAGCCCGTACTTCAGCGGGTCCACGTCGCAGAAACCCAGGACGTAGCTGACCAGCGCGCCGACGCCGCTGCCGCGGGCCCCGCACGGAATCTTCCGTTGCCGGGCATAGTTGACGAAGTCCCAGACGATCAGGAAGTAGCTCGAGAAGCTCTTGCTCTCGATCACCTCCAGCTCGCGGTCCATGCGCTCGCGCAGCTCGGGCGTCACCTCGCCGTAGCGCCATCGCAGGCCCTCGTCGCAGAGCTTACGCAGGTAGGCCACGTCGGTCATGCCGTCGGGCGGGCAGTAGACCGGCGCGTGGCGCTCCTTGAAGTTCAGGTCCAGGCTGCACAGGTCGGCGATGCGCGCCGTGGCCTCGAGCGCCTCGGGGTACGCGGCGAACCGCGCCGCCATCTCGTCGGCGGTCCTGATGTAGAACTCGCCGGCGGGGTACTGCATCCGCGTGGGGTCGCTCAGGGTCTTGCCGGTCGAGATGCACAGCAGGGCCTCGTGGGCCTTGGTGTCGTCGGCCCGCAGGTAGTGCACGTCGTTGGTGGCCACCAGGCCGACGCCGACCGTCTCGGCCAGCTCGGCCAGCTGGGGCATCACCTTCAATTCGTCCTCGATGCCGTGGTTCTGGATCTCGATGAAGAAATGCTCGGGACCGACCAGGTCGCGGTAGAACTCGGCCACGCGGCGCGCCTCGTCGGGGCGTCCGGCCAGCAACAGCCGCGGCACCTCGCCGGCCAGACAGGCCGTCATCACGATCAGGCCGTCGCAATGCTCGGACAGGAGCTTCTTGTCGATACGCGGCTTGTAATAGAAGCCTTCGAGGTAAGCCGCCGTGGACAGGTGGAGCAGGTTGCGGAACCCCGTCTCGTTGCGTGCCAGCAGGACGAGGTGGTAGCCCTGGTCCTTGACGCCGTCGGTGGCCTCCTTGACGGTGCGGTCGCCGGGGGCCACGTAGGCCTCGTAGCCGATGATGGGCTTGATGCCGGCGCCGTTGCACGCGCTGTAGAAGTCGATGGCCCCGAAGAGGTTGCCATGGTCGGTCAGGGCCAGAGCGGTCTGCCCCATGGCGGCGGCGGCCCCGGGCAACTGGGCAATCTGACAGGCGCCGTCCAGCAGCGAGAACTCGCTGTGGACATGCAGATGAACAAACGGCGAGGTCATCGAGCAGCGGCTCCAATAGACGTGGGGGACCACCTGCGGGGACATGATACCGCGGTGGCTGGCGGATGTCAAAGGGGAGGCCGGGTTTATTCTACGACATATTCTGGATTACTATGTTTAGTATCACATCCACAGCCTGTGGGGCATCTTTATAATGTCACGAGGATTATAAAGAAACTGCAAAGATTGCTTTTGGCCATCGCCGAAGACAATCTTTATAATCTCACCGAGATTATAAAGAAATCACAAAGAAAGGTTCGCCATGGCCAAGGTTCTTCCGCCGCCCGATGCAAAGACGTTGTACCGCAAGCACCTCCCGAGAGTCGTGACGGTGCTCGCCCGGCCCGACGTGGTGGCCTATGTCCAGAAGCACAACAACGCGTACACGCCGTGGGAGAAGCTGAAGCGGCTTCCCGCGCCGCAAGGGTTGACCCACGAGGAAGCGTGGACGTGCATCAAGCTGTCGCGCGGCCAGCGGTGCCGTGAGACACCGCTGGCGGATACGTCCGGCCGTCGCTTCCGGTACTGGCTTCCCGATTCGGCGCTGGAACTGCTTCACCGGATCGACCGCGACGCCTCGGGGCTCCTCGTGTCGGAACACCCGACGCTGCCTGCGGCTCATGAGAGCGAACGGTACCTGGTGGCGTCGCTCATGGAAGAGGCCATCGCCTCGAGCATCCTGGAAGGCGCCGTGACCACGCGGGCGGAGGCCAGGCGCATGCTGAAGGAGGGTCGCCCCCCCAGGACCGAAGCGGAGCGCATGGTGGCCAACAACTATGCCGCCATCCAGCGCATCCGGCAGTACCAGAATCAGCCGTTGAGCGAGGACATGCTCAACGAGCTGCATCGCATCGTCACGCGCGAGACGCTTGAACAGCCGGAGGCCGCCGGACAGTTTCAGCAACCCGGCGAGCGGCGCGTGAATGTGGTCAACACCCGTGACGGCGAGGTGGTGCATATTCCTCCTCCCGCGGAGGAACTGCCGGCCCGCATGGCCGAGGTCGTGGCATTCGCCAACGGCGAGCCGACCGAGCCGTTTCACCATCCGGTGGTCCGGGCAATACTGCTGCACTTCGCCATCGCGTACGTACACCCCTACGCCGACGGCAACGGTCGCACAGCGCGTGCGGCCTTCTATTGGAGCATGCTTCGCCAGGGGTACTGGCTGGTCCAATACGTTGCCGTATCGAGCGTCATCCGTCGAGCGCGAGCGCGGTACTACCGCGCATTGAAGCACAGCGAGATCGACGAAGGCGACGTCACGTATTTCATCCTCTACCATCTGCGCGTGATCGACCAGGCCGTGGCGGAGTTCCGCGACTACTTGAGCCGCAAGCAGACGGAGATGGAAACCATCAGCCACAGGCTTCAGGAGTATCCCGGGCTGAACTATCGCCAGCGCGCGCTTGTCGCGCACGCGGTCCGGCACCCGGACGGATACTACACGATCAACTCCCACGCCGGCAGTCACAAGGTGACCTACCATACGGCCAGGAGTGACCTGTTGTGCCTGGTGACTCTCGGATTGCTTCGGCAGGTCCGGGGGCGTCCGATTCGATTCGTACCGGCGGCAGACCTGGCGAAGACGATCGGCTGCGAGGACTGAGAAACCATCTCGGAATGTGTGGCCCGGCCGCTTTCGGCCGGGGGAATGGGGGAATGACTGCACAGCCGAGGGCGGCTGTGCCACAGAAGGCTGTTCTGAGATAGTTCCTAAGGGGTTGCGGGCGGTTGCGCGGGCCCGCGCGGCTCACTGGGGCGGGGGGCTGGGGGCGGGGAGGGTGGCGGGGGCGGCGGCCGCGACGGTGGCCGGGAGGGCTTCGGCGGCGCGGGGTTCGACGATGGCATCGGGCACCAGGGTCTGAAGCGCCTCGGCCACCTCGCGGACGAAGACGAACTGGGTGGCGCGGCGGATTTCGTCGGGCAGTCGGACGAGGTCGGCCTCGTTGCTCTCGGGCAGGACGATCGTGCGGAGGCCGTGGCGGTGGGCGGCCAGGACTTTCTCCTTCAGGCCGCCGATGGCAAGCACGCGGCCGCGGAGGGTGATTTCGCCCGTCGAAGCCACGTCGCGCCGGACGCATTTGCCCGTGAGGGAGGAAACGACGGCGGCGGTCATGGCCAGCCCGGCGCTGGGCCCGTCCTTGGGGGTGGCGCCTTCGGGCACGTGAAGGTGCAGGTCGATGGCATCGAACAGGCGGCTTTCGAGGCCGAACATGGCCGCATGGGAACGCACGTAGGTCACGGCTGCCTGGGCGGATTCCTGCATGACGCTGCCGAGTTGCCCGGTGAGGGTGATGTGTCCCTTGCCGGGCATCCAGGAGGCTTCGACGACCATGGTGCGGCCGCCGACCTCGGTCCAGGCCAGACCGGTGGCGGCGCCGACGGCGCGGCGTCGGTCCACAAGATCGTTGCGGAACGGCTCCGGGCCGAGAATCTCGGCCAGGTTGGCCACGGTGACGGAGACGGATGCCGAGGGGCTTTGTGCGGCGCGGCGGCCGCGGCGCGAGGCGGCTTCGGCGGTGGGGCCCTTGCGCGGGGCGAGCCGCGCGGCCACCTTGCGGCACACGTCGGCCAGGCGCTGGTTCAGCACGCGGAGGCCGGCCTCGCTCGTGTAGTGTTCGACGATGCGAACCATGGCCGCATCGGAAATCCGCAGATGGCGCGGCTTGAGGCCGTGGGCCTCCAGTTGGCGCGGCAACAGGTGCCGCCGCGCGATCGCGAGCTTTTCCTGGAGCGTGTAGCCGGAGAGCTCGATCATTTCCATGCGGTCGCGCAGGGCCGGCGGGATGGCCGAGGCGAGGTTGGCGGTGGTGATGAAGAGGACGTCCGACAGGTCGAACTCGACTTCGAGGTAATGGTCGCTGAAGGTGTTGTTCTCGTCGGGGTCGAGGACTTCGAGCAAGGCGGCCGCAGGGTCGCCGCGGAAATCGGCGGCGAGCTTGTCGATCTCGTCGAGGAGGAAGACGGGATTGCAGGTGCCGGCCTTTCGGAGGCTCTGAATGATGCGTCCGGGCATGGCTCCGACGTAGGTGCGTCGATGGCCGCGGATTTCGGCCTCGTCGCGGACGCCGCCGAGGCTCTTGCGGACGAACTTGCGTCCGAGGGCGTCGGCCACGGCGCGGGCGAGGCTGGTCTTGCCGACGCCGGGCGGGCCGACGAGGCAGAGGATCGGCTCGCGCTGGTTCTGGCCGCGCAGACGTTTGACGGCCAGGTACTCGAGAATGCGTCGCTTCGGCTCGTCGAGGCCGTGGTGCCGCGCGTCGAGCACGGCCGCGGCGTGGTCGAGGTCGAGGTTGTCGTCGGTGCGGTGTTGCCAGGGCATGCCGGCGAGCCACTGGAGATACTCTTCGCAGACGGCGGCCTGCGGCGTCATAGGCGCGGTGCGGCGGAGCTTGGCCAGCTCGCGCTTGGCGACGGCCAGGGCGGCCTCGGGCATGCCGGCGTTGCCGATGGCGGCTTCGAGTTCGGCGTGCGGCGCGGCCCCGGGGTCGGTGCGGCCGAGTTCTTCCTCGATGGCCCGGAGCTGCTCGCGCAGGAAGTAGTCCTTCTGGCTCTTCTGGATGCGGTCGCGGACGCGGTCGGTGATGTCGCGCTGGATGCGGAGCACCTTGAGCTCGTGCTCCAGCCGCGTGGCCAGCATCTGGAGGCGCTTGTTGGCGTCGGGTTCGCCGAGCAGTTGCTGCTTGAAGTCGATGCCGAGGTCGGCGTAGGCGGCGACGGTGTCGGCCAACTGGTCGGCCTCGTCGATGATGCCGACCAGCTCGACGATGTTGTCGGGCACGGTGACGACCGACCCGGCGTAGGTGAAGAACTGGCTTCGCACGGTGCGGATGAGGGCCTCGGTCTCGGGCGACGCCGTGACGCGCTCGGCGAGGCACCGGACCCTGGCGCGGTACTCGCCGCGGCTGAAGCCGAGTTTCTCGACCTCGGCGCGGCTGAGGGCCTCGACGATGGCCTTGTGCGTCTGGTCGTTGACGCGGAAGAGCTGGAGCACGCGGGCCACCGTGCCGATGTGGTAGAAGTCCTGCGGCGTGGGATTGTCCACGGCTCCGTCGGTCTGGCTGAGGAGGAAGAGGAGGCCGTCGCCCTTGGACGCGCGTCGCGCGGCCTGGAGGCTCTGGCGCCGCGCGAGCATGAGCGGCACCACCAGGTGCGGAAACACGACGAGCTCTCGCAGGGGCACCATGGGCAACTGCAAGTGCGTCGGCAACGGCTTCGGGGTCTCAGTCATTCCAGTGCGTCCACTTTCACGGCAATGGCGTCGGCGGCAGACGGTTCCGTCAGGCGCCGGCGGCGGTCTGCGGCTGCTCGGCGGCGGCCGGGACCTCGTCCAGATTCATCTTGTGCAGGTCCGCGAAACGGACGCTGATTTTCTTCGAGACGCCCGGCTCCTGCATCGTCACGCCGTAGAGCACGTCGCCGACGGCCATCGTCCGCTTCGAGTGCGTGATGACGATGAACTGCGATTCCTTGACGAACTCCTGGATGACGCTGTTGAAGCGCTCGGTGTTGGCCTCGTCCAGGGGCGCGTCCACTTCGTCGAGGATGCAGAACGGCGACGGCTTGCTGCGGAAAACGGCCATCAGCAGCGACACGGCCGTCAGGGCCTTCTCGCCGCCGGAGAGCAGGCTGATCGAGCACGGCTCCTTGCCGGGCGGCCGCGCGACGATCTCGATGCCGGATTCCAGCACGTCCTCGGGCGTCAGCAGGACGATGTCGGCCTTGCCGCCGCCGAAGAGCTTGCGGAACAGCGTCTGGAAGTTCTCGCGCACCTGGGCGAACGTCGCGTTGAACCGCGTGATCGACTCGGTGTTGATCCGCTCGATCAGGCCGTCGAGCTTGCGGCGCGCCTCCTCGAGGTCGGCTCGCTGCGTCTGGAGGAACGTCGCGCGCTTCTCCAGGTCGTCCTGCTCCTGAATCGCTTCGAGGTTCACCGCGCCGAGGCGTTCGATCTTGCCGCGGAGTTGCTGGATCTCGTCTTCGATGGCGTTCCAGTCCACGGCCTCGGGCGCGTAGGAGTCGTAATGCTGTTGCAGGTCGAGGCCGAAGTCGTCGCGAATGCGGTCGCAGAGGGTCTGCATCTTCAACTGGCACTCGCGGGCCTGGACGTCGATCTCGTGGAGCCGCTGTTCGATGTCGTGCAGTTCGTCCTGGAGCTTGCGTGTCTCGTCCTGAAGGGCGGCGGCCTGTCGGCGACCGTCCTGGCGTCGGGTGTCGAGGTCGCGGCTGCGGCGGGCGGCGTCCTCCTTGGCCACGAAGAGGCGCGCGATCTGCGACTCCTGCCCGAGGATGGTGCGTTCGGCCTCGCGCGTGCGCCGGGCACAGAGGGCCATTTCCTGCTGGGCCTCGTCGCGCTGGCGGGTCGCATCGTTGAGCGACGCCTTGAGGTGGCCCAGGCGGTCGGCCAGCGCGCGATACTGTTCCTCGACCTTGGCGACCTCGATGCGCCGCTGCGTCTGCCGCTCCTGCAACTGCGTCCGCTCGTTCTCGGCCAGCGACACCGACTGCGTCAGCGTCTCGACGCGCTGGCGTCGCGTGGCGGCCTCGTGCTCGAGCGCTTCGAGTCGCCCGGCGGCCTGAGTGCGGCGCTCGGCCAGCTCGGCGAGCTGGCGACCGAGTTGCTCGGTTTCGCTGCGCACCACGGGCTGTTCGCCCCGGAGGCCTTCGGTCGTTTCCGAGAGCCGCCGTTTCTGCGCCAGCAGGTCCACTCGCTTCGTGGACGCATCGTAGATGACGCTGCGCAGTTCCTGTTGCTCGTCGTCCAGCTCGTGGATGCGGCGGACGATGTCGCGGTTGCGGTCGTCGAGCATCGCGATCCGCTGCTGCACTTCCTCGACCTGGGTCTGAAGGGCGCGGAGTTCGCTCTTGCGACTGATGAGGCCGGCCTTGGCCGTGAGGCGGCCGAGGCGCAGGCTGCCGTCGGTTTCGAGCGTTTCGCCGGCGAGGGTGACGAAGCGCATGCCGGCCAGGGACGTGCCGGACAGTTCCAGGGCGGCCGCGAGATTCTCGACGACGATCGTGTTGCCCAGCAGCGCCTCGACGGCGGGGCGCACGTCGTCGGCCGCTTCGACCAGGTCCACCGCGCGGGCGACCACGCCCGGGAAGCTCGCGGCCCCGGGGCCCTGGGCCGGCCGGCGCAACGTGTCGAGCGGCAGGAACCCCGCGCGGCTCTCGAGGGCGTCCTCGAAGGATTCCAGCGACTCGACCACCGTCTGGCGGCGGTCGATCACGATGTACTGTTCGGCGTCGCCGAGGGCGGCCTCGATGATGGTCGCGTACCGATGGTCCACGCGCATGATCTGGGCGACGATGCCGCGGACGCCGGCGAGTTGCCCCTGGCGGCCGAGTTCCAGAATGCGCTGGACGCCTTTCTCGACGCCCTCGCCGCGGCGCTCGAGGTCTTCGAGCAGCTCGCGGCGCGAGAGCAGGCCGCTTCGGGTTTCCTTGGCGGCGGCCAGCTCGGCGGCGGTGGCCTCGGCCTGTGTGTTCAGTTCGGTGGCGGTTTCCTTCTTCACCTGGAGCCGCTGGCGGTCGCGCTCGATGGCGAAATCCAGGTCAGTCAACTCGGCGTCGACGGCGGTCAGTTGCTCGGCGAGCCGCTGCAACTGTTCGGTGATTTCGTCGAGCCGCCGCGTGAGGCGGTCGCGCGAGGCGGCGAGGTTCTCCTGCCGCAGGTCCAGCGACGACATCTCGTTGCGGACCTGGGAGGTCTCTTTGACGAGGTCCATGACGCGGGCCTTCTCGCCGTCGAGGTCGGCGGCGGCCTGTCGGGCCTGCTGTCGTCCGGCCTCCAGGGCGCGGTCGGCCTCGGCCAACTGGCCGCGCAGGGCGCCGAGCTGCTCCTGGACCTGTCCGGCCGATCCGGACTCGGCGGCAATCTTCGCCTCGGCCTCGACGATGCGCCCGTGGAGGTCGGCGATGCGTTTGCGGTCGCGTTCCTGGGTGCGCTGCCACTCGTCGATGCGGGTGCGGTTGAACGTGATCTGGTCGTCGGCGGCGCTGATGCGGTTGCGGACGTCCATGAGCTCGTTATCGACGGCCCGGAGGGCGTCGTCCAGCTCGATCAGGGCGGTCTCCAGGCGGCTCCGCTCGGCGTCGAGGCCCGAGAGACGGCCCTGACGCTGGACCTGGCTGTCGCGCTCGGTGTCGAGGCGGCCGCGGAGGTCCTTGCCTTCGACGGAGAGCTTGTGGTACTCGTTCAGGGCGTGGGTGATGCGCAGCTCCTTGAGCCGCTGCGAATAGGCCTGCCAGTTGCGGGCCTTGCCGGCCTGGAACTTCACGCTGCGCAGGCGCCGCTCGACCTCGTCGATAATGTCGTTCAGACGCAGCAGGTTCTGCTCGGTGCGTTCGAGCTTGCGGATGGCTTCCTTCTTCTTGGCCTTGTACTTGGAGATGCCGGCGGCTTCTTCGAAGACCGCCCGCCGCTGCTGCGGATTGCTCTGAAGGAGGATGTCCACCTTGCCCTGCTCGATGAGGCTGTAGGCATTGAGGCCGACGCCGGTGTCCATGAAGACGTCGCGGATGTCCTTGAGGCGGCAGAGCTTGCGGTTGATCATGTACTCGCTCTCGCCGCTGCGGTAGAGCCGCCGCGTGACCGAGACCTCGGCGGCGTCGATCGGGAGGCGTCGCGACTCGTTGTTGAACGTGAGCGTGGCTTCGGCGAAACCGAGGCTGTGGCGGTTGGCGGAGCCGTTGAAGATCACGTCGGACATCTCGTGTCCGCGCAGGCTCCGGGCCGACTGTTCGCCGAGGATCCACTTGACGGCATCGACGACGTTGCTCTTGCCGCACCCGTTGGGGCCGATGATGCACGTGATGCCCTCGTCGAAGAGGAACTCGGTCTTGTCGGCGAAGGACTTGAACCCGTGGACTTCGAGTTTCTTGATCTGCATGAAGCTCTCCAGAGCGGCGGCGACCCCGCGGGGCGCCGGAAAACCGAGTGGCGTCATGGCGGGCGTCGCTCCGTGGACGGCCCGCGACGGACTACCTGTCGGGAATCGGGATGATCTCCGGTTCGCCGAGTTCGGGTAACGGCTGGTCGCCGGCCGGGCCGATGAAGCGGATCGGTTCCAGGCGAAGCGGCGCCGTGACGGCCCCTTCCTGAATCGCGCTGTCGATGAACATCACGACGTCGCTGTAGGACAGTTCCAGGCCGTTGGGCTTTCGGTTGCGATCGGTCACGTCGGTCGGCCGCGCCATCGCCGAGACGACGTCGGCCAGCAACAGGCTCGTGCGCACCGTGGCCGCACTGCCGTATCTCTTGTTGATGAGGGACATCTGGGTCTCGTCGCGGCCGACGCTGGCGAGGAATCGCGGCGTATTGACCAGCAGGGGCGGCTCGATGAAGACGTCACCGAAGATGACGACGCGGGCGCGGTCCTGGCGCGAGATGAAGACGAACGGCTTGGCTCGGCTCGGGACGACGGCCAGCGTGAAGCGGTCGGGAATCTGGACCGACGGCACCAGGTGCGGCGCGACGCGCTCGAGCATGAGGTAGGCGGCGATGCGCGTCGTGGGGTTCTCGGCGTGGAGGGCCTTGAGGATGACGGCGGCGCCCGAGCCGCGAGGCAACTCGGCCAGGGCCCGCACGGCCGCTTCCTGGAACGGCGACCGGTCGTCGGCGACGAACTTCTCCAGCGCAGCCAGGCAATCGGTCCGCTTGAGCACGGCCATGGTGCGCGCGGCGTAGAATCGCATGTGCGGCTGCTCGTCCTCGAGCAGCGGCGCCAGCAGCGGCACCACCGACGTGCCGAAGGCCTCCAGGGCCGCCGTCACGGCCGTGGGGTCCTCGCCCTGCCGCAGACGCTCCACCAGCTCGCGCATGCGCAGGTCGCGCTGGGCCGGATCCTCGATCAGGTACAGCGACGACACGATGTTCAGGAACCGGGCCTTGTCGTTGCCGTAGGCCGCCGGCACGAGCAGGTCCACGGTGTCGGGTTCGACGTTGCCCTTGGCGATGTTCTTGCCTTCGGGCGGGAAGCGGGCGTTGACGTGCCGCACGATCATCTCGGCCGTCCGCTCGCTGGGGTTGATGAGCTGGAGGAAGAAGTTGCGGGCGTGCAGCGTCCGTCCGCCGCCGAGGATGACGCCGAGCAGCCGGTTGGCTTGCGGGGGCTCGGGGGCGGGGCTTGCGGTCTCGCGAGTGTCTCGGACCACGGGTCGCGGCCCGGAGGGCGCCGCGGCGGCCGCGGTGTCGCCGGGGGTGAACGGCGAAACGAAGATCGGCCCGGCCGCCATGGCCAGCGTCTGGCCCTGGCCGGCGCCGGCCCGGCCGAGCTCGACACGGACCAGCTCTGTCTCCATCAGCATGCCGCCCTCGAGGCTCGACGCGTCGGTGCCCGGCATCGGCTGCACCGACAGATCGAACCGCTCGCCGGCCTGGCACCCTGCGGGGATGAAACCGGTCAGCGAGACCACGGCCGTGGTGCGGCTGGCGAGCAGGCGCTCGGGGTCGGGCACGCGACGGCGATTCATCTCTTTCAGGATGCGGTCGCGGATGCCCGGCGGATGGATCGTCGAGCCGGTGCCGTCGAGGCCGGTGACCAGCCCGATGCCCTGGACCATGACGGGCTCCAGGCCCGCCACACGGGCATGCTGGCTGATCGTGTCATTCAGGTACGACGGCACCTCGAGCTTCGTCGGCCGCTCGGGGGCCAGCAGCGGCTTGCCGCATCCCGCCGCCAGGCCGACCAGCACGACGGCCACGGACACAAAGACACAGAGAATCGTTCTCATGAAACGCTCCAGACGAGCGGAAGACCTTCGAGCCCGGGCCACGTGCTGCATGCGGACCAGGCGCGGCATCCCCCTGCTCAGTGTGACCAGAACCGGGTATCGGGCAACAGGTTATCGGACTTTAGGAAAACTTATAGATTGATGATTCCTGTCCGGATGACTCCTGCCCGTTGTCGCCGGGGCCACGGGGCGCTGCGTTCCGCGGCCGCACGCCGGCCGAGCGGAACGCAAGTGCCCTAGCACACCATGTTTAGCTTCCTTCCACACCGGCCGCAGGCCCCCTCGTGAAGGCCCGAGGCGTCGATACGATAGCCCGACCGTCGCACAGCGACCGCCCCGCAGCCGGGGCATACGGTATGGCTGCCGGCGTCGGTTACGACATTGCCCATGTACACGAACGACAACCGCGTTTTCAGTATCGTCCAGGCCCTTTCCAGGGTTGCCGGCGGCGTGGGCGGCGCGTCCAGCCGGTACCGCGGGAAGTACGCCGACACATGCGTCGGACTGTCCGGGCCCAGATTCTCGGCGATCCAGTCGCCGAGTTGCTCGATTTCGTCCGGCGAATCGTTCTCGCCGGGGATCAGCAGCGTCGTGGTTTCCACGTGGCACCGCCGGGCGGCACGACAAGCCGTTTCCAGTACCGGCGCGAGCCTGGCGCGGCAATGGCGGCGATAGAACGCCTCCGTGACACTTTTCACGTCGATGTTCATCGCATCGACGACGTCCAGCAACGCCTCCAGCGGCTCCGGGTCGATGTAGCCGTTGGTCACCAGCACGTTGATCAGTCCGGCCTCGCGGGCCAGCCGGGCGGTGTCCAGGACATACTCGAACCAGACGGTCGGCTCATTATACGTATAGGCGATGCCGACACTGTGCTGCCGCCGGGCCAGGGCCACCGCTTCGTGCGGCGGCAGGAACTGCGTTTCGGCCCGTTGCTGGCTGATCTGCCAATTCTGGCAGAAGTCGCACTTGAAATTGCATCCCCACGTGCCCAGCGACAGGATGCTGCGGCCCGGGTGGACGTGATACAACGGCTTCTTCTCGATCGGGTCCATGGCCGCCGACGTGACGTGCGCGTAGTTCAGCGGCCGCAGCGTGCCGCCGATATTCTTGCGGCACAGACAGATGCCGGCGGCGCCGTCGGCAATGCGGCAGTGGTGCGGGCAGATCATGCACTGCACGCGACCGCCGACCGACGGTTGCTGGAAATCGCACCGACGCTCGGGCCACGGGCCGGACACTCTCGGCGAATCCTCTCCCCCTTCCATGGGACCATCGCGTTCGTGAAGCCGTTGGGTCACAGACGGCAAGTGTACCGGCGGCCCGCCGACGTGTCAACGAACCAGCGGCGTCGCGGCCACATATTGTGCCTGCCGGGCGGGCGGGGCTCAACATCGTGGCCGCGTGTGGCTCGGCGGGCGGGGGGGCGCAGGGCGAGGGGTTCAGGGAGCGTGCTTCGCACGCGGCGATTGACGGGAACGCGTGGGTCCGGGGGACCCACCCTACGGCTGCAAGCAAGCACCCTACGGCTGCGCGGCGGGGTCGGAGAGCAGTTGGATGGAGTAGAGCAGGGCGCGGGGCAGGTGGAAGAAGCCTTTGTAGGGGCCGCCCTTGAGTTCGTGGGTGGGTCGTCCCTGGCGGTCGAGGTACCCGAACCATTCGCCGCACTCGTCGTCGCGCAGGTGGCGCCAGGCCCAGTCGTGGACCTGTCGGTGGAGGGCGAGGTACCGCGCGTCGCCGCTGGTTCGCCACGCCAGGAGCAGGGCATAGAGGGCCTCGGTCATGGGCCACCAGAGTTTCATGGACCATTCCAGGGGCAGCGGCGGGCGTCCGTCGGCGTCGAGGAAGTAGTAGAGGCCGCCGTACTCGGCGTCCCATCCGGCCTCCATGGACCAGTCGATGATGTCCAGGGCGGTGGCCGCGAGGCGTTGGTCGCCGGTGCGGCGGGCCTGGTGGATGAGGAACCATCCCATCTCGATGGCGTGTCCGGGGTTGAGGAGTCGTCCCCAGGGGGAATCGACGGCCTGGCCGTCGGGTCCGACGTTTTCGAGGACGACGCGGCGGTCGGCCTTGACGTGGCGCAGGGCCAGGTGGGTCATCTCTTCGGCCAGGGCGGCATAGCGCGGATCGTCGTCCAGGGACGACAGTTCCTCGATCATGGAGAGGAAGACCATGGGGTCGGCGAGCGTGGAGCCGCGCGGCGTTCCCGACAGCAGGGGCCGTCCAAGCTTCTCGGGCCGGCGCCAGAGGTCGTGGATGGTCCAGAAGAGGTCTCGGGCCTCGTCGAGGTAATCGGCCTGTCCGGTGGCGCGGGCCATCTCGGTCATGGCCAGGAGGTAGAAGACCTCGGCGTAGATTTTGCGTTGGATGTGGATGGGTCGTCCGTCGCGCGTGAGGGCGAAGTAGACGCGGCCGGAGTCCTTGTCGCGGCCCCAGCGGCGGAGGAACGCCGCGCCCTGGGCGGCCAGGTCGAGCCACCCGCGCGAGCAGTCCACCTGTCCGTGCAGGCGGGCGAACATCCAGACGGCGCGGCCCTGGAGCCAGAGGTACTTGTCGGTGCTGTAGAGGTTGCCGCGGCGGTCGAGGCACGTGAAGTACCCGCCGCACTGGCGGTCGATGCCGTGCCGCTCCCAGAAGGGCACGACGTGCTCGAGCAGTTCGCGGCGATACAGGGCGGCCAGTTCAGTGGGCGTCACAGGTCGATCCCCAGCCATTCGGCGTAGCGGCGATACAGGTGACGGGCCGACGGGTACATGCTCTGGGGGCTCATGAAGTGGGAGAACTCGAAGGTGATGAGCTTGCTGCATCCGGCGGCCTCGGCGGCTTCCATTTTGTAGCGCAGGTGCCGCCAATCGATCGGGAGAAACTTCATAGGGACGCCGCCGCGCTCGAAGTTCTCGACGTTGGACCAGCAGGCGATGCCGTGGTTGCGGCAGAGCCGCGCGTTGACGTCGAGGTAGGCCGGCAGGTCCGTGAAGGCGCACAGGCCGTCCTGGAAGGCGACGATATCGACGAGGCCCTGGATGCGTTCGAAGACGCGCTGCCAATTCTTCTCGTGGTCTTCGGGGGAGAGGTAGTCCTGGGGGAACTCCTTGCGGCCGAGGAGCCAGGGGGAGATCAGGATGGGCAGATCGCGAAGGCCGCGCAGGTGGCGTGCGAGTCGTTCGTAGACGACCATGGCGCCTTCGTGGTAGCGGGGAATCTCGTGGCAGATGTACCAGCCGCGGAACGCCCGCCGCGAGCCGTAGCGCTCCATGACCTCGTCGGCCAGGGCCATGTTGAGGTCGGCTTCGCGCTGGTGAGCGCCGCCGCGCCACGCGCCGCTGTCGTAGGTGCCGTAGTAGAAGTCCATGCCGCAACGTTCGGCCTCGTCGAGGAAGAGCGTCATGAGGTCGCCGTAGGCGGGCATGACGTCGCAGGCGTCGCGGAGGACGCGGCTGTCGAAGACGGCGCGATCGCGGGCTCCGGCGCGGATGAGGATCACGGTGTCGATGCCGACGGCGCGCATCGCGTCGAAGTCGGCGGCCCACTCGGCGCGGCCCCAGTTGTTCGACGGGATGTCGGCCACCACCGCGTCCAGGAAGGTGCCGGTCAGTCTCATCGCCATGGTCGCAGCTCCTTGACAACGGAACACACTGGCGGTCAACGCGTTGCGGAACGCATTATAGCGGTCGGTGGATCGGGGCGTGCCTGATTTTCCGGCGGCACGACGAGGCTCGGGATGTGCAGCGAGCCGCCCCCACAGAACCCGTGTGGGTGCGAGCAGCCACGCTACGGATTGTCGGGTCTGTTGACCCGACCTACGCGCTGCCGTGCGACGGCAACGCCCATGCCTGACGGGGCAGGCTGTCCGGCAATTCGGTATGCGCAACACGCTGTTAGGAAGGGCATTACGACAGCTCAGGCGTAGGGTGGCTGCTTGCAGCCACGCGGAAGGGCAAGGAAACTCGCTTATACCTGACGGGCAGGCATGGTATCCAGCAACAACGAACCACACGACGAATTGTCGGACACCCTCGACGGGGCAGGCATGGCACCCAACGGGTCGGGACGGGTGGTGCCGGGGCGGCGCGGGTATGGTATAATGTGTAGATGGTTTGCGTGGGGCGGCCGCCGGGGCGGGCAGGGCGCGGCCGGGGGGGACGAGCGGAACGGTAAATCTTCCGCGGGGCGGGGGTGTTAGCACGTGTAGGCCGGCAGGATTGCCTGTGGTGCGGCGGCAACGCGGCTCAAGGAGGTGGACCATGACACGCATGTTGGCGGCGGGCCTTGCGACGTGGGTTCTGGCGGCCGGGGCGGCACTGGCCCAGACGGACGACGGCCTGACGGCGTTCGAGCGGGCGAACCGGGAGGCCCAGGTGCTGAAGCAGCAGAGCCTGGCCCAGGTGCGCGGGTTGCTGGGGCAGGTGCCGGAGTTGATCGCGGCCCAGCGTTACGTCGATGCGGACATCCAGTTGCGGACGGCCAAGCGGATCGTCACGACCGGGCGTTACCTGTCGGCTGGGGAGCAGACGGCCCTGATGGCCGAGGTGTCGCGGCTGGACGAGCAGTTGATGGCGGCGCGGACGGCGTACCTGGTGGCCCGCGAGCAGGCCCAGGCGTCGGAGGTGGCGGCGCGCGAGGCCCAGCGGCGCGAGTCGCGCGAGGCGCTGGACCAGCGACGGCAGGAGGCCCACTGGTCGCGTCTGAAGGAGTACAGGGCCGCGCGGAAATATGATCTGGCGCTGGACGAGGCGCGGGCCCTTCAGCAGCGCAATGCCAACGACGAGGAGGCCCGCCGCGTGGCCGAAGTGCTGCGGTACCTGGCGAACACGGCTCCGGGCTACGACGTTCGCGTGAGCCGGTTCGAGCAGGGGCAAGCGACGCTGCGCGACACGGAGGATTCGGCGACGCCGTACTACGACGTGCTGCGGTACAAGGATCCGAAGGCCTGGGAGGAACTGACGCGGCGGCGCTTCATGGGGCTGCTGCGCGACCAGGGCGTGACGCCGCGCAGCCTGGAGTCGGCCGACGACATTCAGAAGCGCGTGACGCTGGAGATGGACCAGGTGACGCTGAAGAACGTGCTCTTGTACCTGAGCGAATCGACGGGCGTGCCGATTGTCGTGGACCCGCACCTGGAGGCGGACACGGGCAAGTCGGCCGACGCGGAGGTGGTGACGATCAACGTGAAGCAGATCACGCTGGAGCAGGCGCTGAACATGGTGCTCCCCGGCGAGATCGGCTGGCGGCAGGAGGGTGGGCAGGTGATCGTCAGCAGCCGCGAGAAGGCCAACCCGCTGAAGGTGCGGACGTATCCGATCCGCGACCTGGTGGCGGAGGTGCCGGACTTCGGCAAGACGGTGCCGCACATGGACCTGGGTGCTGGGCTTGAACAGGGCGAAGGCGGAGGCGGTGGCCTGTTTCCGAACGACGATGACGACGAAGACGATGGGCCGCCGACACAAGATCGCATCATCGACCTGATCAAGCGATTCGTGACGAGCAACGATCCTCGCGTGGCGCCGTGGGAAGACATGGGCGGCACGGCGACGGTGGAGTACTTCAACGGGATGCTGATCGTGAGCCAGACGGAGGTGGGGCACCAGAAGGTGGTCGCGCTGCTGTCGAAGCTGTGAGCTGTCCGACGGTGGCGGCGCGTGCGCCGCGATGGCAGGCAATCGAGAAAGAGGCGTCCGGCGCGTGAGCGGCCGGGCGCCTCTGTGTTATCGCAACCGGCGGGTCCTCATCGCTTCGCGGGCTGCTGAAACGACCGCCAGTGGAACTCGACGACGGCGACGCTGGCGGGGTGCCAGAAGTCCCAGTTGTGGGCGCCGGGGGATTCGACGAACGTGAAGTCGATCTGCCGCGCGGCCATCAGCTCGGCCGTCTTCGCGCGCTTCTGGCGAGCGTCGGTGATGGCGTCCACCTGGGGCTTGAGCTCGTCGCGGATGCGGGCGTTCTGGTTCACGAGGAAGTCGCGGAACTCGCGGTTGGCGCCGATGAGAAAATCCTCGGTGCCGCAATGCTGGTAGATGGGCGGCAGTTTGCGTCCGGCGGCGACGTAGTCGGCGATGCGCTTGAAGATGTCGCAGCGGTCGTAGGCTTCCTGGTTCTCTTCCTTGGGCCCGAGCCACTTGGAGGCCATCAACGTGCCGCGCACGGCCCCGTAGGCCGAGCTCAGGCCGCTGACGGATCGGAACATCTCGGGCCGCGTGAGCATGTAGTGCATCGCGCCGAAGCCGCCCATGGAGAATCCCGTGACGCCGCGGCGGCCGGTGTCCACGCGGTAGTGGGCGTCGATGTGCGGCACGAACTCGTCGAAGAAGAACGTGGTGAACTGCGACGTGGGCGTCGTCGTGGAGTCGAGGTACATGCTGGCGTCGTCGCCGTTGAAGCACGTGACGATCATCGGCATGTGTTTCAGCGCCCGGCGCAGCATCGACATGTCGCTCCAGGTGGCGTACGGCGCGTGGGCCCCGTGCAGCGTGTAGAGGATCGGGTACGTCGTGGCGGCCTTGTCGTCGTACCCCGGCGGCAGGACCACCACGGCCTGGATGCGGCGCTTCATCGACGGCGACCACACGGTGAACTTTTCGATGCGGCATCCCTCGGGCGAGGTCTCCACGGTTTTGGCGTCCTCGTCGGGTGCAGGCGCCATGGTCTTGGCCTCCTCCTTCTTCTCACTGGCCGCTTTCTCGCTCTCGGCCGCCACTGCCGCCGCAGGGGCCGGGGCCGTCGCCCCGTCGTCCGCCGCAGCCACCGCCAACATGCACGTCACCGCCCACGCCACAGAGAGTCCCATCGTGCGCCTCCTTGGTTGTTCTGTCCGGCGAGCGTCGCGGCCCGGGACCGAGCGCTCGGCGCGAACTGGATGTGAAACCCCGTGTCACGGCTCGCGGACCGGCGTTTCCCGCCGCGCGGCACGACGACGGACGACGTGAAGCACGAGGCGAATCGCGCCTGCCACAACACCCGCCGCAATCGCGGCATTCCGCAGAACGATGTCCGGTGCCCAGAACGAGCGCGGCCGCGCGAACGACATGAGCAGAGACCAGTGAGCATAGCAGACCAGGCTGATTCCGGCCGCACCGGCCATCCACAGACAGAGCACGAGCTGCCACGTGCGTCGCGAGGATCCCGTCCGGCGTTTCTCCAGACGGCCGAGCCACAGGCCGCCGGCAATCAGGAGCACGTGAGCGGCCACCAGCGTCTGCCACGAGGGCCATGCCGACAGGGTGGTGGTGTCGTACAGGCGGAACATGACGTGGCCGAATACGGCTGTGGCCACGATGAGCGCTTCGGCGGCTATCAGCGGCCCGACAGGAGGACCCGCATCCACCTCCGGATCGCGGAGCACTTCGCGGTCGGTGAGGTAGCAGGCCAGCAGCGCCACGAGGCCGGGTAAGACCAGATGGACCAGGTCCAACACGTCCGCGTCGGTCCGCATCATGGCGACGACGGCATGACGCTCGGCGATCCACAGGGCGGCCAGCCCCGCGACGTACAACATCGATCCCACGGCCAGCAGGGGATACTCGAGGCTCCGACGGCACCGCTGCACCGGCTCCCGCCGCCGCAAGAGGGCGTCCAGAACCACGTACGCCAGGATGACCAACGGCACAGTCCCCGCGGGATCTTCGAAGTACAACGCCCGCACAGGCCATGAGGCGGCATCATGGCTGCCGGCCTCGTGCAGAAAGTGCCTCGCGGCAAAACACAGAATCAGCGTCAGCCAGGCCGCGTAGGCATACGCGCACAGGACGGTGGCCGTTGTCAGAAAGACGGCCAGCCAGCGTCCGGAGGTCGCGTTCTTCGCACGGGCGTCGCCTAAACCACGAGCTGTTTCGTCGTCGGTCATGGGGGCAGTGTATCGCGGTCGGGTCGGCCCGACAAGGCCCAGCGCGGGCGAGGGACGCCGGTGGGGGCACGTCATGTGTGTTGGCAAGGGGGGTACACTTTGGTCCGGCTTCCAAAGTGGCACCCGGCGTTCGACCCTCACCGCCCCGAGCGGTGCTCGGGGCACCTCTCCCTGCAAGCAGGGCGAGGGGTGCAGGTGCGTGCTTCGCACGCGGGGTTGACGGGGGCCGCGTGGGTCCGGGGGACCCACCCTACGCGCTGGCGCGGGCGAGGGCCGGTGGGAGCGCGTCACGTGTGTGGGTAAGGGGGGCACACTCTGGTCCGGCTTCCAAAGTGGCACCCGGCGTTCGACCCTCACCGCCCCGAGCGGTGCTCGGGGCACCTCTCCCTGCAAGCAGGGCGAGGGGTGCAGGTGCGTGCTTCGCACGCGGCGGGTGACACGC
>Ga0123329_1001273_pt1 | contig 24109 bp, 26 predicted proteins | sample BioC12SIPDNA_FD_89703 | JGI IMG/M metagenome (GOLD analysis project Ga0123329, IMG submission 89703) | Anaerobic biogas reactor microbial communites from Washington, USA - Biogas_R1_B C12 SIP DNA | ecosystem: Engineered > Bioreactor > Anaerobic > Unclassified | place: Washington, USA | collected...
TAGCGGCGCCAGCCTCGATCTGCAGCTTGATCAGACCGGTGACCTTCTTCTTCTTGGGAGCCATCGAATTACCTCGTTCCTGGTTACCGGTGGACCGCCACGATGATGACGACCCCCGTCCGGATGCCGGGCCCCGCTACCAGCGTCTGCCGCTGGGTCTCCGCGTATCCCGGCCACCGGGGATGAATGTTTCTGGGTCGCGCATGCGTACACGCGCGAGGGTCAAGCCTACGGCATCGGGCGGCCATGCCCCAAATCCCGCCCACCGGAAAGCGAAACCCCCGTTCCCCCTCGGTGACGAGGGGGAACGGGGGTGGCGTCGGAAAGCGGCCTAGTTGATCTTCTCGATCTGGTCCGCGGTGAGCTCCACCGGGGTCTCACGACCGAAGATCGACACCAGCGCCTGGATCTTGCCGGTGGTCGGGTCGATCTCGGAGATCGTCGCCGAGACGGACGCCAGCGCACCGGTGAGGATGGTGACGGCCTCGCCGACCTCGAAGTCGATCGCGACGGTCGGCTTCGCCTGCTCGTCCGGCATGGCGACGACCTTCTCGCCGTCGGCGGTGACCGCCGCGGCCTCGCCCTCGACGGAGGCCTCCTTCGGCATGAGGAACTTCGCGACGTCCCGGTGCTTGACCACCGTGGCATTGCCCTCGTTGCCCACGAAGCTGGTGACACCCGGGGTGTCACGCACGACGGACCACGCCTTGTCGTTCATCTCCATGCGGACCAGGACGTAACCCGGCAGCAGCTTGCGCTTCACGAGCTTGCGCTTGCCGTCCTTGATCTCCAGGACCTGCTCGATCGGCACGACCACGTCGTAGATGTACTCCTCGACCTCGAGGGTCTGGGCACGCATGTCGAGGTTCGTCTTCACCTTGTTCTCGTAGCCCGAGTAGCACTGGATGATGTACCAGTCACCCGGCAGCTTCTTCAGCTCCGAGACGTAACGACGCAGACGGCGACGGTACTCGGCCTCCGCGTCCTCCTCGGTGGTGTCGCCGAGAGCGGCGGCGGCAGCTGCCACCTCATCCTGCTCCTGCGGCTCCTTCTCGACGACCTCGTCCTCGTCGGTGTCGTCCTCGGCGGCCTCCGGGACGTCCTCGTCGGTCGTCGGGGCAACCGCCGGCTCGGCGTCGATCGTCTCGTCGACGTTCGAGGGGTCATCGCCGAGAAGACGCTCCGCGTCGCTGATCTCCCGGTCCTCGGTGTCGAACTCGTCGTTGGTGATGTTCTCGTCGGTCATGGTGTGCTCCAGACGTGTCTTCCTACGTGGTGGGCCTTTCGCGCCAGTCTAGCGGCCGCGGCCCAATGAATAATCCCGCCGACCCTCGACAGGTCCGGCGGGATGAAATCTGATGGTGACGACTCTACCTAAGGAGTGAGAACCTTCTCAACTCCGAGGCCGACGATGAAGTCCACGCCGGACACCAGCGCCGTCACCACGATGAGGAACGCGAACACGACGAGCGTGTAGACGACCATCTGACGTGCCGTCGGCCAGATGACCTTCCGCATCTCGGAGACGACCTCCGGGATGAACGACGCGACGCCACCGCCGGGCTTCTCGTCCTCCGCGTCGGCCTTCACGACACGCTTCGCCTCGTAGGAGGCACTCGAGGTCGTGCCGACACCGGCGAGCTGACGCTTGCCCGTGGGACGGGCAGCACCGGGCTGGTTGGGCTGTCGATCGGTCACAGCACTCCTCGCAAAATGTTCTCTCGTGTTCAGGACTCCGATGAGCCTACCAGAAGCATGGCACGGCAAGCAGAACGGGCCGGTCCCGAGGAATGATCCTCGATGACCGGCCCGCATTGGCAGGGGCGACAGGACTCGAACCTGCAACCTACGGTTTTGGAGACCGTTGCTCTACCAATTGAACTACGCCCCTAGGTGCGCTGATCAAACAGCACGGCTCACCTTACCAGAAGGACCATCTCTACCGAAATATCCCCTCCGGCGGCTAACCGGTAGCGATGGCGGGAATTGAACCCGCGACACAGCGATTATGAGTCGCTTGCTCTACCACTGAGCTACACCGCCAGGTGACTGTTTCACACTCTCCCAGCCACCGACGGTTAACTCGCGACCGAGGGAGAAAAGAAACAGAGCCCCCTATCAGAATCGAACTGATGACCTTTTCCTTACCATGGAAACGCTCTGCCGACTGAGCTAAGGGGGCACAGCCTCTTGAAGTTTTGGCCTTGATTTCTCTTGGCCGCTCCGTTGAAGCCTTGTAAAGATTAACCCGATGTTGCTTACTAACACAAATCGCCAGGTCAACCCATGTTTTTCAACGCTCTATAACGCGCTATAAACGTGCTTTGAGGCGCGCTTAAAGTGGCTTGCTGGCGGCATGCTTGAGGGTGTGCTGCGGGGCCTGTGGAGCGGCCGGCGTTGCGGGGTCCGTGCCGGGGCCCCTGGGGTTGCTGGGCGGCATCCAGGCGGCCGCCACAGGGTCGAGAGGACATGTTCGGGCCGACATCGTCGGGAGGACCCCGCCAGCCGCCCCGCACGTTCGAGACCACTCCCCCTCCGAACATCTCCTCTCGAACGTGCCGCAGCGCAGCGACGCCGACCCCACCCCACCCCGAAATGCAGAGAACCCACCCGGACATTGCTGTCCGGGTGGGTTCTCATCCGTGTGCCAGATAGAAGATTCGAACTTCTGTAGGCGTGAGCCGGCGGATTTACAGTCCGCTCCCTTTGGCCGCTCGGGCAATCTGGCAAACTTCAGCACCACTCGCGTGGTGCGTTACACACTTTACTATGACACCCCGAGCAATCCGCAAATCGGCTGCTCAGGACGCCTAATTCCAGCTAACCGACGCGGCGGATCGTGTAGCCGGCCAGCAGGCGCAGCGCGTCGGTGGCGGCACAGTCGGGCAGGCGGCCGATCTGGGCCTCGGCGTCGGCGAAGTAGCGGTGGACGTCGTCCAGCGCACGCTGACGCCCCTGGGAGCGTCCCAGGAGCTCCAGGGCCCGCTCGACGTCCTTGTCCTCGGTGAGTGGTCCGGTGAGCAGTCCGCGGAGTTCCTCGCCGACCTCGCTGTCCTCCTCGAGGGCGTAGAGCACGGGGAGGGTGAACACGCCCTCCCGGAGGTCGGTGCCGGGGGTCTTCCCGGACTGTTCGTGGTCGGAGAAGATGTCGATGATGTCGTCGACGATCTGGAAGATCATGCCGACGGCCATGCCGATGCGCTGGAGGGCGTCGCAGTGTTCCTCGCTGGCGCCGGCGTGGTACGCGCCGAGGTAGCCGGAGGAGGCGATGAGGACGCCGGTCTTCTCGCGGATGACGTCCATGTAGTGCTCGACGGGGTCCCGGTCCTCCGCGCCGATGGTCTCGCGCATCTGGCCGGTGACCAGGTCCTGGAAGGTCTGCGCGAAGTGGCCGACGGTGTGGGTGTCCAGTTCGCTCATGAGGCGGGAGGCGTGGGCGAAGAGGATGTCGCCGGCGAGGATGGCGACGGAGTTGTCCCAGCGGGCGTTGGCGGAGTCGACGCCGCGGCGGAGTTCGGCCTCGTCCATGACGTCGTCGTGGTAGAGAGTCGCCAGGTGCACGGTCTCCAGGACGGCGGCGGCCTTGACCACCTCGAGGGAGCCGGCGCGGGGGCCGTACTCGGACGCCAGGAGCGTCATCATCGGGCGGAAGCGTTTGCCGCCGGCGGTGAGCAGGTGCGTGACCTTGTCGACGAGGAAGTCCTCGCCCTTCGCCAGTTCCTCGCGCAGCATGACCTCGACCTCGGTCATTCCGGTCGCGATGCGCTCGTTGAGCTCGGCGTCTCCCAGGTCCACGTGCCCCGCCGGGCTGGGCTGGTAGGTAGTGCCGTGGGTCATGTCGGAATGTCCTTGCAACGGTGATGAGGGTCAGGTTGATCGGGTTCAACCGTAGTCCAAAGTTGCCGCCCTCCGTAGTCAGGGTGTCACAATGGGGCGCATGAGTGTGGTCTGTGACGCGGATGTCCTTGTTGTCGGTGCGGGTCCCGCGGGTGCGGCTGCCGCGATCCATGCGGCTGACGCCGGCCTCGACGTCCTGCTCGTCGACACCGCCACCTTCCCCCGCGACAAGACCTGCGGCGACGGACTCACCCCGCGGGCCATCCATCAGCTGGGCCGTCTGGGCCTCGCCGACGAGGTGACGCGTGACTACCACAACAAGGGTCTCAAGCTGCGCGGATTCGGCGGTTCCGTCACCGCGCCCTGGCCGGAGGGGCACTACGGCACCCTCGGTTCGGCGATGCCGCGCACCGAGTTCGACCACCTCCTGGTGCGTACCGCCGTCGCCCGGGGCGCGACCCTGTGGGAGGACGCGACGGCCACGGCGGTGCGCCGTGAGGGTCGGCGGATCGGTGAGGTGACGGTGCGGCACGGGGGCGTCGAGAAGCAGGTCCGGGCGCGGTGGGTCCTGGTGGCCGACGGGGTGCGGTCGACGTTCGGCAAGCTGCTGGGGCGCGAGTGGCACCGCGGTGAGGTGTACGGCATCGCCGCGCGTTCCTACTGCACGTCGCCCATGTCGACGGAGCCGTGGATCCACTCCGACGTCGAGCTTCTCGACGCCGACGGTGTCGTCCAGCCCGGCTACGGCTGGATCTTCCCCCTCGGTGACGGCCGCGTGAACCTCGGCGCCGGCGCGCTGTCGACGGACACCCGTCCGGCGCGGGTCAACACGAAGAGGCTGCTCTCCCACTACGCCGCGCAGAAGCGCACGGAGTGGCAGCTGGGCCCCGAGCAGGACGTCACCTCGGCGATGCTGCCGATGGGTGGCGCCGTGTCCAACGTCGCCGGCCCGAACTGGCTGCTCATCGGCGACTCCGCCGCCCTGGTCAACCCCCTCAACGGGGAGGGCATCGACTACGGCATGGAGTCCGCCGAGATGGCCGTCGATCTGCTTCTCGACGCCGGCCGACGCGACCTCACCCTCGTGTGGCCGCACCTGCTGCGCGGGGCCTACGGCGAGGCCTTCCTCCTGGCCCGGACCGCCGCGCGGCTGCTCACGTACCCGCGGTTCCTGCCGGTCGTCGGGCCGCTGGGTCTGCGGGGGCCGGTGGGGGCGGTCGTCATGCCGGCGGCGGCGCGGCTCATGGGCAACCTCATCACCGACGAGGACCGTGACCTCGTCGCCCGCCTCTGGCGCCTGTCCGGCGGGGTCGTGTCCCGGGCCCGCCGGGACACGCCGCTCTGGTCCTCGACGGTGTAGCAGACCCCTCTACAGCGGCTTGGTCGCCGAGTGCAGCGCCACGATGCCGAAGCTGAGGTTCTGCCAGCCGGCGTTCTCCCAGCCGTTGTCGTTGATCACCCGCGCCAGGCCCTCCTGGCCCGGCCACGCGCGGATGGAGTCCGCGAGGTACTCGTAGGCCTCCGGGTTGCTGGACACCATGCGTGCCACCTTGGGCAGCAGGCGCATGAGGTACTCCTTGTACAGCGTGCCGAACACCGGCACGACCGGGGTGGAGAACTCGGCGATCGTCAGCCTTCCGCCCGGCCGGGTCACGCGCGCCATCTCCCGGAGGCCGGCCTCGTGGTCGTGGATGTTGCGCAGGCCGTAGGAGATGGTGACGGCGTCGAAGGTGTTGTCGGCGAAGGGCAGCTGCATGCCGTCGCCGCAGACCTTCGGCACGTCCCGGTCCCGGCCCGCGGCGAGCATGCCCTGGGAGAAGTCGCAGGCCACGCACCAGGCGCCGGACTTCGCCAGCTCCACGGTCGACACGGCGGTGCCGGCGGCGAGGTCGAGGACCTTCTCGCCCGGCCGCAGGTTGAGACGCTCGCGGGTCCGACGACGCCACCGGGCGTCCTGCCCGAAGGACAGGATCGTGTTGGTCAGGTCGTATCTCTCACCGACGGCGTCGAACATCGACGCCACGTCGAAGGGTTTCTTGTCCAGGTCTGCCTTAGCCACGCACCTGAGTGTAGGCGAGGCCCCCTCAGGCGACGCGCGCACCCAGTGCGCGGGCGGCCCACAGCGGCAGCTCCGGGCGGGGGCCGAAGAAGGTCAGCGGGACGCGACGGGTCTCCTCGATGACCTCCGCGTAGTAGCCGAGGAGCTGCTCACACAGCGCCTCCCAGGTCTTGTTCGCCACCGAGGTACGGGCGTTGCGGCACAGCTGGTCGTGGCGCTCGCGGTGCAGGATCCACTCCGCGGCGACGGGGAGGTCGCGGGAGAACGTGTCGACGTCGAGAAGCAGTCCGTTGTAGCGCTCCTGGATGAGGTCGACCGGGCCGCCGGCGCGGGGGCCGATGGTCGGGACGCCGGAGGCCTGGGCCTCCTGGATGGCCTGGCAGAAGGTCTCGAACTCGCCGGCGTGGACGAACAGGTCGAGGGAGGCGTAGGCGCGGGCCAGTTCCTCGCCGCCGAGGGCGCCGGTGAACACGGCCTTCGGCATGAGCTCCTCGAGCTCCGGGCGGGAGGGACCGTCGCCGACGATGACCAGCTGGATGTCGCGGCGGCCGTGGAGGGAGGCGAGGCGGTGGACGCCCTTCTCCGCGGCGAGACGGCCGACGAAGCCGACGATCTTCTTGCGGCCCGTGCGGTCCCACTGCCGGCGCAGCGCCGGGTCGCGCTTCTCCGGGTGGAAACGCACCGCGTCGACGCCGCGGCCCCAGTGGCGCACGTTGTTGATGCCGTGCTCCTCCAGGTCGGCGATGGTCAGCGAGGAGGGGGCCAGGGTCATCTGGCAGATGTTGTGGATGTGCCGGGTCCACTCCCACGCGGCGGCGGCCAGCGGGGCGAGGTGGTACTTGGAGGCGAAGCCGGCGACGTCGGTCTGGTAGAGCGCCACCGCCGGGATGCGCAGCTGGCGGGCCGCATAGGCGCCGGCGGCCCCGAGCACGAAGGGGCTGGCGAGGTGGATGATGTCCGGGTTGAAGCCGCGGAGGGCCTCGGTGACGGTGGCGTTGGGGACGCCGATCGGCAGCGAGTCGATGAGCGGCATGCGCACGGTGGGCACGCGCACGATCTCGAAGCCGAGGTACTCGTGGATCTCCTCCTGGAAGTCCCGGGCCCCCGGTGCCACCACTATCGCCTCGTGCCCCTCGCGGTGGAGGTGTTCCAGAACGCGGAGAACCGAGTTCGTCACACCGTTGACGTTGGGCAGGAAGGATTCGGCGACAATGGCAACACGCATGGACGACATGTTCTCCTACCTAGACGACGACGCCCTGAGTTTCAGGTCAACGTCGGGCGAATTTCGGGTGAACTGGGTCGCGGTCTGGTGACCCGACCGATTGCCCACCACAATACGGCAGCGACAACCGTTGCCACTAGAGCGACACTTAAGGCGGGGATGATGGAAAGGGTCCATTCGCGGCCCTCCACCTTGACCAGGTCCGGGTCCCCCTTCGCGTAGGTCACCCACACGCGCTGCCCCTCGCCGAGGCCCGTGGGGTACAGCAGCCCGGTCGACGGCGCATGGTAGATGCCCTGCTCGTCGCGGAAGTCGACGGTGGTGCGCACCCGGCTCACGCCGGTGACGGTCGCCAGCGCCCGGCCCGGGTCCTCGTCGATGGCGCGGTCGTTGAGGAAGGGCCCGGCGACCAGCGCCACCGCCCCGAGCATCACCGCGGCCCACAGCAGCAGCACCAGCTGCCGGCCCCGCCGCCCGATGCGCCCCCTCACTTCCTGAGTGCCTCGTGCATCGCCCGGCGCGTGGCGCGGGTGGTGCGGGCCTCGATGACGGTGAAGCCGTCGTGGGGCTCGCTGAGGGCGTCGAGAAGCTCACGCAGCTCCGTGACCTCCCGGTACGCGACGCCGAAGCCCGCGCACAGCTCGCTTATCGACGCCCCGTGGGGCGTCCCGAAGACCCGCTCGAAGGAGGCGCGGAGCTCCGGGGCACCGATCTCGAGGGTCTCGAAGATGCCGCCGCCGTCGTCGTTGGCCACCACGATGGTGAGGTTCTCCGGGTGCGTGTCGGCGGGCCCGATGAGGAGGCCGCCGACGTCGTGGAGGAAGGTGACGTCACCGATGAGCGCGACGGTGCGCGGGGCACGCGGCTCGTCGGGGTGCGCGGCCTGGGTGGCCAGGGCGATGCCGACCGCCTGGGAGACGGTGCCGTCGATGCCGGCGGCGCCGCGCGGCGAGTACGTGTCCACCCCGTCGTAGGGCAGGCCGACGAAGCTGGCGTCCCGCACCGGGTTCGAGGCGCCGAGCACGAGTGTGTCGCCGGTGCCGAGGGTGTCGGAGACCGCCGCCGCCGCGTGCAGCCCGGTGAAGCCGTGGCTCGGGTCGGCGATGACCAGGCGCACGGTGTCGGCCGCCAGGTCGGAGGCGGCGTCGCAGATCTTCATCCACTGCCTCGTCGGCTCACCGGTGACCTTCACGGTGGTGCCGCGCCGGGAGTCCGGGCGCGGGTCGGTGAAGTCGGCGGTGCGGGACAGGACGACGAGCTCGATGTCCGGGTCGTTGATCAGGGCCAGCACGTCCCGGTGCAGCGTCGGGTGCCCGACGACGATGATCTGCTCCGGCTTCGTGTCCACCACGTAGTCGTTGGCGCTGATCTGCGGCTTGCGGAAGATCCCCGCCGCCAGGGGGTGCACCGGGTGGTAGGGGGCGGGGGCGGTCGGCTCGGCGATGGTGGGCACGTCCTCCAGCCCCTCGACGGTCCAGGCCTCGTCACCGGCGATGACCAGGGTGTCCCGGCTCAGATCGACGGCGACCTCCCCGTGGTCGTGCGGGCGGGGGCCCGGGGCACGCCCCAGGGTGCGGTTGGTGGGCGTCTCGGGGAGCTGCGCACCGACGAGCGGGGCGTCCAACTCGACGTTGACGTGCACCTGCAGCTGCGTCGTGAACGCCTCCGCCAGTTCGGGGATGTGGCCCCGCGCGGAGATCTCCGTGGTCGGGGCGTAGCGGCCGAAGATGCCCACCTGGTCGATGGTCTGGCTGGCCCCGGTGTCCTGCATGCGGCGCGGGCGGTCGGCGCTGACCACCGCGAGCGGGACGTGGGAGTAGTAGGCCTCGACCATCGCGGGCAGGCAGTTGGCCACGGCGGTGCCGGAGGTCATGACGACGGCCACGTGCCGCTTCTGCACCCTGGCGATGCCGAGGGCGAGGAAGGCGGCGGCGCGTTCGTCGTGACGCACGTGCACGCGGATGTCCTGCCGCGCCAGCAGCGCCAGGCTCAGCGGCGAGTTCCGCGACCCGGGGCACACCACCACATCGCTGACGTGACGGGAGAGCTGCTCGACGACGACCTGCGCCAGCTCCACGGAGTCCGGCTGTGCGTTCTGGTTGACCTGGTTGACCATGTGCCTGAGTCTACTGAGCGGGCCCGGCGGGCCGAACCGCGGCGACTAGCGGGAGCCGAGCAGGTCGTTGAGCCAGCCCTCGACGTCGATCTCCGGCAGTTCGGTGGGCAGTTCGGTCGGGATGGGCGGCAGCGCCGTGGTCGTCTCCGTGACGGTCACCGACGTCGTCTGCGTCACCGTCACCGGCGGCACCGGCTTCGCGAGCTCCGCCGCGGCGTTACGCCACAGGAAGAAGAACAGGCCGGCCGCGAGGAGCGTCAGGCCGAAGAGGATGCCCATGACCAGGGGCAGGGCACCGCCGCTTCTCGACGCCGCCGGCTGCGGCGTCTCCGGCACCATGTACTGCTGGTAGTCCGGCTGCTGCTGGTTCCACTGCTGTTCCTGCTCACTGGGGAAGTACTGGCGGGGCGGCTCTCCGTCCGCGCCGGTCGGTCCGAGGTAGCGGGTGTCATCGCTCATGATGCCTAAAGCTACACGTACTGCAGCGCCTCGCGGACCCTGGCGAACCACCAGTCACGACGATCAGCAGGTGCCTCCAAGGCCGCCAGGCGGGCGGGGTCAGGGACCACAGGTTCCACGGACATGTGCCCGTCGACGATCTCCCGCGGCGCGGCGACGTCCTCGACGAACAGCGACCCGGTGGCCAGTCCGGCGGCGGCGGGCGGGACGTCGAGGCCGTCGTCGTCCTCCAGCACCGGCAGCGCGGCGACGGCGGCGAGGCCGGCGTTCATGCCCACCGCCGTGTCCAGGGCCGAGGCGACCGTGACGTCCATGTGCCGGGCCCGCAGATGCTCCGTGAGCGCGAGGACCGGCCGCACCCCACCCAGCGGGGCGACCTTGACCACGGCGACGTCGGCCGCCCTCAGCTCCGCCACCCGGTAGGGGTCCTCCTCCCGGCGGATGGACTCGTCGGCGGCCACCCGGACGAACAGCCCGGCGCGCATGAGCTCACCGCGCAGCTGTGCGAGCTCCTCCACCGAGTGGCAGGGCTGCTCCATGTAGTCCAGCGGGCCGAGGACCCGGGCGGCCTCCAGGGCCTCGGGGACGGTCCAGCCGCGGTTGGCGTCGACACGCACGACCGCCTGCGGCAGCACCGCACGCACCGCCTGCACACGGGCGACGTCGTCGGCGAGGGTCTGCCCCTTCTCCGCGACCTTCACCTTGACCACCCGGCACCCCGGGTAGCGGGCCAGCACCGACTCGACCTCCCCCGGGATGACCGCCGGGACGGTGGCGTTGACCTCGACGACCGAGCGTCGGTAAGCGGGGAAACCCTCGAACGCCGCCTCCAGCCCCGCGCGCAGCCACGCCGCGGACTCGCGGGCGTCGTACTCTAGGAAGGGGGCGAACTCACCCCAGCCGGCGGGACCATCGATGAGCAGGGCCTCCCGCGTGTCGACCCCCCGGAAACGCACCGCCATCGGCAGCGCGACGACATGGGAACGGTCCAGGATCTCATCGATGTGCATGGGTCTCACAGTAACGTCATGGCGGCGGAACCGGTTTTTCCGCACAATGGCGTCCATGACCGACAAGAAGCAGATCCTCACCCCCGAACAGATCACCGACGCCGACCTCACCGGCTGGGACAACAAGGGGGACCACATCACCGCCTCCTTCGACACCGGTGACTTCGCCACCGCCCTCCAGCTGGTCAACCTCATCGGCGAGTCCGCCGAGGAGGCCAACCACCACCCCGACATCACCCTCACCTACGGGGCGGTCGACGTCGCCCTGTCCTCCCACGACGTCGGCGGGCTGACCATCCGCGACGTCGAGCTGGCCCGGGTGATCAACGACCACGCGAAGGGCCTCAACCTAAGCTGAAGGACATGACCCGCAGCTACAGCACAGACAACCCCTTCGACGCCTCCCAGTGGAAGGCGGTCGAGGGCTTCGAGGACCTCACCGACATCACCTACCACCGCCACGTGGGCACGGAGCGCAAGGACGGCATCGTCCGCATCGCCTTCGACCGCCCCGAGGTGCGCAACGCCTTCCGCCCGCACACCGTCGACGAGCTCTACCGCACGCTCGACCACGCGCGCCGGACCCCCGACGTCGGTGTCATCCTCATCACCGGCAACGGCCCCTCCGAGAAGGACGGCGGCTGGGCGTTCTGCTCCGGCGGCGACCAGCGCATCCGCGGCCGCTCCGGCTACCAGTACGCCCGCGAGCACGACTCCGACGACGCCGCCGCCGACGCCTCCACCATCGACGAGGCCCGCACCAAGGTCGAGGGCGGCCGCCTCCACATCCTGGAGGTGCAGCGCCTCATCCGCACCATGCCGAAGGTCGTCATCGCCGTGGTCAACGGCTGGGCCGCCGGCGGCGGACACTCGCTGCACGTCATCTGCGACATGACCATCGCCTCCCGCCAGGAGGCCCGCTTCAAGCAGACCGACGCCGACGTCGGCTCCTTCGACGCCGGCTACGGCTCCGCCTACCTGGCCAAGCAGGTCGGCCAGAAGTTCGCCCGCGAGATCTTCTTCCTCGGCCGCGCCTACTCCGCCGAGGACATGCAGCGCATGGGTGCCGTCAACATCGTCGCCGACCACGGCCAGCTCGAGGAGGAGGCCATCCAGGTCGCCCGCGAGATCAACGGCAAGTCCCCCACTGCCCAGCGCATGCTCAAGTTCGCGTTCAACCTGCTCGACGACGGCCTCATGGGCCAGCAGGTCTTCGCCGGCGAGGCCACCCGCCTGGCCTACATGACCGACGAGGCCGTCGAGGGCCGCGACTCCTTCCTGCAGAAGCGCGACCCCGACTGGGACCAGTACCCCTTCTACTACTAGTTCCCACCTGGTGGACCGTGGGGCCACGCTAGGATCAACGCCCGTGACCCGCCTCCTGGAACCCCTCATCGTCGACCCGCGCGACCCCGTCGCCATCCTGCCGGTGCTGGAGGAGGCGATCGCCGGGCAGCGCACCCTCCTGCCCGTCCCGGCCGAGGACCCGACCCGGGCCACGCTGCTGCGGGACTCCCAGCGCGCCGGGGAGCCCATCTCCCCGGACATCGCCCTGGTCGTGGCCACCTCCGGCTCGACCGGCACCCCGAAGGGCGCGCAGCTCACACCCGCCAACCTGGTGAGCTCGGCCGACGCCACCCACCGGCGCCTGGGCGGCGAGGGGCAGTGGCTGCTGGCCATGCCCGCTCACCACATCGCCGGGCTGCAGGTGCTCGTCCGCTCGCTCATCGCGGGCGTCGACCCCCTGGCCCTTGACCTGCGCCTCGGTTTCCACACCGCCGACTTCGCCGCCGCCGCCGCGGAGCTCCACGCCACCGGCGACCGCTGCTACACGTCGCTCACCCCGATGCAGCTGGCCAAACTCATGGACACTCTCCGGGGGATCGAGGCACTGCGGCTTTTCGACGCCGTCCTCGTCGGCGGCGCCGCCCTCAACCCGCAGCTCGCCCGGGCGGCACGGGACATGCAGATCACGGTGGTGACCACCTACGGGTCCTCCGAGACCGCCGGCGGCTGCGTCTATGACGGGCGCCCGCTGCCCGGCGCGCGGGTCCGCGTCGACCGGGGCCGCATCCACCTCGGCGGGCCGATGATCGCGCAGGGCTACCGCAACGACCCCGACCACGTGGCCTTCGCGGAGGAGGGCTGGTTCGCCACCTCGGACGCCGGGACCATCGAGGACGGTTCGCTGCGGGTCACGGGCCGCCTCGACGCGATCATCGACTCCGGCGGCCTCAAGCTCCAGCCGGAGGTCCTCGAGCAGGCGATGCTCGCCGTCCCGGGCGTGACCGGCGCCTGCGTGGTCGGCATCCCGGATCTGCGGCTCGGGCAGGCCATCGTCGCCGCCTACACCGGGTCGGCCACCCCGGGCGAGGTCATCGAGGGGCTCGACCATCTCCCCCGCTGGCAGCTGCCGAAGGACCTGCGGCGCGTGGCCGCGCTGCCGCTCACGGGGCCGGGGAAGGTGGACCGGCGGGGCGTCGAGAAGCTCTTCTGATTATGTCACCGCTCTGTGGGGCGGGTTGAGCACTCTGGGGCGGATCAATCAGCACCAAAGCACCCAACCCACCCCAAAGAGCCGTGACTAGTCCTCCGAGCGGCTCGCCGCGACCAGCTTCGCCACGTCCTCGTCCGTGTACACGCGGTTGATCTGCTCGTCGTTGCCGCCCATGAGCGTGTTGCCGATGACCAGCGCCCCCGACTGCGTCGACGGCACCACCGCGAAGTTCCGCGGGTGCGAGTAGACCTGGCGGACACGGTGCCCGGAACGCAGGGCGCAGGCGTGGAGCCAGACGTCGTCGGCACGCGGGGTCAGCTCCTGGAAGACGTCGCCCTGCCCGACCACGTAGTCGATGAAGCTGGCCGGGTACAGCACGCCGGAGACGCCGGTGGCGAAGTGCAGGAAGCTGGCGCGGCAGGTGTCGGCGGCGGTCCACTTCACGTACGGGAGCAGTTCCTCGTCGCGCAGCTCGATGCGGTGCGCGCGGTAGGCGATGACGACGTCGCTGCGCAGGTCACCGATGAACAGCAGCCGCTCGAGGAACCACTCGGGGTAGATCATGTCGTCGTCGATGGTGGCGACGCGGGTGCCGGTGCCGACGACCTCCCGGAACTGCCCCCAGTACTTGGTGTGCGGGCCGTAGAGCCCGTCGGAGCAGCGCACCTGGAGGCCCCGACCGACGAGGCGGCGCAGGGAGCGCGGCCACTCGGACTCGTAGTCCCTCCGGTCGAGCCACAGCACGACGGGTGCCCGGCTGTGCCCGCGCACGATCGACTCGAGCGTGTAGTGGACGCGGTTGAGCCGCTCGCCGTGGGAGGTCAGCGAGATGACCACGTCGCCCTCCTGCGGGAAACGGGTCCGCGAGAAACGGTTGTTCCACGCCAGCGGAATCATCCTGAACAGGGTGAAGAAGAAGCTGACCGCCTGGCCGAGCACATAAGAAATCCACATAACACGCACCACCTTACTTTTCCGGCCCCGTGGTTGCCTGCCGGCCGTCCGGCACCGGGCGCAGGGTAGGGTGTAGCCGACATGAATGCTTACCGACGCTCCCCCGCCCACGAGATCACCGTCTCCGAGGAGCACGCCGAGCGTCGCCTGGACAAGTTCCTCCGCTCCCGCCTCAAGGGGGTGCCGGCGGGAGTGATCTTCCGGCTGCTGCGTAAGGGCGCGGTGCGTGTCGACGGCCGCCGGGCCAAACCGGACCACCGCCTCGCCGCCGGGGAGGTCATCTCCGTGCCGGCGCTGGACCTGCCCCCGCCGGACAGGGTCGCGGTGCCGGGTGCGGTGAAGAAGGCGGTCGCGGGGGCGATCGTGCACGAGACGGCTGATCTGCTGGTGCTCAACAAGCCGGCCGACCTGGCGGTCCACGTCGGCACCGGCGTGCAGGCCGGTGTCATCGAGGCGCTGCGCGAGCTCCGCCCGGGGGAGGAACTCGAGCTGGCTCACCGCATCGACCGGGAGACGTCCGGCCTGCTCATGGTGGCGAAGCGGCCGACCATGCTGCGCCACCTGCAGGAGGTGCTGCGCGCCGGGGACGTCGAACGCCACTATCTCGCGCTCGTCCGGGGCGCCTACCCGGAGAAGCTCACACGTATCGACGCCCCCCTCCTCACCACCGACTCCGGCGTCACCGTCCACCCCGACGGCCAGGACGCCCTCACCCACGTGCGTGTGCAGCGCCGTTTCGGCCGACGCGCCACCCTCATCCGCGCGCAGCTGATCACCGGCCGCAAGCACCAGATCCGCGTGCACACCAGCCACACCGGACACCCCATCGCCGGCGACTCCCGCTACGGCGACCCGCGTTTCACCGCCGAGATCGCCCGCCTCGGGGGACGCCGGATGTTCCTGCACGCGCACTCCCTACGCATCCCGCTGCCGGACGGCACACTTCTCGACGTCACCGCCCCCACCTCCCCCGACTGGGACCGCACGCTGGACCGCCTGGCGGGCGGGCGCCGGGACGCCCCGCAGGGCCCGCGCCGCACCCCGGCTCGGCGTCCGCGACGGCGATGAAGCACAATGAGCCCCATGTCCGTTGATCTTCACCCCTACCCGGCCACGCCGCGGGACTGGTGGCAGGCCGCGCGCCCGCACACCTGGCCCAACGCCTTCTCCCCCGTCATCGTCGGCTCCGGAGCCGCCGCTTTCGCCGGTGGTTTCTCCTGGTGGCGGGCCCTGCTGGCGCTCGTGGTCGCGTGGGCGCTCATCGTCGGCGTCAACTACGCCAACGACTACTCCGACGGTATCCGCGGCACCGACGAGGACCGCACCGGCCCGGCGCGCCTGACCGGTGGGCGCCTCGCCGCGCCCGCGGACGTCAAGCGTGCGGCGTTCCTCTCCTTCGGGGTGGCGGCGGTGGCCGGCGTCGCGCTCTCCCTGGCGAGTGCCTGGTGGTTCATCCTGGTCGGCGCGGTGGCGATCCTGGGCGCCTGGTTCTACACGGGCGGCAAGAACCCCTACGGTTACCGCGGTCTCGGGGAGGTGGCCGTGTTCATCTTCTTCGGCCTCGTCGCCGTGCTGGGTACCGAGTACACGCAGGCCGGGGCCGTCTCCTGGGTCGGCCTGGGCGGTGCGGTGGCGATCGGCGCGATCTCATCCTCGGTCAACCTGGCCAACAACCTGCGCGACATCCCCTCGGACACCGCCGCCGGCAAGGTGACCCTCGCGGTGCGTCTCGGCGACCGCAACACCCGCTACCTCTACACGGCGCTGGCGCTCACGCCCTTCCTCGTCTCCCTGCTCCTGGCCACGCAGCTGCCCTACCTGGCACTGGCGCTGGTGGCCCTGCCCCTGGCGTTCAAGGGCATCATGGTCGCCCTGCGCGGCAACCGGGGGCCGGCGCTCATCCCGCTGATCAAGACGACCGGCCAGGCGATGCTGGTGTGGGCCGTCGTCACCGCGGTGGTGCTCTTCCTCAACGCGCCGGGCCTGTAGATGTCGGGGGTCATCACCGGCTTCGCCATCATCCTGGCGGTCATCTCCGTCGGCGTGATCCTCTCACGCACCGGGGTGATCCGGGACGACCGTGAACGCCTCGTGCTCAACCGCGTCGCGTTCTACGCCGCGTCGCCCGCGCTGCTGTTCTCGTCGGTGGCGAAGTCGGACGCCGACACGCTGTTCTCGCCGGTCATCCTCGTCATCTTCCTGGCGACGGTCGCCACCGCGGTCGTGTACATCATCGCGTCGACGTTGTTCTTCCGGCAGGACCTGCCCACCACGACGATGGGCGCGGCCTCCTCCTGCTACTTCAACTCGGTGAACATCGGCCTGCCGGTGAGCGTCTACGTCCTCGGCGAGGCCACCTACGTCGTGCCTGTCCTCGTCCTGCAGATGGTCGTGTTCACGCCGTTCATCCTCGCGGGCCTGGTCTCCGAGGACTCGGGCGAACGGTCCCGCGTGGCCCGCATCTGGGGTCCGGTGCGCACGGCGGTCTTCTCCCCCGTGGTCATCGGTTCGGTGCTCGGCCTGGTCGTGGCGCTCGTCGGCCTGCAGATCCCCGACCCGGTCATGCGACCCCTGGAGATCCTCGGCGGCGCGTCGATCCCGATGATCCTCATCAGCTTCGGTGCGTCGCTGCGCAACACCGCGCCGCTGACCACCCCCGCCGACCGGACGGGCACGATCGTCGCCACCGGACTCAAGCTGGTGGGCATGCCGCTCATCGCGTGGGGCATCGCCCTGGGCCTGGGCCTGGAGGGCAACGAACTCTATGCGTCGGTCATCCTGGCCACGCTGCCGGCGGCGCAGAACGTGTACAACTTCGCCGCCTCCTACCAGCGCGGCATGATCATCGCGCGCGACACCGTCTTCCTGACCACGTTCGGTTCCCTGCCGGTGATGCTGGTGATCGCGCTCCTCTTCGGACGTTAGCGGGCGTCCAGCTCCCGCTTGACCCATTCCTTGCGGGCCTTGCGCTGCGCGTTCCAGGCGCCGACGGAACGGTTGGCCTCGACACGCATGCCCTTGAACACGAGCATCGACAGCGGGAACGCCACGAGCAGCGCCAGCAGGGCGGACATGACGAGGGGCACGGGGGCGTCGATAAGCACGGCGAAAAGCTGGATGACGATGGTCAACACCACAAACAGCCCGAGTCGGGCGCCGCCGTACTTGAGCAGCGCCATGTTCGCCTGGCGGCGGACCGCCGGATCAAGCTCCGGGGGCGCGTCGGAAGGGTGCTGGGGAGTATCTGGTGCAGTCACACCTGCAGTCTACTGCTGCCATTAGAGTGGGCCACATGGGACGTCTTTTACTCGTACTGCTGGTTGTCGTCGCCATTGTGCTCGTGTGGAAGGCCTTCGGGCCGAAGACATGGAAGCGCAGTCAGGTGGAGCCGCAGCCCCGGGCCATCAAGGGGCCGGATGACGACGAGGAGTTCCTGTGGAAGATCGAGAAGGACCGATTCAAGGAACGCCGCGCCCGTGAGGCCGCGGAACGCGAGGAAGAGGAACGCCGCAGGCGTGCCGAGGAGCGATACCGTGCACCCGACACCGACGACGATCCACCGCTGGACTGAGGCCGACCGCCGGCTCGACCTCGCCGGCATGCGCGCCTGCCTCGCCGCCGACGTGCGACTCGTCTCCCCGCTGACCGACGGCTTCGACTTCCGCGGCGTGGACGCCGTCATGGCGGTCTTCGAGTCGGCGTTCGCGCTTCTCGACGACATCCGCATCCACCGCCTCACCGGGTCCGGCGACGACTGGGTCCTGTGGGGGCACAACGTCCTCGACGGGCAGAACCTGGAGGAGATCCAGTGGCTCCGCCTGGACGGGGACGGGCTCATCAGCGAGATCACCCTGTTCATCCGGCCGATGCCCGCCGCGGTGATGCTGCTCGGGCGGATCGGCCCGGGCCTGGCGTCGCGGGGTGCGCTGCGTCCCGGGGCCCGGGCGGCGTCGGTGGCGGCGCGCCCGCTCGGGTGGATCGTGCGGGGCGTCGAGAAGTGGCTGATGCCGCGCCTGGGGTAGGCACGCGGACTAGGCTGCTTCCTGACTACCCCTCCGCGCCCCAGGGAGCCCCCATGCGTCCAGTCCTCGGCCTCGCCACCGTCCTCCTCCTCACCGGCTGCAGCGCCGGGAACGAACAGGCCATTGTGGAGACGGTGGTGGTCACCGAGACGGCCGCCGCGGCAGATGCCGCGCCCCAGCCGGAGCAGAACGGGGACCACACCGCCGACGCCTACCGCGGCGTGCTGCAGAATCCCCCCACCTACCCGGAGGACCGCATGAGCCGCTTCCACCCCACGGGCTCGTGGTCCTACGCCATCGTGGAGGCCACCGGCGACCACCGGCCCGACATGCTGCTCCGGATCGACGGCACGGAGTTCTCCCGCGTCCACCTGTACTCCACCGACGCCGACGGGCAGCTCATCCGCTCGACGGACTACCTCGTCGACGGGGCCGCCGGAGCCGGTGGCAGCCGGGCGCGGCTGGAGGCCTCCCGGTTGGGGGCCGGCGTGTACCAGGTCGACTACGTGTCCACGCAGCGCGAGGGCACGAGCACGCTCTACCGCCTGACGGGGACGTCGCTGGTGAGCGTCGGGGAGCCCACCGTCTTCGAGGCGCTCGGCGCCCTGCCGGACCACCAGACGATCACGTGGCTGCCCTCCACCGACCACTCCGGCCTGGCGGCTCTCCGCGGCGCGACGCCCGCGGCCGCCCCCGCCCCGACGTCGCCACAGAGCGGACCAGCCGCGGGCATGGTGCGCTTCACCGGTGTCGTCGCGGAGAAGAGCACCAGCGAGATGACCGGCGGGGAGCCCTCACCGAACGGCGAGCCGGAGAGCAACCGCTACTACACCCTCCTCCTGGATGCCCCACAGGAGGTCACCGCGTCCCAGGGGCCGTGGTCCGAACGCACCGAGACGGTCTCCGAGATCAGCCTGGGTGAGAGGTCGGAGTACAGCGACGACTCCGCCACGTGGCGGCCGCTGGTCGGTCGACGGGTCGCCCTCGACGTCGACCCCGCGGACATGGGCTACCCCACCGACGCCGGCATGCCCGTGGGCATGCTCCGCGTGTGGGATCCGGTGGTCAGCGGCTGACTACCCGTCCGTGACCTCGAAGGTCATGGCCATGCCGAGGGCGTGCGCCACAGCGGCGACCTTCTCCCAGCGGACCCCCGTGCCGCCGTGCTCGATCGTGTGGAGCGTGGAGCGGGAGACCCCGGCCTTCTCCGCGATGTCCGCCTGCAGGGCGCCGATGTCGCGGCGGCGCTGAGCCAGCCGGGCACCGAGATCGAGAAGCACCGGATCGTCGCCGGCGGGCTTGCCGGTCTTCTTCCTGGGGGCTGACGTCCCTGTCACTGTCCGACTCCTCCCTCAGAAGCTGTTCGGAATATGCTCAAGTCTAGCCTGCGGAGACTCATCGGGGTCCGCGCGGCGGGGAGGCCCGGCACATCAGGGGAAACAGGAACGCCGCGCCAGAGAGTTCTGGCGCGGCGTGCGTGCTGTTCAGCAGCGGTCTAGTTGAGTCCCGCGTAGGAGTGGAGGCCCGAGACGACCATGTTGATGAAGAAGAGGTTGAAGATGGTGGTCGCCAGGGCGGCGATGTTGATCCACGCGGCCTTCCAGTCACGCCAGCCGGCGGTCGCACGGGCGTGGAGGTACGCGGCGTAGAGGACCCAGGAGATCAGGGAGACCGTCTCCTTCGGGTCCCAGCCCCAGAAGCGGCCCCAGGCCGCCTCCGCCCAGATCGCGCCGAGGACGATGCCCAGACCGAAGACGGGCAGGGTGAGGATCGCGGTCCTGTAGGCCATGCCGTCGAGCTTCTTGGCGCTCGGCAGCGGCTTGGCGATGGCGCCGAAGATGCCGTGCTCCTTGCCCTGCGGCTGCCAGATGCGCAGCAGGTAGAGCAGGGAGGCGATGCCGGAGAGCACACCGAGGGAGGCGCCGGAGGAGACGATGGAGACGTGGATCGGCAGCCAGTGGGACTGCAGGGCCGGGACGACCGGGGCGGAGTCGGCGTAGAGCTTGGTGCCGCCGAAGAAGAGGAGCGCCAGGATCGGGACCAGGAGCCACGGCCAGACGATGCGCCACTCCTTGCGCTGGATGACCAGCGCCGCACCGATCATGATGAAGGCGGTGGTGACCAGCACGTACTCGTAGAGGTTGCCGAAGGGGAAGCGGTTGGTGGCCAGGCCACGCAGGACCGCGGAGACCGAGTGCACGATGATGCCCAGCCACACCATCGCCTGGGTCATGCCGCCGAACTTGTTGGCGCCGGCCTCCAGCTTCTCCACCTCGGAGAGGTCCGGGGCGTCGTCGACCACGGTGGAACCGCCGTCACCGACCGCGACGAGTTCCTTCTGCTCGGCGCGGGCGAGGGCCCGGCGGGCGTCGATGACGCCCTGCATGCGGCCGTAGTAGACGAGCGACAGCACGAGAGCCAGCACATAGATGACGAACGCCGACTGGAAGGCGACGTCCGAGAAGTTGGAGAGAGTCTGGTTGACGGTCATGTGTGAAGGACACCCTCAGATAGTCAGGTGGGCCGGTGAGATACTTCTGTGACGGTACCCCACCGGACCGGGCGATTCCAACCCTTGGGCCACGTATTCCCCAACTTTAGTTGGACACGAGGCGGGCATCCTCGGGGACGAGAAGGTCCTCCTCCACCTCGTCCGGATCGGGCAGGCCGAGGAGCTCGCGATGGATGCGGTCGAACTCCGGGCCCCAGCCGGCGCGGTCGGTCCGCGCCAGGCCACCGAGCTCGACGTGGGTGCCGCCGTCCTCCCGCGGGGTGAGGCGGATCCAGATGCGGCGGCGCTTGATCAGCAGGGAACCGACCAGGGCCGCCAGCATGATGGTGGTGGTGACCAGCACCCACGGCTGGAAGGGGTCGCGGGAGATCTGGAAGTTGGCGAACTCGCTGGCCCCGTCGAAGGTGACCACTGTGCCGTCGTCAAGCGTGACGGAGTCGCCGCGGGTGAGGTTGACGCGCTCGATCTTCTGCAGCTGACCGGAGTGCAGCAGCGCGGTGTCGAGGCTGAAGATCGACTGGGCGCGGCCGGTGTCGAGTCCGGCGTCACCGCGGTAGATGTCGATGGCGACAGCCGGGTCGGTCATCGCGGGGAAACGCGAGGTGAGCAGCTCGTTGTTCTCGCCGTCCCACTGCGCCGTCGGGGCGAACAGGCCCTGGATGGCGATCTGGTTCTCACGTCGGTCGATGAGCTCGGGGTACATGCCGGCGGGCGGGTCGAAACGCATGACGCCGGAGGACAGGAAGTAGGTCAGGTCGTCGGGACGCCACTGGATGGTCTGGGTGCGGCTCTCACCGTTGGGCCAGGTCACCGTGAACGTCGGGGCGAAGCCGTGGCCCTGGAGGTAGACGCGGTCGCCCTCGATGCGCAGCGGGTGGTTGACCTTGAGCTCGTAGTCGGTCCACTCGGACTTCGGCCGGTGGATGTCGTCGCCGACGGCGTAGGAGACGTTCGAGGTGAACATCTCTGCCTGGCCGTTGGGCAGGTAGTCCGCGGAGAAGTCGTGCGCGTCGAAGCAGAAGGTGGTCAGGCCGGTGCCGTCGAAGAGCGGGCCGGCGCGGAAGGAGTCGAAGTTCGCGGTCGACGTGTTGCAGAACTCGGTGTTCTGGTCGCCGAGCGGGGTCTCGTAGTTGCCGGACTCCGTCACCACGATGACCTGACCCTCGTAGTACACCATCCGGCCCAGCGCGACGGTGACGATCATGCCGACGAGCCCCAGGTGGAACAGCAGGTTGGCGAGCTCACGCGCGTAACCCCGCTCCGCCGCCAGCGAGAACTTACCCGCCCGGTCATCCGTCGGCTGGTACTCCGCGACGTGCCAGCGGCGCAGCAGTCCGCGGGCCTCCGCGGCGACCTCCTCGACAGGCTTGTCGACGTCGCCCTCCGCGTGCAGCGGCAGGCGTCCGAGGTTCCGCGGCGCGCGGGTGGGCGGGGTCTTCCAGGCGAAGTAGTGGTCCCAGGAGCGCGGCAGGATGCAGCCGATGAGGGAGATCGTCAGCAGCGTGAGGATCGCGAGGAACCAGGTGGACTCGAAGACGTCGTAGAGCTGCAGCCGGTCGTAGAACTCGGCGAGTCGGCCGTTGTTGGCGATGTACTCGTTGACGTTCTCCTCGTTGAGGGAGCGCTGTGGCAGCAGGGCGCCGGGGATGGCGGCGATGGCCAGCAGGAACAGCAGCACCAGGGCGGTGCGCATGCTGGTCAGCCAGTGCCAGGCCTTCTTGAGGTACGTCACGACCGTACGCAATGCTCTATCCGTCTCTTCCTAGATGATCGTGGCGCCGTACTCGACGGTCCACTGACGCACGAAGTTGATGAAGTGTGCCCACGCGCCGGTGAGCAGGGCGAGTCCCACGAGGATCATGAGCACGCCGCCGAGGAGCTGCACCTTGCGGGAGTGCCTCCGCAGCCAGCCGATCGTCCGCATCGCCCGGGCGGAACCCAGCGCGATGACCAGGAACGGCAGGCCGAGACCCAGGCAGTAGGCGATGATGAGCGCCACGCCGCGGACGGCGGTCATGCCCTCGGTGCCGGCGGACACGGAGATGATCGCCGCGAGGGTCGGCCCCAGGCAGGGGGTCCAGCCGAGGGCGAACACGCCGCCGAGCAGCGGGGCGCCGACCCAGGTGGTCAGCCGCTTCGGGGCCATGCGGGTGTCGGTCTGCAGCGCCGGGATCATGCCCATGAACACGACGCCCATGAGGATGGTCACCACTCCGCCGACCCGCATGAGCGTCTCCGCGTTGAGGGTGAGCAGGCTGATCGCCCCGAACACCGTGACCGTGGCCAGCACGAACACCACGGTGAACCCGAGGATGAACATCAGCGCCGCCCCGGCGACGGCCCACTGCCGTTTCTTCGTCACGACGGCGCCGTGCTCGGCGTCGTGCCTCACCTCACCGCCGACGATGCCGGCGAGGTACGACATGTACCCCGGCACCAGCGGCACCACGCAGGGGGAGGCGAAGCTGACCAGACCGGCGAGCGCCGCTGCGAGCAGCCCGAGGATCAGGGGGCCGGAGGCGGCGGCGTCGGCGAAGAGCTGACCGAGTTCCGTCATGCAGTTTCCTCGATGAGGGGCAGGACGACGTCGAGAAGCTCCTTGTCGGTGATCTCCTTGAGGAACACCGCCGCTGGCCGGTGCTGACGGTCCAGCACGATCGTCGTCGGGATGACCGACGTGGGCACGCCGCCGAGGGCGGCGGCCGAACGGAACGGCGGGTCGTAGAGCGACGGGTAGGTCAGGCCGTTGTCGATGACGAAGTCCTGCGCGATGGTCCGGTTGTAGTCACGGACGTTGATGCCCAGCACCGTCGCCCCGAGCGGGGTGATCTCGTCCTGGACGCGCTGCAGGTCATCGGCCTCGGAACGGCACGGCGCGCACCACTGGCCCCAGGCGTTGAGCACCACGACCTCACCCGCGAAGTCGGACAGCGAGATCTCCGTGCCCTCCTCCATGAGCGAGTCGCCGGAGATGTCCGGCAGCGGGGCGCGCTCGGACTCCTCGTAGAGGATCGTGGTCTGCCCACCGGGCGAGTGGAACTCGAAGGTGCCGCCGACGGCCACGGCGCTCTTGGCGGCGTCCGGGTCCTGGCCGCAGGCGGTCAGGGTCAGCGCGGCCGCGCCGAGCACGGCCGCGATGGCACGCAGGCGCATGTCAGATGTCCTTCGCGGGGGTGGTGTAGAAGATGTCGGTGATCTGGTCGCCCTCGTAGACCAGCGAGGTCACGGACGCCAGCTCACACTGGCGGCTGGCGTGGGCGAGCGCAACACCCATCACGCTGCGCTGCACCATGACGATCGGCAGCTGGTGGCTGATCAGGATCGCCTCGTGGCCCTCCGCCTTACGGCGTGCCTTCTCGACGGCGCCCATCATCCGCTCGGCGATGTCGACGTACGCCTCGCCCCAGCTCGGCTCGAA
>Ga0123329_1001283_pt1 | contig 23973 bp, 20 predicted proteins | sample BioC12SIPDNA_FD_89703 | JGI IMG/M metagenome (GOLD analysis project Ga0123329, IMG submission 89703) | Anaerobic biogas reactor microbial communites from Washington, USA - Biogas_R1_B C12 SIP DNA | ecosystem: Engineered > Bioreactor > Anaerobic > Unclassified | place: Washington, USA | collected...
CTCGCCGACCACGGACCGCGGCGGCTGCGGGCGGTAGGTCTCCGCGGGTAACTGCGGCAACGGACCCAGGCGATTGCGAACCACCGGCGGCGAGGACACGGTCCGAACCAGGGCCCCCCGCTGAGGTTCGCAACCCCAGCAGCACAGCAGCGACAGCAATGCCACAGAGAACCCACAGACGGCTGATTTCATGTCAGACCCCTCGTCAGACGCCGCCTCGCGCGATGGTCATCAGGCGGCTGATGCGATCTTTGATTTCCGGGTGCGTCCGGAACAGGCCGGAGGCGCTGAATCGTCGCTCGTGCGGTTTGAACGGGTTCACGATGTACAGATGCGCCGTCCCCCGGTTGGCCGCCTCGAGCACCTCCGGGTCGGCCTCCAGCTTGGCCAGGGCCGAGGCCAGCGCCTCGGGGTGCCGCGTCATGCCGGCGGCCGTGGCGTCGGCAAGATACTCCCTCTGGCGGCTCAGGGCAAGCTGAATCAGTTTGGCGAACAGCGGGGCCAGGATCATCAGCACCAGGGCCAACACGAGCACAATCAGTTGGATCGCCCCGCCGCCGCCCCGGTTGCTGCGACGACGCGACGAGCCTCCCCACCACATATATCGGGCAAACACGTCGGCCAGAATCACAATCAGTCCCACGAGCACCGCCACGAACATGGCCAGGCGAATGTCGTAGTTGCGGACATGGGCCAACTCGTGGGCCATCACCGCCTGCAACTCGTCACGCGACAGCCGACGACGAAGCCCTTCCGTGATGGCCACAGCGGCATGGCGAGGGTCGCGACCTGTGGCGAATGCGTTCATGGCCGTGTCGTCGATCACGAAGATGCGCGGCATGGGCAGGTTGCCGGCGATCGTCATCTCCTCAACAACGTTGAACAGCTGCGGATCGTCGCTCTTTCGGATTTCCCTGGCGCGGCTGATGGCCAGCACCGTGGCCGCGCCGCCGTAGTAGCTGAACGCGATCATGACGGCTGCCACCGCCAAAGCCGCAAGGACGGCAACGGTCAACGTGTGAGTCAGGGGGGGCGGCGCCGCGCCGGTCGAGTCATACGGCGACGTGCTGTGGCGGGCGTAGCCGCTCGTCTCGGGCACGCCCACCACCACCAGCGCAATGACCGAAGCCAGAGCGCAGAGAAGGAGCGTCACGAGAACGCAGAGCAGGACCGTGTTGCGTTTGTTCTCTCGGATCAGGTCGTCGAAACTGGCCATGGCGTCCGTTGCCGGGCAGAAGCGCCGCCCAGCCGGCGGCGCGGAAGATCAGAACGAAACCTTCGGCGCCTCGCGCGCCGCACCGTCTTCAAGCTCGAAGAAGCCCATGCGCTTGAACCCGAACAGCCCGGCGATGATGTTGGTCGGGAACATCTCGACGCGGGTGTTCATGGCGCGCACTTGGTCGTTGTAATACTGCCGGGCGAACCCGATCTTGTTCTCGGTCGAGGACAGTTCCTCCTGGAGCGACAGGAAGTTCTGGTTCGCCTTGAGGTCCGGGTAGGCCTCGCTGAGGGCGAAGAGCTGCCGCAGGGCGCCGGAGATCATGTTCTCGGCTGCGGCCTGGTCTTCCACGGTGGAGGCGCTGATGCCCGCCTGCCGGGCTTTGACCACGCGTTCGAGCGTGTCCTTCTCGTGGGAAGCGTAGCCCTTGACCGTCTCGACCAGGTTGGGGATGAGATCGTAACGGCGCTTCAACTGCACGTCGATCTGAGCCCAGGCCTCCTGGGCGGCGTTGCGCAGGCGCACCAGACCGTTGTACGCCACGATCAGGTACAGCACCACGAGAACCGCCACGACCACCAGCACGCCCAGCACCATCCAGACCATACCGTGTGCCCCTTTCCCGGCTCCCCGTTGCCATTGGCAGGAATACCCACACCGGGGGCCGATTTTAGTGGCATGCCGGACCGGTGTCAAGCACGGCGCAGCCCACGTGCAGCCCACGTGACCGACCCGGCCGCCGCCTGTGCCGGATGCGACCTGGGGTTTTTGCTAAACAGGGCCTTGCCGGTGGTCCGAAAACAGTCGTAGTGCATGGGGATACTCTGTGCATAGGGGTTGCCTGCGGGACGCCCATGCCGCGCCCCGCAACGGAAAGGACGTCATGACCCAAGAGGCCGGACTGCTCCAACTGGTCGTCAGCCCCGACAACCTGCGTGCCTGGGGCCGGCTGCACCGCGACGGCAACCCCGAAACCATCGCCGAGGGCTCTATCATCAAGCTCCTGGTCGATCAGGGAATCGAGCTGACCGATCAGGCCCGGGACCACATCGCCGCCCTGGTCGAGCGGGTCAAGCGCGGCGACATGCCCGAAGACGACGTGCTGCTGGTGGAAGGACTTCCCCCGAAAGCCGGCGAAGACGGCTGGATCGAGTGGGCCCCCGAGTGCGACCCGCAGCGGACTCAGCCGGCCGAGGGCGTGGACGAAGTCGATCACTATGCCCGCAGCGACATCGTCAGCGTGTCGGCAGAGTCGCTGGTCTGCACAATTCATCCGCCGACGCCCGGCGAGCCCGGTCGCGACATCTACGGCCGCGAGGTGCCACCCCACCGCGGACGGCGGCCGCCCATCACCTTCGGCGAAAGCATCAGCCACGACGAAGGCGACCCTAACCGGCTGTTCGCTCGCATCAGCGGGCGGCTGAACGTCATGGGGCCGCGCGTCTGGATCACTCCCCTGCTGGTCGTCAACCGGAACGTGGACTTTGCGTGCGGCAACATCGACTTCGACGGCGACGTGATGGTGCGAGGCAACGTGCTGGACCTGTTCACGGTCAAGGCGACCCGAGGCATCGTGGTTCGCGGCCTGATCGAGGCGGCACAAGTGGAAGCCGGCCTGACGCTTGTCGCCGCGGGCGGCATCGCCGGCAAGGAGAAGGCCGTCATCCGATCCGGAGGGACCGTCAAGGCCCGCTTTGCCGACAATGCCACGGTCGAGGCGGCCTCGGATGTCTACCTCCAGCGGGAAATCGTCAACAGCAAAGTGGTCACCTCTGGGCGGTTGATCACGCCGGGGACAATCACCGGCTGTGTCGTCGAGGCGTGCCAGGGCGTTCGGGCGTCGGTCGTCGGCAGCCGCTCCGGCATCCGCACCACCCTCGTCATCGGCTGCGACAAGCAGGCCCAGAGCAAGCTCTTCCGCCTGGAACAGGAACTCTCATCCGCCGAGGACTCCGTGGCCCAGAACCGGGCAAAGCTGGAGCCGTTGCTGAAACGCAAGGACGATCTGACCGACCTGTCCAGGTCACGCCTGGTGAAGCTGCTTAACCAGGTCAAGCAGCAGACGGCGGACATCGAGGAGATGCAGCGGACACGACAGCAGTTGAAGGAGCACCTCCGCAAGAACCGCGACGCCTCGATCCGCATCACGCAACTGGTGCGCGAAGGCACCACCATCCAGATCGGCAGGGCCACGATCACGCTGCGCGAATCGCTGCGCGGCCCGCTCACCCTGATGTGTCAGCGCATCGACGGCGTGGAGAAGATCGTCGCGACAAGCGAGGGCGGCAGCCTCATCGTACTGGATTCGTGTGTCGTGGGCTGACGCCCTCGCCCGCATGGCGCGGCGGCTGGCCGAGGTCAACTACGATGCGCGTCCACGGGCGTCGAGGAATCCCTGGAGGATAATCTGAGCGGCCACCTTGTCGATGCGTCGCCGGCGCATCGCCCGGGACAGGTCGGCATCCAGCATGCTCCGTTCGGCGCTGACCGACGAGAGCCTCTCGTCCCACAACTCCACCGCCAGCCCCGTGGCCTCGGCCAGACGCGAGGCCAGTTGTTCGGCGTCCTGGGCCGCCGGGCCGTGCGTGCCGTCCATATTCAGCGGCAGACCCACCACAATCGTCCCCACCTCTTCCTGCCGGCACAGCGACGCCAGGTCAGCAAGCACCTGCTGGAGCGACTGCCGCTGGAGGATCTTCAGCGGCGTGGCGATGGTGCCGCCGGGATCGCTGATGGCCAGACCGATGCGCTTCTTGCCGGGATCCACGCCCAGGTACCTCACGGGACTCATCCTTTCTTCAGTGGCGACGCGTCGGCATGATCGAATCGTTGGTGCCACTGCTCGTGCAGCGCGTCAATGGGACAGTCGCGGCCGCACGCCTCCTGCGAACACGAGCCGCGCCCCCGCTGAAGTTCCGCGATCCTCTCGTTGACGGGTTTGTTGCCGATGGCCTCGATGTGTTCCAGGAACCGAGCGAGGCGAACACACTGGGAACAGGCCTCGTCGGCGTAGAGCTTCTCGATCTGCTCGGCGAGCCAGGCGAACTCGGCCTTGCCCTTCTCGGCCCGCCCCGCCAGGAAGACCACCCCCAGCACGGCAAACAGGACGGCGGCGGCCAACTTCATGATCCTCGGGTCGAGGTACTGCCCGACCAGCCGCCCGGCCAGGCACGCCAGGGCGCTGGTGGCCGTCAGGGCGACGGCGGCCCCGACGAAAACGGCCCATCGCCCGTGACGGTTGCCCGCGGCCAGGCTCATCGTGGCCAACTGCGTCTTGTCGCCGAGTTCGGCAACAAAAATGGCGGCGAACGTGAACAGGAACATCTCCCACGGTGCCCGCGACACCGGAGCGGCAGCCTCTGCGGCTTCGCCCGGGGCCTCCGACGCGAAAAACTGAACGGCAAACACCGCCGCGCAGACCAGGAAGATGATGCCGGCCAGCGTGCTGAGGGTGCGCGGCTTGAGAAAGCGGGCGAGCAGGTCGCCCACCAGAACCCCGATCAGGGAACTGAGCACAAGGGCCGCCGCGGCGGCAGCGAAGACGATCCACCGGTACCCGGGCGAGTTGGCCGCGAAGCCCAGCGCGGCGATCTGGGTCTTGTCGCCGAGCTCGGCCACAAACACCGCGGCAAATGTAACGGCCGCCAGCTTGGCGGTTCCCGATCGCGCAGATGGTGCTGATACAGCCATCGAAGACTCCGAGAGAACCCATTCCCGACCATTCCCCGGCCGGCCGCCCCAAGGGACGGGACGACGTCGCGTATGAAGGGCGAGCCCCGACAGCAAGCGCAGCCCACGGACAACCGTCACGGCGCCGCGGCGGCCGGCGCCTCCGGCATGCCCGCCCGCAGGCTCACCTTCGCCGTGTAGAACATCCCCGAGTCGCAGCGGTCGGCCAGCGTCTCCAACATCACGTCCAGGCACGGACTCAGCCGGCCAGCATGGACGCGCTTGCCGTTCCACACGACGGCCACGTCCTTCTCGAAATCGATCAGCCGCTCATTCAGGTACACCGTGAGCGCGTCGGCGCCGCTGGAGGTCACGGTGACCATGTTGTCCTGGCCCATCTCGGCGCGAACGGAGGTCTTCCCGGGCGAGGGCCGGGCCATGCCGATGTTGTAGAACCGCGTTTTCCACTCGGCCACCGGATGCCAGACCACCAGCCGCGGGTAGGCCGTGCGTTTCAGGGGCCTCAGGTAACCGTCAATGTCCTTGTATTGGGCCGCGCCGATGTCGTGCTCCTTGTCGGGATAGGGGGCCCAGTGACTGCGGTAGTAGCCCGGCTGCTTCGCACTCAGCGCGGCCAGGGCGTCCATGCCCTCCTTGGCCTTGGCGGCACGATGGTCCTTGAGTCCGAGAAACGAGGCGAAGTCCACGTTGCAGAAGTTCTCGTAGGTGGCGCGGTGGGCCTCACCGGCCACATTGACGATGGCCCCGTAACGGTCCGGCTCGATTGATGCGAAGACCCAGGCCCCGTAGCCGCCCATGCTGTGGCCCACCAGGTAGATGCGGTCCGGATCGGCGTCCGTGGACCGCAGGTAGGCGTCCAGCACGGTGCTGACGGACTGGACCTCGTGCGGCAGAATCCAGGCGTTGGTGGCCGCGTCGTCCTTCGCCAGGCATCGAGTCAGGAGCCGTGTGGACGCGCACGAAAGCATGGCCGTGCGACTGACGCCCCAGCCCCAGGTCATCTCGTTATCGCGGGCGCCGTTGCTTCCGCCGCCGCCGTGCAGATAAATGACGGTGCCCTTGCCCCTGCCGCCGGCATCCTTCAGGACGGCCACGCGCATCGGACCGGCCGGCGTCTCGACCACGGCAACGGGCGCCCCGCGCAGATCGCCGCCCTGCCCTCCCGACGCCGCGGCAGCCCCCTCGACCTTGGGCATCGAGGCCGACGACTTGAACTTAGGGCCGCTCTTTCTCGCCTCGGCCAGAATCGCCCTGGCCCAGCGCGACACCTCCTTCGGCTTGATCTCCGCACGTCCCGACCAGTTCGCCAGCAGCTGCTGCCGCTCGTCGGCCGACGCCCCCACATAGGCCTTGACCGCCGCGGTCATCTCCTGCGCCGACAAAGGCGCCTCCGACGAGGGCGCCGCATCCTCCGCCGCATAAAGGCCCTGCGACGCCACAGCCAGAACCACCCAACATGTCCACCTCGGCTTCATCATTCCCCCTGCATGGCGAAACGCACGCGTGCCGCCCATTCCGTCCCGCCGCCGTAAAGCGATGGAGTATAATCCGTACACGAGCGCTTCACAAGGCGTTTTGAACAGTCGTTGAACAGTCGTCACAACGGTCATTCCCGGACAAGGGTATGGCCGCTCCTGCATGCGGCTCTGGAACCACGCCAGGCGGCCGCCGGACCACGGCGGTCTTGGTGCCGGGGCGGCAACAGCCCCTGAACGCAGTGGCCGCCGAATCCACCAGGTGTCCACCGGCGCGAACGCATTGCACGAGGAGGATGGACACCGAACGGAGTCTGTGGTAACCTACAGTAGCAGTAAGGCTTAGGCGACGCGCAGGGGCCGCTCGGGTGGCATGGTAACGCATCGGCAGCGGCCCTTGACCGGTTCCGGAGATTTCCGCCGCCAACGCCACGTACTATTGAATCCCGGGGCCGAAGGGAGGTGCACCATGCCAACCTGCAAGACTCGTGCGATTCAGGACCTGTCTCAGCAACTGGCCTTCTCGCCTGAACAGGTTCGCAAGAAGGAAATCGACCGGGCCGAGGATCTGGTGCGCCGGATTGATCCGGCCAAGAGCTACCCCTACGATTTCGTCTGCTTCCAGATCACCGGCTACCGCCCGCGAACGGCCATCGTCGAGACAATCAAGGGCGATCAGCTTCGCACCGACCTGGTGCGGATGATCGAGTCCCTGAGCGAAAGCCTGACCCTTCGCGTCGAGGACGCCGGCCAGACGGTGCTGGGCATCGACGACGTGTGCACCCGGTTCAACGTAACGAGCAAGACGGTCAGCCGCTGGCGAAAGGCGGGCCTGGTCTCGCGGAAGTTCGTGTTCCCCGACGGCAAGGTCCGCGTCGGATTCCTGGAGTCGAGCGTGGCGTCGTTCGCGGGAGTCAACCCGTCGCGTGTGGAATCCGCGAGGAAGTTCTCGCAACTGACGCCCGAGGAGCGCCGGGAGATCATCCGCCGCGCGCGGCGATTGAGCCACTACTGCCACTGCTGCCTGTACGAGGTCAGCAAGCGAATCGCCCGGAAAATGGGCCGCGCCGTCGAGACGGTGCGCTACACGATCAAGAAATACGACGAGACGCATCCCGACCTGAAGCTGTTTCCGAATTCGCTGGAGCAGCTCAACGACCGCGACCGGGAGCAGATGTTCCGCGCGTTCCGCCGCGGCGTCGGCGTGCATACGCTGGCCAAGCGCTATTGCCGCACGCGGTCCAGCGTGTACCGGATCATCAACGAGATGCGCGTCGAGCATCTGCTCCGCGAGCCGACCGAGTGCATCTACAATCCGGAGTTCGACGCCCCGGACGCCGAAGCGAAGATCCTGGCCGAGGAGCCGCAGAACCCGGGCGTGCGGACGCCAAAGCCCCCGCCGGGGTTGCCCGTGTACCTGAAAGCGCTCTACCGCACGCCGCTTCTGACACGGGAGCAGGAGCATCACCTGTTCCGCAGGTACAACTACCTGAAGTACCGGGCGATCAAGCTCAAGGAGAAGCTGCGCCGAGCCCGCAGCCCGAAGTCGCGCGACATCGAGGAGGTGGAGCGGCTGCTGGCCGAGGCCAACCAGGTGAAGAACCGTCTGGTCAAGGCCAACCTGCGTCTCGTCGTCAATATCGCCAAGCGGCACATCGGCAGCGTGTCGAACTTCTTCGAGCTGGTCAGCGACGGCAACATCTCGCTGATGCGGGCCGTCGAGAAGTTCGACTACGCCCGCGGCTTCAAGTTCTCCACCTATGCGTCCTGGGCGGTCATCAAAAACTATGCCCGGACCATTCCGGAAGAGAACTACCGCATGGACCGCTTCATGACGGGCAAGGACGAGCTTCTGGAGGCCGGCGCCGACCAGCGGTTCGCCACCGACGAAGGCATCCAGGAACTCGATAGCGGGGTCAAGGAATCGATCGAGCAGGTCCTCGAACAGCTCACGCCGCGAGAACGCGAGGTCATCGAGCGACGGTTCGGCCTGGGCGGCGGCCCCGGCCCGCAGACCCTCGAAGAGGTCGGTCAGCGCTTCGGCGTGACCAAGGAGCGCGTCCGGCAGATCGAGACCAAGGCCCTCGAAAAGCTGAGAACCATGATCGACCGCGAGACGCTGGAAGCAACCTTCGGCGAATAGCCCGCGCAGCAACCGGCGATCACTCCTCGCCTGTCCTACTCGCCCATCGCCTTGATGACCAGACGCTTCGGACGCTGGCCGTCGAACTCGGCGTAGAACACTTCCTGCCATGGGCCGAGGTCCAGTTTGCCGCCCGTCACCGGCAGGATCACCTGGTGATGGACCAGCAGGTTCTTCAGATGCGAGTCGCCGTTGGTCTCGCCGGTGCGGTGGTGGCGGTAGTCATCACGGTACGGAGCCAGCCCTTCGAGCCACTCGTCGATGTCCTGGAGCAGACCCGATTCGTTGTCGTTGACGAAGACTCCGGCCGTGATATGCATGGCCGACACCAGGACCATGCCCTCGGTGATGCCGGCGTCGCGAACCACGCCCGCCACGTCCTCCGTGATACGAACATACTCCCGGTGCTTGCGGGTGGTGAACGTCCGGTACTCGGTTCTAACCTTCATGGCGTCTCCTTATCGGGTTTCGACGAATGCCGCGCCGCTGATCATAGACCAACCCGGCTCCCGGGGCAACCACCCACGCCGCAGGCGTGCCAGGGTGCATGTCATGTTTGAAGACACGCAGGCTCTCACACCGCAGAAACGGGTGGAAGCGACGCAGGGGTCGCTCGCGAGCGACCCGCGGGGGACAGGCACCCTGGGAGGGCGGCTCGCCCATCGACGAAGCTCGGGACTTGCAGCGAGCCGCCCCTACGGTTGGCGCTATGGCCAGACGCGTGGCCCGCCACGCACGTGACGTGCACCCGGTGTGTTGCCTGGCGCGAAATAGGGGATGACATTCCCCGCCGGCAGGCTAGAATGCCCTGCCTGAGACGTCGCTGCGGGTGTTCCGACGCGGCATGACCGGACGGTGGAGGCGAATCATGGCGAAGAAGCAATCGGACCAGGCAAGACGCGCGAAGGCATTCTACGTCCAGGGCACGCACTGGGACCGCGAGTGGTACCTGCCGTTTCAGCAGTTCCGCGCGCGGCTCGTGTTCTGCATCGACAAACTCCTGGACATCATGGAGCGGAACAAGCACTTCCGCTCGTTCTTCCTCGACGGGCAGACGGCCGTGGTCGGCGACTACCTGGCGATCCGTCCGGAGAACGAGAAGCGGCTGATGAAACTCGTCCGCTCGGGCCGCATCCTGGTGGGCCCGTGGTTCGTCATGCCCGACGAGTCGCTCGTCAGCGGCGAGGCCCTGGTTCGCAACTTTCTGCTCGGTTTCCGCCAAGCCCGGGCCATGGGCGTCGAGCCGATGCGTGTGGGCTACATCTGCGACATGTTCGGCCACAACAGCCAGTTCCCCCAGGTGCTGCGCGGTTTCGGCATCGACAGCGCCGTCTTCTTCCGGGGCCAGAGCGATTCGGTCCAGCCGCCGCCGTACCATTGGCAAGCCTCCGACGGCAGCCGCGTGATGGCCGTGAAGCTCCCCGATGGCGGCGGCTATGGCATGTGCACCATGGTGACCCGCCTGCGAAGGCGAGAGCCGGGCGAGGAGCCGCTCGGCAGTGAGGCCGATGCCGAGGCCGTCGTCGCCCTGGCCGCCGCCGAACGGCAGCGCACCGGCCTCGACGCCGTGCTCCTGCTGGACGCGCACGACCACATGCCGCCCGAGGAGGCGATGGTGGACATCCTCGCCCGCGCCGACGCCAGAAGCGAGGACTGCGAATTCCTCTGGAGCGACTTCAACGAGTTCCTTGCCGCCGTGCGACCGGAATCGGACCAATGGCCCGCCGTCAAGGGCGAGTTGCGCGATCCGGCCAAGATCCGCGGCAACGTCCTTCTGAACAACGTCCTGTCGAGCCGTGTTCATCTGAAACAGGCCAACGTCCGTTGCCAGACGCTTCTGGAAGCGTGGGCCGAGCCGATGGCGGTGCTGGCGTCGCCGCAGGGGTTCGACGGAGCGGCCACGAGCATTGCCCTGGCCTGGAGATACCTGCTGCTGAATCACCCGCACGACAGCATCTGCGGGTGCAGCCTCGACCAGGTCCACAGCGACATGGCCTACCGCTTCGACCAGTCGCGAATGCTGGCGGAGATCGTGCGACGCGATGCGGCCGAGGCCGTCGCGCAGGCCACACGGATCGATCGCGAGGGCATCGCCCTGGCCATCCAGGCGTGGAATCCCCTGCCCGTCGAGCGCGACGCCGTGGTAGACCTGCGACTGCCTCTGCCCGAACGCGATCAGATGCGGCGAACGACCCACGACCAGATGCGGTTCCAGACCTTCGAGCTTCTGGACGAGGACGGCCGCGAGGTGCCCTATCAGAAACTGGCCGATCTGCCGCCGGAGCCCGCGCCGTGGATGTCGGCGCGAGGAACGCCGCTGTTTGCCGGCGTCACGCCCGTCGAGGTGGCCGTGCGGCTGCGGTTGCCCGCCTGCGGTTACCGCACGTTGCGTGCCCGGTGGCTGGAGCAGACCCGGCTGATCGGCGGCACGATGAGCCCCGGTCCCGGCGTCATGGAGAACGAGCATCTGCGCGTCGAGATTCAGCCGAACGGCACGTTAGACCTGACCGACAAGCGTAACGGCGCCGCGTACCGCGGCCTCGGCCTCCTGGAAGACATGGCCGACATCGGCGACGGGTGGAACCACTTCTCGCCCACGTGCGACGAGATCCACAGCAGCCTGGCTTCGGCGGCCTCCGTGGCCAGGGTGGCCGACGGCGACCAGAAGGTGACGTACCGCGTCACGCACCGCCTGCCGCTGCCGGCCCGGTTCGACAACGAGTCGCGGCGACGAAGCGGCCAGACGCTCGACCTTGTCGTGGCCACCGACGTGACGCTGCGCCAAGGCGCCGACACCGTGGAATGCACCACGACCGTCCACAACATGATCCGCGACCATTCGCTGAGGGTTCTGCTGCCGACGGACCTTCAGACCGACGAGGTCCTCGCGGAAACGCCGTTCGACGTGGTTCGCCGCAGTGTGACCCTTCGGGATCCGAGCCAGTGGCGCGAACCGGACCAGGACGTCAAGCCGATCACGAGCTTCGTCGGAACTCACGACGGCAAGCGCGGGCTGTTCGTCACGACCGAAGGGTTGCATGAGGCGGGCCTTCGCGACGACCGGCGGCGCAGTCTGGTCCTGACGCTCCTGCGGGCGTTTCCGCGCAACTGGAGCACGAACGTTCGCGACCAGGTCGGCGGCCAACTGCTGCACGATGTGACGTTGCGGTGGCAGGTAGCCCCGGTGGCCGGCCCCTTGAAGGCCGCCGAGATGGCGATGAAGGCCCGGGCTCTGACGGCAGGCGTGTATCTGCACCCCATGCGACTGGTCGGGGACGCGCCGTCGCTGCCGCCGACCCGGAGTCTGATGGCGCTGGACAAGGGACACCTGACCCTGACCGCCCTGAAGGCGTCCGAGGCGGGCACCACGGCCGTGGCACGCCTGGTGAACCTGTCGGACCGCAGCGCCCGGGACAGCCTCCGGTTCGCCCGGAAGGTCCGGCGGTTTCGCCCGTGCACACTGGAGGAGACGCCCGCCGGCGCCTGGCAGAAGCCGCAGGACGGCCGCGTGGACATCGAGGCACGCCCGCGGCAGATCGTCAGCCTGGAAATCGAGTGGGCCGACTGATCGAGTCCACTTGCGCCTGCAGGCCAACCGCCTCATGTGCCGATAAACCACGGCAACAGGCGGCCGCGCCTGTGCGGTCGATTCTCTGCCCCGGGAACGCAGAGCCAGTGAGGATTGCACCATGTGCGGAATCGTTGCATATCTGGGCCAGCGCCGCGCGCAGCCCATCCTGATCGAGGGCCTGAAGCGTCTTGAGTACCGCGGTTACGACTCGGCCGGCGTGGCCATCCGCTGCGCCGACGGAATGCATCTGGCCAAAGCGGTCGGGCGCATCATGATGCTCGAAAACGAGGCGGCTCTGCGCTCCTGCGACGCCGGCACGCTGGGCATCGCCCACACGCGATGGGCCACGCACGGCGGCCCCTCGGTCGAAAACGCCCACCCGCACACCGACGCATCCGGCAAGCTGGCTGTCGTGCACAACGGCATCATCGAGAACCACTCGGCCCTTCGCAAGCTCCTCGAGCAGGAAGGCGTCGTGTTCCGCAGCGAGACCGACAGCGAGGTGCTGCCCCACCTGTTCGCCAAGTACTATCGCGGCGACCTGGCCGAGGCGGTCCGACAGGGCCTCAAGGAAGTCCGCGGCACCTATGGCATCGCGGTCATCCACGCCGACAATCCCGACGCCCTCGTGGCCGCCCGCAACGGCAGCCCCCTCATCGTCGGCATCGGCGACGGCGAGTTCGTCGTCGCCAGCGACGCCTCGGCGATCATCGCCCACACGACCCGCGTCGTCTACCTGGAGGATCGCGAGATCGTGACGCTCACTCGCGACGGGTTTTCCACGTCAACGATCGACGCCGTGCCCACGAGCAAGGAAATCCAGGAAGTCGAGTGGGACCTCGAGCAGATCGAGAAGAAGGGCTACGCCCACTTCATGCTGAAGGAGATTTACGAGCAGCCGGAGAGTCTGGCCGACACGACGCGCGGACGCATCGACATCGAGGAGGCGACGGCCGTGCTCGGCGGCCTCCGGGCCTTCGCCAAGGAACTCACACGCGCCAAGCGGATTATCCTGACCGGCTGCGGCACGGCGTGGCACTCCGCCCTGATCGGCGAGTACCTGTTCGAGGATCTCGCGCGGATTCCGGTCGAGGTCGAATACGCCAGCGAGTTCCGTTACCGCAACCCGATCATCGAGGACGGAACGGTCGTCGTGGCGATCAGCCAGAGCGGCGAGACGGCCGACACGCTGGCGGCGGTGCGCGAGGCACGCAACAAGGGCGCCCTGACGCTGGGCATCGTGAACGTGGTCGGCTCCACGATCGCACGCGAGACCGACGCGGGCGTCTACCTGCACGCCGGGCCGGAAATCGGCGTGGCCAGCACCAAGGCGTTCACCAGCCAGGTCATGGTGCTCTTCCTGATGACGCTGTTCCTCGGCCGACGGCGGCACATGGCCCACCACCACGCCGTGAACATCATCCAGGCCCTGACCCGAGTGCCCGACCAGGTGCGAGACCTGCTCAAGCAGGACGGACACATCGAGGAAATCGCCCGCACCTACAAGGACCGCGAGAACTGGCTCTACCTGGGCCGCGGCTACAACTTCCCGATCGCCCTCGAAGGGGCCCTCAAGCTCAAGGAAATCAGCTACGTCCACGCCGAGGGATTGCCCGCGGCCGAGATGAAGCACGGCCCCATCGCCCTGATTACGCCCGACATGCCGGTGGTCTTCCTGGCCAACCGCGGGCTCCAGTACGACAAGATCATGAGCAACATCGAAGAGGTCCGAAGCCGCGGCGGCAGGGTCATCGCCGTCGCCACCGAGGGCGACGAAGAAATCGGCAGCCATGCCGACCACGTCATCCGCGTGCCGGACGTCGGCGAGTCGCTTCAGCCGCTGCTGAACGTCGTGCCGCTGCAACTCCTGGCGTACCACGTGGCCGTCATGCGAGGCTGCGCCGTGGACAAGCCGCGGAACCTCGCCAAGAGCGTCACGGTGGAGTAGCCCTCCTGCTGCAACGGAGTGCCCTGACCCAACAAAAGAAAACGCCCGACTCGCAAGAGCCGGGCGTTTTTCGATGGTAGACCCCCGCCGTCAGGCCGTAAGAAGCATTTGAAATCAACCCACAGTGTAAGTGGTGACCAAGTGCTGCAAGTCATGGCTGCCCCGACGTGCGGAGCGTGCTCGTCGCAGCGACATTGCCGGTCCCCGTGTGAGTGTATCGGTTGTTTCAATAAGCTCCTAAACACGAACCAGGCAGAGGCTCTATTCACTTGTCAGGAGGGCCGCGAGGCCCTCGGTGCTTCCTTGTTCTTATCGGGCACGCCGTCCAGAAACTTTAGGCGCTTCCGACAGCATCCGATCCTTCGTTCCCGCCCTCTACCGTCATTATATCCGATTACTGTCCGGCCGCGCGCAACTCTGCGGCGAGTTTCTCGCGAAATGCCGCCAGAATCCGTTCCTGGAATGCGTCGGCCTGTTCGTGGGTCAAGGTGGACTCCTGGTCGCGAAAACGCAGCCGCAGTGCGATGCATTTCCTGCCGGTGGGAATCGGCTTGCCGCGATAGAGACTGACGTACTGGACATCCTCCAGTTGCGACGCCCCTGCCCCGCGCGCCGCCGCGTCCATGTCGCGCCACGGCACGCCCTCGTCCACGATCAGGGCCAGGTCGCGCTCGATCGCCGGAAGCTGCGGCACCGGACGGTATCGCGGCGTCAGTTGGGCCGCGGTCACGAGAGGTTCAAGCTCGATCTCGGCCACCCACGGCGCATGACGGAACTTCAGACGTTTGCACACGCCGTCGCCCAGGAGGCCGCAGAAACCGATCACCGCTCCATCGAATACCAGGTCGGCCTGCCACTGAGCGTCAAGCTCGGCCACCCGCGCGGTCGGCCGCCGCTCGATCCGCCCCTGAAGCCCCAGCCGCGACGCCAGCGTTTCCAGAACGCCGCAGCCGTCCTCGGGCTCGTCGTCCGTCAGCAGGGCCAGATGCACCGCCTCGTGAGGCATGGCCTGGCCCGGCCGGTCGCGGAACGCCCGGGCCACCTCGAACATGGCCACCTCGCCCCGGCCGGCGTCCTGGTTGTTGCGCTTCGCCTGGAGCAGCCCCGGCAGCACGCTCTTGCGGACAAACGTGGCCGCGGCCAGCGCCGTCCCGCGCGTCGCCAGCGGCGCCGTGTCGTCGCCCGGCGAGAACATCGACGCCGACTCCGCATCCGTCAGCGTAATCGTGATCGCCTCCTGGTAGCCTGCCGCCGTCAGGGTCGATTCGATCGCGTGCCGCACCTCTTCGCGCCGCGTCGTCACGGGGGCCGCCGTCGGCACGTGCTTCAGGTACGGCACCTTGTCGTACCCGTAGACGCGGGCGATCTCTTCCACCAGGTCGATGTCGCGCGTCAGGTCGCGGCGGAACGCCGGCGGCAGCACCTCCACCGTCTCGCCGTCCTCGCCCAGCACCTCGATGCCCAGCGCCCGGAGAATCCGCAGCGACTCGCCGCGCGGCACGTCGATGCCCAACACCCTGCGAATCAGGCCGAAGCCGAACCGGATGGCCGACGGACGCGACGGCTCCGTACGCACGTCGATCATCCCGCGCGCCGCCGTGCCGCCGGCGGTCTCCAGAATCAACCGGCACGCCCTGCGGCTCGCCCAATCCACGCCGTCGTAGTCCACGCCGCGCTCGAAACGGTAGCTCGAATCGCTCATCAGTTGCGTCCGACGGCTCGTCGTCCGCACGCTCAACGGATCGAACTTCGCCGACTCCAGCAACACGTGGACCGTCCGCTCAGTCACCTCCGTATCCAGCCCGCCCATCACCCCGGCCATGGCCACCGGACGACGCGCGTCGGCAATCACCAGGTCGCCGGCCGTCATCGTGTGCCGCGAATGGTCGATGGCCTCGAACAACTCGCCGTCCCGGGCCCGGCGAACCACAATCCGGTGCTCGGACAGGCGGTCGTAATCGAACGCGTGCAAGGGCTGACCGTGCTCGTACAGGATGAAGTTCGTCACGTCCACGACGTTGTTGACCGGCCGCAGGCCGATGGCCTCGATCCGCCGCACGAGCCACTGCGGGCTCGGCCCGACCTTCACGTTGCGGAGCACCCGGGCCGTGTAGCGCGGGCAACCCTGGGCGTCGGCGACCTCGACGGAAGCCAGGCCGCACACGTCCTCGGCCCCTTCCTGGAAATCCGCCGACGGGACAACAAACTCCGCCCCCGTGATCGCCGCCAGTTCGCGCGCCACGCCAAGATGCCCGAGACAGTCCGGGCGGTTGCTGCCGACCTCGACATCCAGCAGCGCGTCGCCGTCGGCCAGCGGTTCGACGCTGTCCACGTTCAGCCCGGCCATGGTCATTCGCCGCACGGCCTCGTCCAGCGACCCGCCGAACCTGACGTACTCGAGCAACCATTTCCACGATACGTTCATGACCATTCCTCGCGTGTGGGAAAGCCAGCGACGGCCCTCGAAACGAGGATTATAGGACATCGCGACGGGGTGTCAAGTTCGCGGGACGACGGGGTGCGTTAACGTTCTTGGGGCCGTACCGTAGCACGGGCATCTTGCCCGTGAGTGGCGGGGGCAGGAATGCCCCTGCTTTCCCCGAAATGTTAATGCACCCGGACGACGACGTTCCATCCGCGCCGGTCGTGCCTTCGTCGAGCTCTTCGCCGACGACTCCAGGTTTGTGCGCGGGCTGAAGGCGGCGCAGCAGAAGCTCCAGGCCTTCGGCCGCACGATGGGTGGCGCGGGCCATTGAGAACGGGCAGCGCCAGGTCACGCGCGAGCAGGTGGATGCGGCCTTCTTGCGGGCGGATGCGGCGGATGCGAAGTGGGCGGAGGCACCGAGGAGATGAAGGCTAGCCTTCATTTGACCCCGTGCTTTGCAGGGTTAACGGCAATGGGAATTCGCAATGGCAGCGGCCACACTCGACCAGCAGTCGCGGTTCGATCCAGGAACCTGGTAAGGAGTTGTCGCCATTCCATCGAACGCCATTCAACCTGAGTCTGCCGCGAATTACAGAAGGAGTGTCAATCGATGATGGTTCCAACTCCAAGTCGCCATCAAGGTCGTGAACCGTGTCTTTCCACAGCCTGCTGCCACCAGAAGACACGGTCCAGCGTATTCCACGCAGCAGCACGCGGATACTGCCTTCGGCAGCACGCTTTGAGCCCGCGTTGACCGTGAAATCGGCCCACTGCCCGGGCTGCATGTCCGGCGGTGCCAGGCAAAGCCGCCATGAGCGCACGCATCGCTTGCGAGCAATGAAGCGCACCGCCGCATAGGCGAGCCATAGTGTGAGGAGCGTTGGCGCCAGCGGCGCCAGGATCAAGATAGGTTTCTGCTGAAATGAAGTATTCTCCACAACCACGAGCCAACTCATTATGGTAAACGCGGCAACCATCAGTAGGAGCAGCATTCCAGCGGCTGTGGAGCCGAGGATTGGCCTTATAGGCAGCCCCTTCTGAAACGCAAGCATGTCCCGGTGTTCTTCGCGACGATCCATCACCGGACGGAGGAAGAAACCGTAAACGAGGAAGCCTCCGGAAATGATGAAGACGAGCGGAAGGATAATCGCTAGCGGGTGGCGTTTTCCCTGAGAAACAAACGCAATTAGTGCCACCAAGCCCGTGAGGGCTGTAAGGCCGCCAACAACGCAGGCCAGGTATGAGGGAAGCCGGAGTATGGTCCGCATTTCGTTTCTCCAAAGTGCGATTCTAGATTCGTCCAGTCGCTACTGCAAGTGCGTACTGCAACAGGCATCGCATAAGTTCAGCGGGTTCCGTCCGCGCCGGTCGCGCCTTCGTCGAACCGCTTGCCGACGGCTCAAAGCTCGTGCGCGGTCGGATGCTGCGATGCGAAGTGGGCGGAGGCGAGAGAGAGAGAGAGAGAGAGTAGAGAGCTGAGGCATCAGGTATCAGTAGCGAATGCCCGTCTTGGCGAGTGCTGTCGCGGCAGCGATAACACAGATCGCAAGGCTCACGAACCATGCCGGATGCCTTGCCTTGATCGCGAGGATGAGGGGGACGACGGCAATGAGAAACACCCCAGCGGTTGACCACTGCGCCTTGTCGTAAAAGGGCTCAGGCGACACGGGCGGTTTCGCACGATCTGGGCCCTCTCGGACGGCCTTGTCTGCTGCGACATGGGCGTCAGCATACTGCGAGTGGTAGTGGATCGCCGCGAGGAGTAATGCCACGGCCGCGACAGCGAACAGCGCGGCAATTGATGAGTGGACCAGCGTTCTCTTCATGGTCTTGGCTCCGCCTGTTCTTGCCAGCATATGCAGAAGCAAGGGAAAACACAAGCACGCCTGTTCAGGCGGCCGTGCATCCTCGGCGCCGGACACGGCGGCGGACCTCAGGAGGATGTGGCGGGAGCAGCCCGGGCGGCGCCATGCGGCCGAGGCGACCACTGGCCAACGAGGGTGCTCCTCAGGAGCTAACGGCGGACGACGGTCAGGAACTCGGGCGCAAAGTCCTGCCAATCGAGAAAGCAGGGATGCTTGTCAATCAGATCCTCGGGAACGAGTGTTACGCGACGGGTGGTCTCTCGCTCCTCCTCGCCATCCCAGCAGACGAAGAGTTCGACCGATTCCTGGGCAGAGAGTGCCTGACGCAGGTACGCTGCGAGTCGCCGACGGGATTCGCATCCAGCATTGACCTCCGCAGGATCGGTGTCGAACTTGACTCCGTACCTCTCTGCAACGACCTCGAAGCCACACCCGCATTGAGTATGTGAGCCGGCCTCGTAAACGTACTGTTTGGTGAAGTGTTTTCGCACGGGCCCAGACTGCTTGCGGAGTTCGGAAACGTTGAATGCAGGCGCCGACTCATCGAAGGGGATGAGCGGCAGCGGCACGTCAGAGGCAATGTAGAGCACGACGCACATGCCGCCAGCATAGAGCCGCCCGTCATCGAGGTCAAGGATGTCGTCGAGTTCGGCCGTACATCCGCCTCGGCGCCGAACACAACGGAAGACATCAGGAGGATGCAGCAGCGGCACGGGCGGCACCGTGCGGCCGAGCGGGGCGCGCGGACGCGACCGATGCAGCCGAGGGATCGGCCGCCGACGCGGGGGCCGGGGCCTCCTCTGTCGGGGAATCGCCGAGGTCTCGCTTCTCGGCAAGCATGGAGCGGATCTTCTCGGCGGCCTGTTTCTTCTGGTCTTCGATCTCGCGCCGCCGCTTCTCGGACAGTTCCGCCTGCCACTCGTTGAACAGAACCACCCGCACCTGCTGGGCGGCCCCGTCAACAACCAGGATCGCCAACAACACCAGTAGCAGGATGATCCATACCATGGCAGTCGTCCGATGGGCACCGGGAAACAACGTCGTCCTATAACGGGTTATCGGCCATCGCCCGTCGCGAATTTAGGTGGCTTCCAGCCTCGTCATGCGGGCGAAGTAGCCGCCGTCGCCGTCGGCCGACGGCAGTGTCTCGCGTTCGACCTGGAGCACCATCTCCGGCCGACCGGCCAGGAACTCCCGCACCAGACGGTCGTTCTCCTGGGGCTCGATGCTGCACGTCGAGTAGACGCACAGGCCGCCCGGCGCGGTCAGGGCCGCGCCCTGGGCCAGCAGTTCCATCTGCAACGGCCGCAACGATTCAAAGGCGTGATCCTTCAGACGCCAGCGTGCCTCCGCCCGACGGCCAAGGACGCCGGTGTTGCTGCACGGCACGTCCACCAGCACACGGTCGAACCGGCGCGGCATGTCGTCGGGCCACTGCGCCGGCACATTGGCCACCACCCGCACAGTGGCCAGACCCAGCCTGCGGCAAGTGTCCCGCAGGGTCTCCAGACGCGGCCCCGGCCGGTCCAGCGCCCAGACCGTGCCCTGCCCTTGCAGCAACTCGGCGATGTACGAGGCCTTGCCGCCCGGCGCCGCGCACAGATCCAGCACCGTCAGCCCCGGCCGCACGTCCATGGCCTCCACGGCCCGCATGGCCGTCGGGTCTTCCACGGTGACCAGCCCCTCGCCGAGCAGCGCCAGCAGATGCTCGTGCGGCAGGTCCGATACGTCGGCCGCCCGGTCGCCGACCCAGCGCACCGCATCGCGGACCGACTCGGGAAGCCGCGCCGCCAGGCTCTCGCGCGAAGCCCGCAAGGCGTTGACCCGCGCAAACGTGCGCGGCGGACGGTTCAGCGAGGCAAGCACCTGCTCGGCCCCCGCGGCGCCCCACCGCTCGACCCATCGCGCGACCAGCGGATGCGGGAAGCTGTACGCGTCGGCCAGCCGCCGCGTGGTCTGCTCCGGCAGAACGGATTCCTTCAGGACCACCGCCCCGCCGCGCGGCAAAGGGATCAGGCGACGCACGTCGCGGACGCTCTCGGCCCGGGCCTCGCGGTCGATCATCTCCGACAGGCGGCGCAGCACGGCGTTGACCAGGCCGCTCATGCGCCCGCGCGTCGTCTGCCGCGCGAGGCGGACCGCCTCGTCCACCACGGCATAGTCCGGCACGCGCTCCAGGTAGAGAATCTGATAGGCGGCGCTTTCGAGGATGAACCTGACGGCCGGCAGCATCTCGCGGATGGGCGTCTTCAGCCGACGGTCCAGCAGCCGGTCCAGCGTTCGCCGGTGCCTGACCGTGCCAGCGGCAATCTCCGTGGCCAGCGCCCGGTCGGCTGGCGACATCGGATGCCGGGCCAGCAATTCGTGCAGGCAATCCTGGACGTAGGTGCCGCGGTCGTGCGACTCAGTGAGGGCCAGCAGTGCCAATTCGCGTGCGTTCATGGGCGTGCGGTCGGACAGGGGCCTGCCTCGGTTCAGCGCAGGAAGAACTCCACGGCCTTGCGGACCTCCTCGACATTCACCCGAGTGTCCTTGCATGGGCCATTGGGCGTACACAGCTCCTGGGCCAGCACCGGTTTGGGGAACGTGGCCCGGATGCCTTCGGACAGTTCCTTCGAACAGGCCACGGCCACAATCGCCTTGATCTTGGGATCGCGGGCCCGCTGAGCCGCCAGCCGGCCTCCGGTGGCGATGAACGCGTGGCAACCATATTCGTCCGCCAGGTCCAGCAGATCCTTGACCACGCATTGGCCGCAGCGGCGGCAGTTGGCCAGTGAATCCGCCAGATTGCAGTCGCACTTGGACCGCTGAAGGCACGAGGAGAACAGCAGCAGCAACTCCTCGGGCTTGCACCGCGTGCGGCGCAGGCGAACGCTGAAGTTGTTCAGCGACTTAAGCATCGGGTCTCCATATCATATCTCGCCCTCGGCCTCCGAGGCAACGAATCGGTCGCCGGGTCGCACTCCGCGACCGTTGCAGAATGCCTCGGCGGTCATCGAGCGGCCGGATTGCGGCTTGACCTGGATGATGTCCAGCGCCCCCTGCCCCGTGGCCACGAGCAACCGATGGCCCGCCTGAAGCACCGTTCCGGGCGCCTCCCCGTGCGGCGCGGCGTCGCCGGCAACTGCGGGCGCGGCGTCCTCGACGATCACGCGCAGGGCCTCGTGCCCCGCCTGGGCCAGAAACGCGAAAGCCCCCGGCCACGGGCTGAGGCCGCGAACCAGGCAGTCCAGCCGCTCCGCCGGCAGCGACCAGTCGATCAGGCCGTCAGCCTTGCTCAGTCGCGGCGCCAGGGTCACGTGCGATTCGTCCTGGACCACGGGCCGGTGCGTCCCGGCCTCCAGTTGCCCGAGCACGTCCAGCACAACATCCGCCCCCAGAGTCGCCAGCCGGTCGTGCAACTGTCCGGCCGTCTCGCGCGGGCCGATGGTAGTCTCGCGGCGGCCCAGCACGTCCCCGGCGTCCATTCGCGGCGCCAGGTACATCACGCTGACGCCCGTGCGCTTCAGGCCATGGATAATCGCCCAGTTGCACGGGGCGGCACCGCGCAGTTCCGGCAGCAGCGACCCGTGCAGATTGATCGCCCCGTTGGGCGGCAGCCGACATATCTCCTGAGGAATCTTCTGCCCGTAAGCGATCACCAGGAACACCTCGGGGGCCATCTCGGCAATGCGGGCCACCACGTCGTGGGCGGCGATGCGCGGCGGTTGCATCACGGGAATACCGGCGTCCAGGGCGGCCTGTTTGACAGCGGCAGTATGCACCTGCCGCCCCCGCCCCGACGGGCGGTCCGGCTGGGTCACCAGGCCGATGACCTCGTGTCCGCCGTCGGCCAGAACCCGGAAGGTGGGCATCGCGAAGTCGCCCGTGGCGGCCAGCAGGATCTTCATGGATGGGCCGGAGCCTCCGGGGGGGCGTCGCCTGGCGCTGTGGCCTGTGCCGCCTCTGCGGCCTCCTGAGGAGCCGAAGCGGTGCGCCGTCGCAGCATCTCCAGGGACCGGCGGTTGGCCAGCCGCTGAATCGTCGTCATCTTGTTAACCAGCAGCACCCCGTGCAGGTGGTCGATCTCGTGCTGGAGGGCACGCGCCAGGAGCCCCTCGCCCTCAATCTCCTGCGGTTGGCCGTCGAGATCCTGGTACCGGACGCGGACCCGCATGGCCCGTTGCACGTCGATGAAGATGCCCGGGAAGCTCAGGCACCCCTCCTCGCCGGTCTGCCGCCCCTCGGCATGGACGATCTCGGGATTGACCAGGGCCACCTCGCCGTGGGGATCCTCCGGAATGTGAATCACGCAGAGTTGGATGGACAGGCCGACCTGCGGCGCCGCCAGCCCCACTCCCTGGCCGTCGACCATGGTCTGAAACATCTGCTGCGCAATAGTCCGCAGCGACTCGTCGAAGGCGGTGACCTTCTCCGCCCTTTGGCTCAGGACGTCGCTGGGGTAGGTGACAATAGTCAAGGGGCTCTCCCTTCAGCCGTGCTTATACCTTAAACGATGGTCGCACTCCATTTTAGGCCCACGGAGAGGAGGGTTCAAGGAGCATCTGTTTTTTGTTGACTTGCCGACGGCCAAAGATAGACTGTAGTGCTCGCACGCGCGCCGGGGCTGTAGGGTTGCATGTCCTGGGAGGCCGGCAAGCTACGACGGAGGTGAGCAGGTGGCCAAGGAACCCGAGAAGCCGGATAGCAGTGGCTCCGAAGAAGAGTTCTCCATTTCACCGGAGATCGTGGCCCGAGCCAAAGGGTGTTTCGACCGCGCCGACGACGCCGCAAGACGCAACAACTTCGACTACGCCATCGAACTGTACCTGGAAGGACTTCGCTGCACGCCGGACGACGTAGAACGAGGCCACAAAGCCCTTTACGAAACGGCCATGCGTCGCCAGGCCGCCGGCAAGAACAAGGGCTGGGGCACGCGGACGGCCGGCATCAAGTCCAACATGCTCCAGATGACCGGCAAGAAGAAAGAGGCCTTCCTGGAGATGGAACGGGCCATGGCCGGCAAGCCGGACAACCACCTGGACCTGGCTGCCCTGGCCCAGATGGCTATGAATCTGAACCTTCAGGAAACGCCGCTGTTCTTCGCGGATCGGGCCATGGACCTCGGCCGCCGCGCAGGCAAGCTCAACGAAACGCTCTGCGTGCAGATGGCCGACATCTACGAGGCCCGCGGCAAGCACCGCACGGCGATGACGACGCTCATGGAGGCCGAGCAGTTCGACAAGAGCGGCACCGGCCGGCACATGAAACGCATTCGCGATCTGGCGGCCAGGACGACCCTTGGGGCCGGCCTGGAGAACGCCGAGGACTTCCGCGACCGCATCCGCAACCAGGAACAGGCCCGCGACAGCGCCAAGCAGAAAGTCCTGACGGCTGAGGACGAGTTGGTCGCCAGGGCCGAGAAGCTGACCGAAGAGCTCAAAGAAACGCCGAACGACATCAATCTGATGATTACGATCGGCGACACGTATGCCCGGGCCGGCCGCGACGAGGAAGCCACCGCCGCCTACCGCAAGGCCCGGACGGCATCCGGCGGCGCCGACTACCGCATCAAGGTCAAGATGGACGACCTGAAGATGCGGCAGCTGCGACGCGAGCTGCGAGCGGTCGAAGACCAGTTGGAGAAAGAGCCCGGCA
>Ga0123329_1001287_pt1 | contig 23941 bp, 13 predicted proteins | sample BioC12SIPDNA_FD_89703 | JGI IMG/M metagenome (GOLD analysis project Ga0123329, IMG submission 89703) | Anaerobic biogas reactor microbial communites from Washington, USA - Biogas_R1_B C12 SIP DNA | ecosystem: Engineered > Bioreactor > Anaerobic > Unclassified | place: Washington, USA | collected...
CGGTACGCATGTACATCAATCTAGCCGAAACGATGCATGTGTCAAGTAAATTTATGGGTGGCACTTAATTACGCAGCACCGGTACGCACCCCGATTTGTGGGTGGGACCTTTACATTTGTGGGTGGCACCTTTACTTGTAGGGCGTGTTTTGGCGGTGGCCTCGGTGGGCATCCACTTTCCATCGACCTGCAAGCTACCCAACCGCGTGGGCTTGCCCCGCCACGGCGATGGAAAACCCGTGCCGCTCGACCGCTTGCATCGGCCAAGTGGCCTTTCTGCGCGCAATCGAGGCTCGACATTCGCCATAAAGCATTGAAACCAAAGGGTTTGACAATCTTGTCGGGCTTGGGTAGGCTAGCGGTGTACGGTCGCTGAGCACGAGGAATTGGTTCGACGATGAAACACGTTCGGCTCCCCCGGCACCGCTTGCGGCCAGCCCCCTGGTTTGCCGCTCTATTGCTTCTGCTGCCGGGGTTTGCCGCCGCTGAGCCGGGCGGACCTCGGCAAGATCGGACCTCAATCAGCGCGACTGCGTCAAGGCTGGCCGAAGCGCACGTAGCGGCCACCATGGCCGTTGCCAGGCTCGACGCCGGCAATACCCTGCTGGCAGCCGAAATTGCGCGGCTCGAGGGCGCCAGTCGCGCCGGTTCTGCGGTGGAATGGCTGCGGGAACTCGGGAAGGTCGACGCCGAGATGCGCGGCGCCCTGGGCGAGGCGATTCAGCAAGGCGTCGCCCCCTTGGTCGAAAACCATGAGCAATCGCTGGCCGCGCTGCGTGAGCGGGTGGCGGAGGCCCAGGCAGCGTGGCTCGAAGTCCGAACCGATCTGAACCGGGCCGAGCTCCTGCTGGGGGAAATCCGCGACAGCCGGTTGATCGCCGGCCAGTTGGCATCGCTCCTGAGCGTCGACAAACGCTGGTTCTGGCTGTTCGGCGTGATCGCGGTCGCCGCACTTCTGGGCGTGGTCTGCCACGATCGCCGCCACGAGATTCGCAAGCTGCTCAACGGGGGGCGTCCCAAGGCGATGGGGCTGTCGAAGCTGCTGGCGGTGCTGCTTGCGCTGATGACGGCGGCGACGCTGGCCATGTTCCTGCTGGGCGATCGGATCTATGAGGCACTGCTTACGGCGGGGGTCGGCAGCGCCGATTCGCCCCGCCACGAGTTGCAGCGCCGCGCCGGCGCGCTGGAAGCCGAGCAGGCGGCACGGGCCGCCGCGCGGCAGTCGCTGGAGGAACACCGCGAAGAGCTCCAAGCCGCCTTCTGCCGCCCGTTTGCCGACGCCTTGTCACCGCGCAGCCGTCTGCCGCTCGATTGGCGGCAACTTCGCGACGGCGTGATCGGGGCGGCCGAGGAGATCGCCGCCTACCGGGCCGCATTCGGCGGCTGGGAATCGGACCGGGCGGAACTGGCCGAGTGCTTGGAGCAACTCCAGTCGCAGTCGGCAGCCGCGATCGGCACCTTGAGGCTCCGCCATTCGATCCGCGCCTGCCTCGGCGTCCTCCTGCTGGGGCTGACGGCCAGCGGCGGCTTCTGGTATTGGGGCGGCGTGGCCAGCCGCCGCAAGGCCACGCGGGAAACCTGCCCCTTGTGCCTCGGGCAGGGCTCGCTGGAGCGCGAGGAGGCAGCCGATGCGGAGGACAATGCGGAGGACAATGCGGACGATCTGCGGCTCGTTCGCTGCCATCATGTGATCAGCAAGAATTCTCACGAGCGGTGCGACTTCTCGTTCCGAGAAGCCTATCGGCCGATGACCAAGCTGTGCTTTCCGACGTTGGGCATTCCCCAGGCCGGCAAGACCCATTGGCTGGCGATGCTTTACTGGGTGCTCAATCGCGGCAGTTATCCAAAAACCATCCAGTTCGAGCGCGTCCGTTCGCAGAGTGCGGAGAACTTCGACCGGATCGTCGAAGAGATCCTCAACACGCGGATCGGCACGGCGGCCACGCAGCAAGACCGCATCCCCCATCCGCTGGTGTTTAATTTCCGCGATCGCGATCCGATCGGCCGATCGAACGTGCTCGTCAACATTTTCGACTATTCGGGCGAAGTCACTTCGGAGATGGACGCGCACGATTACCGGCGGCGGCGCGCCTTGGACGCCGACGGGTTTCTGTTCTTCCTCGATCCGACCTATCCGAGCGAGGTCCAGGCCAAGGCGTTGGCCGATTTCCGCGAAGACCTGCGTTTGATCAAGGGGGTCAAGGCCGGCCGACGGTTGCGGCTCCCGGTAGCGCTCTGCGTGTCGAAGATCGATCTTTTGGCCAGGCACGACTTCCGCCTCGAAGACGGCCGCGATGCAATCGCCGCATTCTACGAGGACCTGGCGCGGATCGATCCAAGCGGCGAGTCGACGGCGCTGGCCGTCCTCGAGCAGCGTTCGCAGCTCACCCAGCGGTTGCGCGACGTGATCTGGCCCGGCTGGCAGATCGAGCGGCAGGTCGACGACCTGTTCGGCGGCCGTTTCGCCTTTTTCCCGCTCACTCCGGTGGGCCTCGACGGGCGCGGCGAGACCGACCTGAGCCTGCGGACGATTTCCCCGTTCGGACTGCTTGAGCCATTGCTCTGGCTTCTGCAAATGACCGGCTATCCCGTGCTCCAATAAGGGGAGAGCGATGTCCTGGCCGCTGGCCTCGCACTTCAGCGCGATGCTGCAAAATCCGCGACTGGCGTTTCGCGATCCCGCGCTCCGCGAGTGCCTCATCGCCAAGGACGATCGCAACCAGCCGCGGCCCTGGTCGGGGGCGTTCGCGGTCGTCTACAAGGCAGTCGGCGGCGGCGACCAGCGCCCGTTCGCCGTTCGCGTGTTCACAACCGAATCGCCCGAGCGGCGCGAGCGGTATTGCGAGATCAGCGGCTATCTGAAGAGCCGCAAGCTGAGCTGCCTGGTCGATTTCGAGTATCGCGACGAGAGCATCCGTTCGGCCGGCGACGGCAAATGGTATCCGCTAATCGTGATGGATTGGGTCCAAGGCGACACGCTTTTCAGGTGGTGCCGGGCCCGGGCGCTGGCCGGCGACCGCCGGGCCCTGGGCGCGGCGGCGCGGCGCTGGATCGACCTGGTCAAGGAGTTGTCCGACACCCGGATCGCCCACGGCGACCTGCAACACGCCAACGTGATGGTCACCGAGCGGGGCGCGCTGAAGCTGGTCGACTACGACTGCATGTGCGTTCCGACGCTGGTCGGCCGGCGAAACCTCGAGGTCGGCGTGGAACCCTACCAGCACCCCGACCGCAACGCCGATACCCATCTTTCGCTCGACCTGGACCATTTTTCCGCCCTGGTGATCTACATCGCTCTACGGGCGTTGGCCGTCAATCCCTCGCTCTGGGCGCGGTACGTGGAGGGGCCGACGCACGACAAGCTCTTGTTCCGCGCCGAGGACATCCAGCAGCCCGAAGCAAGCCCGCTGATCAGCGACTTGCTCCGCCTTCCCGACCAGGACGTGCGGGAGCTGGCCGCGCGGCTCGTTGAGTTCGCCCGCGGGCCGATGGACGCCGTTCCGCCGCTGAGCGAACTGGCCAATTCGTATGCCAAGATCGAGGCCCTGCTCCACGCGCGGCGGTGGAACGAGGCGGTCGATCTGCTCAATCGCCGCGGCCAGTTTCGCGACGCGCCGAAACACCTGGAACCGCTGATTCATTACGCCTACGAGCATTTCTGCCGCGAACAGGCCTGGAAGGCCTTTCGGCGAATCCGGCCGGAGAAGAGCGAAGTCCACGACCGCCGCCTCGTCAACGCCTGGAACGAGGTCCTGTTCAGCGGATATCCACCCGCCGAGGCGCAGCGCGAGCGCCTGGGCCAGGCCCGGCGCCGCGTCCACGCGCTGGATCAACTCCACCTGCTCGTGCAAAAATCCCCCCAGGCGACCGCGTTTGACGACGAGCGGAGGATCGTCGAAGCGGCCAGCCGATTGCCGGACGGGTACCAGTTCGACCTCCAGGCGCGGGTCGATCGGGCAAGGCGGTGCGTTGACGCCGTCCGCTGGCTTGAGCAAGCCCTCGCCGAACAGGCCGACGACGTGGCAATCGCCGCGATGTGGAAACGGGTCGGCGCGGCCGGGGCGGAGCGGCTTGTCAGCGGCGACCATCACGCGCGGATCGATTTGGCCCTGCGCCGCGCTCCGCTCCTGGTCGCGCTTCGCGGGCTGAGCGCGGAAACGCCCGCGGACCAGCGCGATCGCGTGCTGCTCGAAGCGTGGGACGAGGCCCTGTTGGCCGCCTGCCGGGAGGCCGCCCGGTGGCGCAGCGCGCATGAGGCGGCCGTCCGCCGGGCGGAACAGCTCGCGCGGCTCGAAGAGGCTGTCCGGGAGCGGTCCGACCGCCGGATCGCCGAATTGGCTGCCGGCGAGTTGCTGGCCGGATACCCGCTCTCCGCGCCGCTCGAAGCGGCGGTCGAGCACGCCTGCCGGCAGGTCGCCGCCAGCGGCGCTTTGGAGGAAGCTCTCCGCCGCGGGGACCGCGAGACCTTCGTTGAAATCTTCGATGCGCGGTTGATTCGCCAGTTCGCCGATCGCTTCGAGCCGTTCCAGTCCCTGCTCCACAAATGGACCCGGTCGGAGATTCTCGCGGCCAGCCTGCTCGGGCTTGCGCCCGCCGTGGGCCGTGCCAGCCTGGTCATCGCCGACGCGGAGCAGGGCGTCTACCGGGCGCGATGGACCTGGCCGATGCCCCGCTTCACCGACCAGTGTCTGCTGGCCGTGACGAGAAACAAGCCCGGCTGCACGGACCCGCCGGATGCGTGCGACCTATTGCATCGCGAGACGATCGGCCGCACAAGTTGGGAAGCCGGCGGCGGCTGCCGCAGCTTGCGGGCGCTGCCGCAGTGGGAGTCCTGTTTCGCCGTTGCCTGGGCGTTGATCGATCTGGGAACCGTCCGTTTCGCAAGCGAGCCGCTGATCCTGGGACAATTCGGCGCCGCGGCCCGGCGAGCTGAATCCGGCGGCCGCCGTTGGCGGTGGTTCGGCGTCCTGGGGCAAGCGGCCAGCGCGGCCGCCGAGCCCCCTCCGCTGCCTGAAAACGAGGATCGTCCGACGTGAGCCTGATCCACCAACTCTATTGCACCCACTGCACGCACGGCAGCTCGGCGCTCGAACGGAGCCAGGGGGAGATGGCGGCGCGGATGCTGGGCTATTCGGTGCGGGCAGGGTCGCTCGAGGGAGAACGGCTCAGACGGCTTTACCGCCAGGTGGAACGCTATATTTCCTATCACCTGCCCCGCGACACACCCTGCCAGGCCAAGCTGGAGTGGACCGCCGCGGCGGCCCCGCGGCGACTGGTCTTCATCCCCTCGGCCGGCAGGCTGCAAGTCATCGCGCTGGTGAGCTATCGCCAGCGCGACAGCGCGGGCCGTCCGGGCTCCTATTTCGCCCACGTCCTCTGCCGCGAGCCGCAGCCCACGGAGTCCGCCTGGACGGCGGCCGAGGCCCTGCGGCTCTGGAACGCACCGGGTTGGGTCGCGGAGGACGCCGCCGAGCATCCCTTCGTGCTGCCGGCGCTGGCGCGGGCCGACTTGCTGCTCGGCGGGGCCAGCCCGGCGATTGACGACGGGGCGTTCCTGCGATTCCTCCAGGGCGGAGGGGGGGCGGAAGACGCGTGGCTGCCGGAACGCTGGCGGCAGATGCCAGCCCGGCAGCGCGCGGCCTACTTCCAACGCGTGCTCGGCGGATTGATCGCCGCCGGGACCGCGCGCCGCCAGACGGTCTTCCTGGCCGTTGAGCCGGAGGTTGCCGCCCTGCTGTTCTACGGCGCTGCGCGCCTGGTGCCCCCGGGCGATCTGAGCGCCTCGATCGGTGTTTCGACCTTCGAGCCAAACGCCGACCGGCTGGTCACGGCGCTGGCCGCCACGACGTTCCACGATCCCCGGACGGCCGAATTCCGCATTGATGGACTCCGCGGATGCGGCACGGCAATCAACACGTTTCGCGATCCGTGCAGCGAGGGACTCGGCCAGGCAGGCTACGCGCCGGCCATGATTCGGCGCCTGCTGGACGACGGCTGGGAATCGGTCGATCAGCACCTGAAGACGATTGCCGCGGCCGGCTGTAAACGGATCGAGGCGCTCGAGGATTTCGCGCGGACCGCGCGGACCGTGGCTGTGTGGTTCGGCTCGCCGGAGACCGCCGCCGGTGACCAGTGGCGCAAGAGGCCGGAGTGGACGGACTTCGCCCGTCGCCTCGTCCTTGCGCGGCTGGGCGGCGAGCTTGAGTGCAGGGAGAAGCGGCCCGAACTCCGCGGGCGTGCGAGCCTGGCAACGATTGTGGAACTGGCCGCGGCGACTCCGCCGGGCGCGGGGCCCGACGGCGCAATCCGCTGGCTGCTCGATTGCCTTGCGGAGCCGCAGGTCGAGCCGTTGCTGAGACTGCCGGAGGTGGCCGAGGGGTGGAAGGTCCAGTTGCTGGTTCGCCGAATCGAGCAAGCCGGGCGGATGCCTTCGGGATGCGAGTGGATTTGGGACGATGATCCGCCGCCAGGCGCCATAACTGCCGAGAAATGCCGCGAACTGGGCGTGCGGGTGCTGCTCGGTTTGAATAGCCGGCTGGTGGCGGCCCTGCCGGCGACGCTCCAGTCGCCGCGTTTTGAAAATCTTGTCGACCGGTTGCTCGATGCCTGCGACCGGGACCCCGCGCGGTGGGCGGTGCTTGGTGAGATTGTCGGCGGAATGACCGACGGAGCCCTGATCGCGGTCTGGCGGCGCTGCGGCACGCGATGGATTGCATCCGCCGAGCATGACGGCGGCGTGCTTGCCGGGCGTCTCCAGGCCGTCTTGCGAACCTTGCCGGAGCACGCAGCCGAGTTTGCCCAGCGGTACGCGTTGGTCGATGCCGGCAGGCGGCATTTGTCCGACCCCGTCGATCAGAAACGGCTGGCCGCCTGGGACGCCTGCCGCGAGGCGATCTGCGACCTGGCGCCAGCCGCGGAGAAGGTGGGCGGATGGAGCGGGCCGCTTCTGGTTCGCCGCCTCGAGGCCGCCGCACGGCGAATGGCCGAGTCGGCCGCGGCCGCGATGCCGCCATCCGAGTTTCCAGACGATGCCCGTTCGACGCGCAAGCAGGAGTGCCTTCGCACGATCGGGGCTCAACTCCTCGCTGGCCGGGCGCTGCTCCCCGAATCGGAGTGGCATAACCAGGCCCTTTGGAAGAAGGTTTGCTGGCGGTTCGAGATGGGAAGCTGGCCGTCCATACCGCTTCGCAAGCTGGCCTTCGGCAACGACCCGAATCGCTTCTGGATTGGCGCGGGAATCGCAGCCGCCGTGCTCCTGGGCGTGCTGGTGATCATCGGACTGGCCAGCATCGGCACGGGCAAGAGGCGTTCCAAGGGAATCGTCCTGGAGCGGCGGGCTGGGCGCGTCGCCGATCGGCATCACGCAGCCGGCCCCTCCCTCCCCCCCGAGCCGGCCGCGCCCCGCGACTGGCCGGGACCGGCCACACCGCAGTCTGCCGCCGCCAGCGGACTCGAACCGGTTGGCCCGCAGCCCTCAACGGCGGCGGAGGCGATTGACTCTGGGCCAACCGACGCCCCGTCAGCGTCCGGATCGAATTCAGTCGCCGGAAGCCCCCGGCGGCCCGAGGGGACGGAACCGTTGCATCGTCTTGCGCCGAGCGCGGCCCAATCCGCTCCGCCAACCGGCGACGCCGCGCTGGAGCCGTTGACTCCAATTGACGGCGTGTTCAAGGTTGAACAGTCAGCGGCCTTGGAGTTGCCCCCGCCGGCGATCGCCTCGGTTCGCCTGGTGGTCAAGAGTGCCGGGGGGCGTCCGCTTCCCGACCGAATTTTGAAGCATGCCACGATCGGAGCGATGATCGTTGAACAGGGCGATTTCCACGCCTCACGTTATATTGAATTGCGCAACCTCGCTGAGAAGCGCGACGCGGAGGTCTTTGACGGGACGGAGCATCTGCTCGTCTCGTTCTGGTTTGCCCTGGCGGCGGGCGGTCTTGCCGACCGTGTCGATCCGATCGTTGCCACGTCGTGCGCGCAGGCCGAGATCGCGATCGCGGCGGGCAGCCACTACGAGGTGCGATTCGAACTGGAGCAGCCGGCGGTTGACCAACTCGAAGCGATTGTCGAAGAACAGGTTTTGCGGAGACACGTCCAATGAGGCATGTTGAGGGGCGCCCCCGATGCGATGGCTAGGAGCCGGGCCGATCCTCGTCCTGCTGCTCGGATCAGCGCCGTTGGCGGTGCTGACCTTGGCGAGCCTCGCCCGAATCGGCCAAGTGAGCCAAGAGCTTCCCGCGACCGACGGTTTCAGCCGTTCGGGAGAGATTCTTCTGCTCCCGCCCGACCGGTTGGCGGGGGACGAAGGCCTTTCTCGGGCATTGGCCGAGCGCGACCTGTTCGCCGGCGGGGTTCCGGGCGCAACCGACGAGTCGCCTGAGCCCGTCTTCTTCCGCTCGTTGCGCGGGGACTGGGACCGCTGGTGCGGAGTCCGGCAACTTGTCGACGACGTGCTCCAGTTGGAGCGGCGCGTAGCCAAGGCCGACCGCCGCGGGCTGGAGCAGGCCGCTGAAGAAGTCCGGCGCCTGGTGAGCGCATCCGGCAAGCGGGGTCCGGCGCACGATTCGCGCCTAATCCGGGCGCTGGCGCGCCGCGAGCGAGCGATTCAAGACAGAATTCACCGGCTCCGCGACATCGAGAGCGCCAAGCGGTTGATCGTCGATGCCGGAGCGGCCGCCGATCGCCAAGAGCACGGGCGGGCGATCGAGATCTACGACGAAATTCTCGCCAGGTTCTCCGGCGTGCTTGAGCCGGCCGAGCTTGCCGACCTGCGCGCCCGGCGAGAAGACGCCCAGTTCCGCCGCGACGGACTGGCCCTGTTCGACCAGGTGCGGAGCGCGGACGATATCGCGCGGAAGCGGAGGCTGCTCAAGGATTTTCTGGCGAAGTATGCCAACCCGGTGTATCGCTCCACGGCGGCCATCGAGCAGGCCCGGGGCGAGTTGCTCGCCGTCGAAGCCGAGGCCCTGCGGCTGGAGAGAAACCGCGCCGCCGAGCGCCCGATCGAAATGCTGGCCCGCTACGACATCAAGCCACTGCCTGACGGGCTCCGCGCGGCCGCGGAAATCGCCAGAACGTATCCCACCGACACGGTCCGCGCTCGCCTGCAAGACCGGGTGCGGACCTGGCTTGCCCGAGCGCTGCCAGCCAGGGAGCTGACCGAGCCGGTCGGCCTGGAGGAGGCCGAACTGGCCGACGGGCAGGTGCTTCGCGGCTACTTCGCGGCGACGCGCGACCCCGGCGGGCGGATCAACGGCTACAAGTGCTACAGGTCTGCCGAGGAGCGGAAGAGCCCCACGGCGGCGGTCGGCCGCTATGCGGCGGCCGAGTTCCGCCGCCCGCCAGGGGTGACGGTCCCGCGCGACTGCGTTCTGCGCTATGAGCAGGCCCGCCGCGCGGCCCTCACCCAGCCCGACCGCCAGGTCCATTGGACTGCGCTGGCGGCGACGTGCGAAACACTCGATGCGGAACTGAGCGCGTATCGCCGCTTGCCCGGCAGCAGCCGCGAGCCGCTCTCGTTCGCAGCGGAGGGCCGGCTCGCGCGGGCCCTGCTCCATCCCGTCCCCTGGTCGCAGATTGAGGAGGTCTGGGCAAGATGAGTCCGCTTGCCGCGCCCGGCCGTTGCCGATATACAGGGGAGGGGGTCTCCCGCGATCGATTGGCGAGCCGCCGCGAAGACCGCTTCGCTGCACCGGCGTTTTCGCGGGCCGGGGCAGGCCCGTCGCCCGCGCGCCGCTCGCCCTGTTGCTGACTGGAACGCCATGTCCCGCGCACCGTACCGCCAAGAAATCAGCCGGCAGAACAAGGCCTGCTTCCTGTTTCTGCTCGACCAGTCGTTCTCGATGGAGGAGCCGCTGGGCAATTCGTCGAACCGCAAGAGCGACGAACTGGTCACGGCGATCAACGGCTGGCTCCAGAACATGGCGATCCGCGCCAGCGGCGACGAAGGCATCAAGGACTGGATGGACGTGGGCGTCTTCGGTTACCGGACGGATCAGCACGCCAACCCGATCATCCAGTCGGCCTTGCAGGGTCCCCTGGCGGGGCGCTCGCTGGTTTCGATCACGGAAATCGGAACCCACCCGGCGCGGATCGATGAGCGGATCCAGTTCATTCCCGACGAGGCCACCGGCGAGATGATCGAAGCGCCGTGCGAGGTGCCCGTCTGGGTCGATCCGGTGGCCGAGGGGGGCACGCCGATGTGCCACATGCTCTACCATGCCCACGGCCTGCTGTCTCAATGGATCGGGCAGCACCCGGCCAGCTTTCCGCCGATTGTCGTGCACATTTCCGATGGTGAATCGCAGGACGGCGACCCGATTCCCTATGCCGAAGCGCTGAAGAACCTGGGCACGCGCGACGGCAACGTGCTGCTGCTGAACTGCCACCTTTCGATGACGGCGGCCGATCCGTTCATGTTCCCCGCGCATGGGGACGGGCTGCCCGATGAGCTCGCCCGCGTGCTGTTCGAGATGTCGAGCGTGCTGCCCGACCCGTTTGTCCGCCATGCGACGATGGAGGGGTTTCATCTCCAGCCCGGCGCTCGGGGGATGGCTTTCAACGCCGACATGGTGTGCCTGATCCAGTTCCTCAACATGGGAACGCAGGCTGCGCCCGGCCTTCGTTGAGGCACAAGTGGATGAGTCGATCACCGCAGAATCCAACCGCCGCGACGCGCGCCGGGACCGTGGTCTTCCTGATCGACGAGTCGCACGGGATGGCCGCGCCGGTCGCGGGCGGCATCCGGACCAAGGCCGAGGCCGTCGCCACGGCCGTCAACTCGATGCTCAACCAGTTGGCCTGCGGGCCGCCTGTCGAGGTTGCCGTTGTCGGCTATCGTGCCAGCGGCGGCGGACGCGGCGAAGCATCGCCCCGCTGGGCAGGCCGACTCGCCGGACGGGGACTCGTCCGATCCGAGGAACTGGCCGCCGCGACGTTGAGCGTGGAAGAGCGGGTCCGCCGCATTCCCGGCGCCCGCGGGCATGGCCCGGCCCGCGCGGAGACGATCCGCTTTCCCATCTGGTACGTGCCGGCGCCCGAGGGTACGGCCGCCTTCGACGCGGCGGTCGCCTGCTGCCGGCAGCTTCTCCCGCTGGGGGCGGCGGCCGAGCGGCCGGCGCGGCCGCCGCTGATCCTCCACGTTGGCAGTGCGCTGCCGGCGGCCGACGTGCTTGGCGGCGCGTCTTGTCAAGCGGTCGCCGCCGGCGCGTTGTGGTGCCATCTGCACCTTGGCGCGACGACCCGGATTCCGCCCACGCTCTACCCCTCGACCGACGCGCACCTGCCAGGCGTCCCGCTTCGCGCGTTGTTTTCGGCCTCCTGCATCCTTCCCGAGGTGCTGGCCGCCGCGCTCCGCGCGGCGCAAGTGCCCGTTCCGCCCGGCGGCCGGGCCCTGGTTTACCAGGCCGCCATCGGCGACCTGATCCGCTTCGTCGCGCTGGCGAAGGCCTACGCGGCCGCCCCCGATGGGGCGTTCGGCCCGGCCGGCTCCCCGGCGGCCGGCCCGCCCGGAGAACCTCAAGATGCCCCGGCGGCGTCTTCGGCACGCAGCTACCAGCGCGCGCTGCTGATCCTGCTGCTGGACCGCTCGCGGCGCGACCCGACCGATTCGGCCTGGTCGCGCCGGCGGCAACAGGCCAACGATCTTGTCGGCAGCCTGGCGCGCCGCGGCGGCGGCGATACGCACCTGGCCCTCGTCTCGTACGGCAGCGACGGGTTTCAAGTCGGGTTCGACGGCCCGCTGGCCGGGAGGCCAACCGTCGCCGACACCGAGTTGGCCGGCGGCGCGTTGCGTTGGGAAGAACATGCCGAAAAGCGCTCCAACGGGATCGGCGGGCTTGTGGAGGTGAAACGCGCGCGGCCGATCTTCGTCGACCGCGGCCCGAGCCCGGCCGCGGATTTTCCCGCCGCGGCGCTCGAGACAATCAGCCGACTCGCCGCAACCCACTGCAAGGGGCATGGCGCCGAGTCCGTCTTGCCGATCGTGCTTCACCTGACCGGCGGCGACTTCCCGCCCGAGTCCGTCCGACCCGCATCCGGCCAGTTGCTGCTGTACCATTGGATCACCCCCGACAAGCCTCAGCGGACGGTTGTCTATCCGGCAGACGCGGCCGCGATCGGCGACCCGCGGACGCTCGCCCTATGGCGAATCACCAGCCCGCTGGCCGGCGCCGAGCAACTCGCCGAGCGCCGCCACAGCGTTGTCGCCGGCGCTCGCGGACTGGTCGTCGGCGCGAAGTTCGACCTGTTGATCGATAGCCTCGACGCGATCCTGTCACGGGCATAGCCTCCATCTGGTTTCCTGGTTCCCGAGTTCCGGCCTCCACCTGGTTCCCAAGCTCCGGCTTGGGAACCTTGGTCCCAAACCGTCGTTTTCATCATTCCGGGTAACGATTGACGCTATGGCAGGTTGAACCGAGCGTTCTCAAGCTGGCGCTTGGCAACGGGGTGGCGCTCCCGGCCCGGCTATTTGCATCCGGCGCTTGACCGGTTAGCATGGAGCGTACGGGCGCCGGCCGGCGCCGCCATCATCCGACGATCGCCACGCCAATTGCATAGGAGAGGATTTGATGTCACGCCTCAGTCGCCGAGTGTTTCTACGAGAGAGCCTCTTGGCCACGGCCGCCGCGGCTGCGGGGACTTCCGCCGTGCTTGCCGCCGAGAGCGCTGCGCCGCAGAGCAAGAGTCCCAACGAGCGGTTGAGCGTCGCCGTGATCGGCGTTCGCGGCCGCGGCGGCGACCACGCCAGGGCGTTCGACGCGCGCGAGGACTGCGCGGTCACCCACATCTGCGATGCGGATTCCGATGTCGGCCAGTCGGTTGCGGCACGGTTCAAGAGCAAGCCGAAATTCGTCCAGGATATGCGGCGGATATTCGACGATCCGTCGGTTGACATCGTCTCGATCGCCACGCCGAACCACTGGCACTCGCTGGCCGCGATCTGGGCGATGCAGGCCGGCAAGGACGTCTACGTGGAGAAGCCGGTAAGCCACAACGTCAGCGAAGGCCGGCGGATGGTCCAGGCCGCCCGCAAGTACAACCGGATCTGCCAGGGCGGCACCCAGCACCGCTCGACGGGGGCCAACCGCGCGGCGACCGAGTATGTCAAGGCGGGCAAGCTCGGCCCGGTCAAGTCGGGGCATGTCTATACGTACCGATCGCGCGGTTCGATCGGCCCGGCCGGCGAGTATCCGGTCCCGCCCTCGATCGACTACAATCTCTGGGCCGGTCCGGCGCCGATGGAGCTGCCGCTGCGGCGCAAATCGTTCCACTACGACTGGCACTGGTTCTGGGACTGGGGCAACGGCGAGTTGGGCAATAACAGTGTCCATCCGGTCGACTCGCTGCGGATGATCGTCGGCCTCGAGGGGCTGGGGCGGGGCGTGCTCAGCTACGGCGCCCGCGTGGGCATCGACGACTGTGCTGAAACGCCCAGCGTGCAGGTGACGATCCACGATTTCGGCCCGCTCACGGTCGTCCAGGAGGTCCGCAATCTCAAGACGGCGTCGCCCAAGCAAGGCGGCGCGATCTTTATTGAGGGGGCCGAAGGATACCTCGTCAGCAACTACTCCAGCGCGGCGGTCTACGACCCCGAAGGCAAACTCGTGGAGAAACTCAGCGGGCCGAACATCAATCATTTCGACAACTTCATCCAGGCCGTCCGCAGCCGCAATCGCCAGGAGCAGAACGCCGAAATCAACCAGGGGCACACCTCGACGGCGCTGGTGCACGTGGCGAACATTTCGCAGCGCCTCGGCCAGCCGGCATCGCCCGCCGAGATCCGCAAGGTCCTGGAGTCGCTCAAAGTGAACGAAAACGCCGTGGAGACGTTCGAGGAAATCCGCCAGCACCTGGCTGACAACAACGTCGACATCGAGAAGACGCCGCTTGCGCTCGGCCCGTGGCTCGCCATCGACGCGGACCGGGAGCAGTTCGCCGAGAGCGCGGCGGCCAACGCGATGCTCACCCGCGAGTACCGCAAACCCTTCGTGGTGCCGGCGGAAAACGAGGTCTAGGGAGAGCGGAAAGCGGCCAGGCGCGGCAGATTCGGCGCCGACGTCTTCCCGCCTGGTTCAAAGTCCGAAGTTCACGGTTCAAAATCCCCAGAGTCCTGCGTTGCGGATCAACCAACCTTGGCCAGTGGGACGTGAGCCTTGAACCTTGCCTCTTTCCCGCTTCTGGCGTTCCCTCAGGCATACGTCTGTAGCCACTGGCTGATCCGGGCGGCGGCCTCTGGCGGGAAGCTGTGGCCGCGGCCGTGATTGTGGAGTCTCAGCCGGCCGGGCGAACCGTAGAGCCTATAGACCGGCAGCGCCGCCTCGATGAACGGTTGGCTCCGAACGCCGTCGTATCCATCGCCGCCCAACAGGAGGAAAGCCCGCGGGGCGATCAGGGCCAGCAACTCGTGGTGGTCGTGGCGGAAGTCTGGGCGGCGGACTTGCCGGCCGAGGTACCAAGGGGCGTCCCAGTTGGAGAACCGGATGCCGATGCCTCCCTCGTTGGCGGCGGCGACGCGGACGCGGCGGTCGAACGCAGCCAGATACAGCGCTTGTTTGGCGCCCAGCGAGTGCCCCACCGCGCCAATCCGCGCCGGATCCACCTGCGGAAGTCCTTCCAAGACGTTCACCGCGAGCACGGCGTCATGGAGCATCTTGGCCATGCCTTTGGAGCGGGGATGGCGGCAGCGGAACTTCAGAGTCTGCCGGCGCATCGCCAGCAGCCGGGTGCCGCGCCAGAGGAAATTTCGCGGGCAGAATGCGACGAAACCCTGCTCGGCCAACGTCAGCCCGAGTGCCTTGGGGGACGCTTCGCCAACGCCGGCCGGTTCCTCAATCGACTCGTCGACCGTCGAATGAAAGACGACGACGCCCGGGGCCGGCCAGCAGCTTGCGGCCGGCATGAGCAGATAGGCCTCGGCCGACGGGCCCCGTTCGCCCCGGTAACGGACCAATTGCCTTGTGACGGGCCCCACGCGGTCCTCAACGAGCGGTTCGATCGCCGGCGCTCCGCAAGGAGCTTCTGCGAACGGACCGAGCATCTCCAGCCACGTTCGGCGGATCTGCTCGCGATGGACTTCCCATGCTGCGAGGGTTTTGATCGGCCTGCCATCCGCATCGGCCAGCAACGGCGCCAGGCGGCATCCATGCGGCCCGATCGCCAGCGGCCGCTGGATTTCCGTGGCCGGCCGGCCGGCTTTCTCGGAAGACGGCTCGCTCATCGTGGAAATTCGGGGAGTCTTGCCGCCAGGGGCCCCTGGTGCTGAAGCGAAACCTCCTGGTCGGCATGCTGGTGGTTCACGGAACGGTGAAGGTCCGCCCGGAGTGTCTGTACCGTGGGGCATGCGCCCGGCCCATCGGCTGGGCAACGTTCGGCGATCCGGCCGATTGCCGCTTTGACCTCGGGCCAGGGATCCGCCGAAATCTGCACGACCGACACGCCCAGCAGTTCGAGCGCATCGGCGGCGCTGGCCGAGGGTCCGTCCAGCGTGGCGATCACCCGCAGATGCTCAAGGCCCCCTTGCCCCTTCAAGACCAAGCAGAAATCCAGCAGGTCCTGGGGATCATCCCAGTTGAACACGGCGATCTGCGGGAGGTCCTCGGGATCGATCCACATCAGCAGGCGGTAGCCCGCCACGGCATCGTCGTGCGTCGCCTGCACGCTCCAGCCAAGGTGTTCAAAGCCGTCCACCAGCGCGGAGCCAAACCGCCGCTGCATGTCGCAAATCAACACGCCCGGTTGCCTCATCGGATTCTCCCAAGGTGTGGAACACTCTGCCGAACGCACGCCGCGGGGGCCGGCAACTGCGGGAGGCCCCCCAGACTCATTTATCCTACGCGGAGGGGCCACGATCCCAACGAAAAGGGCAGCCCGCCGGTGTTTCGCGGCCTCCCCCCTCCGCCCAGTCATATTCTCCGGCAGGATCAGGGAATTCAGACAATTCGGCTTAACGCTTGCGGCGGCAAAGCGCGGAGCGGCGCAGGACCCGCGCGATCGGCTCAGAAGCGACGATTCCGCGGAATACCAACCCCGGCCGAATGGGGGATGTCCTCGCCGGACCGCCCCAGTCGCACGCCGAGGATCAATCGAAGCGCCGCGATTCCCGCGGCTAGCGAAGCGGCCCCCAGGCAGACCGCGTCGATGGACGCCGACACCAGGGTGGGCAGCGATCCCAGGCTGCGGATTTCCTCGCCGAGCGCGATCGAGCAGGCACTCCATGTCAGGAGGCCAATCCCGGCCCCGATGGCCAGCACGGCGAAGATGTTTGCCAGCGACCTGCGAACGGGGGGGATGATCAGAAACGACACGAACAAACACAAGACGATCAGCGCGATCAGAATCCAGTCAATCGGCCAGGAGACCACCACGCCGCGGCCAAGGGCCACGAGCCTGTGTCCGATCAGCAGACAGGCCAGCCGCGCTGTGATCATTCCAGACCTCCCGATTTCCCTGAATTCCCCCAGGATTATACCGCGCATGCCCTGCGGAGCGCAACTTCTGCCACGGGAAAATCCGCAACCGCCGCGCCCGCTCGGCAGCCGGCGTGGCGGCCATGCGGAAGGGCCCCCGACCGCCAACGCGGGCCAAATTCCGCTGCCTCCAGGTTGATTGCGCTAAAGCGCAAATACCAAGATTTTTTCAGTTTCTTTTCATCGGGAACTACTCGGAAGCCTGTTAAGAAACGGGGGCCGTTGGCGGAAATACCCATGAGAGTGCAAGAGGATTGTGCGGAATGCCCGCGACTTGGCGACGCATTCCTGCTAGAATGGGGCTCTCCGAGTCGGATAGGAGGCCTCGTGCTGGAGAGGGGCCAACCGCGGACATATTCTGCTGATCCAGACATCAGCATCACATCCTGGGGAGGATAACTGAACACCACCGGTTTCCGAGAAGAGGCATCGAGGAGAAGAGGCATGGACACCAGGTTGCAGGCCTGGTTGCCCGCACCGCTGATCGTCGCGGCGTTGTTGGCTGCGGCGGCTTCCGCGGGGATTGTCGCACCCGAGAATCAGCCCGACAAACCGTTCGTCACGGACGAGTTGAACGCCCTGGAATTCGTTCCGATCGGCAATCCTGGCAACGCCGCGGATACCACCCAGTATGGTGCGGTGGACTACGATTTCAGCATCGGAGAGTATGAGATCACCGCCGGGCAGTACACCCGGTTTCTCAATGCGGTGGCGGCTAGCGATCCCCACGGGCTGTACAATCCGCTGATGGGGTCGTGCTCTTTCGGATGCAAGATCGAGCGGATCGGAGCAGCGGGCAGCTACACGTATCGCGTGGCGGCCGACTATGCCAACCGGCCGGTCAACTATGTAAGCTGGTACGACGCCGCGCGGTTCGCCAATTGGCTGACAACCGGCGACACGGAACGAGGGGTCTACCACTTCACCGAGGGTCACCTGTCAGACGTCGTCGTCCACGAGCAGGCGACCAGCCGCTCCGGCATGGCCTACTTTCTTCCGACCGAAGACGAGTGGTACAAGGCTGCCTACCACGCGAACGACGGGATTACCGGCAATTACTGGCGCCATCCCACCGATGGCGGTCTCCTGCTCGGGCACATCCTGGGGGGCCGCGGTGCCAGCTTCCAGGGGATTTACGACTCACTCGATTCGTTCTACGACATGACCGCCGTGGGCGAATTCGCATCGGGCCCCGGCCCGTACGGCACGTTCGACCGGTTGGGGAACGTCTGGGAATGGATCGAGACGCCCGCCGGCTCGCGCGCCGTCCGGCGCGGTGGTTCGTTCCATGGACAGGACGCCCGCGAAGTGGCTGCCTACGTACGGGACCCATACGTCCCCAAGACCCATGAGGACTGCCTGACCGGTTTCCGCGTCGCCCGCTGCGCCGAGAGCGACGCCCTGGCGGCGCACCGGCCCGAACTCGGCGACGCCGATGGTTCCTCCGGGCAAACCCAGTCCAATGCCGTCGCGGCACACGCCGGCGGCTGGCAGCGATTCACTCCAACCCCACAGGCCGGTGCGGGCGGCGGCGCGCCCGGCCACGGCACGCCGATCATCCCGATCGTGCCGATTTGGCCCGGCGGAGGATCAGGGGGGGGCGGTTCATCTGGTGGCGACACTCCGGGCGACACACCCGGCGACACACCGGGCGACACTCCGGGCGACACTCCGGGCGACACACCGGGCGACACTCCGGGCGACACACCGGGCGACACTCCGGGAAGCAGCGTGGTGCCCGAGCCGGCGAGCATCCTGATCTGGGTCGGCGGCGGCCTGGCATGTCTGCTCTTCAGACGCCGACGATAGGGAGAGCGTAAACGTCACGTGGCGCCTCACTACAGTCCGCAGGGTGGTCGAGAGCGGGCCAACCCCGGGGCGGTTCAACCGGCCGCCAGCGCCGCCAGGAACCAGAAGCAGCCCACGCAATCAAGACGGCAGCGCCGCCCCACCGAGCACGGGCGGAGACGCCCAGCGCCGCCTCCTGGTGGGCCGCCGCGCGCGTTTCGGTGATGCCGGCGTTTCCTCTGACGGTGCGCGTCAAGACAATGCGTTCCGCAACAGGGATGGGCCGCTCTGGACCACCTACAGGCCTTCAGCGCAAATGGAGAGCGGCTGCTTGACCGCCAGCGTGGATCGGGTTATGGATAGGGACTGCCGCTGGCGCTTGATGACGAGCGGCGGAGAAGTGTTCTCGATTCGCCTGGAAGGAAGCCGCCACCTGGAGGATGTGATGAAGCCTGCCGATTCTGCTCACCCGATGCCCTTTTCCGCGGAACTCCTGGCCGTTGCACTGGCGCTTGTCGGAGCCTGGGGCCTGCCCGCCCTGGCGGAGTTCAAGGCAGGCGCGGCCGCCGTCGACATCACGCCGCCGAAGCTGCCGGTGCTGGTCAACGGCGGCATGTTGAGCCGCTCGGTTGACAAGATCAAGACGCCCATCCACGCCCGCGCGCTGGCCCTGGACGACGGCAAGACCCAACTGGCGATCGTCGTCGTCGATAGCTGCATGCTGAGCCGGCCGGTGCTGGATCAGGCCAAGGCGATGGCCGAGAAGCGGACGGGCATCCCCGCGAGCCGGATGCTGATCTCCGCCGTTCACGCGCACAGCGCGCCGTCTTCGATGGGCTGCCTCGGCACCGACGCCGACCCGGCGTATGTCCCCTTCCTGCAAGACAAGCTCGTGGAGGCCGTGGCCGCGGCCCAGGCCGCTCTCGAACCGGCGCGGGCCGGCTTCGCCAAGGCCCAGGCCGCCGAATTCACCGCCCTGCGGCGGTGGATCAGGAGGCCCGATCGCCTGGCCGAGGACCCGTTTGGAAACAAGACGGTCCGCGCCAACATGCATGCCGGCCGGATTTGGGACGACGTGACCGGCGAGTCCGGCCCCGAGGACCCCGATCTGGCGCTGATCTCGATTCAGGCCCGCGACGGCCGGCCGCTGGCCGTGCTGGGGAATTTCTCCATGCACTACTTCGGCGATCAGGAGATCAGCCCGGATTACTACGGCTTGTTCTGCGACGGGTTGAAGCGACGACTTGCACCGCACGACGCGCCGGGAAAGGCGCCCTTTGTGGGCATCCTGTCGCACGGTTGCAGCGGCGACATCTGGCGACGCGATTACACCAAGCCGGAGAGCGAGTGGAATGCGAAGCTTTCGATCGAGGAGTATGCCGACGGCCTGGTAGAGATCGCCATCGCCGCCCTGCGGGGAATCCGCCATCGCGAAGACGTGGACCTGGCGATGGCCGAGCGCCGCATGACGCTGGATTACCGCGTGCCCGACAAACAACGCCTGGAATGGGCGCAGCGGGTGGTTGCCGAGATGGGCGACCGGCTGCCGAAGACGACGACCGAAGTCTACGCGCGCGAGCAGATCATGCTCCACGAGCGGCAGAAGACGCAGGTCGTGGTGCAGGCCCTGCGGATCGGCGAGATCGGCATCGCCGCCACGTCCTGCGAGACGTATGCGATCAGCGGCCTGAAGATCAAGGCCGCCAGCCCGCTGCCGCACAACATGGTGATCGAACTGGCCAACGGCGGCGACGGCTACATTCCGCCGCCCGAGCAGCATCTTTTCGGCGGCTACAACACCTGGCCGGCCCGCTCCGCCGGTCTGGAAGTGATGGCCGAGCCGAAGATCGTCGAAGCGGCCATCGGGATGCTGGAGAGGCTCAGCGGCAAACCGCGCCGCGCGTGGAAGCTCGGCGACGGGCCGGCCGCGCGGGCGATCCTGGACGCCAGGCCGGCCGCCTACTGGCGGCTGAACGAGTTCGCCGGGCCCCACGCCGCCGACGCCGGCGGCCGAGGCCACGACGCCGTCTACGAGCCGGAAATCGCCTACTATCTGGAAGGGCCCTCCTCGGCGAGCTTCTGCGGAGGGGACGAGGTGAACCGGGCGCCGCACTTCGCCGGCGGCCGGCTGCGGGCGCGTCTGGGCGGCCTCGCCGACCGCTACTCCGTCTCCCTGTGGTTATGGAACGGCATGCCCAACGACGGGCGCGCGATGAGCGGCTGGCTCTTCTCCCGCGGCCACGACCACGGCCTGGGGACGCACGGCGACCACCTGGGCATCGGCGGAACGAGCGGCCACGCCGGCAGGCTCGTGTTTCTCCACGGCGACGACCCCGGCACGGCGGTCGCCGGCAAGAGCGAGATTCCCCGCTGGCAGTGGCGCCACGTTGTCCTCGTCCGCGATGCGGAGACCGTGCGCGTGTATCTCAACGGGCGGATCGAGATCGAAACGAAAGCCGCAGCGGATCTCCCCGCCGATCTCGAACAGTGTTTCTTTGGCGGCCGCAGCGACAACGACTCCAACTGGGAAGGCCGGTTGGATGAGATCGCGGTCTTCGATCGCGCGCTGACCGCCGACGAAGTCGCGCGCCTCGCGGTGAAATGATCGCAGCGGGCGATCTGCATTCCACCAACCGGAGGCGAGTGGATTTGGCGCCAGATGGGCCTGGAGCAAGAACCATGAAGCGACCTCTAGCCGGATGTCTGATCTTGTGCTGGTGCACCGCGGCAACCGCGTCGTGTCTCGCGGCCGGCGGGGAGCCGCAGCAGCAGCATGGACTTCATTACACCGAGCCGGCGCGCGTCTGGGACGAAGCGATGCCCTTGGGCAACGGGTTGCTGGGCGCGTTGGTCTGGGGCGATGGCCGGCCGCTGCGAATCTCGTTGGACCGCACCGATCGGTGGGACCTGCGGCCGGTGCCTGAATTCGAGTCGGCTGATTACTCGTACAGGACGATGCGCCGGTGGGTTTCGGAAGGCCGGATCGAGGATCTCCGCCGGTTGTACGAGGCTCCCTACCGGAATCCGGGCCCCACGAAGATTCCCGCGGGACGCATCGAATTGATGTTCGACGAGGAATGCCCGTTCCGCGACGCGTCGCTCGATCTCGGCCATGCCGTCTGCGCGGTGCGGTTCGGCAACAGCGCAGCCGTGCGCGTCCTCGTACACGCACTCGGCGACCACCGCCGCCTGGCTGGCACACCATTTCTGGCTGCATTGGCGCTACAGCATGGATCGGCAGTTCCTCGAACAGAGGGCTTATCCCTGGCTCAGGCAGGTCGCCACGTTTCTCGAAGCGGTGACGGAGAAGGGCCCCGACGGCAAGCGGACGCTGCCGCGGAGTTCCTCCCCGGAAATCCATGACAATCAGCTTCGGGCCTGGTTTCCCTCGATCACCAACTATGACCTGGCCCTGATCCGCTGGACGTTCGAGAAGACGGCCGAATTGGCGGAACAGGTGGAGGAGCCGGCCGAGGCGAACCGCTGGCGGGGACTGCTCGCGGGGATGCCCGAGCTGGCCGTCGCCGCCGACGACCTCAAGCTGCTGGTGGCGAAAGACGATCCGCTGCCGGGCTCGCATCGCCACTTTTCGCACTTGATGGCGATCCATCCGCTGGGGTCGATCTGCTGGGAGAACGGAGAGCGCGACCGGGCGATCATCAAGGGCTCGCTGGCCGACCTCGACGCCCAGGGCACCAGCCAATGGTGCGGCTATAGCTTCGCCTGGCTGGCGAATCTGGCCGCCCGGGCGCGGGACGGCGAAAAGGCCGAACGGGCCCTGGAGGTCTTCTCGCGCGCCTTCTGCCTGCGCAACGGGTTCCACGCCAACGGCGACCAATCCGGCCAAGGTTACTCCAACTTCCGATATCGGCCGTTTACACTGGAGGGCAATTTCGCCGCCGCGGCCGGGCTTCAGGAGATGCTGCTGCAAAGTTATAGCGGCACGATCCGCCTGTTCCCGGCAATCCCCGCCGGGTGGCGCGAGGTGTCGTTCCGGGGATTACGGGCGGAAGGGGCATTTGTCGTCTCCGCCACGCGCAACGGCGGCCGCACCGAGGCGGTCCAGATCGTTTCCGAGGCAGGGGGCGTCCTCCGCCTTGAGAATCCGTTCGGCGAGGATGGCTACCGGCTGACCGGCGCCGAGCCGGAGAGCGTCCAGGCGGAGGGCCAGGACCTGCTCCTGGAGACCCGAGCGGGACAGACGCTGACTTTCTCTCGCAAGTGAAGTCCAGGGGGAACCGGATTGCGGCAATTCAAAGGATCGCCAGAAGCCGCCAAGGGACGTGCCGCGCCGACGATCTCTCGGCGGGTTTGCCCGTCGACGGCCGGCTGACCGCCCGCGGCAACGGTTCACACCCTGCGCCGGGCCCGAAAGGGACAGTCCCCGTGAACCCCGCGACTTGTCGAGCATGTCCGTCTGGCCCGACGGGCTTGGCCCGATTCGGAGCTGATGCTCGTCAGCAATGGGTTCCTTCTTCACCGGCACCCGGAGTTGCCTCGGACACTAGTCGAGGCCAATTGTCGCCTCGACGTCAGCCAGCACGGGACGGCCCCGCAATACATGAAGGCGTTCGCCAAGGTCAAGAGACTCCTGTGGCGGTGGCAAGCCGAATACCCGGGCATCGGAACCAAGATCCGGCAGTCGCATCGAGGGTGGATGCGGCAGTATCGGATTGTGGATGGGACGCCGATGCCGTTCAACTCGGATCCACAAGCCGCGTATAGGGTTTGCATGCAGAAGACCTGCGCTCAGTTGTATCGGGGGCTGTGCGGAAGTGCCCGGCGCTGGCGTATTTCAGTTTGATGGAGACGAAGCTGAATTTGCAGCGGGCACCGCACTGGCAACGCTTTCGTGACTACGAGGGCTGCCCGTCGAGTTCGGCCGACTCCGGTGTTGCAGCTTTTCTTGCAGCAGAGGCAATCCCGCAGTGCGGCCTGTGCCCCGGCGTCCGCAACGCCTTCAGGCATCGTGAACCAATACGAGACCAATGTTTGCAAGAATCCGGTGAGCGGTTGAGATCACCCTCCCCACGATGGGGGTGAGTGCCTCTGTTGCCGTTTCTCCCGTCAGTCGGTACGCTGCTTGAACCGCCGTCAATTGCCGCGTCTTTGACCGGCCAAGAAATCCAGAGGTCAGCGCGTTGCGCTCTCCCTACCAGCGGGCGGATTCAGCGGGAAGGGATGAGGTTCCGATCACTGCCCTCGGTCGGTCAGGCCGACGGGTAATGCCGGAATCTCAACTGCCCCGGGAGTGGTCGTCATGAGTTGAAATTTGCGCCGGAGGTGCTGGCAAAACGTGTGCAGCTCGGGATGGACGAGCCATGGAGCACGTGTCATCATGTTGACGACGCTTTCTCCTGCCCGCTTGGACTCCCTGATTTCCGGGAATATCTGGAATGGTCGGATTGTTGACCTTGCGAATGGCGGGCATGTCGGAGCTGCCTGAACGCGACGGAAGTCGTTATGCTGGACAACAGGAAGCGTTGGGTAATGCAAACCAAGCCACTGGTAGTATGTTGTCGAGACGTGTGGCCTGGCGGGCTTCAGCAAAACGCAGCCTTGATACCTGCGGCGCCCAGGTTTACGGGACCGGAATAACTGGCGGAACTCTGGAATAGATTGGCTGGAGAGGAATCCCGCCCCGTATCCCGCCGCTTACCCCGCCGGGTAGATTTTATCTAGAACCCCGC
>Ga0123329_1001294_pt1 | contig 23911 bp, 24 predicted proteins | sample BioC12SIPDNA_FD_89703 | JGI IMG/M metagenome (GOLD analysis project Ga0123329, IMG submission 89703) | Anaerobic biogas reactor microbial communites from Washington, USA - Biogas_R1_B C12 SIP DNA | ecosystem: Engineered > Bioreactor > Anaerobic > Unclassified | place: Washington, USA | collected...
ATGGTGAGGTCTCCTTATGCGTCGATGGTGACGTCGCCGGCGGCCACGCCGACGCAGGTACGGATGCGGGAGCCGGGCTCCTTGGTGTCGCCGGTGCGCAGGTCGTGGACGTGGCCGTCGACAAGCTCACGGACGCAGGTCTGGCAGATGCCCATGCGGCAGCCGAAGGGCATCTGGACGCCGGCGGCCTCGCCGGCCTCCAGGATGGTGGTGGCACCGTCGACGGTGGTCTGCACACCCTGGCGGGCGAAGGTGATCGTGCCGCCCTTCGCGTCGGAGGCGCGGTCGAGGGTGAAACGCTCGACGCGGATCTCGATGTCGTTGTCGGAGGCCCAGGACTCGAGCTCGTCGAGCATGGTGGCCGGACCGCAGGCGTAGACGACGCGCTCCCGGAAGTCGGGGACCAGCTTCTCCAGGACCTGCGGAGACACGCGGCCCTCCTCGGAGGTGACCTGGATGTGGGCGTCGTAGTCCGCGAGGACGTCCTCGAAGATGAGGTCGGAGCGGTTGCGCACCGAGTGGACGACCTTGATGTCGGTGCTGTCGCGGCGGCCCTCCATGCTGCGGAGCATGGCGATCACCGGGGTGACGCCGGAACCGGCGGTGACGAACAGCAGCTTCTCCGGCAGCGGGTCGGTGAGGTGGAAGTCACCGGCCGGGGCGGCCAGGCGCACGTTGATGCCCGGGCGGGCGGTGCCGACCAGGTGGGTGGAGAGCTTGCCCTTCTCCACGGCGCGGATGGTGATGGAGAACAGTCCGTCGCGGGTGTCCGGGACGTTCGTCAGGGAGTAGGAGCGCCAGGTGTAGCGTCCGTCGACGCGCAGACCGATGCCGATGTACTGGCCAGCCTCGAAGGTGACGGGCACGCCCCAGCCGGGGCGGATGACCAGGTGGATGGTGTCGTCCGGGCAGCGTTCGACACTCTCGATCTTGCCGCGCAGTTCGCGCCTCGACCACAGCGGGTTGGCCAGGACGGTGTAGTCGTCCGGCAGCAACGGGGTGGTGAATCGGCGCAGAATGCCGCGGAAGCGTGCGAGTCCATCGGGCGATTCGGTCATCGGCCCCTCCTTCAGTCAGTTGGTTACGTCAGCGTAGCCTACGCCAACGTAACCCCCTTGTCCATCACCGGACGAAACCAATTAGAGGAGCTCTATGAGAAACGGCAGCTCAGTCGGGTCGTAGAAGGCCATGAAGTTGTCCTGGGCGTCCCCCACGGTCAGCTCCGCGTCCTCGTCACCGAGATCCGCCGCGTCGACCGCCGCGATGGCCGCCTTCGTCGCCTCCTCGGACTCCTCGGTGTCGATGTGGATCGCGGCGATGTCCTCCACGCGGATCTGCGCGGGGCTCAGCGACACCACCGACTCGCCGTTCTCCGGCGTCAGGGTGACCACCTCATCGGCCACGTCGACGGACACGACCACGCGGCGGTACGGGAAGGTCTCCTCGTCGCCGATGGCCAGCAGCCGCAGCGAGGCCTCCGCCGCGTCGAGGAAGGCGGCGTAGCCGATCTCGTCCTCGTCGCCGGAGGTGTAGAACTCCAGCAGCGCGGGAGTGGCCGCGAAGCCCCAGCCGGAGCGTGCCGACATCACGCCGGTCTCATGCAGCCCGGTGAGCATGGCGAAGGTCGCCGGCAGGTAGACGCGCACCTAGAACTCGCCCTCGATGTCGAAGATGGAGCAGATCTCGATGACCGCGCGGTCGAAGACCTGGTACAGCACGCCGACCAGGCCCGCCTCGACGGCGCCACGCACGTTGAGGATCGAGTCGTCGACGTGGACGCAGTCGTTCATCGGCAGGTCGAGGGCGGCGGCCGCGGCGGCGAACGCCTCCGGCTCCGGCTTCTCGGCGCCGACCTCCCCGGAGAGCACGACGGCGTCGACGATGCCCTTGAACTCCCACTCACGGATGTGCTCGGCCCCCGGGCCGCCCGGGTCGTTCGAGAGGATCGCGGTGGAGACACCGTTCGCCTTCGCCGCCGCGAAAAGCTCACGCCAGCGGCGCTGATCCTCCTCAGGTCCGTCCAGTACCCCGACAAAGTCGACGATCAGTCCACGCACTCGCTGCTCCCTCATGTCAATTCGCTTACTACGTGCCACAATGATACCCAGCCCACCCCGCGTCCGTGCCCGGTGACCCACTGGAGCAGCCATGTTGTCCCCCGTCCCCGGCCTCACGCACCTCAAGGTACTCACTCCCGCCCCACCACCCGCAGACGCCACTCCTCCCCCGCCCCCGCCCCGCGGAACCGGCGTGCAGCGCCGCGCGGAGGCTCTCGTGCGGATCGCCCTGGAGTCCGCCTTCGGAATGCGCCCGCTGCCGCACCTGCGCCCCACCGAGTTCGACGGCCCGGTGCGCGTGCACGTCGCCGCGCGGCAACGGCAGGGGATGCGGGGGCAGGTGCGCCTCGACACCCTCCACCTGCGTGCCGACGGCGAGGTCTTCGGCACCGCCGTCTCCGGCGGCCGCGCCCACGCCTTCACCGGCCGCGTCGCGCAGCGGCGGCTGGTCAGCTTCCGGGTGCTGTGAGGGCCTGCCCGGCGCGGTAGACCGTCTCCTCGTCGTGGTGGCGTCCGATGACCTGCACCCCGACGGGCTGACCGTCGATCTCCCCGACCGGCACCGTCAGAGCCGGATGGCCGGTGAGGTTCGCGGGGACGAGCAGCGCGGTGAGATCCCCGCGCAGGGACAGCCCCGGGGAGGGCAGGGTCGGCGCGAGGATGACGTCGACCTCGCCGAGCGCACGGTCGAGGTCCGCGCGGACGAGCTCCCGCACCCGGAGCGCCTCGAGGTAGTCCACCGCGGAGACGATCTCCCCGAGCTGGAGGTTGAGCCGCACCGGCAGGGAGATGTCCTGCGGGCGTTCCTGCAGCGTGCGGTGGTGGATCGCCGCGGCCTCCGCCAGGGCGATGGTGGACGTCGCCCAGGAGGCGTCGCGCAGGGCGGGCACGGACACGGGAAGCACCTCCCACCCCGGCTTCCCGACGACCGCGTGGAACAGCTCCGCCACCCGCTTCCCGACGCCCGCCAGGAGGTGCTCCTCCTCCACGCCGATGACCAGCGGCGGCCCGCCGGAGGACCGGTAGGTGCGGCCGGTGAGAGCGCCGAGCACCGCGGCGTTGTCCGCGACGGAACGGGTCAGCGGGCCGAGGCACCCGAGGGTCGGGGCCAGCGGCACGTCCCCGTGGGTGGGTACCAGCCCGTGCGTCGGCTTGAGTCCCACCACCCCGCACACCGCGGCGGGCAGGCGGATGGAACCGGCGGCGTCCGCCCCGAGGGCCGCGAAGGCCAGGTGCCCGGCCACGGCCGCCGCGCTGCCGCCGCTGGAGCCGCCGGCCAGCGTGCCGAGGACCCGCGGATTGCGGGCCGGACCGTACCAGGGGTTGTCACCGGTGACGCCCCAGGCGTACTCGTTCATCTGCAGCTTGCCCAGGATGACGCAGCCCGCCGCCCGCAGCCGCGTCACCACCGTCGCGTCATGGGGCGCCACGAAGTCGCGGTGGGTCCGCGAACCGAGCGTGGTCACCTCGCCGCCGACGTGGATGCTGTCCTTGAGCGCCACCGGCACGCCGTGCAGCGGCCCCCGGGACCGGCCCGCCGCCAGCTCCGCGGTGAGGGTGCGGGCCTCGGCGCGGGCGGCGTCGTGACGCACCGATATATAGGCCCCGATGCCCGGGTCCTGGGCGTCGATGCGGGCGAGCTGGGCGTCGACAAGCTCGACCGGCGTGATCTCGCCGGCGGCGAGGGCGCGGCCGGCGGTGAGGGCGTCGTCGAGAAGCAGCTCAGTCACCGGCCCACTCCTCCGGCCCCGGGCTCGGCGGGCGCAGCTCGCGGAGCGCGCGGTGCCGCTCGGCGAGCACCTCGGCCTCCCCCTCGGTGACGGGGATGCCGCGGCTGAGCAGCAGCTCCCGGACCAGATCGTCCACGGGAGGCTAGACCTGGGTGGTCTCCGGCTCCGGCTGCGGCTCGAACTGCTTACGCAGCATGAAGAGGTTACGCACCGTGTCCTCCTTGATGCCGTCCTTCATGCCGTTGAACATGTCGCCGCCCTCCTTCTGGTACTCGACCAGCGGGTCGCGCTGCGCCATGGCACGCAGGCCGATGCCCTCCTTGAGGTAGTCCATCTCGTAGAGGTGCTCGCGCCACTTCGTGTCGATGACCGGCAGGATGACCATGCGCTCGATGTTGCGCATCTGGGCCTCGCCGCCGAGGCGGGAGACGTTGGCCTCCAGCTCGTCGTACTGGGCGTTCGCGTCGGCGAGGAGGGCCTCCCGCAGCTGGTCGGCGGTGAGCTCGCCGTTGTTCTGCTCCAGCAGGGACTGCCAGGTGAACGTCGGGCCGTAGAGGGACTCGAGGGCGTTCCACAGCTGGTCCAGGTCCCAGTCCTCGACGTAGCCGACGGCGGTGGCGCCGTCGACGTAGGCGGAGACGGTCTCGTCGATCATGTGGCGGATGTACTCGCGGATGTCCTTGGACTCGAGGATCTCGCGGCGCTCGGCGTAGATGACCTTGCGCTGCTCGTTGAGCACCTCGTCGTACTTCAGGACGTTCTTGCGCATCTCGAAGTTCTGGTTCTCCACCTGCGCCTGCGCACCCTTGATGGAGTTGGTGACCATCTTCGCCTCAATCGGGACGTCGTCCGGGACGTTGAGGCGGTTCATCATGTTCTCCATGGTCTGGCCCACGAAACGGACCATGAGCTCATCGCGCATGGAGAGGTAGAAGCGCGTCTCACCCGGGTCGCCCTGACGGCCGGAACGACCACGCAGCTGGTTGTCGATGCGGCGGGACTCGTGGCGCTCGGTGCCCAGGACGTAGAGGCCGCCGGCCTCGCGGACCTTGTCGCCGAGCTCGTTGGCGCGCTGGCGGGCCTTCGGCAGTTCCTCGTCCCACGCGGCCTGGTAGGCCTCCTCGTCCTCGAAGGGGTCGAGGCCACGCTCACGCAGCTTGATGTCGAGGATGACCTCGGGGTTGCCGCCGAGGACGATGTCGGTACCACGGCCGGCCATGTTGGTGGACACGGTGACGGCACCGGGCAGGCCGGCCTGCGCGATGATCTGGCCCTCCTGCTCGTGGTGCTTCGCGTTGAGCACCTTGTGCGCGATGCCGCGGCGCTGCAGCAGCTCGGACAGGTACTCGGAACGCTCGACGGAGGTGGTGCCGACCAGCACCGGCTGGCCCTTCTCCACACGCTCCGCGATGTCGTCGGCGACGGCCGCGAACTTCGCCTCCTGCGTCTTGTAGACGCGGTCGGTGAGGTCCTGGCGCTGGTTCGGGCGGTTCGTCGGGATCGGGACGACGTCGAGCTTGTAGATCTGGTGCAGCTCGGCGGCCTCGGTCTCGGCGGTACCGGTCATGCCGGCCAGCTTGTCGTAGAGGCGGAAGAAGTTCTGCAGCGTGATCGTCGCGAGGGTCTGGTTCTCGCTCTTGATCTCCACATTCTCCTTGGCCTCGATGGCCTGGTGCATGCCCTCGTTGTAGCGGCGGCCGGCGAGGACACGGCCGGTGAAGGAGTCGACGATGAGGACCTCGCCGTTACGGACGATGTAGTCCTTGTCGCGGACGAACAGCTCCTTCGCCTTCAGCGCGTTGTTCAGGTAGCTGACCAGGGTGGAGTGCTCCGGCGCGTAGAGGTTGTCGATGCCCAGCTGGTCCTCGACGTACTCGACGCCCTCCTCGAGCACACCGACGGTGCGCTTGCGGTGGTCCACCTCGTAGTGGATGCCGTCCTTCATGCGCGGCGCCAGGGTGGCGAAGACGTGGTAGAACTGCGAGGATCCGTCCACGGGGCCGGAGATGATGAGCGGGGTACGGGCCTCGTCGATGAGGATCGAGTCGACCTCATCCACGATGGCGAAGTTGTGGCCGCGCTGGACCAGCTCGCTGAGGCTGCGGGCCATGTTGTCACGCAGGTAGTCGAAGCCGAGCTCGTTGTTCGTGCCGTAGGTGATGTCCGCCGCGTAGGCGGCACGACGCTGGTCCGGCTGGAGCTCGGAGAGGATGACGCCGACCTCGAGGCCGAGGTAGCGGTGGACACGGCCCATCATCTCGGCGTCACGCTTGGCCAGGTAGTCGTTCACCGTGACGATGTGGACGCCCTTGCCCTCGAGGGCGTTGAGGTAGGCGGGGAGCACCGCGGTCAGGGTCTTGCCCTCACCGGTCTTCATCTCGGCGACGTTGCCGAAGTGCAGGGCCGCGCCACCCATGATCTGCACGTGGTAGGGCTTCTGGCCGAGGACACGCCACGCCGCCTCACGGGCGGTGGCGAAGGCCTCGAGGAAGATGTCGTCGAGCGTGGCACCGTCTGCCAGGCGGGCCCGGAACTCGTCGGTCTTGGCCTTGAGCTCGGCGTCGCTCAGTGCGGAGAACTCGTCGTCGAGCGCGATCACCTGCTCCGCCATCTTGTGGAGACGCTTAACGGTGCGCCCTTCACCGGCGCGAAGCAGCCTGGACAGTCCAAACACGTGCAGTCGTCCTTAGGATCAGATGGGAACTAGTTTCTTCCGCGTCATTGTACGCAACAAGCGCGAGGCCGCCGCCCCCGGGATGGGGACGACGGCCTCGCGTGGTACTGATGCAGTTCCTACTGGGACTCTTCCGCCAGGGAGATCAGACCGTAGTCGAATGCGTGACGACGGTAGACCACGGACGGACGGTTGTTCTCCTCGTTGATGAAGAGGTAGAAGTCGTGCCCGACGAGCTCCATCTCCGACAGGGCGTCATCGACGCTCATCGGGGTGGCGGTGTGCTCCTTGGTGCGGACGACCTGGCCCGGGACGACGTCCTTGACGGTGTCGGCGTACGGGTCGACGGAGTACTGGTCCTGCTCCTCGCGGGCCTTCTGGGCCTCGGCGACCATCTCCGCGGCGGCGACGCCGGTCGAGGTCGGGGCACGGTGGCCCGAGCGGGAGATGGAACGACGTGCCTTCACCTTGCGCAGGGAACGCTCCATCTTGGCCAGAGCGGTCTCCAGGGCTGCGTAGAAGCTGTCCTCCTTGGCCTCGGCGCGAGCCAGGTGGCCCTTACCGGTGGCGGTGATCTGGATACGGTCGGACTCCGACTCACGGCGCGGGTTGGGCTCGTGCTGGAGTTCCACGTGGAAGAAGGTCAGGGTCGGGTCCAGGCGCTCGATCTTCGCGAGCTTGGAGTTGACGCGCTCGGCAAAGTGCTCCGGCACCTCAACGTTACGGCCCGTGATGGTGACCTGTGCCTCGGGGCTCAGGACATCGGTGTTCTCAGCAGGTGATGTCATCTGCTTCCTCCCTACTATTGGTGGGACAACTTCAAGTCAACCCCCATCGTACATCTGGTCATAACCGGGCGGCCATCACCCCCCCGCCTTTCAAGCGTGGCAGATCACAATGGCGCCGACCACCCGGCACCCCGCCGCCAAAAGGGCCTCTGAGCTGGCCGCGAGCGTCGATCCGGTGGTCGCGACATCATCCACGAGCAGCACCCGACCAGGCGGGATCCGCCGCAGCTCCAGCGCCCCGGCGAGGTTGCTCCTCCGCTTCGCGACGCCCAGTCCCACCTGGTCCGCCACCCCGGGGCGGTGCCGCAGTGCCTCGCTCACCGCGAGGCCGGAGGCCCGGCAGACGTCGGCCACCGGGTCCCCGCCCCGCAGCCGCGCCGCCCGGGCACGGGTGGGCGCGGGGACGAGCACGGGGGCGGGCGCCGCGTCGATCTCCCCGCGCACCTGCAGGAACTCCACCGCTGCGGCGAGCACCGGGCCGAGCATCCCCCGGACCGCGAGGTGCCGGTGTTCCTTCATCGCGAGGACCACCCGGCGGTGGGTGCCGTCGTAGGGCCCGAGCGACCACACGGGCACGTGCGGGTCGACGCGGGTGTGGATGCGCCGGGGCGGGGTGCGCAGCGCCTGCCGGCATCGCGGGCACAGGTGCTCCCCCGGGGCGGCGCAGCCGGCGCACCGCCGCGGGAGGAGCAGATCCATCTAGATGTCCATCTAGTTGGCCGCCACCGGGGCCGAGCGGACGCCCTGGAGGCCGTAGACCTCACGCCAGAAGACGTTGTCGCCCCCGCTGGTCGGCAGCTGCAGGGTCGCGTGGGAGTCGGTGAGGTAGAGCATCGACGGCGTGGCGGCGACGGCCACCACCGGAGCGGTGATGTTGCCGGAGGGCAGGGAGGTCGCAGCGGAACCGTCCTGCTCGACGCGCCACACCGGGGTCTCCGGGGTGGAGGTGCCCACCAGGAGCGAGCCGTCCGGCTGCCAGTCCAGCGACAGTGCCGTACCGCCCAGCTGCGGGGCGAGTTCCCGCAGGTTGACGATGCGCCGCTCCGCCGGCCCCGGACGCTCGACGACGCCGACGTGGAGCCGGCCCTCGATGATCATGGCGATCCGGGCCCCCGAGTCCGACAGACGGATGACGGAGATCTCCCCCGGCACGTCGTCCAGCGCCGAGGTGTCGACGTCGGTGGGGCTGAACTCCCCGGTCGGCCCGGACCGGACGACCCGGACGATCTTGTCCCCGTCGACGACCACCCACTGGATGGCCGGGTCGAACTCGAAGGTCGGCCGCGAGATCGTCTGGGCCCGCAGCGCCTCCCCCAGGTCCCCGCCGAGGTCGCCGACCAGCAGCACAGACTCCTCCCCCCGGCGACGGACGGCCGCCACGGTGCCCTCCCCGGTGATGTCCACGGACTCGATGTCCCCGAGGCTGCCCAGGTCCCCCTCGACCGGCATGACCTGGTTCGAGGAGACACGGCTGACCACGCCGTCGGTGAGCGAGTACAGCGGCACCGGGGCCGCCGCGTTGATCCGCGGATTGAACTCGGCGAAGTCGTCGGTCTTGAGCTGCTCGTAGCCCGGCGCGAGGGGCGCCCCGTCGACGACCACGGAATAGGGCTCGGGGATGTTCGCCACGGCGAGGGTCCACACGAGCTGCGCGGCGAAGAGCAGCCGGTCGTCGGAGTCGACGTCCGCGAAACCGGTGAAGTGGTACACCCCGTCGACGACGCCCGCGAAGGTCGCGTCGGTGGGCAGCACGCGACGCACGCCGGGCGACAGCGTCGGCGAGGGCCCCTCCATCATGAGGGTGATGAGAGCGGAGTCGAGCGCCTGGTGGCCGGAGTAGATCCAGCGGCGGTCCGAGACGAGCACCTGTCCGCCCGGCTCGAAGAAGAACACCCGCTGCGGCTGGAACTGGTTGCGCAGCTCGGTGCGTTCGAGCACCACGCCAGCGGGTAGGGACTCGATGCGCCACTCGCCGCCGGTGCGGATCATCTCGATCGTGGCCTCGTAGACGCCGTTCTCCGGCTCGTAGGCGCCGCCGGTGGTGATCCGGCCGACGACGGCACCACGCACGTTGAAGGAGCGCCGCTCCGGGGTGGCGCCCGCGGCCGTCACCAGGTCGATGCGATTGACCACCAGGATCGACTCGTTCGCGTCCCACTGCTGCGCGGTGTCGGAGGTGAGGTACGCGCGGGCGGTCTGGAAGTTCTGCGTGGGGTGTGCGCTGGCGGTGTAGAAGTCACGCAGCAGCAGGTCGGGTTCCCGGCCCGGGCGGGGGCCCAGGTTGGACTCCTCCTCCACCTGCGGCTCGAAGGAGCGCAGGGCCTGCGGCTCGGTGTTGGTGGGCAGGGTGGTGCAGGCGGTGAGCAGACCGGTCGTGGCGGCCAGCGCCACCAGCTTCCTCAGACGGTTCATGATGTCGGCGCCTCCAGTTCCAGGGGGCTCTCGGTGGTCGGCGTGCCATTTTAACGCGGCAGGACCACGCGGAACTGGGAGCCCACGCCGTGGTTGCCCGCCGCGTCGAGCTGCCCGCCGTGGAGGACGACGTCCTCACGGGCGATCGCCAGGCCGAGGCCGGTGCCGCCGGAGTGGCGGCGGCGGGAGGCGTCGGCACGCCAGAAGCGGTTGAACACCAGCTCCTCCTGGCCGGGCTTGAGGCCCACGCCGTGGTCTGTGACCGTGATGGCCACGGCGTCGTCGTTCTCCGCGAGGGTGACGTCGACGGGGTTGCCCTCGGAGTGGTCGATGGCGTTGGCGATGAGGTTGCGCAGGACACGCTCGATGCGACGCGAGTCGCCGGTCATCAGCACCGGCTCCTCCGGGGTGTGGAAGCGCACGTCGACGTTGAGCTTCTCGGCGATGTGGCAGGTCTGCTCCCACGCGGAGGTGATGCACGAGCGGACGTCGATACGCGCCTCGGAGAGGTCGGCGACGCCGGCGTCGTGACGCGAGATCTCCAGCAGATCCGCGAGCAGCTCCTCGAAGCGGTCGAGCTCGCGGATCATGAGCTCCGAGGCGCGCCGCGTGTGCGGCTCGAGGCTGTCCGGGTCGGAGGCGATCATGTCCGCGGCCATGCGCACCGTGGTCAGGGGGGTACGCAGTTCATGGGAGACGTCCGAGGTGAACTGGCGCTGCAGGTTGCCGTACTCCTCGAGCTGGTGGATCTGCTTCGAGAGCTTCTCCGCCATGTCGTTGAAGGACAGCGCCAGACGCGCCATCTCGTCCTCGCCGTTGACGATCATGCGCTCCCGCAGGTGGCCCGCGGCGAGGCGCTGGGCGATGCGGGAGGCGGAGCGGACGGGTGCGGTGACCTGCTGCGTGGCCAGCCAGGCGATTCCCACGAGCAGGACGACGACCACCACGCCGGCGGCACTGAGCAGACCGCGCAAAAGGGCCAGGGTGGAGGCGTCGGACTCCATCGACATGACCAGGTAGACCTGCAGATCGGGGATGTCCGTCTCCGTCGGCGTGCCGATGACCAGGGCGTTGTACGTCGACCCGTCGTCCCGGTCGATCGTGGCGAACTGGTAGGAGATCTGGTCCTCGGTGACGAAGCGGCGGAGCTTCTCCGGGATGCGGTAGCCCTCCGGGGAGGTCGTCGTCGTGCCGTCCTGGTTGGCCACCACGAGCACCGGCTCGTAGACCGTCGCGGTGGCGGTCTGCGAGGTGCGCTGCGTGAGGGAGGCGCGGGCGGAGTTGAGGCGCACCTGCATCGTCGACGTCGCCGACGTGGCGTCGATCTGTCTCTCGACGGAGACGCGCGCGCGGTCGATCTCCGAGTTCGCGATGTCCAGCTTCGCGTCCACCAGACGCGACGTCACGACGGAGATCAGTGCCATCCCGAGGATGAGCATGACCACCGCGGACGCGACGAAGATCGAGCCGATGACGCGTACCTGCAGCGAGGTCCGCCATGTCTCACTGACGCGCTCATAGGCCCGGTTGAGCTGGGTGGGAAGCTGCGGGGATATGGGCTACTCCCCCATGCCCGTCTTGTAGCCGACGCCACGCACGGTGAGCACGATCTGCGGGTTCTCCGGGTCCTTCTCGATCTTCGCGCGCAGACGCTGCACGTGCACGTTGACCAGACGGGTGTCGGAGGCGTGGCGGTAACCCCACACGTTCTCGAGCAGTTCCTCACGGGTGTGGACCTGACGCGGCTTACGCGCCATCTCCAGGAGCAGGTCGAACTCGAGCGGCGTGAGGGCGATCTCCTCGGTGCCGCGCTTGACGGTGTGCTCCGGGACGTCGATGGTCAGGTCGCCGACCTCGAGGATCTCGGTCGGCTCGGACTCGGTGCGGCGCAGACGCGCCCGGATGCGGGCGATCAGCTCCTTCGGCTTGAAGGGCTTGGTGATGTAGTCGTCGGCGCCGGACTCGAGGCCGAGGACCACGTCGACGGTGTCGGTCTTGGCGGTGAGCATGACGATCGGCACGCTCGACTCCTGGCGGATGGCACGGCAGATGTCGACGCCGTTCATGCCGGGCAGCATGAGGTCGAGCAGGATCAGGTCCGGCTGGTGCTCACGGAACGCGGGCACCGCCTCGTTGCCGTCCATGACCGGAACCGGGTCGAACCCCTCCGTCTCCAGGACGAGAGTGAGCATGTCGGAGATCGACGCATCATCGTCGACGACGAGAATCTTGGGTGCCATGGAAAGTCACAGTCCTTGTGTTATGTGTGCAATCTCTTGCAATACTACGTCCGCGCTCGTGGTCACTAGCCAGCGACCCGCCCAGCTCCGCTCGGCGAGCCCCAGATATGCATCATAGGTGCGCTGCTGCAGGTCCGCGTCACGTTCGTAACGGTCCCTCTCCCGGCTCGCGTCCTGCGCCTCCCGCTGCGCGGCGCGTTGCGACGCCGTCTCCGGCTCCGTCGCCAGCAGCACCTGCAGGTCCGGCTGCGGCAGGCCGAGCCGCCCGAACTCGAGGTCGTGGACCCAGTCGGCCACCGTCGCGTCGCGCAGCCGCGCCACCGAGTAGGCGGCGTTCGAGGCGACGTAGCGGTCGAGCAGGATGATCCGGTCACTGTCGACGTAGGGCGCGAGCTGCTCCCGCGCCCCGTGCCGGTCCAGCGCGAACAGCGTCGCCATGGCGTAGGCGGAGTCCGTGAGGTCCCCCATGCGCCCATGCAGGGCCTCCTGCACCAGCTGGGCGGGCACGGAGGTCTCGTAGCGGGGGAACGCCAGCATGTCGGCGTCGACACGCTCGCGGATGGCACGCGTCAGCGTGTTCTTGCCCGCGCCGTCGATCCCCTCGATCGCGATGATCATCTAGGACAGGGCCTCGGTGAAGACCTCGACGTCCTCGTCGTCCTCCACCGACTCGAGCAGCTCGGCGGCCGCCTCGTTGAGGGCCTCGTCGCCGGCGCCGATGAGCTCCCGGATGAACGGGTAGGTGTCGGCCACGTCACCGGCGGAGAACGGTGCTCCGGCCCAGATGGCGGCGATCGTCGCGGCGGCGAGGCCGTTGAGTTTCTCCACCTCGTCCACGTTGGGCTGCCTGAGCACGAGCAGGCAGGCATCGCGGACGGCCTCCACGATGTCGTCGTTGTCGAGGTCACTGAGCTCATCCAGGAAATCGATGTTGTCGTCCTCGTTGAAGATGGCGACATCCCAAGCGCTCATTGCTGTCTCCCTTTTCCTCTCTGATGCTCTGCGGGCCCACACAATGAAGTGAGATCCGCAAAACTAGTCGTGTCGAACTTATTCGTCTGATATGTTGTTACCGAGTTGTTACCAGCATGCCTCGGAAGGGGGCCCAGGTGAACACGGACACACGTCGCGTCTATCTCTTCATCGCGGTCGGCCTGATGGCCGCCGGCGTCATCGGCTACGGAGTCTGGCGCGCCGGAGCTCCCACGACCCCTTCCGCCTCTGATATTGCCACGGCCACACCCGAGGTATCCACCCTCTCAGAGTCGGCACCCGTCGCGCTCATCACCCCCACCTCCGAGCCGGAGGAGGTCTCGCGGGAGGCCGCGCCGCAGGCGCCCGCCCCTCCGCTTCCCGACGACCCCTTCCTCGCCCCGCACGCCATCGTCCAGGCGGTGCCCAGCACCATCGCCCCGACGACCGTGTACCGCCCGGAGAACATCCGTCCCGTCGCCCCCACGTCGGACACCCCGGCGGAGCCGACCGAGCTCATGACCCAGCCCGCAGAGACGCCTGAGACGCCGGAGACCCCGGATTCCACCGCGCCCACCGAGCCCACCGACGTGGAGGAGACGCCCCCCACCGAGACCCCGGTGCTCCCCGGGGAGCCGGGCCTCACCCCCGGGACCCCCGAGACTCCCGAGCCCACCCTGCCGGCACTCAGCCCGGAGCCGACCCCCGAGTCCGGGGCGGCGTCCGCGACGACCGAACCGGAGCCCACCACCCCCATGGGGCCCACCGCGACGGAGGACGGGGACGCACCCGCGGCCCCCTCACCGGCCGAGGCTCCGGCTCCGGCCCCGGAACCGGAGATCGAGCAGGCCGCCGTCACCACGGCACAGCCGTCACAGCACGTCTCCGCCGGACTGCCTCCCGCACGCAGCTCCTGACCCGCGCCCGTCGCGGGCCGGATGCGCTGACTAGGCGCAGGCGATGAAGAGCTCGCCGCCCTCGACCGAGGAGACCTCCCACTCGGGGTCGCCGGCCGGGATCCAGGCGGCCTCCCCCGGGAGCAGGCCCAGGTTGCCCAGCTGGACCTCACCGGCGGTGCACAGGGCGATGGCCGGCCCGTCGTGGTCGTAGCCGAAGGCGTCGGCAGGGGCCAGCTCGAAGCGGTGCAGCCGGAACTCCGTCGCCGGCACAGGGTACTCGCCGTCGCGGACCTTGACCACCGGGTCGGTGATCGAGTTGAAGCGCAGGATGCGCACCAGCTCGGGGACGTCGACGTACTTGGAGGTCAGGCCCCCGCGCAGCACGTTGTCGGAGTTGGCCATGACCTCGACGCCGAGCCCGGAGACGTAGGCGTGGAGGTGACCGGCCTCGAGGAAGATCGCCTCGCCCGGCCGGAGCACCAGGTGGTTGAGCAGAAGCGCACCGAGGACGCCGATGTCACCGGGGTAGCGTTCGTGCAGCTCCAGGACGGTGCGCAGGACGCCGGAGATCCAGTCGTCCCGGTCGAGCTGCTCCCGGGCGGCCCGGACGATGCCGTCGATGAGCTCGTTGCGGGCCACGGAGGGGATGGTGATCCACGTGGTGAACAGGCCGCGCAGGCTGCTCTCCTCGGACTCGGGGTCGAGGATGGTGAGGTAGCGGTCGAGCTCCGGGCAGTGCAGCGCGGAGAAGAGCTCGAGGGTGCGTTCCAGGGGGCGGAAACCGACCATCGCGTAGAAGTCCGTGAGCGCGACGACGAGCTCCGGCTTGTGGAAGGGGTCGCGGTAGTTGCGGTTGAGCGCCGTCAGCGGGATGCCGAGCTGGTTCTCCCGGTCGAAGCCGTCGCGGGCCTGTTCCGCCGAGGGGTGGGCCTGGAGGGACAGCGGCTCGGCGGCACCGAGCAGCTTGAGCATGAAGGGCAGGCCGTCACCGAACTCCCGCTGCACCCGCGGGCCGAGGGCGGCCTGCGGGTCGGCGGCGATGATGTCGGTGAGCGGGATGCCGTCGACAAGCGCGGAACCCACCGGGTGTGCACCGAACCAGAGCTCCGCCTCCGGACGGGAGGACGGGGACGGCTCCCCGCGCAGCTCGGGGATGAGCGTGCGGGAGCCCCAGGGGTAGCTCCGGAGGGTGCCGGTGAGCTTGTGCATTCAGTAGTCCTCGCTTGGTGCTTCAGGCAGGTCGTACGTCGTGGCCGCGAGTCCCCGGGTGATGAGTTTCAGCGCAGCGGCCAGCGGACCGACACCGGGTGTCTCGCAGTTCACGGCGAGGGCGTCGGGGAACGCGGCGGCCACGTCTGGGTTCTCCGCCCAGACAACAGTCCTCAACGGTATCAAATCGAGGGGGCCGTCAATGAGCGGGTCGTGGAAGACATCGCGGACGGGGGCGGGGGCCGGCATCTCCAGCTCGTCCATGGCGGTCACCCCCGACGGGATGCCCTTGCGGGACCACAGCACCGCCATGATCTCGGCGACGGCGGCGCCGGTGCGGTTGCCTCCGGTGTGGAGCACGCGGGAGAGGTCACCGAACTCGCGGAGCTGCCGGCCGGGGTTGACCACGGTGTCGCGCTCGGGCGAGAGCTGCTCGAGCTCCTCGTCGATGAGGCCGGCGGTGTCCTCCAGCCGCTGGGACACGAGGTCGGGGTCCTCCTCCAGCAGGTCGAGCACGGTGCTGATCGCCGTGATCGAGCGGGCCGGCGAGGCGCCGAACACGGTCGGCAGCGCCGGGATGAGGATGGTGCCGGAGGGGGCGTCCTCCAGGATGGGGCCACGCGGCGGACCGACGAGCAGGGTGGTGGCACCGCGGCGGTCGGCGGCGATGAGCCCCTGGGAGACGTCCGGGTCGTCGGCGCGGTCACCGACGACCATGACGATGTCGAGGGCGCCGACGTAGGTGGGCAGCGAGTCGGTGATCACCACGGGGACGCGCAGCGGGGAGCGCATCCGGGTGACGAAGCGTGCCGACGCCGTCGCCACCTGGTCCGTCGCGAGGACGACGACGCTGCGGGGCTGCAGCCCGTACAGGCCCGCCATCTGCGGGATCGCCCCGGCGACGGCGCGGATCTGCGCACCTTCGTGTGCGACGTCGTAGAACCGCACGGTCTCACCACCGTAGGCGGAGCCGTCGAGGTAGGCGTCGAGCGAGCTGTTGTCCATGCGGTCGTCCATTCTCTCAGGATAGTGTCCGGTCGGCCCCGGGCCGGTCAGCCGCGGATGACCGCCAGGATCTCCTCGACGAGCGCGTCGACCTCCGCGCGGGTCGGGGCCTCCACGTTGAGGCGCAGGAGCGGCTCGGTGTTGGAGGCGCGGACGTTGAACCACGCGGGGGTGTCCTTCAGTTCCACGGTGACGCCGTCGAGGCGGTCGACGCTCTCGATGCGGTCGGCGAAGGCGTCGAGCACGGCCTGGGTGCTGGCGGCCTGGTCCTCGACGGTGGAGTTGATCTCACCGGAGGCCTCGTAGCGCTTGTACTCGGCCATCATCTCGGACAGCGGCTTGTCCTGGGAGCCGAGGGCGGCGAGGACGTACATGGCGGCGAGGATGCCGGAGTCGGCGTTGAAGAACTCGGAGAAGTAGTAGTGCGCGGAGTGCTCGCCACCAAAGACGGCGCCGGTCTCGGCCATCTTCGCCTTGATGAAGGAGTGGCCGACGCGGGTGCGCACGGCGGTGCCCCCCTCCTCCGCGATGATCTCGGGCACCGACTTCGAGGTGATGAGGTTGTGGATGATCGTCGCCCCCGGGTTCTCCTGGAGGTAACGCTTCGCGACGATCGCGCAGATCGCCGACGGGCTCACCGACTCACCCTTCTCGTCGATGAAGAAGCAGCGGTCGGCGTCGCCGTCGAAGGCCAGGCCGATGTCGGCGTGCTGCTCGACGGTGAACCTCTGCAGGTCGACGAGGTTCGCCGGGTCCAGCGGGTTGGCCTCGTGGTTGGGGAAGGTGCCGTCGAGCTCGAAGTACAGGGCCCGCACATCGAGCGGCAGTCCCTTGAACACCTCGGGCACCGTGTGTCCGCCCATGCCGTTCGCCGCGTCGACGGCCACGACGAGCGGGCGGATGCTGTGCAGGTCCACCAGATCACGGAGGTACTCGCCGTACACCTCGAGGGTGTCCTGGTGCTTCTCGACGCCCACCGGGCCGTCGTAGGCCGGGACGCCGTCGACAAGCATGTCGATGATGTCGGACAGTCCGGTGTCCTGGGACACCGGGCGCGCGCCGGAACGGCACAGCTTGATGCCGTTGTACTGCGCCGGGTTGTGCGAGGCGGTGAACATCGCGCCCGCGCAGCCGAGTGTGCCGGCGGCGAAGTAGAGCTGGTCGGTGGAGTTGAGGCCCAGCATGACCACGTCGAGGCCCTGCGCGCGCACGCCCTCGGAGAAGGCGGCCGCCAGTTCCGGGGAGGAGGGGCGCATGTCGTGGCCGACGGCGACCCGGCTCTCGCCCTCGGCACGCAGGAGGCCCGCGAAGGCGGCACCGACGTCCCGGATGAACTCGGGGGTGATCTCCTCGCCGACGACTCCGCGGACGTCGTAGGCCTTGATCACACGGGATACATCTTCGCGGGTGCGCTGGGTCATGGGGTCTCCTGCTCTTCGGCGGTCACTAAGCAGAAGAGCTTACCCCCGTCAGGTGGATGTTCACTGTCAGGACGGCAGGGCTGCGGCCGGTGACGCGTCCGCGATCCTGGAGCGACGGGACAGTCGGATCGTCTGCAGGGCCGAACTATCAGGAAGCTCAGCCGCTGTGCCGGCGAGGGTGGCGGGGCCAGTCACCGCCACACAGGTGGAACGTTCCGTACCCCAGCCCCGCATAGGAAAGTTCTGAGCCGGCTTCTGCCGGTTCTCAGTTCTCGGGGTAGTCCACAGAAGCGTCGGCACCGTCAGTGTCGTCGGCGTCATCAGCCCCGGGGAACTCGGACTCCCCCTCCGCCGGGACCACCCGCAGGTGGGCGCGACGGCGCTGCCTCTCGTCCTGCATACGACGGGCGCGGTGGACCGGATGCAGGGAGGTCTCGGGGTCGGCGGGGTCCTCGGGATGCAGCTCGGGGCCCTCGGACTCGACGAGACCGCTGGTCACGCGGCCGGCCTCACGCACGGCCTCGGCCAGTGCGGTGAGGTCCTCGTCATCGTCGATGTCGATGTGGTTGACACGCAGCATCTCCCACCCGAGCGGGGCGGTGATCTTCTCCGCGTGGTGGTCACACAGATCCCAGCTGTGAGGCTCGGCGGCGGGCGCCAACGGGCCGACCACGGCGGTGGACTCGGCGTAGGCGTACGTCATGGTGGCCACGGCAGGCTTGCCGCAACCCGGGCGGGAACAACGTCGGAACTGGCTCACGGCCACCAAGTCTAAACATTTCCTTGAGGATTTGGTACCCCGCGCGCCGCAACCCCTTCGCGGACCGGGCGAACTAGCATCATCCCCATGCACACCAGGACGTTCCGCGACCGCCACGGCCGGGGAGTACGCGGGCCGCTGCTCCCCATGGACGCGCCCCGCTACCGCACCCGCGCGGAGTCCTTCGACGTCGCCGTCCTGGAGGCCTACGCCCCGATCCTGCACTCCTACCCGGAGCAGCTGGCCAACCTCGACATCGCGGTGGACACCGTCCCCCGCATGCGGCTGCGCGCCGACATGACCGTGCTGCCCGACGAGATCGTGGCCGACGGCCCCGTCCCCCTCGGCCGTGTCATCCCGGCGGGCGTCGACCCCCAGGGGCGTCCCACCCGCGCCCGTCTCGTGCTGTTCCGCATGCCCGTCGAGCAGCGTTGCGCCAGCCCGCAGGAGCGCGATGAGCTGCTCACCGGCATCCTCACCGCCCTGGTGGCGCAGTACCTCAACCTGGATCCGCGGGACATCGACCCGGGATTCCAGTTCTAGGCGCCCCCCGGAATCACAAAAGCGACCCCGCAGGGTCGCCGCCCGTTCTCCGGGGAGTCAGCCGATCTGCTTCTTCAGACGGCGACGCTCTCGGTCGGAGAGTCCGCCCCAGATGCCGAAGCGCTCATCGTGCTCGAGTGCGTACTCGAGGCATTCGTCCCGGACCGCGCACGCCATGCAGATGCGCTTGGCCTCGCGGGTGGAGCCGCCCTTCTCGGGGAAGAACGCCTCCGGGTCGGTCTGTGCACACAGGGCCTGGTCCTGCCATTCCCTCTCCACCGCCCCGAAAAGCTCGTCGAGGCTCATTTCCACGGCTGCTCCATTGACGCTCGCAAGCCCTCCACGGAAAACGGTGCCGTCACCATTGTTGTCCATGGTGCCCCCCTTCTCCGTTCGGCGTTCGGCGGTGACGTCCGCCGATGATCGTTGTGGTGCTTCTTACACTGATGCGATTACACACACGGTCGACGAATCCCGTCAACCGGAATCAGCGGGAATAATCCCGGAAATCACATTCCCGCTGGCGGCCAGTCACACCAGTCACACGAGTAACAGGGTCACATTATAGGGGGTAGGACGCGGGGGTACGGCATGTTGTGGTGCACTACCTTCCTGGCAACAACTGACAGGATCTGGGGCACTCCCCCGGCGTGTCGTCACGCATCCGAGGAGAAACGGACTCCATTGTCCGGAATGATCACACCAGGCCACACGCGCATGCCGTCCTGGAGCTCACAACGGGCACCGATCTGGGCCCCCTCACCGATGACGCACCCCGTGATCCGGGCGTTCGCACCGATGCGAGCGCCCGAGGCGATGATCGAGTCACGGATGACCGCACCCGGCTCGATGGTCACGCCGTCGAACACGACCGTGTCGTCCAGGCGGCAGCCCGCACCGATCTCCGAGCCACGGCCGACCCACGTGCCACCGACCAGGATCGTGCCGGCGGCGACGCCCGCGGTCTCGTCGACAAGCGACTCACCGGTACGCCCCTCGAGCAGCGGCGAGTGCGCGATGCCGCGCACCAGGTCGGAGGAGCCGCGGACGAAGTCGTCCGGGCGGCCCATGTCACGCCAGTAGGCGTAGTCGACGTGGCCGTAGACGCGACGCCCCTGCTCGAGGAACTGCGGGAACGTCTCGCGCTCCACGGAGACGACGCGCCCCTCGGGGATCTCCTCGATGAGTTCCCGGCGGAAGACGTAGCAGCCGGCGTTGATCTGGTCGGTCGGCGGGTCCTCGGTCTTCTCGAGGAACTCCAGCACCCGGCCGTCGGCGTCGGTGGGCACGCAGCCGAAGGCCCGCGGGTCCGGCACGCGCACGAGGTGCATCGTGAGGTCGGCGTCCTTCTCGGCGTGGGTGCTGAGGATGGCGCGCAGGTCCGTGCCACCGAGGACGTCACCGTTGAAGACCATGACGGTGTCGTGGCGCAGCCTGTCGTAGACGTTGCGGATGCCGCCGCCGGTGCCGAGGGCCTCCTCCTCCACGACGTACTCGATCTCCAGGCCCATGTCGGAGCCGTCGCCGAAGTACTCCTCGAAGACCTCCGCCTTGTAGGAGGTGCCGAGCACGACATGCGTCATCCCGGCCGCCTTGATGCGCGCGAGCAGGTGCTGCAGGAACGGGTAGCCGGCGGTCGGCAGCATCGGCTTGGGGGTGTTGACCGTCAGCGGACGCAGACGGGTGCCGCGGCCGCCGACGAGGATGACGGCGTCGGTACGCGAAGGATCAATGGCATCAGACATGGGAGTCCTTTCGGTTGGTGCGTGCCCGGGTGACGGCGATCGCGCTGCGGGCGTTGAGACCCGCGCGGATGAGCCCCCGCAGCGGTGCCTGCCACGGGTGCGGCAGACGGTCGGCCTGGAAACGGTACGCCGACTCGTGGTGGGCCGGGAGCATCGTCTCGGCGTGGCGGCCTGCCGCATGCCCCTTGTCATGGGCGATCTCGGCGGACGGGCAGTAGATGTTGCGGAACCCGGCGCGCGCGAAACGGTCGCCGAGGTCCACGTCCTCCATGTACATGAAGTAGCGCTCGTCGAAACCTCCGACGGCGTCAAAGGCGTCCCAGCGCACCAGCAGACAGGAGCCCGAGAGCCAGCCCGCCTCCCGCTCACTGTCCATGTCGGCGTTGTCCCGGTAGGACCGGGTCCAGGGGTTCGAGGGCCACACCTGACCGAGGAGCGCATGGCCGATACCGTTGCGCAGCGTCGGCACCGCGCGGGCGCTCGGGTAGATGGAACCGTCCGGCTCGACGATCCGCGGTCCGACGGCCGCGGCCTCGGGGTGCCGCTCCATGCACGCGATCATCGCGTCGACGGCGCCCTCCCCGAACACGACGTCCGGGTTGCTCAGCAGCAGGTACTCGGGGTCGATGTCACCGGCGTCGCGGGCGGGCCGCAGGTGGCGGGCGCCGACGTTCATGCCGGTGCCGTAGCCGAGGTTGCCTCCGGTGGGCAGGAACTCGACGTTCCCGCTTCTCGACGCCGCCTCCTCCGGCACCCCGTCCCGGGAACCGTTGTCGGCGAGCACGACATGCACGCCCCGGGAGGTGGCGCCCGGCAGGCTGTCGAGGAACGCCCGGAGGTGGCGCCCCGGGGAATAGGTCACCGTGATGACGGCGATCGGAGTCTGGGAGGTGGTCACAATGTGTGAAGCATAGTGTCGATCCCCGTCGGCGACCCGCTGCGCCACTCGCCATGACCTAGACTTGACCCCCGTGAGTGACAAGTATCGCCGTGTGCGCGACATCCAGCCCGCCCCGTCCGCCGCCGCCCCGGCACGTCAGGCAGGCCCCGCGCCCCTCAAGGCGCTGCTGGCGTTCTTGTCTGTCCTGGTGCTGCTCGCCTCCGGTCTCGGCTACGCCGCCGTCGGCCGCCTCGGCAACGACATGGCCTCCGCCGGCAACCTCCTGCTCGGCGGTGGCCAGGGCCTCAAGGGCCGGGCGCCCGACGGGGCGACGGACATCCTGCTCGTCGGTTCCGACTCGCGTACCGACGCCCAGGGCAACCCCCTCTCCGACGAGGAGCTCGCCCGCCTGCGCGCCGGCGTCGACGACGGTGAGGAGAACACCGACACCCTCATGGTCATCCGTGTGCCCAACGACGGATCCTCCGCCACCGCCGTGTCCATCCCCCGCGACACCTACATCGCCGACGAGAAGTACGGCAACATGAAGATCAACGGCGTCTTTGCCGCCTACAAGGGCGCGAAGGCGGAGCAGCTCCTGGCCCGGGGCGCCTCCGACCTGGAGATCGAGCGGCAGGCCACCGAGGCGGGCCGCCAGGGCCTCATCGGCGCGGTCTCCGACCTCACGGGCATCGAGGTCGACCACTACGCCGAGATCGGTCTCTTCGGCTTCGTCCTGCTCACCGACGCCGTCGGCGGTGTCGACGTCTGCCTCAACAACGACGTCCAGGACGAGTTCTCCGGCGCCGACTTCCACGCCGGCGTGCAGACCCTCGACGGCGCCCAGGCCCTCGCCTTCGTCCGCCAGCGCCACGGCCTGCCCCGCGGCGACCTCGACCGCATCGTCCGCCAGCAGGCCTACATGGCCTCCCTGGTGAACAAGGTCCTCGCCGCCGGCACCCTCACCAACCCGACGAAGCTCTCCGACATGGGCACCGCCGTCGAGCGCTCCGTGGTCATCGACGACAACTGGGACATCATGTCCTTCGCCACCCAGCTGGCCAACCTCGCCGGCGGCAACGTCGTGTTCAACACCATCCCGGTCACCTCCATCGACGGTGTCGGCGACTACGGCGAGTCCATCGTCACCGTCGACGTCCCCACCGTGCACGCCTTCATGGACGAACTCCTCGGGTCGATGGAGATCACCGGGACCCCGGAGGACGCCGCCGGGGACGCCGCCGGGGACGCGCCCGCCGAGGAACAGCTCGCGGGCAAGGACATCCACGTGCTCAACGCCGGCGTCACCACCGGACTGGCCGGCAACGTCGGCGGCTGGCTGTCCGCGGAGGGCTACTCCGTCGTCGAGGTCACCAACGCGCTGCCCGGCATCTACACCTTCTCGCAGGTCGTCGCGGCCTCCGCCACCGATCCGGACGCACTCGCCCTGGCCGAGGCCCTCGGCGGGCTGCCGGTCACCGAGAACGCCGGCCTCAACTCGGACACCCTCATCGTCGTCACCCACGACGAGTGGAACGGCCCCCTCGGCGACGCCTCCCTGGTCGGCGACTCCTCCGTCGGCCCCTCCTCCGGCGCCGGGGTCGGCGTCGGCGAGACCGAGACCGTGGGTACCCCGGGCTCCGACTTCGGCGAGGCCGAGGTCGCCCCCGAGATCGACGCCGGTGGCGACGGACCGAGGTGCGTGAACTAGGAGGTGCGCACCTGGGTCCTGGCGGTCAGTTCTTTCTGCGGGCTGGCCGCCCTGGCTCTGCTGGACAGCGGCGCCGCCGTCGAACTGCTCCGGCGGATCGTCCCGGTCCTCGGGTTCGTCGCCGCCATGTCCGTGGTCGTCAATGCTGCACAGTCGGTGCGGACCTTCGAGGGGCTGATCGGTCACCTCCAGAGCCTCCTCGGCCTGTCCGGTGGCCGCGGTGGGGGCTCCCCGGTCCGGGCGTGGGCACTCATCTTCGGCATCTCCCTGGTGGTGACGGTCTTCTTCTCCCTGGACACCACCGCCATCCTGATCACTCCGCTGGTCATCGCCATCGCCCGTGGTTCCGGGCTCAATACCCTGGCGGCTGCCTTCGCGGTGGTGTGGATGGCCAATCTCGGGTCGATGCTCCTGCCCATCTCCAACCTGACGAACCTCCTCGCCGTCGAGACCGGGCATTTCGCGGGCCTCGGTGACTACGTCTCCCTGAGCTGGTTGCCGGCCCTCGTCCTGGCGATGATCGCGGTCCTTGCCCCACTCGTTTTCCGGCAGGGCCGCTCCCCACTCACCGACACCACCACCGTCCCCCTCTCCCCCGAGTCCCGGAGGTTCGCCGGACTGATCGGCGTGCTCCTGGTGCTGCTGCTGACCCCGCTTCCCGTCTGGGCACCCACCACCGCCGCCGCACTGGTTGCCGTGCTCCACCTGCGCAGCCTCGGCCTCCCCACTCCGGTGCACCGGATGATCCCCTGGTCGACGCTGTTCTTCGCGTTCTCCCTGAGCGCCGCGGCCGCCCTCGTGCACGCCCTCGGCCTGCTCGATCCCGTCCTGGTGGCGCTCGCGGACCGGGGGCCCTTCACGCTCG